>CABEDU010000138.1_pt1 | contig 36144 bp, 32 predicted proteins | sample 3133021 | NCBI WGS metagenome assembly CABEDU01 (sample SAMEA5534332, study PRJEB31848) | metagenome | biome: tundra; feature: field; material: soil | place: USA | collected 2013-05 | depth 0.15 m
ATGTAAAACCGCTGCTCAATAAAGTGGACCGATAATAATTTGTGTGCAGGGACAGAGGAACAGTAAAGATGAATTCGTTAGTAGTTGCGGCAGTCTATAAATTCGTGAAGTTATCCGATTGTGCGGCACTGCGCGAACCGTTGCTGGCGCGATGCGATGCGCTGGGCATAACCGGAACACTACTGCTCGCAGAAGAAGGCATCAACGGCACGATCGCCGGCACGCGTTCCGGCATTGATAATATATTGGCGTATCTGCGCAGCGACCCGCGTCTGGCGGATCTGGAACACAAGGAATCTGCCGCTGACCATCCGCCTTTTTACCGGATGAAGGTCAAGTTGAAAAAAGAGATCGTGACCATGGGCGTGCCGGGCATCGATCCCACCGAGCTAGCCGGCCAGTACGTCAAGCCGGAAGATTGGAACGCGCTGATCAGCGATCCCGATGTGCTTCTGATAGACACGCGCAACGATTACGAAGTGGAGGTTGGCACGTTCCAGGGTGCGGTCAATCCGCGTATCACCACCTTCCGCGAATTCCCCGAGCACGTTAAAAACAATATCGATCCACAGCAGAAACCGCGCGTCGCGATGTTCTGTACCGGCGGCATCCGTTGCGAAAAAGCCTCGGCCTATATGCTGCAACAGGGATTCTCCGAGGTCTATCATCTGCAAGGCGGGATACTGAAATATCTGGAAAACGTTCCGGCGGAACAGAGCCTGTGGCAAGGCGAGTGCTTCGTGTTCGACCAGCGCGTCGCGGTGGGGCAAGGCCTGGCGCCGGGGCACTACGAACTGTGCTACGGCTGTTCACGCCCGATCACCGCGGAAGAAAAATCCTCCCCAAAATATCAGGCAGGCGTTTCCTGCCCGAATTGCTACGACAGCCTCACCCCCGAAAAACGTGCCGCCGCGACAGAGCGGCAAAAACAGGTCACCTTAGCCAGCGCGCGCGGTGAAGTTCACATCGGGACACGGCGTAAAAATAATAATTCCTGACCAAAGCGATCCTGTTTAAGCACCCCCTTTGTTTAAGCACTCGGTTCAGCCGGTTTGCAACCTTTCGATAACGAACACGCCCCGCTACCATAAGCAACCACGTAGAGTAACCCGCCGATGATGGCGAGATTTTTCAAGAAGTTGATTTGCTGCATTTGCATTTGTGCTGCGTCCACGTTCCAAAACTGGTGGAAGACCAGCGTCGCCGCTATCACAAATAAAATGAGCGCGGCCGCTGCCCAACGCGCATGCCAGCCGAGCATCAGCAATAGCCCGCCGCCGAATTCAATCAGCCCCGTCGGCCACACCAACACGTTAGCGTAAGGCAGGCCATATGCCGTCATATAGCCCGCAGTACCGGCCGGGTCGGAGAGCTTGCCGAATCCGGACAGCACAAAAATCAAACCCAGCAGCACGCGCCCAATCAGCGGCAGATACTGGCAAAGATTGTTGCAATGCATTTTTCCGTTAATCATGGCTAATCTCCTCTTCAAAGTTGTTGCAAGCCCGCATGTGCGGGAATAGTGATTATAGAAAAATAATTGATGCTGACCACTTTAATTTTACGCTTGCCAAAAAACGTGCGCGTAGCGGACACAAAACCGTTTTGCATTTTTCCCCTGTGCGCCGCCGAGTAGCGCAGGCTGGTCAGGGGGTGTCGGCGAGGACTGTTTGAGCACACAGTGCGAGTTCCGCAGCCGCCTGACCAGTCGAGCAACGCAGGGTACCCCGCAGGGGCGGCAAACCGGGGGCGACTTCTTTGGGTTACCTTTCTTGGCAAGACAAGAAAGGTAACTAGCTGCCGGGCTACCCCGGCGATTTTTGCATTTAGTTCACGAAACCATACGGAGCAATACCCGTTGGTTATTGCGCCCTACGCTTGCTCATTTTGAGAAATCCGGTGGCGGCTTTGTACCAACCGTAATTTCTAACTGTCCCTTCATCATGCCTTGTTGATCTGACTCTACAAGCGGCAGGCCTACAGAATGGAAGGCTTGCAAAAGTAGTTGACGTTCTTTTGGTGTGCCTCCAGTTACAGAAAGACCCACCGCTCTAGCGTAGCCACTAAAGTACTTTGTTTTTACGTTGGCAGATGTAAGCGCTGCCTCTAAATCGGCACGAAACACGGTGGCCTCGGGATCGTCTCCAACCCAAGCCAACCATAATTCGATCTGGGCACCTTTCAAAATGGAAGAAAGCTGTTGAGCCTGAGTTGGCGATACGCGTCTCCATGCCATCAGTGCTTTTAGACGTTCTTGTTCAAGCTTGGCTTGAGCTGTTTCGGCCTTTGCTTTCGCCGTCTCCGCCTCATTGGCAGAAATGCGTTCATCGGCAAATTTTTCCCGCACTCCGCCGCTCCAAAATACGCCTGCAGTTCCAATCTGGGCGAGTGTTGCACCAAGAACGAGCACCACGTTTGACCATGTATAGATAGCGTCAACAACTTGCGACGTAATTAAGAACATTGATCGTATCCAATATCTATAAGCCACTGTTTAAGAGACCTCTAACGCAATTTCGGTGTCGCACACACCACATCCGCGTTCTGCGCGCGATTGCGCAGCGCGTGATCCATCAGCACCAGCGCCAGCATCGCTTCGGCGATCGGCGTGGCGCGGATGCCGACGCACGGGTCGTGGCGACCGTGCGTTTCCACCATCACCGGCTCACCTTGCAGGTTGATCGAGCGGCGCGGGATGCGGATGCTGGAGGTGGGCTTGATCGCGATGTGCGCGACGATGTGCTGCCCGGTGGAGATGCCGCCGAGAATGCCCCCCGCGTTGTTAGACAGAAAGCCTTGCGGGGTGAGTTCGTCGCCGTGTTCACTGCCGTGCTGCATAACGCAAGCGAAGCCCGCGCCGATCTCCACGCCCTTCACCGCGTTGATACTCATCAGCGCATAGGCGATCTCGGCATCCAGGCGGTCATACACCGGCTCGCCCAATCCCACCGGCACGTTCTCCGCCACCACGGTGAGCTTGGCGCCGATGGAGTCGCCGGACTTGCGCAGCGCGTCCATGTAGTCTTCCAGCGCTGGCACCACGCTGGCATCCGCCGCGAAGAACGGGTTGTCGTTGACCACCTCCCAGCTCTTGAACGGGATTTCGATTTCGCCGATCTGCGTCACATAGCCGCGCACCACTACTCCATAGCGTTCGTGCAGCCATTTCCTGGCGATCGCGCCCGCCGCCACACGCACCGCGGTCTCGCGCGCGGAGGCACGCCCGCCGCCGCGATGATCGCGGAAGCCGTATTTCTGGGTGTAAGTGTAGTCGGCATGTCCGGGACGGAAGGTGCTGGCGATGTTGCCGTAATCCTTGCTGCGCTGGTCTTCGTTGCGGATCATCAGCCCGATGGGCGTGCCGGTGGTCTTGCCCTCGAACACGCCGGACAGAATTTCCACTGCGTCCGATTCGCGCCGCTGGGTGACGTGGCGCGAGGTGCCGGGCTTGCGCCGGTCCAGATCGTGCTGGATGTCGGCTTCGCACAAAGCCAATCCCGGCGGGCAGCCGTCCACCACGCAGCCGAGCGCCGGGCCATGCGATTCGCCGAAAGATGTCACCGTGAACAAAGTGCCGAGTGTGTTTCCAGACATGATGTTATCTCGCAAAAACAATGCGAGCAGTTTAACATACCGCACACCGTCATTCCGGCGCAGGCCGGAATCCAGCGGTTCTATTCATAATGCCTTTAAGGTTTTGTCTCCTCGTTGCGGAGGATATTTTACTAACTGGATTCCGGCCTGCGCCGGAATGACGAACCCGGAGGTTTGTTGATGAAAGCCATTCTAATGACCGCCGCAGGCAATGCCGATGTGTTGGCACTGCGCGATATTGAAAAACCGGAACTGCCCTCGCCGCACCATCTGCGTGTAAAACTCGCCGCCGCAGGCGTGAATCCGCTGGACACCAAGCTGCGCACCAAGCCGATTTATTACCCGGACAGGCTGCCCGCGATACTCGGCTGTGATGGTGCCGGCATCGTCGAAAAAACCGGCAGCGCAGTGACGCGCTTCAAGGTCGGCGATGCGGTGTTTTTCAACAACGGCGGGCTGGGTGGAAATCTGGGCGATGAGCCGGGATGCTATGCGGAATACACCACGCTGCATGAAGAATACTGCGCCGCAAGCCCGGCCAATCTTGGCTTGCAGGACAGCGCGGCACTGCCGCTGGTGTTGCTTACAGCGTGGGAAGCCATGGTCGAGCGCGCCGATTTGCAAGCCGGACAAACCATTCTGATCCACGCTGCCGCCGGCGGTGTGGGACATATCGCGGTGCAACTTGCCCATCATCTCGGCGCGCACATCGCCGTCACGGTCAGCGATGATAAAAAAGCCGGGCTGGTGCAGGGTCTCGGCGCGGAAAAAATCATCCGTTACAAAGAGCAGGATTTCGTGCAAAACGTGGTGGAATGGTCCGGAGGCAAAGGCGTGGAGGTGGTGTTCGACACAGTGGGCGGCGAGACTTTTTTGCTCTCATTGAATGCGGCACGGATAGGCGGCAAAGTGGTCAGCCTGCTTGCCACCCCGCTTGCCGCCGCAGACGTGCAACTGGCGCGCCTGCGCAATCTGTCGCTGTGCTATGAATTGATGCTCACCCCGCAGGTGATGAAACTGCACGACGAACGCATCCGCCAGCGCAAGATACTTGAGCAAGGTGCACAACTCGTCGAAGCCGGCAAACTCGGCGTGCTGGTCTCATATGCGCTACCGCTGAAAGATGCCGCTGAAGCTCATCGCCTGATCGAAAAGGGCGGCGTGATGGGGAAAATTATTTTGACGATGGACTGATACGCTAGTCCACCATGTTACACAAGGCGCTCTCTACCATTCCCGGAACGAAAATCCCAGGCCGATCGTATTCTGGCGATGGTTATAGTCGGTCAAGCTCTCGCCAAAACCGGAAGTCATCTGTATGTGCATGCGCGCCGCATCGCCGAATCTTACCGGTGTCGCCCAGTCGATCTGCTCATAGCCACGGTTATCCGTCCTGCTCAGATTGTTGCGCAGCAGCATGGCGATGGCTTGCGATTTATCCCTTGGCTCCCAGCGTATAACCAGATCGCCGCGCCCGAGGTAATCGCTGATGTCGGGGTTGTCGTCTTTCAAAGAATTCTCCGGAATGCGCTGCCAGCCGCGCACCAGGACAGATGTCGTGTCGTTCCATTCCCAACCGCCGAGCAGATAGATCCGGTACCAGCCGCGTGATTCTGGCAAGGAGCGGCCATTCGATTGGTGCACCCAGCCGAGATTGATGAGTTTCAATCCGGACGCATGGCCTGTGCCCAGGGTGGCGATCAATTCCGGCTCGTATATGGTTTCGCGGAACGGGGATGAGTTCCGGATGTTGAACGCCTGCCAATTGGATTGTTGCGTGTATGCCCCCCACATGCGGAAGGTTTTTATGCCCAGAAAATCTATATTGCGCTGGCTGCCTATGTCAGCCTTGAAGCTCAATTGGAACTTGACCTCCGCCGCATCGATGTCGAAGGGGGCAAGCGTGCTGCGGCCGATGGCCGGGGAACTGGGCTGACGGTTGGGATTGCTGGTCCTATTCACTACCAGGTAACTTTGCCGGTATGGCTGGAGCCGCCCCAATTTGCTTGGGTCCCGATTGGACAGGTCATCCAGGTTCCACGCCCTGGTCAGGTATGAACGCTCGGTGCTGCGCGTTGGAGCGGCAGCGGGGGTCGCGGGGGTAGTACTTGCTTCAGCATTTTCGTTGGGGACGATGTTTTCCCTGACTGCTGGTGCAAGCGCGGACGCGGGAGCAGCCAACCGGTCGTAGCATTTCAGGCGCTCGGCATCATCGCCAGGATATTCCTGCGCACACTGCAAGAAAATATCGCCGCCAGCATAGGCCGATGGGGCCAGTGCCAAGCAGAACAAAGCTGCCCGCACAGTATCGCCCGACAGCAAAATATTGCGGTTCATGTTTATGATAATTTCCAAGAGCACCTCTGATAACCTGTATCTGCGCGCAACCTCAGCGCAACGACTTTATTTCAACCACCCTTTGCGCTGGAACATCCAGAACGGCTTACGCGTGGCGATCTCCTCCGGTTGTATATTGACCAACCGACCGTGATCCAGGATAAAAATATTGGTCATGCACTTGTCCCTGTTGCGAATTTTGATGGGCGCGATTATCCCCCAGATGGCATCAAAGGAAAAAGCTCCAGCACCCGATAACTCGCCAGCCCGTCCTGACGAACGGATTGCACCAGCGCGAAGTCCTGCATCTGCCAGTGCACCGGATGCATCTCGGGCAGCGGTGCATCAGTCCAGTGGGCGTTGCGCAATAGCGTGACGTGCGGTTTGTATTCGCGCTGATCAAACTTGAAACGATGCTGGGTCAGGCACTGCTCCAACGCGCTGACCAGTTGCGCCAGATGCTGCGGCACATGGCCGGGCGCGGCATACACGATGTGGTTATGTCCCCAATAACGCGCCTCATCGAAGCTCAACTCGAAACACGCCGCGCTGACTTCCAGCGCGGCAAGTCGCAACGCCTCAAGTCTGGACTGCTCGACATCGCCGATGAACACCAGCGTGTTATGCAGCGTCTCACCGCGCATGGCGCGCCCGCCGCACAGGTGTTGCAGAGGTTTCTGCCACGCGTCCAGCTGACTGCGCTCCGCGGCGGTCGGCCACAGTGCGAAAAATACTTTTACGAATGAATGGTCGGATTGATGGCTCATGAATCGATATTTTATTGCTATCTGGAGCCTAATGCAGAAAGTTCGACGGCGCATACCAAGCAACACAGCAAATAAATTGCTCCGCGCGAGCTTCGCTCAAATTCAAAACCACAAGGCACGCAGTCCCGCGCCAAGAGCGCGGGGAATACAAGTTGAATGTTGGAATGCGGCGTGAATGATTCAGATCGACCCGAAGCGGTCATTCATAAAAATGAGGAACCTTGCGTAGATGCCTTGAGCAACGCCTCAAATGCCTCCGGAGGAACCGGCCTGGAAAACAGATACCCTTGCGCATAGTCACAGCCTGCATTGCTTAACAGTTTGCGCTGAGCTTCGGTTTCAACTCCTTCTGCAATCACCTTCAGCCCCAGCTTGTGCGCCATCACGATGATCGCTTCGGATAAGACCATGTCATTTATATCCGTCTCAAGGTTATCCACAAATGACTTGTCGATTTTTAGATAATCAATATCGAATTTTTTGAGATAAGAAAGAGATGAGTAACCCGTTCCAAAATCATCGATCGCCACTTGAATACCCGCATCACGGAATTTGAGCAGCTTGTCAGTGACACCAGTCGCTGCTTTTAGCAGCAAGCCTTCGGTAATTTCGATGATAATACTCTGCCCGGCAAGGTCAATACCCCGCAAATATGCGCTCCATGCATCGCAAGAGAGTTCCTCAGACAGGAATTGGACGGGTGATACATTCACGCTGATTTGAAAGTCATTCGCAAATTGATTGCTCCAACGCTTTGCCCAGCGGGCTGACTCTTTGAATACCCAGTCACCAATTTCATTGATAAGCCCGGTTTCTTCCGCAAGCAGAATAAACTCAATCGGGCTAACCAAGCCGCGCTCAGGGTGCTGCCAGCGGATGAGAGCTTCGGCTTTATGAATGCGGCCAGTTGCCAAATTTATAACCGGCTGGAAATAAACCAAGAACTGATTAGCCACCAACGCGCCGCGCAAGTCGTGAGTCAGTCGCCGCCGCTCCTGTGCAGCCTCCTGCAGTGCAGCAGTAAAATAGCTGGACTGATTGCGCCCTTGGTTCTTGGCGACATACATTGCCTGATCGGCGTTCCTGAGCAGATCTTCAACACTGGTGGCATCATTCGGATACAGCGTGATGCCGATGCTGGCCGATATATAGACTACTTCATCCACCAACTGGAACGGTTCGGTCAATATCTTGAGAATGCTCTGGGCAAGCCGCTCAACGATTCTTGAGTCGTTAATTTCCGACAAAATGACGGTAAACTCATCTCCGCCCAGGCGAGCCACCGTATCCGATTCACGCACGCAACTGCTGATACGACGCGACGTTTCCATCAACAGAATATCGCCCATATCATGCCCCAACGTATCGTTGATTTCTTTGAAGCGGTCAAGGTCAATAAACAACAGCGCCATCTGCAGATCAGCGCGATGTGCCTTCTTGATTTCCTGCTCCAGACGATCATGAAACATGTGGCGGTTAGGCAGGCCAGTCACTTTGTCAAAGTTAGCCTGTTTCCAGATCAGCTCTTCAGATTCTTTCTTGTGGGTAATGTCGCGGATAAAAGCACTGAACTCGTACTGGCCCTCCACCTCGATGGTGGTGATGGCCAATTCGACGGGAAACTCGCGGCCGTCGCGACGCAAACTCGCCATCTCAATCCGCGAATTCAGGACAGGCCCTTCGCCGGTAAGCAAATAATGCTGCATACCCCGGACATGATCCTCGCGGTACTGAAGCGGGATGATCATTTCGTGCAACAATCGCCCGACCGCCTCCTCGCGAGCCCAGCCAAAAATTTTGACGGCCTGATCATTCCAGCCGGTGATGATTCCTTCAAAATTCATCTGTACTACGGCATCCAGAGCGTTATCGATGGTGGCGCGCAGACGTGTTTCTGCTTCACGATGCGCTTTAGACCCGCTTGCCAGCCTTGCGCTCATGCGGTTGAAGTCGGCTGCCAAAATACCGATCTCGTCGTTTGAGTGCAATTTCAGCCGCTTGGACAGGTCATGAGTTCCAGTAATTTCAGAGACAAACTGTGTCAACTCACGCAGCGGTGCGGTTAGCCGGCTGGCTAACCAACGAATGGCGAAGATCAATGGCAAGGTCAGGATCAGGCCAAGGACAGCCAGTTTTAGTATCACCATATGGACGGTTTGATATAGCGCCCCCGGTTCGCGCAACATCACCACTTCCCATCCGGAAAGCAAGCCGGTATTTTCCGATGCGCTGTTAACCAGATATGGGTTATTACCAACTTGCACCCATCCATTGAGATGCCCCAAATCAGACAGCGACTGATTGGGCACTGTAGTGCCCAGCGTAGATCCCATCAGGACAATTGATTCTTGATGCGCCGCCAAATCAGACAACGATTCATTAGGTGCCATAGTGTTCGGCGTAGATTCCAGCGGCGCAGGTGAATCCTGATGATGATACAAGAGGAGAGTTTGGCCAGACAGAGCGGCGCTTACCTCACTCCAGTGATAAGCCATCACGATGGTACCAAGCTGATAGTTCGCCGAAAAAGTTGCCGTTACGGGAGCGACCAAGGCCACGATGTCTTCGCCATCCATTGGACTGGGATGCTTATTGATAAAGTTTATTTGCCCGTGCGGTTTCCATGCATCCGGCAGCATATCTATTTTATGCAGCCGGTCACTGGATGCAACCAAGTGGCCAGCGGCATTAAAAGCATAAAGTTCTCCCATAAGGGCATAATCTTTTTTCAAGTTATCTAGCGCGTTTTCCACCCGTTTATCCACGTCGCCAGAGGCGAGGTCATTCATCACGTCCAGTTTTGTCCAGGCACGCAGGTCAGTAGACAGTTGGTCGAATCTTGCATTAAGGCTGCTGAGTTTGAGATGAGCCAGCTGTGACAATGTGGCCAGTTCCGAATCGGTCACTGCAGTCCGGACGGCGTTTTGCACTACCAGCGCGGTCACGAGGTAGGTGATGATAAATATGGAAAAAAATGCAAGCAGCAGCTTGCGGGCGATAGTTCCCCCAAACCAGTTACGGATCATAGGCAGAGTCAATCCGGGAAAAGGTAGCCTCATGGGAGCCGTATCAGAATCTTGACCCCTGTTGGTACCTGATTGGCATTGATGTAACCAATTGCACCCGGGACGCTGCGCACGAATCCCAGTACAGCCTGGTCTGAAATTTGAACGAGAGGCGGAAGCTTGCCCTGAAAACGTAGCCGATTCCAGTATTCTGCCAGTTCTAGCGGAGAAAGATTAAATACGGCCTCGGAGAATTTTTCGCGTTCCACGCTCGATGCTTCGCGGTTAACCGGCACCACCTGAGTTTGATCAGCCCAAAAATTTCTTTTCAACGTGTAAATATCAGCTAACTGTTTGACTGAAATATTGGCATCTGGCACTTGGGTGGACGCAATAACCAATAGTCCTCCTGCTTGACCAGACAAAGTCCATAAAATCCCCAAAATTAGTAGCAAGACGCGCATCAGAATAATTGTGAGAATGATGCTTTCAAACCGGTTTGAATAGGAGCGATGGACGCCGACACACCCGCCTGATGAATGTACTCCAATTTCCAAACCATCGGTGCGCTGGGTCTATAGGCGACCGCTACCAAGGTATTTATGGAGGGCATGTTCACCGTGTGATCCTGGTAGCGTTCCCATTCCAGAATGCCGTGCCACTGAGGGGTAATGGTGTAATCGGCAAGTCCAAAAATCCCCGATTCATGGTCATGAACCCGAGGTGTAGCTCCTGGCAATACCGCGCCTGAAAAATGGGACGTTATTGCTTCGCTTTCCAGCCTCAGCTTGCCAAAGGATTTGTTGGCATTAACCCCATAAAGAGTGAACGTTTCTCCGGTTTCTATGAGTTGGCCATGCTGGGAGGATGCTCCAATCTTATTCACCAAGCCCAATGACATGTTGATGTGCCCGCCGAGGACATTGTGGAAGTTCCTCAGTGTCTGGCTCGTCGGCCGCTTGAACCACTCGTTGTCCGGCTGCCAGTACAGTTGCAAGTCTGGAGTCACGCCATCCTCCGGATCATGCTGCCAGCTGACGCCACTCATGTATGCATCGAAGCCCCGAGCAGTCGTGTATGGACGGGTAATTATGGGAATCAATGGCGCCGCGTGCACCAGGTTCCAATCACCCAAAGGGGTCAGTATTTTGCCAACTCGCAAAGTGTCATGTTCAGATAACATTGCGTCGTTGTAAAACCGCTCAACTATAACATCGCCATTGACGCGGCCACCGCCTTGCTGAATCAAAGTTTGTTTGGATAGTTCGACTTCCGTAAAAGGGTTAACCCACTGGCTGATATGGCCACCGGCGAACAGACTCAGATCGTCTAAGTCAAGCCTGGTAGGAGCGTCGAAACGGTCTATAACCTCAATATTTGCATAACCAGACAAGTAGTAATTGCCAGCATGCCAACCTTGACCAAGTTCATAGTCTTCAGCGTGGCTTATAGGAGAAAATATCAACCCGAGTTGGAAAAGCACTAATGGCAGCAGTGTATGTCGCATAGTAATCACATTGGAAGTGAAACATAATTTCCCCGTTCAAGTAACGGGGGGCTGCAAGTCACATTGTTTCATAATCTAACAGCAAAAAACTTTTCATGCTATAGGCCAAAAACAGGCAAACCTTTTTCATATGGGCTGAACGTACTTGATGCGGCGGTCTGTTTCTATCATCTTGTGAGGGCAAATTTGGTAGCTCCAACAGTCACGTATTGACCAGATTTACGACGGATGCTCATGAGCTATAAAACAGACAACCCACCATCAGATTTTCCATTATTGCATCAGAGTTCAGATCCATCATTTTATCCGTATCATCAACATAACCAGCCTGCGTGTGTTGTTGGGGCTTTAAGCCCCTTACAACCACGGCGTACCCCTTGCGGGTGTACTTGGTTATCATCTTTCGGGTGCCCGGCCAAAAGTTCTTCGGCTGATAGCCTATAACCAGCCACTTGGCTGCCGTCTTTTGGTAGCCTAGTGGAATGGCTAGTAGTTCCATCAGTCAGATGGCTATAACCAGCCGCTTGGCCACCGTTTTCTGGTGGCATAGCGGAATGGCTAGTGGTTTCATCAGTAGTCATATCAGTAGTTTCAACAGGGTCGAGTGCTGCGCCGCATTCAGGTAAAATGCGCGTCTTGTTGAGCCAGAGAACACCATGACCGCACGTTTACGCGAAATCCCCTATAACTACACCTCGTTTTCCGACCGCGAGATCGTGTTGCGCATACTCGGCAACGAGGCGTGGAACATCATCAACACGCTGCGTGAAGAACGCCGCACCGGGCGTTCCGCGCAGATGCTTTACGAAGTATTGGGCGATATCTGGGTGGTGTCGCGTAACCCGTATTTGCAGGATGATCTGCTGGGCAATCGCAAACGGCGTGAGGCTCTGGTCGGCGCTTTGCATCATCGGTTGAATGCAATTGATGAGCGCCGCCAGGATAATAATATCGTCAAACGCTTGCTGGAATTAGCCCGGTCAGCGGTCGACCGATTCGCCGCCGAATTCGAGCAAACTTTGCAACTGCGCAAACGTACCCTTCGCGAGTTGAGCCGCATCACCCGCCGCGACAACATCCAGTTCGATGGTCTGGCGCGCGTCTCTCACGTCACGGACGCGACTGACTGGCGCGTGGAATATCCGTTCGTGGTGCTGCATCCCGATACCGAGGAAGAAATCGCCGCGCTGGTGCGTGCCTGCATAGCACTCAAGCTCACCATCATTCCGCGTGGCGGCGGCACCGGCTACACCGGCGGCGCAGTGCCGCTGGATAAATTTTCTGCGGTAATCAACACCGAAAAACTCGAAACACTCTCGGCGGTTGAACATCTGGTCCTGCCCGGCCTGAACGAGCCTTGTGCAACCATTCATTGCGGCGCAGGCGTGGTCACACGGCGCGTGATGGACGCAGCGGAAGTCAACAATCTGGTGTTCGCGGTGGACCCGACTTCGGCGGATGCCTCATGCATCGGCGGCAACGTGGCGATGAACGCGGGCGGCAAGAAGGCCGTGCTATGGGGCACCGCGCTGGACAACCTGGCGTCATGGCGCATGGTCACGCCGGATGGTTTGTGGATGAACGTCGAGCGGCTGCATCACAACCTCGGCAAGATTCACGATGTCGCGGCAGCCAGCTTTCGCATCAGCCATTTCGAAGCAGACGGCAAAACCGCGCGCGGCGCGCCGGAAATTCTCACTATTCCCGGCAGCGCATTCCGCAAGGCTGGTCTGGGCAAGGATGTCACCGATAAATTTTTGTCCGGTCTGCCCGGCATCCAAAAGGAAGGCTGCGACGGCATCATCACTTCGGCGCGCTTCATCCTGCATCGCGCGCACGCTCACACGCGCACCGTGTGTCTGGAATTCTTCGGCCAGATTCGCGAGGCCGTACCCGCGATAGTGGAAATCAAATCCTATATGGATGCGCATCCCAATGCGCTATTGGCGGGACTGGAACATCTCGACGAACGTTATCTCAAGGCGGTGGGTTATGCCACCAAGTCCAAGCGCGGAACAAGGCCGAAGATGGTGCTGGTCGCCGATGTGGTCAGCGATGACGCGGACGCGGCGGCACAAGCGGCTTCGGAAATCGTGCGCCTCGCCAACCTGCGCAGCGGCGAGGGCTTCATCGCCGTATCCGCCGAGGCGCGCAAGAAATTCTGGCTGGACCGCGCGCGCACCGCCGCGATTGCCAAGCACACCAACGCCTTCAAGATCAACGAAGACGTGGTAATTCCGCTGCCGCGCATGGGCGATTACTGCGACGGCGTGGAGCGCATCAACATCGAGCTGTCGCTGCACAACAAGCTCAAGCTGCTGGACGCGCTGGATGAATTTTTCGCCGGTGAATTGCCGCTGCATTACCAGGATGACAAGCAACTCGGCGATACCGAACTGCTGGGTAATCGCGCGCAAGAAACCAGGCAATTGCTGGCCGATGTGCGCACGCGCTGGCAATGGCTGCTGGATAATCTGGACAAACCCAGTTCTGAGTCGGAAGACGTAAGTTCCGAGTTAACCCCGCAAACCTCAACCAACAACTTACGCCTTACGTCTCACGATTCAACGGTGTTCCACGCCCTGCAAGACCACACCATCCGCGCCTCATGGAAACTCGAACTGCGCGATCCGCTACGCCACATTTTCAGCGGCAGCACTTATCAACCCATCCTCGAACAATGCAACGGCATTCACCAGAACGTGCTGAAAAGCCGCGTGTTCATCGCGCTGCACATGCACGCCGGTGACGGCAACGTACATACCAACATTCCGGTGAACTCGGACAACTACGAAATGCTGCAGCAGGCCAATGGCGCAGTAGTGCGCATCATGCAATTGGCGAAAGACCTGGGCGGGGTAATTTCCGGCGAACACGGCATCGGCATCACCAAATTCGATTTTCTTGATGCGGATGAAATCGCCTCGTTCACCGCTTACAAACATCTGGTCGACCCGGAAGGCCGCTTCAACAAAGGCAAGCTGCTGACCGGCGGCAATCTGGAGCGCGCCTATACGCCGAGCTTTAATTTGATGGAGCTGGAAAGCCTGATTCTGGAGAAGAGTGAATTGGGCGAGATTTCTGATTCGATCAAGGACTGTCTGCGCTGTGGCAAGTGCAAACCAGTGTGCAACACCCACGTGCCGCGCGCCAATCTGCTGTATTCACCGCGCAACAAGATTCTCGCCACCTCGTTGCTGATCGAGGCGTTTCTGTATGAGGAACAGACACGACGCGGCGTTTCCATCCAGCATTTCGACGAATTTTCGGACGTTGCCGATCACTGCACGATATGCCACAAGTGCCTGAATCCCTGTCCGGTGGACATCGACTTCGGCGATGTATCAATCGCGATGCGCAATTTCCTGCGCAAGCAAGGCAAGAAAAAATTCAATCCTGTCACAGCGACGTCGATGCTGTTCCTCAACGCCACCGACCCGACCACCATCAAGCTGGTGCGCAAGGTGATGATAGAGTGGGGCTATAAGGCACAGCGCATCGGTTACCAATTCGCCAAACGTTTCGGCTTGCTGAAAAGCCAGATCAAACGACCGCCTGCCACGGTAGGCGGCGCGCCACTGAAATCGCAGGTGATCCACTTCATCAACAAACCGATGCCGGGCAATCTGCCCAAGAAGACCTCGCGTGCGCTGCTGGACATCGAGGACAACAGCGTCGTGCCTATCATTCGCAACCCGCGTAAATCGAGCGAAGACAGCGAAGCGGTGTTCTACTTCCCGGGGTGCGGCTCGGAGCGCTTATTCGGCCAGGTGGGCTTGGCGACGCAGGCGATGCTGTATGAGACCGGCGCGATCACAGTGCTGCCGCCGGGCTATCTGTGCTGCGGCTATCCGCAAAATGCCTCCGGGCAAAGCGACAAGGCCAACCGGATCACCACCGACAACCGCGTGCTGTTCCATCGCGTCGCGAATACGCTGAACTATCTCGACATCAAGACGGTGATTGTGTCGTGCGGCACCTGCATGGATCAGTTGCAGAAATACCAGTTCGACAAGATTTTCCCCGGCTGCCGGCTGCTCGACATCCACGAGTATTTATTGGAGAAGAACGTCAAACTTCAGGGAGTGGAAGGGGTGCGCTACATGTATCATGACCCGTGCCACTCGCCGATGAAGACCTATCAGCCGCAACAAGTGGTGAATCAATTGATGGGCACGAATGTGCCGCTCAACGAACGCTGTTGTGGCGAAGCGGGCACCTTCGGCGTGACCTTGCCGCAAATCGCCACCCAAGTGCGCTTCCGCAAGGAAGAAGAAATGCGCAAAGGTGCGGACGCATTGCGCGCCGATGGCTTCCATGGCGAAGTAAAAATCCTGACTTCCTGCCCGTCCTGCCAGCAGGGCCTGTCGCGCTACAATGACGACAGCGGCACAACGGCTGATTACATCGTGGTGGAAATGGCCAAACATCTGCTCGGTGAAAATTGGCTGGTGGACTATGTGAATAAGGCAAACAACGGGGGGATCGAGCGTGTTCTACTTTGAGCCAATTTACCAGTGCCAATTTCGGTGCAGGCTAACCAGTTTTTTCTGGTTAAGCGTAGCGGCCGAAGCCAAAATTGGCTGGCGGACTATGTCGCCAAAGCCAATAACGGCGGCATTGAACGGGTATTGTTGTAAGGACGATTGATGAATCGCTCCTACTTGATGAAAGATATATCGTGAAAAGCAAAGCGGTTTGTGAGTTGTGCGATCAGGTTGGCGGCACACTGCTCTGGCAGGATGAAACCTGTCGTGTAGTGCTGGTTGCGGATGCCGACTATCCAGGCTTCTGCCGTGTGATCTGGAAGCAGCACGTCAAAGAGATGACCGATCTGTCCGCTGCCGAACGGGGGCATTTCATGGCAACCGTATTTGCCGTCGAAGCGGAGATACGGGAGGTAATACATCCGGACAAGATCAATCTCGCCAGCCTCGGCAATATGACTCCTCATTTGCATTGGCATGTCATTCCGCGCTACAAACACGACAAACATTTCCCGCAATCGATCTGGGGTGTGGGTCAGCGCGAAGGAAAATCATCACTCCCGCTTGACTGGCAAGCGCGTCTGATAGAAAGTGTGCGCTTAAAACTGGACCTCCGATCATGCTGACCCTGCCACTTGAACCGACCGACGACCGCGCAAATCCGCTTTTCAAGGATGCCGAAAGTTGTGCGCAATGGCTGAAACAACTGCAACTGACCAACCTGCAACTGGCGCACAGCCTGTTGCTCACCCAGATCAACGAACTCACCCGCTTCCCGATGGGCGGCCTGGAGCGGTTGAACACGCTGGAGTTACTGCGTGATACGGTCCACTACGTGCAAAATGATTACGCCAAAAAACTCATCACCAAGCCGTTGCCGCTGAATGAAAACGAGCTGATTATTTTCTTTGCCATCGTGCAGCTTTGGCAGGCAATGGCACTCGGTTATCAACGTTGCTTGCAAGCCTACATGGCCGGTGACAAGCAACTCGGCAAGCAGGGCGCATTCCTGTGTCAACGCTGCCTGCTGTATAGCGGATTGGCAATTTCCGAGCACTTGCGCACAGGTTATGAATTCAATACCAAGTTATGGCATCAGTTGCACGGGTTGTATGCTTTTGCCGAAGAGCAAGGACTGCAACTCAAAGAAATATCCGACCCGTTGAATGGCGGCCTGCCGCGCAGTAGTTGCCATAACATCTATGTAAAAACCTTGCTTACTTGTTATGCGCGTCCCGCGGAACTCATCCGCTCACAACTGCTGCTGCTGGACGCTTGGCTGACAGAATGGAGCAATACGGTTCCCGTGGAGCGCAGCTATACCACCAGCAAGGGCGATGCCCTGCCGCTCGCGCTGGATCTTGCCGGCACGCACGGACTGCAACCGGTTAAATTGGTCGCGCATAGCGACAGCATGCGCTATCTGGCAATGGTGCCGCTAAGCAAATTACTCCGCGTAAAGACCATCATGCTGCAGCAAGGCAAAACCCCGCAACAGTTGGAACTGGGTGGCCACAGCACTGCCCACGAGTGCATTGAGCTGCTCACTTTTTTGCATCAGTGCTGGTGCGAAGACAACAACACGCGTTTTGCTGTGCGGAATCCGGGCTCGCAACACGCGCAGCTTTGCTACAAACCGGAAAACATTTACGCTCATCTGTCCGGCAAAGCGTTCAAACAAGCCGTGCAATCTGCTTCCGCAAATCTTATCGCACAGAAACAAATCGAAACCTTTGGCCGGGTGTTGCAAGACGCGCCCAACAAGACACGGATTGAGATGGAATTCCCGCTGGAAACCTGGCATCTCGACAACGAAAGCATCCTTGGCGCGAAACTCACACGCATTGACACGCTCGGCGGACGGCTAAGCCACAATCAGCTGGTTGCCTTGCGCCTCGGCGACGCGGAAACTTTCATGCTGGGGACTACGACATGGGCGGGCGTGACGCGCACCGGACAGTTACGCATCGGGGTGCGTTATCTGCCGGGAACTGTCCATGCAATCGGCCTTCGCACGGCCGATGTGAGCATGACCGAAGCGGATAAATCTGCCCCTGGATTTCTATTGCAAGCCGTCCCCGCACTGAAGACTCCCCCCAGCCTGATCATTCCGCGCAACTGGTTCCAACGGGGGCGCGTGGTAGAAATCCTGCATCAGAACGCTGAAAAACAAAAAGCGACAATAGGCTTTAGCGTGGAACATGGAATTGACTACGAGCGCGTCAGCTTTACGCTAGTGTAGTACCCGCTTGATCGGAAACACCAGCACGAAGGTGCTGCCCTTCCCTTCTTCACTCAATACTTCAAGTTTGGCCTGGTGACGCATCGCGATGTGCTTGACGATCGCAAGACCCAGGCCGGTTCCCCCCGTTTCGCGCGAGCGGCTGCGATCCACCCGGTAGAAGCGTTCAGTTAGGCGCGGAATGTGCTGTGCGGCGATGCCGATACCGCTGTCTTGCACCAAGAACACCGGCTGACCGCCGCGTTCGAACCAGCGCAATAAAATTGCGCCGCCCTCCGGCGTATAGCGGATGGCATTGCTGAGCAGATTGCTGAATGCGCTGCGCAACTCATCACGGTTGCCGAGCAGGTTGGCTGCGCTTGCGATCTCCATGCGCAGCGGATGTTTTGCACCGCTTAGCAACTCTCCATCCCGATAAACCTCATTGAGCAACTCCTTCATATCCACCGTTTCTTCGTGCAATGGACTTTGCACGTTTTCCAATCGCGACAAGGTCAACAAATCCGCCACCAGATTGTCCATCCGCCTGGTTTGCTCGGCCATCAGATGCAAAGCTCGCCGCGCGCTGTCCTGACCGAGGTCGGACATGTCCTGCAGATTTTCGACGAAGCCGCTCACCACAGTCAGCGGTGTGCGCAATTCGTGCGAAACATTGGCAACGAAATCTCGACGCATGGCTTCGACGCGCTCGAATTGCGTGATGTCGCGACTGATCAACAATCGCTTGTTCACACCATAAGGAATGAGTTTGATGGACAACACCATATCGTCATGTCGCGCCGGACGCATCATCAACGGGTTGTTGAAATTGGATTCCTGAATGTATTCGACAAATTCCGGCTGACGCACCAGATAAGTGATGTCCTGCATGATATCGTGTTCGGCATCCAGGTCGAAGTGCTGCTGCGCAACCGGGTTGAACCACTCGAGGCGATTCACCTCATTAAGGATCGCCACGCCTTCCGGCAACGCGGCAGTGGCTTGTTCCATGTGCTGCAGCTCGTCGGCCAATTCTTGCTTGGTCTGGTTATGTCGCTTGACCATTTTGTATAGCTGGGAAAATGCCTCTTCCCAGATACCCCCTGCCTCGGGGATGGTTTCGATGCGCGCATCGTTCAACCATTGCTCAAGCTTGAACAATTGCCGCGCGCGGTGCGCCATCACAATCAGCAACACGACTACCATGAACAACAACGCGAGGGTGGCCGAGAATATGCCCCATAACAACAACGCGGCCAGCGTGCTGAACACCACGGGCAAGCTTACTCGGAACCAAAAATCTTGCAAAATTAATTTCCTAACTAATCGAAAAACGATAACCGCTGCCGCGCACGGTTTGAATCAGGCCATCCATTTCGACCGGCTCCAACGCGGCGCGCAGTCGGCGGATATGCACATCCACGGTACGCTCCTCGACGAATACTTGCGTGCCCCACACCTGGTCGAGCAATTGCGTGCGGCTATATACGCGTTCGGTATGGGTCATAAAAAAATGCAACAGGCGAAACTCCGTCGGCCCCAATTCGATAGCCGTGCCATTTGCCGTCACGCGGTGAGATGATGGCGACAACTCCAACCCGCCCGCCGCCACCGTTTCGTCCGGCATGGCTGGGATATGACGGCGCAACACCGCGCGGATCCGCGCCATCAACTCGCGCGGCGAGAACGGCTTGGTGATGTAGTCATCCGCACCGGATTCCAATCCCAATATCTTGTCGCGCTCATCGCCACGCGCAGTCAGCATGATAATCGGAATGTCGCGGGTGCGTGCATCGGCACGAAACTGTTTCGCCAAGATCACACCGCTGGTATTCGGCAACATCCAATCCAGCAAGATCAAATCCGGCAAATTGCCGCGTATCTGCTGCCACGCGCTATCCGCGTCTTCGGCGCGCAGCGCCTGAAAGCCAGCTTGCATCACATTAAACGCCAGCAACTCCTGGATCGCCGGTTCATCTTCCACAATCAAAATTTTCGCGTTCATCGTCACTCCTCCATTAGAGATTGCAAGGATATGAAGAATTTATGACAGGGATATGACACGCGTTAAGTTTCTAAACGGGATGGATGTTGGTGCGGCTGTTCCGCCACGTGCCCGGTATGGCTTGCGGCAAGGTGATGAAGCTCGGCATGTTCGGGTTCTTCCGGCAGATGCCTGCCCACCACGCGGGGCAGGAGCGAGCCGGCTATCATGCCGAGCGCACTGGCGAAGAGTCCGGCAAACTGCGCCGGGATGAAAGGATCATCGGGTCCGAAAACAAGGATGGCGAGCCACACCGACAGTCCGCAGAAAATTGCCGCCAGCGCCCCTTGCGTGGTGGAGCATTTCCAGTAAACGCCGGCAACCAGCGGGATGAAAGCCGCCACCAGCGTGATCTGGTAGGCGTTTTCGACCATCTTGAAAATGCTGGCCTTCGAGTTCATCGCGTAAATAGTGACCAGTATGGTGAACACCACCGTCACGCCGCGCATGGCGTGCAGCAGCTGGCGGTCGGAGAGTTTATGTCCCAGCATCGGCTTGAGAATATTTTCGGTAAAGGTGACCGATGGCGCCAGCAGCGTCGCCGAGGCGCAGCTCTTGATGGCGGAAAGCAGGGCGCCGAAGAACATCACCTGGGCGAACAGCGGCGCATGCTGCATGACCAGATTGGGCAGGATCATCTGCGGGTCGGTGTCGATCAGGTCGCTCACCATTTTCGGATCGATCAGCGTCGCCGAATAAGCCAGGAACATCGGCACGAAAGCAAACACAAAATACAGACACCCGCCGAACACCGTCGCCCAGATGGCGATGTTCTCGGTCTTGGACGACTGTACCCGCTGAAATACATCCTGTTGCGGGATCGAGCCGAACATCATGGTCACCCAGGCCGCGGCGAAACCGATGATCTCCTTGGCATCGAGCGCCGGCCAGAAATCGAATTTGCCCGCATCCATCGCATGGTTCACCACCACGCCCACGCCGCCCACCATGTTGCTTACCGAGCCGCCGATATACAGCATACCGATGACGATGATGATCATCTGGATGAAATCGGTAACCGCCACCGCCCACATGCCGCCGAAAAAGGTATAGATGAGAATGGTGCTGGAGCCTATCCACATCCCGGCGAGCTTGCTGATCTCTCCGGCTGACACCACATTGAACACCAGACCGAGCGCCGTGATCTGGGCACCCACCCAGCCTAAGTAGGAAATGACGATGGCGATGGTGGTCAGCACCTCGACACTGCGGCCGAATTTCTTCTTGTAGAAATCGCCGATGGTCAGCAGGTTCATGCGATACAGCGGTGCCGCAAAGAACAGCCCGACCAGGATCAAACACATGGATGCGCCAAAAGGATCAGCCACCACGCCGTGCAACCCCTCTTTGAGAAAGGTGGCGGGAATGCCAAGCACCGTTTCCGAACCGAACCAGGTGGCGAACACCGTCGCCGTGACCATGTAGAAAGGCAGACTCCGCCCGGCAATGGCGAAGTCCTTGGTGTTATGCACGCGGGTAGCGGCGTAAAGACCGATCCCGACAGAAGTGATCCAGTAGGCGATGACAAACCAGAGCAGCATGCGAATACCCTTTACAGGACCGTGACAGAATGGTGGAAATTGTAGCAGCCCTTGCCATCATGAGCACAACAAAAAGGCCACCCGTGCGGTGGCCTTTTGCAGTAAAACAAAAATTCGAATTACAGTTCTTTAGCGTGCGCTGCCAAGTATTTGGCCACGCCTTCCGTGGAGGCGCCCATACCGGCCTTGCCCTTGCTCCAGCCGGCCGGACAGACTTCACCGTGTTCTTCGGTGAATTGCAGCGCATCCACCATGCGCAGCATCTCGTCGATGTTGCGGCCCAGCGGCAGATCGTTCACCACCTGATGGCGCACCACCCCGGCACGGTCGATCAGGAACGAACCGCGGTAAGCCACTCCGCCATCGGCTTCCACATCGTAAGCCTTGCAGATTTCATGCTTGGTATCCGCCACCAGCGGGTAGCGCACCTGACCGATACCGCCGTTGTTGATCGCCGTGTTCTTCCAGGCGAAATGCGAAAATTGCGAATCGATGGACACACCGATCACTTCCACATTGCGCTTCTTGAATTCATCCAGCCTATGATCGAAAGCGATCAGCTCGGAGGGACAAACGAAGGTGAAATCCAGCGGGTAAAAAAACACCACGGCATATTTGCCCGAGATGTGTTTTTTCAGGTTAAACTTTTCGTTGAAATCGTTGTTGCCCATCACGGCAACAGCGTTGAAATCGGGGGCGGCTTTGCCGACGAGTACAGCCATGTTCATCTCCTAAAGGTTGGTTGTGTTGAATGGCGCAATTTAGACTTTTGCTATCTCCGCGTCAACCTTCTATTGGTTGTGGGTTTTTATTTCAGGGAGGGCGCGTGACGCGCGACCTGCACCGCGACAATGTGCAGCACTGCGGCAGCAGTCAGATACAGGAACGCGCTTTGCAGATAGGGCAGGAAATATTGCGCCACCTGATTGCCGTATTGAGCCGCGCTCATTTTTGCGAAATAGTCGGCAAACAAATAAAAGCTGGCATTTGAAATCAGAAAGGCCACAACGGTAGCCGCGAAGGCGATTGCCGCAAACTCGGCCAGGCTGCGCAATGAGAACCGATAGCGTGCCGCATAAAAACGCCCAGCGAACCACAGCGCGAAATAAGTCGGAATCAGGAACCAGTAAGCCGGTGAGAAACACCAGCCATCCACCCCGCCGTAGTTGATTGCCAGATAATCCACCAGCCCTGCCCCGACCAGCAGCGCGGGAAAAGCCCAGCGCGGCAAATAAAATCCTGCCAGCAGAAATACTGCCAGCGAAGCATCCGGCAAATGCAAAGCCGAACCGAAGTGATCAGCGCGCGTCGCTGCCATCAGCGCAATCAGCGTTATAAAAATTGCGGTGGTTTTGGTTTGGGTATTATTCATTGCATCCCCTGAATTTAACTTGTTTCAATGACGGCAACAGTACACGAAGCCAAGGAAAAAGCAAAGGCGGAAAGCCGCCTTTGCCTATTGATATCGTCCTATTACAAAACATGCGCTAGAACTCATAGGTTGTATTCAGCGAAAAGTCGCGCTCCTGCATCGGATATGCGTTATAACGACCGGGCGTAGAAGTGCTGGCAGCAGCGTAGGTGAAATAATGCCTACTGAACAGGTTATTCACCGCCGCCGCTAACAGCCATGAACCCTCACGGTGAGATAGCTTCATATCCACAGTGACGTAAACAGGCATCTGCTGGCCGAATGCGTTGGCTTGATCGTTGTCGAAGTGCTGCTTACCGACATAATCCGCATTGGCATTAAACGTGTCCTTTTCAGTTGCTTTCCATGAGGAAGAAAGCGCGAGTCGTTGCCGCGGCACCAATGGAATATTATTACCAGACACGTTTACACCACCATAAGTACCCTCGCGGAATTTCGCCACCGTATAGCTATAGGCTGCAGTAACTGCCAGCGCGTCGGTGTAGTTATGCGTATCCTCCAACTCCAGCCCATAGCGGCGCGTCGGCGAAAGATTCATGTTGGTGAATGTGATTGCGTTGAAATAAATCTCGTTGTTCAGGTTCATCTGAAACAGCGCCGCACGTATCTTATTGCTTCCGTCACGGTAGTCGATGCCAAGTTCGCTATCCTGGGAGGTCTGCGGTTCCAATAAGGTGATTTTTGAGCTACAAATAAAAGTAATGGGATCACAAACGCCATATGGATCGAAAATTTCATCAATCGTTGCTATCCTGAAACTGTGGCCGATGCGGCCAAATAACGACGAGTCCTGATTCAAACTATGGCGCAACCCAAGTTCGTAAGCATTCACGGCACGCGCCTGGTTCTCTGATGCGTATGCTGCCGGGTTAGCAGCATCCCTGGCTTGATAATCAACCTGCTGTTTTCGAGCCCCCAACGTCAACTTGGTGTCTGCGCCAAGCTGCGTAGTGTTCTGCGCATACAATGCACGATTGGCCTGTGTCGCCAAAATATGCGCAGTCGGTGTGCCGAGAGTAGCCGGGCTGGTTGAACGAATGGAATCATAATTCCAATCGGCGAGATCAACACCGACGATCATCTCATTTCCAGATCCTCCTAGTTGGTAAGGAATTTTTACACGGGGCGTAAAAGAAAGCAGATTGAGGTCCGTATCTAAATAGCTACCGCCGTAAGCTGCAAAATATGCCTGTTGTTTTGTGTCTCGATATGAAAGTTCGCCTGCCAACTGCCCAAAATCGAACTGCTGACTGGTTCCGAGGCTGATATGCCCGCCATCACGCTTGCCATAATCCAGCGGGGTCGAAGTTCCGCGCGGGTCAGTCACCAACTCATTCAGTCCAATACTTGGGTCAACTGTACGCACACCGGGATAGCGTAGATTTTGATTATCTGCACCGAATTTCAGGACAGCATCGCCATGCCCCACATCGGTACGCAAATCGGCTTCCAGATTACTTTGTGCGATGTTGTTATTGGCGCGATAGTTGGACGAGTCCAATCCGCTTGCCGTAACGCGCATGCCGACACGATCACCCGTTCCAGAAAGTGCAAGCTGCCATTCTCTGGTATCGTAACTTCCCAAACCTATGCCCACGTTGCCGCGCATTTCTTTGCTGGGATGTTTGGTAATGATATTGATCGTGCCGCCCGTCGCGCCGCCACCATAAAGTACCGCGCCACTGCCGTTTACTATTTCGATACGTTCTATCGAAGCGAGCGGAATTGCCGACCAACGAATCGAAGTCAACTGGATTTCATTAAGCTGTTGCCCATCCAGCAAAACCAATGTGTTCTGATTTCCGGTCACACCAAATCCGCGCAAGTCTATCGCCATATCCGGGGTGCCGTCATTGCTGAACACCCGAATTCCTGCGTGCTGTGCCAGCAAAGCTGGCAATGTTTTAGCGGCACTTTTTTCGATATCACTAGCGGTAATCACGGTGACATCTACAGTGGAGGTTTCTGGCGTAGCCGCAAATCGCGTTGGTGTCACGATAGTTAATTCCATGGGTGTTTCGGCATACGCTGCAAAAGGAAGAGCGATCGCACCGAATAGTGCAACCGTGATTATTTTTTGTTTCATTGTCGTTTCCTGAGTAAGTTCCAAGCGTCCCCGCTGGGAAATTAATAATCAGGAAATGTTGTGAGTGGAATTATTTCTGAAAGATCGCTGCACAAAGTGGAGAGTGAAGATGTTGTGCGGCAGGCTTTCCGATGCGCCGCCCGCGGCATCTCCTGTCCTTTGCTCTCAGGCCGGTATCCGGGCTCACAAGTCTTGATTTGCCGCCTTCCCATGATTGCTCACAGTGGCATATTGACAAATCCACACTTGCTTACCGTTGCGGGGGCAGCTCAGGCATAGGGAACCAATGTTCCCGCACCTGCTTCCCGTTTAACTCACCTGCATGCAGACGAGCACCTCAAAGCGGCGCGCACTTTATCACAAACATATCGCGTTTTACCGAAACAAGAATTATGAGAACCTACAAACTGCTTGCATAAATCCACCTTACCGTTTGACTTATCAGCACTTTTCAATCTATAGTCAGCGCATGGAAAACGAATTGAACGCACTGGAAGGCAAACTCGCCCTGCTGATACAAGTCAGCGGCAAGTTGCGTGCCGAGAATCACCAGTTGCGCCAAGAGTTAGCGCACGCTCTCAGCAGCAATCGTCAATACAGCGACAAGATGGATAGCGCGAAAGCTCGCCTGGAAAAGCTGCTGATTACTCTACCCGAAGATCAAACATGATCAACACTGCCAAAACCAAAACGCTGGAAATCAAAATTCTCGACCGCGAGTTGCGTGTCGCCTGCCCCGAGGAAGAGCGCGGCGAACTGCTGGATGCCGTGGCTTATCTGGACAAGAGAATGCGCGAAATTCGCGCTGCGGGAAAAATCGCCAGCGTCGAGCGGATCGCGCTGATGGCGGCCCTTAACATCACTCACGAGTTGCTCGGCATGAAAGTTGGACGCGGCGTTGACCTCTCCGACTTTAAGCGTAGAATGGGTTCCATGCAGGCAGCGATTGATAAGGCATTAGCCGAACAAGACTCGCTGTTCTGATAAGACTACTAGCCACCTGACTGATGGAACTACTAGCCATTCCACTAGGCTACCAGCCGAAGAGCTTTTGGCCGGGCACCCGAAAGACGGCAGCCAAGTGGCTGGTTATAAGTTGGCAAACTACTACAACCAAGTCATTGGTTAACGCTGGGCAAGTCATTGGTTATAGCTAATTTATTTCGGGTTTGTCCCCTGCGGTGTTCGCCAGACCCATATATTCTTTGAGCCAAGTAACTATCCAGGTCGCGACCCACTGTGCTGCTGTTGCGAACGTCCCTAGCGGATGATCCTGATGCGGCAGGGAAGTGACCCCCTTGAACCTTTCGGTTCGAGATGCTGGGTCAACGGCACAGGCGGGGGGCTCCATTTCAGTGCGACCTTGATTGCATCGGGTCGCACTTTTTATTCGTGAGCGTGGACCATGCGTTATTGGCTGATGAAATCCGAACCCGGCGATTGCAGCATTGACGACCTCGCCGCGTTGCCCGATCAGACCGTGGCATGGTATGGCGTGCGCAACTATCAGGCGCGCAACTTTATGCGCGACCAGATGAAAGTTGGCGACGGCGTGCTATTTTACCACTCCAACTGCAAAGAGCCGGGTATCGCCGGCATCGCTAAAGTCAGCAGCACAGCTTATCCCGATGCCAAACAGTTCGAGCGCGACAGCAAATACTTCGATGCCAAGGCCACACCGGGAACGCCTCGCTGGTTCAATGTGGATGTGCAACTGGTAAAGAAAATTTCGCTCATCACCATTGATGAACTACGCCAACATCCCGAGCTGGAAAGAATGCGCACCCTGCAACGCGGTAACCGCCTGTCCATCACGCCGCTCGACCCTGCCGAGTGGAAATTCATCACCACCAAGTTAGCGCACGACTAATGGAATGGTACGCGGCCTACCTGGTACTCGGCGCATTCGTTGGTTTCAGCGCCGGCCTATTCGGCATCGGTGGCGGAACCCTGCTTGTGCCAGTGCTGCTGTTCCTGTTCGACGCGCAGCACTTTCCCGCTGAGCATTTGCTGCATCTTGCGCTCGGCACCTCGATGGCAAACATCCTGTTCACCTCGCTTGCCAGCATGCGCAAACATCATCAGCACGGCGCGGTGAACTGGCGCGTGGTGCGTGACATCACCCCGGGCATCCTGCTTGGCACCGGCATAGGCGCAGTGTTTGCCACCAGCATCTCGCCGCACTTTCTGGGAATATTTTTCGCGCTGTTCGTGTATTTTGCGGCCGCACAAATCCTGTTCGACGTGCGCCCGCATGCTTCGCGCCAACTGCCCGGCATGGCCGGCATGACGATTACCGGCATGCTCACCGGCTGGTTGAGCAGCTTGGTATCCATCGGCGGTGGAACGGTGGTGGTTCCCTTCCTGCTCTGGTGCAATGTATCCCTCAGACATGCGATCGGCACCTCCGCCGCAATCGGCTTTCCGGTCGCGGTCGGCGGCACCATCGGTTATGTAGTCACCGGCATGAGCATCCATGCCCTGCCCGCCTACAGCTTGGGCTTTGTCTACTTGCCCGCGTTATTCTGGGTCGCACTCGCCAGCGTCATCACGGCACCGCTCGGCGCAAAAACCACGCATCACATGAAGACCGGGGTATTGCGCAAACTCTTCGCACTGCTGTTGATCGCACTGGCCACCAAAATGCTGTGGAAAGTGCTGACTTAAGGGAGCCTCTAAAAATTCAGAGTTCGCCCAAATGCAAGGCGCAGAAAAAATTTCGCAGCGCCGCATATATTGGATATGTAAGCAAGAAATTTTTTACGCAACGCAGCATAACCAGCCACTTGGTAGCCGTTTTTTGGCGACTTAGTGGAATGGCTATAACCAATGACTTGCCCAGCGTCTTTTGCTGGGTTAGTCAGATGGCTAGTAGTCATATCAGTAGTTCCATCAGTTGGGATGAAGTGGGGTAAGCAGGCAAGCCGCGTAGCGGATGCTCGCAAATCTGAATTTTTAGAGGCTCCCTAATGCAGCAACAAGGATTGCTGGACAGACACGGCGCAAACCGACATCAGAGTGCCGGGCAGCAAACCCAGCAACAACACTCCCAAGCCGTTCACGCTGATCAGCAGCGTGGTATCTTGTCCGAAGATAATCGGCTCGTGACTTTCCGGCGCGTCGAAATACATTAACTTAACGATGCGCAGGTAGTAGAACGCGCCGATCAGCGAAAACAGTACCGCCAGGACAGCCAGCCAGATATGCCCCGATTGCACGACGGCATTCAGCACCGAAAATTTTGCGTAAAAACCCACGGTGGGAGGCACCCCGGCCAAGGAGAACATCAGTATCAACATCAGGAAGGCGAGCCATGGACTGCGCTGGTTGAGGCCTTTGAAGTCGTTGAGGGTATCAGCCTCGAAGCCTACCCTTGACAGCAACATGATCATACCGAACGCACCCAGCGACATCAGCACATAAATCACGGCGTAGAACATTGATGAGCCATAGCCCTCTATGTCACCGCTGATAAAACCCAGCAGCAGGAAGCCCATGTGCGCGATGGTTGAGTAGGCGAACATACGTTTGAGGTTGGTTTGCGCAATCGCGGTGATGTTACCGAGCGCCATTGAGGCAATCGCTAGAATGATCAACATGCCCGACCAGTGTTGCACCAGCGGTTGCAGCCCTTCGACCAGGATGCGCGAAACAAAAGCAAAGGCGGCGAGTTTGGGTGCCGATCCGATCAGCATGGTCATCGCTGTCGGTGCGCCGTGATACACGTCCGGCAACCACATATGGAATGGCACCACGCCAAGCTTGAAGGCCAGACCGGAAACCACGAACACCAGCCCGAACACCAGCAAAGTTTTATTCGCATCACCGGATTGAATCGCGTTTGATACCTCCCCCAGCTCCAGCGAGCCGGTCGCCCCATACAGCATGGACATGCCATACAACAGCAAGCCGGAAGCCAGCGCTCCAAGGATGAAGTATTTCATCGCAGCTTCGGTGGCGATGGCTGAATCGCGTTGCAATGCGACCATTGCATACAGACTCAGGGAAAGCAACTCCAAGCCGAGATACAGCGCCAGGAAGTGGTTGGCGGAAATCATCACCATCATGCCGAGCGTAGCAAACAGGGTCAGCACCATGAATTCACCGCTAAACAGACCGCGCACGGTGAGATATAGCCTTGAATATATCAGCATCATGGAAACTGCCAGATAGGTCAGCAGCTTCAACACATCGGACATCAAATCGTCCACGAACATGTTGTGGAAGAGGTACGCCACACCGTTTTCATGCGTGCCCACGGTGATCAGCGCACAACCCATCAAGGTGAGTTGCACCAGCATGTAAGTGGCCAGCCTGCCGCTTTGCTTGATCAACGAATCCGCAATCAGAATCACACACGTCATGATCAGCAGGAATATCTCCGCGCTGGCTGGCATCAAATTAGTCATCAAATCCATATTCATCTCAAAATCAGTCGTTAGTTATTAGCTGGTGGCTAGTAGCTTGTAGCTGGTAGCTACGAGCTACTAGCTGTCCTCTGTCCTCTGATCACGGCAGTTTGGAACGAGCTGCGTGTACTAGTAAATCATTCACTGACACATGCATGATTTCGCTGAACGGTAGCGGGTACAGCCCCATGCCCAGCACGGTAAGCGCCAGGATCGCGAAAATCACTTTGTCGCGCAGGGTGATGTCGGTCAGTTTGGCAACATGCGAGTTGGCCACTGCGCCGAAGATCACGCGCTTGTACATCCACAGCGTGTAGGCCGCGCCGAAGATCAGCGTGGATGCCGCGGCAAAAGCGTACCAGAAATTCGCTTTCACCGCGCCGAGAATCACCATGAATTCACCGACGAAGCCGCTGGTGCCCGGCAGGCCGACATTGGCCATGGCGAACAGCATAAAGAATGCGGCGAACACCGGCATGGTGTTGGCTACACCGCCGTAATTGGCAATGTTGCGTGAGTGCATCCGGTCATATAGCACGCCGATACAAAGGAACAATGCACCGGACACAAAGCCGTGTGAAATCATTTGCAGCAGCGCGCCTTCCATACCGTAATCGTTAAAGATGAACAAGCCCAGCGTGACGAAGCCCATGTGAGAAATCGATGAGTACGCCACCAGTTTTTTCATGTCGGTCTGGGTTAATGCCACCAGACCGATGTACACCACCGCAATCAGCGACAAAGCGATCATCACTCCGGCCAAATGATGGCTGGCATCCGGCACGATAGGTATGGAGAAACGCAGAAAACCATAAGCGCCCACCTTCAGCATGATCGCCGCCAGAATCACCGAACCGCCGGTAGGCGCTTCGACGTGGGCATCCGGCAACCAGGTATGCACCGGGAACATCGGCACTTTCACCGCGAAGGCGAAGAAAAAAGCAATGAAGATCAGAATTTGCGCAGTCATCGGGATCGCGACCTGATGGAAGTCAAGTATCTCGAAGCTGCCGCCGGATTGGTTATAAAGATAGATCAACGCCACCAGCATCAGCAGCGAACCGAGCAAGGTGTAGAGGAAAAACTTGACTGCCGCATACACACGATTTGCACCGCCCCACACGCCGATGATGAGAAACATCGGGATCAGCATGGCTTCCCAGAGCACATAGAACAGTATGGCATCCAGCGCGGCGAACACGCCGATCATGATGCCGGACATAATCAGGAAGGATGCCATGTATTGCGCAACGCGCTTCTCGATCACCTGCCATCCGGCCAGCACCACGATGGGGGTGAAGAAAGAAGTGAGCAGAATGAACAGCACCGAGATGCCATCCACGCCGAGGTGATAGTGAATGTTGAAGCGTGCGATCCAGTTGTGCATCTCGACGAACTGCATCTCCGAGGTATCGCGCACAAAACTGGTATATAGAGGAATCGTCACCAGAAAGCCGAGCACCGAGCCGACCATGGCCAGGATGCGCGCCAGCGGCGCATTCTTGTCGTCGCCGGTGGCCAACACCAGAATGCCGAAGATGATCGGCAACCAGATCGCAACGCTAATTATGGGTAATCCAAAAAACATGCTGTTGTTCCTTCACTTTCTCGCTGCTATCACGCTGTTCAAACCACACATCACTCAAACCAGTTCCGCACCGTCAGCAGCACGAACACGCCGATGATCATGGAAAACGCATAGTGATAGATATAGCCGGACTGGAGATGCCGGAGCACTCCGGAAAACATGCCTACCAGCTTCGCCGAACCATTCACTATCATTCCGTCGATCAGCTTCACATCGCCGAATTTCCACAGCAAGCGACTCGTACCGCGCGCCCCGCCGGCAAAGAACCAGTCGTTAAAGCGGTCGAAGTAATATTTGTTGTCCAGCAGGGTGTAGATGGAATGAAAACGCTTTTGAATCGCAGCAGGAATGTCCGGGCGCTTCATATAGAAGAACCATGCGGTCACGACACCCGACAAAGCGAGCCAAAACGGGAGTTCACCCACTGCATGCAAGACCTTTGCCACCGGGTCGAAATGCTCGATGGCCAGCACCGCCATGCCAGCATGATCAAGCGAAATGTAGATGGCATCTTTAAAAAAGTCGCCAAACAGTAAAGGCTCCATGGTGAAATAACCGATGAAAACTGATGGGATCGCCAGCATGATGAGCGGGAACGTCACCACCCATGGCGATTCGTGCGGCTTCTGTCCTGGTGCGAGACCGTGGTGAGGGTCGTCGCCCGATGCTTTCTCCTCGTCATGGTCGCCATGCGCATGAGCATCCGTCTGTCCTGAGCCTCCTGAGGTATCGAAGGGCGAAGGATGCACTTGTGTCAATTCCGCATTCGCTTCAGCGGATAGCGGATTGCCTGACTTTGCCTCGTGGAGGTTCTCGCGCCCGGAGGGTGTTATGCCAAAACGCTCCTCGCCATGAAACACCAGGAAGTACATACGGAACGAATAAAATGCGGTGACGAACACCCCTGCCACCACAGCGAAATAGGCAAACTCGGCACCCGGCAAGGTCGATAGCTCAACTACCTCAATGATGCTGTCCTTGGAATAGAAACCGGAGAAGAACGGTGTGCCAATCAGCGCCAATGAACCGATCAGAAAGGTCCAATGGGTAATCTTCATGTACTTGCGCAGGCCGCCCATGTTGCGGATGTCCTGATCGTGGTGCATGGCGATGATCACGCTACCGGCCGCAAGGAACAGCAGCGCCTTGAAGAAGGCGTGGGTCATCAGGTGGAAGATCGCCACCGAGTAAGCGGAAGCGCCCAGTGCCACGGTCATATAGCCCAGTTGCGACAACGTGGAATATGCGATCACGCGCTTGATATCGTTCTGGATAATGCCGAGAAAACCCATGAACAGCGCGGTGATCGCACCGATGATCATCACGAACGACAGCGCGGTATCGGACAACTCGAACATTGGCGACATGCGCGCCACCATGAAGATACCGGCGGTCACCATGGTCGCAGCGTGAATCAGTGCGGAGATCGGGGTCGGGCCTTCCATCGAATCGGGCAGCCAGACATGCAACGGAAACTGTGCCGATTTACCCATCGCACCCATGAACAGCAATATGCATATCGCAGTAAGCAAATTCACCGACATGCCGGGGATTGGTGCCATATCGGCAGCGTGACTGGCCGCATTGGCGAACACAGCGGCATAGTCCAGCGTACCAAACACCATCAACACCAAAGCGATGCCCAGCAGGAAGCCGAAATCGCCGACGCGATTCACCAGAAAGGCTTTTAGATTGGCGTAAATCGCGGTTTCCTTGTTGTACCAGAAACCGATCAGCAGGTAGGAAACCAGGCCCACCGCTTCCCATCCGAAGAACAGTTGCATGAAATTGTTGGCCATCACCAGCATCAGCATGGAGAAGGTAAACAGTGAAATGTAACTGAAGAAACGCTGGTAGCCGGGATCTTCTTCCATATAGCCGATGGTGTAGATGTGCACCATCAGCGACACAAAGGTGACCACCAGCATCATGGTGACGGTGAGACTATCGATCAGGAAACCAACCTGAAACCTGGCATCACCCGAGGTCAGCCAGGTATAGACCGGGCCGTTGAACCTATGGCCTGCCTGCACATCGTCGAAAATCGCCACAGAGGCAAAGAAGGAAACAGCTACCAGCGCGATAGTGATGCGATGCGACCAAGCGCGACCAAGCCACTTTCCGAATAAACCGGCGGCAATCGCCCCGACCAGCGGAGCCAGCGGAACCAGCAAATAAAGACTTTGCATATTCATAATGAAACCTTTAATAAAGCTTAAGTTATTAGTCGCTAGTCGTTCGTCGTTAGTTAAAGCAAACAGCAACTAACGACTAACGTCTAATGACTAGCGACTAACACTCATCAACCTTTCAAACTGTCCAGATCATCGACATTGATGGTGTTCAGATTACGGAACAGCACCACCAGAATCGCCAAACCGATGGCAGCTTCGGCTGCGGCCACGGTCATAATAAAGAATACGAAGACTTGTCCGGCGGTATCGTTCAAATAATGCGAAAACGCCAGGAAGTTGGTATTCACCGCCAACAGCATCATTTCGATCGCCATCAGCAGCACGATCAGGTTTTTACGGTTCAGAAAGATGCCGACCACGCTGATGGCAAACAGCACGGCGCTCAGTACAAGATAATGCGACAGCGTTATCACTTGGAAACCTCCAAAAACCTACTGCGCGATTCGATAGCGGCGTTGCACGGTGCTCGCTCGTCGCCTATCTCATTGATATGCCTCTGTCGCTGCGCTGACCAGCGACTTGGCTGGCGTTCTTTTGCCAGCTTAGTCGATTGGCCATGCAAAGCTCTGTGCGCCTTGCTATCGAAGCGGCGGCTGTGACACGTTACTGGCGAAGCCAGCCGATTGCGGGAACAGCCGCCAGTTGCCCCTCCCGCACCGGATGCTTCGCAACACCGTGTCGAGGCAACCCAGCTACGGTTTTTGGAGGTTTCCATATGTTTCTCGCTCCCTTGATTGGTTTAGTCTTTACGCTCGGATGGGTGCCCGGCCACAAGTTTTTCGGACGGGTGCCCGGCCAAAAGCTTCTCGGACTGCATCGGAACGATACGCAAGCGATCCGCCTTCTTTACCGCAACCTGTTCGGAGACCACCTGCGATTTGGCATCTTTGCGACGACGCAAGGTCAGTGCAATCGCGGCCACCATCGCCACCAGCAGGATCACGGCGGCAATCTCAAATGGATACACATAGTCGGTATAGATCAAACGCCCCAACTCTTTGGTATTACTATAATCAGCAGCATGTTTGACAGCGACCATGCCATCGGAAGTCTCATGCGAGCCCAGCACCCAGATCATCTCAAACGCCATCAAACCGGCCAATGCCGCACCAAATGGCAACCACCGCCAGAATCCTTCGCGCAGGCGCACCAAATTGATATCCAGCATCATCACCACGAACAGGAACAACACCATCACCGCGCCAACATACACCAGCACCAGCGTGATGGCGAGGAATTCGGCTTCAAGCAACAGCCAGATGCCGGCGGAGCTGATGAACGCCAACACCAGGAACAGCACCGCGTGCACCGGATTGCTCGCGGTGATCACACGCAATGCCGCGAACACGATCAACGCCGCGAATACATAAAACACGATGGTTTCAAAACTCATTAACTTGCCCTTTATTCCTGCTTACCGGTACTTGGCATCCGCCGCCCTATCCTTGGCGATCTGCTCTTCATATTTATCGCCCATCGCCAGCAACATCGGCTTGGTGTAATACAAGTCGCCGCGCTTCTCGCCGTGATACTCGAACACGCGCGTTTCGACAATCGCGTCCACCGGACAGGACTCTTCGCAGAAGCCGCAGAAGATGCACTTGGTCAGGTCGATGTCATATTGCGTAGTGCGCCTTGTGCCGTCCTCACGTTCGGCCACTTCGATCTTGATCGCCAGTGCCGGACAGACCGCCTCGCACAGCTTGCAACCGATGCAACGTTCTTCGCCATTGGCATAGCGGCGCAGCGCGTGCAGGCCGCGAAAACGATAGCTCTGCGGGGTCTTTTCTTCGGGGAACTGCACGGTGATCTTGCGCGCGAAGAAATACCGCCCGGTCAGCGCCATGCCTTTAACCAACTCATAGAGCAGGAAGGTCTTGAAGAAATTTTTGATCTTTTCCATTTTTATATCCTTGTACGGGCGCGATTAATCGCGCCCCTACCACCACCAATACGGGGTCTGCATCCACACCGCAATCACCACGACCCAGATGATGGTGAGCGGAATAAACACTTTCCAGCCAAGGCGCATGAGCTGGTCATAGCGATAGCGCGGAAAGGTCGCGCGGAACCACAGGAACAAGAACAATATGAAGGAGACCTTGCCCAGCAGCCAGATGAAGCTGTCCGGCAGGAACGGCAGCGGCGACAACCATCCGCCCAGGAACATGATCGAGGTGAGGAAGGCGATTAGAATCATGTTGGCATATTCGGCCAGGAAAAACAGCGCAAACGCTATGCCGGAATATTCCACATGGAAACCCGCGACGATCTCCGACTCGCCTTCGGCCATGTCGAACGGCGCGCGGTTGGTTTCCGCCACGCCGGAAATCAGATACACCAGGAACATCGGGAACAGCGGCAATACATACCAGTTCAGCATGCCGAGACCGCCTTGCTGGCCGCGCACGATGTCACCCAGATTCATGCTTTGCGAGACCATCAGCACGCACACCAGCGCGAAGCCCATGGCGATTTCATACGACACGATCTGTGCTGTGGAACGCACCGCGCCGATGAATGCATATTTGGAATTGGATGCCCATCCGGCGATGATGATGCCGTATACCCCCAGCGAGGTCATCGCCAGGATGTACAACAGCCCGGCATTGAGATCGGCCACCGCCATCCCGTCACTGAACGGCACGACTGCCCACGCCGCCAGCGACGGGGCCAAGGCCATGATAGGAGCGAGAACGAACAGGAATTTGCTGGAACCGGTCGGAATGATGATTTCCTTGAGCAGCAATTTCACGCCGTCGGCGATCGGTTGCAGCAGCCCGAAATAACCGACGCGATTCGGGCCGATACGGATTTGCATGTAGCCGATAACCTTGCGCTCTACCAGCGTCAGATAGGCGACCACACCCATGATCGGCAATACGATCGCCAGGATTTTTACCAGCGTCCAGATCGTCAGCCACGCTGGAC
>CABEDU010000167.1_pt1 | contig 32997 bp, 33 predicted proteins | sample 3133021 | NCBI WGS metagenome assembly CABEDU01 (sample SAMEA5534332, study PRJEB31848) | metagenome | biome: tundra; feature: field; material: soil | place: USA | collected 2013-05 | depth 0.15 m
CTGACAACACGGTATTAACGATCAAGAACGCCTCGCAAAAGAAAAGGGACTAGCTCCCGGCTAATCCCTTGAGGGGGTTTTATTGTCCGCACAATTATTGTGGCTGAGAATTTCCGGTTTGGCTTTAAACATCCAATATAAAGAATCCCAATTAACGAATCCGATGCGAACCAGTTGTGTACTCTCTTCTTATAATGGCAATGGGCGAAAATGTCTATATACTTTATGGAGTAACGCAACTATTTTACCTGGAGCATCACATGCCTTACGTCAACATCCGCATCGCGGAAACCTTGAGCCGCGAACAGAAAAAACAGATCGCTGCCGAAATCACCGACATGCTGGAGCGCATCGCGCTCAAGCCGAAGTCTTACACTTACATTGCATTCGATGAACTGCCCGAAGAAAACTGGGCCATCGCCGGACATAACCAATGACTTGCCCAGCGTTTTTTGCTGGGTTAGTCAGATGGCTAGTAGTTCCATCAGTTGCTAGATGAGTCATAGCACGGCATTATCCGCACATTGCATCAGGGAGGTTCAAATGCCAATCACCGCCACATCCGCTGACTTCGTTGCCTGGTTCCGTTCCGTCGCGCCCTACATCAACGCGTTTCGCGGTCGCACTTTTGTGATCGCCTTCGGCGGCGAAGTGGTCGCGGACGGCAAGTTCGTCGAACTGACACATGACTTCAATCTGCTTGCCAGTCTCGGCATCCGGCTGGTGCTGGTGCATGGCGCGCGCCCGCAGATCGAGCAGCATCTGGCGAAGAACAATCTCGGCGACACTTATCATCACGGCATCCGCCTCACCGATGCGGAGACCATGCAGTGCGTGAAGGAAGCGGTCGGGCGGGTGCGTGTCGAGATCGAAGCGCTGCTGTCGATGGGTCTGGCGAATTCGCCGATGGCCAATGCCGACATCCGCGTGGCGGGCGGCAATTTCATCACCGCGCAACCCATCGGCATCATCAATGGCATGGATCTGATGCACACCGGCAGCGTGCGCAAGGTGGATGTCGCCGCACTGAACGACCGCATGGAATTCGGCGAGGTGGTGCTGCTCTCGCCGCTCGGCTATTCGCCCACCGGCGAAGTGTTCAACGTCACGCTGGAAGATGTCGCCACCGCCACCGCGATCGCGCTGGATGCCGACAAACTGGTGTTCCTGATGGACACCGACGGCGTGCAGGACAAGAAGGGAAAGCTGCTCAAAGAGCTCACCATCGCCCAGGCGCAAGACGTGCTGTCCACAAAACGCAAATTGCCTGATGACGTGACATTGTTCCTGCCTTGCGCGATACGCGCCTGCGAAGCCGGTGTGGCGCGCACCCACCTGATCAGCCGTCACACTGACGGCGCAGTGTTGCAGGAATTATTCAGCGATGAAGGCATCGGCACCATGCTGGTGGAAAGCACGCTCAACACCCTGCGCAACACCAGCATCGAAGATGTCGGCGGTATATTGAAACTGCTGCGTCCACTGGAAGCGGAAGGCATTCTGGTGCGGCGCAGCCGCGAATTGCTGGAACAGGAGATCGACCGCTTCGTGGTGCTGGAACACGATCACCGCATCGTCGGCTGCGCCGCGCTATACCCCTTCCCCGATGAAGCCGCCGCCGAACTTGCCTGCCTCGCGGTGGAAGCACAGAGCCGCGATCACGGCTACGGCGAAGCCATCCTCAACCACATGATAGACATCGCCAAGACGCAGGGACTGAAAAAACTGTTCGTGCTCACCACCCGCACCGCGCATTGGTTCATCGAGCGCGGCTTCGTCGAGAGCGACGTGTCCGCGCTGCCCGCGCATAAGAAGTCTCTGTATAACTATCAGCGGAAGTCCAAGGTGTTTGTCAGAAAAATTTAACACACGTTTTAGAAGGCTAGTTGATGAGTCCAGGAAATCCAGATGATGAAAATCCAGATGACTTCGACGGGGTAGAGTGGGCTGCGCGACTGCTCGGCCCAGATTTTTCGGATCAGCTTGCTGAGGAATCTGAAAAGATTGAACGGGAAGAGATGTACACCAAAGATTGGGAATATGTTTCTTATCAGTTTCGTGAATCAAAAGCTTTCATATGCGAATCGTGTGGTGTGGATTTGTCCAAGCACAAAGGTTTATTGCACGTTCATCATATGGATCAGAACAGAGAAAATAATGACCCTCGCAATTTGATAGCGCTTTGTGTTCTTTGTCATTGCGAGCGGCACTTCCACATGACGGCAGACATAATTGGTACCCAAATAATCGAAGAACTACGACAGAAACGTATTGATATAGCTAAGTAAAAGCGTGAGCGCAGGTTGAGCTTTGCTATGCCCATCCCAATTTATAACTGACGCCACTCTAAACTGGTTGTGTTTCCCCCCAAGGCGCGACCTTCAACAGCAACAACATCCCAGGTATCGCCAATGCCGCGCACAACAGGAAGAAGCCGCTCCACCCCATCTGATCCACCAGCCAGCCCGCCGTGGCATTGACGAAGGTGCGCGGCACGGCGGCGAGGCTGGTGAATAGCGCGAACTGGGTGGCGGTGTAAGCGGGATGGGTGGTATGCGCGATGTAGGCGACGAAGGCCGCCGTGCCCAGCCCGACCCCCATTGCCTCCAAACCGATCACGAACGCGAGTTGCATCAGATTAGTCGCCGTGATGTCTGCCTGATGCCCGAGTGTAGCCAACCAGTAAAACCCGAAGATGCTCACCACTTGCACCACGCCGAATAGCCATAGCGCGCGATTGATGCCGAGCTTCAACATCCAGATGCCGCCGAGCAGCGCACCGATCACCGCTGGCCAAAGCCCGGCATTCTTGGCGATCAGCCCGATCTGTGATTTGGAGAATCCCATGTCGAGGTAGAACGGCGTGGCCAGCGCGGTACACAGACTGTCGCCGAGTTTGTAGAAGAACAGAAACGCCAGGATCAGCAACGCGCTTTGCCAACCCTTGCGCCTGATGAATTCGCGGAACGGTTCGACCACTGCATCGCGCAGCGTCTTGGGTGCATGGGCCACCAACGGCTCGTTGACCAGCAGCGTCATCACCATGCCGGGCAGCATAAACAGCGCGGTGATCATGAACACCATGTCCCACGGCAGATGGTCGGCGAGGATCAGCGCCAGCGAACCGGGGATCAATCCGGAGATGCGATAGGCGTTGACGTGCACCGCGTTACCCAGGCCGAGCTCATTATCGAACAGCAATTCACGCCTATAGGCATCCAGCGCGATGTCCAGCGTGGCGCTCAGGAAAGCCAATAATGTGGCGAGCAGCACGATCATGGGCAAGTCATTCTGCGGAGAAAAACCGCCCAGCGACGCGATCACCACCAGCAGCGCGGCTTGCGTAAGCAACATCCAACCGCGCCGCCGTCCCAGTATCGGTAACGCATAGCGATCCAGTAGCGGCGACCAAAGAAATTTCCAGGTGTAGGGAAACTGGATCAGCGCGAACGCGCCGATGACCTTGAGATCGATGTGCTCGGTGCGCAGCCAGGCGGGAACCAGATTGAGCAGCAGATATAGCGGCAGACCGGAAGCAAATCCGGTGAACACGCAGATCAGCATGCGGCGGGTGAAGAGTTGTTGCCAGATGGTCATGTCGACTACCCTCTCCCCAGCCCTCCCCCGCTAGCGGGGGAGGGAGTTAATTCTTCCCCTCGCCCACTTGTGGGATAACCAGCGACTTGCCCGCTTGCGGGCTTAGTCGATTGGCTAGTCGTCCCACCAGAGGGGCTAGGGGAGAGGGAGCACGTTTTAAATCTACACCGCACGCTGAAACCGATACACCGCCGTGCTGCCGAGCAAGTTGGGCAACACATTCATTTCTTTTTTACCGGTCATCACGCGGCGCTCGAGTATCTTTACGCGGTGATCGGCGCAGAACGTTTCAAAGTCATGCAAGGTGCACAAATGCACGTTCGGCGTGTCGTACCATTGGTAGGGCAGTTCTCTGGAAACCGGCATGTTGCCGCGCAGCACGTTGAGGCGGTTGCGCCAATAGCCGAAGTTGGGGAAGCTGACGATGCCCTCGCGTCCGACGCGCAGCATTTCCTGTATCAGCGGCTCGGTGTGGCGCGTGGCTTGCAGCGTCTGCGACAGCATCACGTAATCAAACGAGCCGCTCTCGAAATCCGACAAGCCGGAGTCCAGATCATTCTGGATCACGTTCACGCCGTTGCTGATGCAGGACACGATGCCGGGATCGCTGATCTCCACGCCGTAACCGCGCACCTCGCGGGTTTCCTTGAGATAGCGCAACAGGCTGCCGTCGCCGCAACCAAGGTCGAGCACTGTTGCGCCCTTCGGTATCCATGCGGCGATCGCGGCGAAATCGGGCCGCTCCTGAATAATTTTGGCACCTATCTGGCTCATGTGGCACACTCCCCCGCAACCTTATCAAGGTAGGTGCGCATCACGTCAAAGTAGTACGGGTCCTGCATCAGGAAAGAGTCATGGCCGTGCGTCGAGGTGATTTCCGCATAGCTGACATTGCGCCGATTGTGCAATAAAGGCCGCACGATTTCGCGCGAACGCTGCGGCGAAAAACGCCAGTCGGTGGTGAACGACACCACCAGAAAATCCGCCTTGGCCCGCGAAAACGCCTTGTTCAGATTGCCGCCGAACTCGTGCGCCGGATCGAAATAATCCAGTGCCTTGGTCATCAGCAGATAAGTGTTGGCATCGAAGTAAGAGGCGAACTTGTCTCCCTGGTAGCGCAGATAGGATTCGATTTCGAACTCGATGTCATAGCTGTAACTGAATCGGCCGGAACGCAACTCGCGCCCGAATTTGTCCGCCATCGCATCATCGGACAGATAAGTGATATGCCCCAACATGCGCGCCAGTCGCAGGCCGCGCGTCGGCACCACATTGTGCCGGTAGAAATCGCCGCCGTGAAAATCCGGGTCGGTGAGGATGGCGCTGCGCGCCACGTCGTTAAAAGCGATGTTCTGCGCGGTGAGGCGCGGCGCGGCGGCGATTGCGAAAACGTGGCGTACCCGGTCCGGGTGGGCCAGCGACCATTGCAAGGCCTGCATCCCGCCCAGACTGCCGCCGATCACCGCCGCGAATTGCCGGATGCCGAGCAAGTCGGCAAGGCGCGCCTGCGACTCCACCCAGTCTTCCACCGTGATCACCGGGAAGCTTGCCCCGTAAGCGTGACCCGTTTCGGGATTGATCGTGGACGGGCCGGTCGAACCATGACAACCGCCAAGATTGTTCAGCCCGAGAACAAAGAACTTGTCGGTATCGATCGGCTTGCCGGGGCCGATCATGGTGTCCCACCAGCCCACATTCTTGGGGTCGTCGGCGTAATAGCCGGCAACATGATGATGGCCGGACAGCGCGTGGCAAATCAGGATCGCGTTGGATTTATCGGCATTCAGCTTGCCATAAGTCTCATACACCAACTCATAGCGCGGCAGCACCGCACCGCTGCGGAATACCAGCGGGGTGCCGAACGATGCGCGCTGTGCGCTGACGATGCCTATGCTATGTGCTGTGCTCAAAATGAATACCTTAAATAAAACCCTCTTTGGCTAAAGCGGAAAAACAAAACCCGCTCGACTAAAACGGAGCGGGTTGCCTCGCTTTAGCTGGTATGTTTTAAGTGCCCCGCAAGCTGATGTCAAATCGGCACTGATGAAACTACTAGCCATTCGACTAAACGAGCAAACAACACTCGTTAAGTCGCTGGTTATGGTGCGCAGTTTCCGCGTTTTGCGAAATGCTGTCAATGTGTTCCGGGCGGCATTCTTAAGCGTTTATGCGGGCATTTCTTTTTGGTGCAATCCGCGTAGATGTGAAGCGAGTGGTCGCGGATAGTGAAGCCGAGCTCGGTGGCAACTTTTTCCTGACGCGCTTCGATGGCCGTATCGTAGAATTCCTCGACATGGCCGCATTGCAGACAAACGATGTGATCGTGATGTTCGCCCTTATTCAGTTCAAACACCGACTTGCCGCCCTCAAAATGGTGCCGCACCAGCAGTCCGGCCTGTTCGAACTGGGTCAGCACACGGTACACCGTTGCCAAGCCCACGTCTTCTCCACTGCTGAGCAACTGCTTATAAACATCTTCCGCGCTCAAATGGCGTTCTTTGCTGTTTTCAAACAGATCCAGCACCTTAAGCCGTGGCAAGGTGGATTTGAGGCCGGCACTCTTGAGGTGTTCGGGTTGGTGCATATCGTTACCTCCCAATTATTTCAAAGCATCATGCCTGAAACTTGTTGCAATTGCAAATAAGAACAATTATCATTCGTATAAATCATTAAGGGGGATCGCCTTGAAACGCTTGTTGCTTATTTCCCTGCTGCTTCCGCTTGCCGCGCATGCAACTGACGTATATACCATCCGTTTTTTTGAATTTAACCAATTTTAATATTATCCGGGGAGGTGCCGTGCTAGCCCGTTTATCTTTAACCTACATCGTGGCAGGAATATTTGCAATTCCAGGCTTTGCTTTTGCTGCCGATCCCTTGGTACTGGCAATCCATGACAACCAGTTCGAACCGAAACAACTGGCCCTCCCTGCCGGAGTCAAATTCAAGCTTGTTGTCCGTAATTTGGATGAGTTACCGGCCGAATTTGAAAGCTCTGACCTTTCCCGTGAGGTCATCGTGCGGGGGCATGGCGAAGTGACGATCTATATTGGGCCACTGGATCCGGGGAACTACCAGTTCTTTAATGATTTTAACCACGAGATGCAGGGCACGATTGTGGCGAAGCCTGCCGTCAACAAGGAGAACTAGTATGCTCGCAACAGCCGTCATCATGTTTCGGGAAGTGCTGGAAGCAGCGCTCATCATTGCCATCGTACTCGGCGCAAGCCGTGGGATCGCCGGTCGCGGCCGATGGGTCGCCGGTGGCATCGGCCTTGGATTGCTCGGCGCATCCATCGTGGCAATCTTGGCCAATGTCGCCTCCTCTGTTTTTTCCGGTAACGGACAAGCTATTCTCAATGCAGTAATTCTGCTGAGTGCGGTTGCCATGCTGACCTGGCATAACGTATGGATGAGTGCACATGGCCGACAACTTTCATCAGAGGTAAAGGCAGTCGGTTTGGATGTTCAGTCCGGGCAGCGCCCCTTGGCAGCATTGCTGGTCATCACGCTGGTAGCAGTGATGCGCGAAGGGTCCGAGGCGGTACTGTTTCTTTGGGCGATTGCCACCAGCGGCGAGCAAAGCCTCAATATGGTCCTGGGCGGCTTGGGCGGTGTGATCACCGGCATCCTGGTTGGTCTACTATTGTATATCGGTTTGTTACGCATCCCTGTTCGGCACTTCTTTTCAATCACGAGCTGGCTGATGCTGCTCCTTGCCGCTGGCTTGGCGGCTCAGGCGGCAGGCTTCCTCAACCAGGCTGGCCTGCTGCCGGACTTGGGAAATGGGGTGTGGAATACCTCAAATATTCTGAGTCAGACCAGCTTGGTCGGGCAGCTACTGCACATTCTGGTGGGCTACATCGCCCGTCCCTCGGGCATCGAGGTTGTGTTCTACGTCGGCACCTTCCTGACCATCCTGATCTTGATGCGTACATATGGCAATAACCGAGGTGGGCGGGTAAAGGCCGTAGGAAATCCAGCTTAAAAAGCGGTTGCTGACAAATATCTTAGTAACATAATGCTAAGTGTAATAAATGTTCGCAACGACCATATAGTGAAAAGGAAGAGCAATATTTATGGCAACGAGCCGAATATTAATAGCAATTGGCGCGCTTACGATCGTATTCTGTTTTATAGCGAATGCTGCCTATGCGGACAACGACTTCATCGTCTATTCGCCCTATGTAGTCCAAGGACAAAGTGAAGTTGAAATATATGGGTTCGACTCTCTGGATGGTCGTAGCAATCTCAATGGAGCGAGTGGCTATAACATATCAGTTGCGCATGCTTTTACCAGTTGGTGGAAGATGGAAGTGTACGTCGGTGAATTCAATCGTGACCCTGGAGGATCAACACATCCTTCAGGTTATGAATTCGAGAACACATTTCAACTGACCACTGCAGGAGAATACTGGGCAGACGTAGGATTTCTAGCGTCATATGCATACAATAAACAACCGGGATTAGGAAACAGTGTCGAATTTGGTCCGCTATTGGAGAAGTTGTCAGGCCATATTGATCAACGTCTGAATCTTATTTGGCAAAGAACCCTTGGCAGCGGAGATAGCGGATCGAGTGAGTTCCGTTCCTCTTACAGCATCAGATACAACATAGATTATAACAAGGCTAGGTTTTCGCCTGGCATCGAAGCCTACTACCGCCCGGGTGACAACGCCTACCAGGTCGGGCCAGTACTATACGGAGAGCTCCGAACAGATGCAGGAAACGAGCTGGAATATAGCCTCGGCGTCGTTTACGGCATCAACCAGGGTGCTCCTGATAAAACGCTTTTGGCCCGCTTGGAATACGAGTTTTTTTGAGCTAAGCCTAGGCCAGTGCCATTTCCGCCACGCCAACCACACTTTCAGGATGCAGGTCGAGTACGAATTCTAGGCATTGAGCCTATCCAACAACTCGCGAATTTTCATCGGGTCATCGGCGCGCAAAATCTTCTGAGTAAATATGGCGATTTCCGGCAGGCTGGTGGTGAGCACACGCTGCTTGATGCTCGGCACTTGCGCCGAGAACATGGAGAACTGGCGCAAACCAAAGCCCAACAACAGGCGCGTGTAAGCCAATTCACCGGCCATTTCACCACACACGGAAATCGGCACGCCGAGTTTGTTGGATGTGACTATGATGTGCGACAGCAAGTGCAGCACGGCGGGATGCAGCGGGTCATAGAGATGCGCGACTTCCTCATCGGTACGGTCTATCGCCAAGGTGTATTGAATCAAGTCGTTGGTGCCGATGGACAGAAAGTCCAGCTTCCTGGCGAACACATTGAGCGCCAAAGCCGCGGCGGGTATCTCGATCATCCCGCCGATTTTCACCTCGCGATCATAGGGAATACCCTCATCATCCAGATTTTGCTTGGTCGCGGCGATGAACTGCAAAGTCTGGTTGAGTTCGGAAACACTGGACAACATCGGTATCAGTATTTTGACGTTGCCGTAATGCGTGGCGCGCAACAGCGCGCGCAACTGGGTGCGGAATAATTGCGGTTCGGCCAGACACAAACGAATCGCGCGCAGCCCCAATGCGGGATTGTTGGCGACGCGCTCCGCGCCTTTAAGTTGTTTGTCTGCGCCCAGATCGAAGGTGCGAATGATAACGGGCTGGCCTTCCATGCCCGCAGCTGCGGCCCGGTACGCCTCAAACTGCTCTTCCTCCTCCGGCAAGTTGTCGCGGTTGAGAAACAGGAATTCACTGCGAAATAAACCAATCCCGGTCGCGCCATTTTCCTTCACTTCGGCAATGTCCTCCGGCTTCTCGATGTTGGCATGCAACTCGATGACCGTGCCGTCCAGGGTGTTGGCGCGCGCGGTACGCAGCCGCTTGAGTTTCTTGCGCTCCAGCTCCCATGCACTTTGGCGCAGCTTATATTCGGCAAGTATCAGCTTGTCGGGATTGACGATCAGCACGCCCTGCTCGCCATCCAGGATCAGCAGATCGTCTTCACGGATCAGTTCTCGCGCATGATGCAGACCCACCACACACGGCGTGTTCAGGCTGCGCGCAACGATCGCGGTGTGTGAAGTTGCGCCGCCCACATCGGTGATGAATGCGGCATATTGATGCGGCTTGAACTGGATCAGGTCGGCAGGGCTCAAGTCATGCGCCACCAGTATCGTCTCGACATCGTGACGCGCCGGAGGCGGCTGATGGCCGGGTTGCCCGAGCAATTGCTTGAGCAGGCGTTCGGCTACCTGGGTCACATCGGTCTGCCGCTCGCGCAAATAAGCATCTTCAAACTCGTCGAACTGTGCAACCAAAGTTTCGGTCTGCGTTTTAAGCGCCCACTCGGCATTGCAATATTCATTGGCGATCATCTCGCGCGGCGCGACGCTCAACAGCGGATCGTCCAGAATCATCTGGTGCAATTCGAGGAAGGCATCGAACTCGGCGGCGGCATAGGTCGGACGATTGCTGCGCAGGCTGGAGAATTCATTGCGCGTGGCCAGCAACGCGGCATCAAAGCGCGCGATCTCATCATCAAGGAATTGCTTGGGCAGCACGTAATGCGCCACCTCCAGCGAGGTATGCGAAATCAGATGGGCATGGCCGATGGCGATGCCGCTGGAGACTGCTATGCCGTGCAGAGTAAAACTCATTCGCCCTCTCCGAAGTAATCGTTGATCAATTTCAACAATGCCTGCATCGCCTCGGCCTCATCTTCGCCATTGGTCTCGATGACTATCGTCGTGCCCTTGGCAGCGGCCAGCATCATCACGCCCATGATACTTTTGGCGTTCACGCGGCGATTGTTGCGCGTCAGCATCACCTCGCACTTGAAGCTGGAAGCAAGTTGCGTAAGCTTTGCCGAGGCGCGCGCATGCAGGCCGAGCTTGTTGATGATGAGCATGTCTTGTTGCAACATCTTAACCTGCCATCTGAACGATACATTCACGCCCGCCTTCGACGGCGATCTTCGCCAGTTCCGGCATGGTCTTGCCGAGACTGCATACCACACGCAACAGCATCGGCAGATTCAATCCCGCCACCCCCATCACGCGTTCGGCACGGCACAGTTGCCGTCCGATATTGCTAGGGGTGGCGCCAAACACATCCGCCAAAATCAGCACGCCATCGCCCGTATCGAGTTGTTTGATGAGTGCCTGTCCTTCGGCCAATTTTAGTTGCGGATCGTCACCGGCCAATACCGATAACACTTTAAGATTGGGCGGCACTTCGCCCAGCACATGCCTGACGCAATCCACAAAACTATCGCCCAGCCCGTTGTGCGTCACCAATAAAATTCCGGCCACACATCACCCCTTTTTATATTAAGCCCATGGCATATGCCACCAGCAACGCAGCCCCAGCAAAACGATCCAGCCATAGCGGGCGAACCAGCGCAACACATTGGCTTTATCGGTATCCGCTTGCTGTTCCCCGGCGACAATCATGCCGATCTTGCGCAGGGCGTTGATCCCCGCCGCGCGCCGCACTTTGTGTTCCACGATGTTTTGTTCAGGACCCTGCATGGGCTCGGGATTATTCACGGTTCGACCTCCGGGTGAATGTTCCTGTCGGTGAATTCTAGCCGTTTCTGCAACTCCGCTGTGAGATGGATATTGCCCTGCCCGTCCACCAGCATTGCCTCGGACAGACCCATCTGCGTGGCGGCGGCGCGCCAGCCTCGCGTTCCCGCGATGAACAATGGCTTGGAATCCGCATCAGATAAGGTTCCCGCTTTAAGCCCGTGGGTCAAAATTGTAACCGCCTGCACGCCCTGCATCGGATAACCGCTGCGCGGATTGATCAGATGACAATAACGCACATTGCCCAGCATGAAGTAACGCTGGTAATCGCCCGACGTGCCGATGGCCTCGCCGTCGTGCAGATCCAGGGTCGCCAGTGCGCCGGACTTGCGCGGATGCTGGATACCGACGCGCCACGGACGATTGCCATGCTGGCCAAGCGCCAGCACATTGCCGCCGATGTTGATCAGCGCATTGTGGATGCCCCGCTTGCGCAGCAACTCGGCGGCGCGATCCAGTGCATAGCCTTTGGCGTATCCGCCCAAATCCACCTGCACGAATTTATTATTACTCTTCGCCCTGCCACGCTCGATCGAGATGTCGCTCATCTGCGGATTGGCCGCAACCCATTGCGCGACCTGCTTTTCGTCCGGTTGCACAGGTTTGAATTCATCGGCGTGAAAGCCCCACAACTGCACCAACCCCCCGATAGCCGGATTAAACAAGCCTTGCGACTGCTGCGAAAGTTGCGCGGCATCCTGCAGTATGGCGACGAGCTCTGCCGAAATAGCGTCACTTTCACCCTTTGCGAATGCCGCATTCAATTCGCTCAGCTCGCTTGGCTGCCACGCGTGCAGCATGTCGTGCAACCGCTGGAACTCATGCATCACCTCGCTCACCGCCTGCCTGGCGCGCGGCTCGGACTCGCCATACACGCTTATCTCCACCAGCGTGCCGAACACATAGCCCTGTTCCTGATACAGCGGTTCCTTGCCTTCACAAGCAGCAAGCAGCAGAACGGCAACAATGGCCAAGAGACGTATCAGTGTAGCCATCTATGGGTTTTCAGGGGGATTTTGGATTTTCAGCCGCCTCGATTTCCAGCGCCGCAGCCAGCAATGCCAATCGCGCCACCACACCGTATGCATAAAAACGATTGGGCGTGTCGTCCGGCTCGCAATCAGGATTCGGCATCGTGCAACAGGCTTTAAACGCCAGAGGCTCGAAATGCATCCCGGCTGTGTTGAGATTTTCATCCACGCCACGGGTGGTATGCACGCGATAAAATCCGCCGACCACGTAGTGATCGATCATATATATCACCGGTTCGGCCACCGCCTCGTTGATTTGCTCGAAGGTGTACACCCCTTCCTGTATCAGCACATCCGAGACTGCCAAGCCCTCCTTCACCACCGCCATCTTGTTGCGCTGCTTGCGGTTCAGGCCGGTGATTTCGCTGGCATCCTTCACCGTCATGATGCCCATGCCGTACGTCCCCGCATCGGCTTTGACGATGACGAACGGATCATGTTTCACGCCATACTCGGCATATTTGACGCGTATCTTTTGCAGCACAACATCTACCTGCGCGGCGAGACATTCTTCTCCGACACGCTCCTGAAAATTGACCTGATCGCAAGTGGCAAAATACGGATTGATCAGCCACGAGTCGATGTCGAGCAGCTTGGCGAATTCGCCCGCAACACGATCATAAGCGGCGAAATGCTGCGATTTGCGCCGCGTGTACCAACCGGCAGAAAGCGGCGGGAAAACCGCCTGCTCAAGATTTTTCAAAATGTCTGGCACGCCGCCGGACAAGTCATTGTTAAGCAACACCACGCACGGATCGAAGTCCGCCAGACCCAGCCGGTTGGCACGCCGCACCAGCGGCTCCAGCGTCAACGTGCTGCCGTTGGGTAATTGAATTTGCGTGGCTGCGGTTATCTCCGGCAACAGGCTGCCGATGCGCACGCGCATGCCTGCTAGCTTGAGGATCATCACGATCTGCGCCACGTTCTGCAGGTAAAACAAATTGCGTGTGTGGTTCTCCGGTATCAGCAAAACACCGCGCGCTTCCGGGCAGATTTTCTCCACCGCGCTCTGCATGGCATGCACGCACAGCGGCAGAAATTCCGGGTTGAGATTATTGAAGCCGCCGGGAAACAGATTGGTGTCCACCGGCGCCAGCTTGAAACCGCTGTTGCGCAAATCCACCGAAGCATAGAACGGCACGGCGTGTTCCAGCCATTGCGTGCGAAACCAATGCTCGATGTTCGGCATGGCATCCAGAAAACGCCGCTCCAGATCGAGCAACGGGCCGGTCAGTGCGGTGGTGAGATGGGGGACCATAATGCTTTGCGAATAATTGACTCGGCACATTCTAGCCGATAGCCGCTGCCCGGCGCTGCTATTCTGTTCAAGGAACGGATTTCGCGGCATCAACGAATTCCGTGCGCGCAAAATTCAGGGCACAAAAAAAACCGACTTGCGCCGGCCTTTGCGAAGATCGCTGCTCAGCTACTTAGCCAGGGCCAAAATAAATTGAACCAATTGCTTGATGTCATCCTGTTTCTTGCCGGATGGATCGAGAGCAGGCATAGGTGTAGCACCCCACACGCCACCGCCGCCCTTGGATACTTTAGTGATCAGTCTGGCTTCGGCTCCCGCATCACCTTTGTATTTTTTAGCAACGTCCATCCAAGCCGGACCAACTACCTTCTTGTCAATTGAGTGACAAGCGGCGCAGCCGTTCTTTTTAGCCAGATCCGGCATGTCGGTTGCCATTGCGCTGCCTGCAACCATCAATCCTGCTGCTGCTATGCTTACGATAATAGATTTCATGACTCCTCCGTCATATTTCGAGCTACGTTACAAACTAAAGTTAAAAATAAACTCAAGGTCAGGTTACGCCCCCGCTTGCGATTCTATACCCCTCTTCCTGCAATAACAATGTGCGGGGGCAAAAGACCAGCGCCAGAACAGTAATCGTCGGGTTGAATAGCAACCAGTCTTGCAGGGATTTCGCCCGCCTTACGCAGACAGTGAGACCACATTGATCCGCCTCGATAACTTCCCTGATCGCTCTCTTTAAAAACTCTGAATTTCATTGGTGCTGCTTGCCGCTCAGTTTGCGCATCAGTTCCGTGGCTTCTTGCGGAGAAAGTTCCCGCTCCTTGACCAGGTTAAATAATAACCACAGCGCGGCACCGTTGAACAACACGAATATCACCTCCAGATACAGTATCGGCGTAACGATGGTGAGCATGGGCCCTGCCATGAAAATGAAGTAGAACCCCTGGAAAGAAGGCAACAGCGCGCGGGTGATCGCATAGTAAAACTGAAATGGCGGGAATAGCAGAATCACCGTCAGGTTAGCCGCTACCCCTAACAGTATGGCGTTCTGGTAATTGAAACGTCCCTTCGTGCCGATGATATTTTTGACATCGCGCAACAACAGCCAGGCAATCCCGACATTCACCAGCAACACCACAATTTCGAGAAACAGCACATCGCCGTTGATCACTTCGTTGACTCCGCGCGCGAATCTAAAATTAAAGCCTGCGAAGATAAGCGCTTTGGTATCGGTGAACGAAAAGGAATCGAACGGCGGAAACAGCCATATCACGGCGAGATTGGCCGCCCCCAGCCATAATGCGATTTTTTGTTTCAGGTTCATGATGCCTCCCCAAGCAACACCTGATGGAAAATGCTAACAACCAATCAATCCGCCGACAATGAAATCCCTCGATCCTTTTGCCTGTCCGTCGTTCGCCTGCCTATTGTTTTTCTGCGATTGGCAAGAACCAGACCACCCATTTTTCCCGTAGTCAGCCACGGTCCATTCGTTCCGAACGGGTTTGCTTTGCGGCGATCATTCCCGGTTCTTAAGTCCATATTTCCTCACAGTGCGAAGAAATCAACATGCTTGCATTATCCCTTATTGCCTACCTTACCATCAGCCTTGTGCGCATTATGCAGTTGAGTAGGGTGGGCAAGTTTGCCCACCGTTTTTCAGTCCGCGTGGGCACAGGGTGCCCACCCTACTTGGCTAACGTCGGAATTCAAAGGCCTCCGAAGGCGGTCCGCTGCAATGACGTGTTATACGGCGGATTAGAATCAACTATCAAGAGCCTCATGTAGGACCTTTACGATTGAATCATATGTCTCGTCGTCGGACGGAGTTACCCAATAAGTCAGAGACCCTTTTCCACCACCCAACGTATTCTGCATTTTGGTTTTACTCCAATGCGACGCAATCGGATACCGCCCAACTGACGTCATGAATATAGATAATCGATTAAGCACATCATACTGATTTTCGGAGAAAGGTAGCTTATTGGCGTCCCATAGTTGACGGAGATCGTGATTGCCTGCCCCCTTAACTCCAACGTATTTGCCATCGATACATACGTTCCACCTTGCTTTACCCAGAGGGCCTTTAGGAGGCACTCGACAGCGAAACCGCGCAACATGAGATCAGCGGGATGAATTCTCCCCTCGTCAGGAATAGCTACCCCTACAGCAACACTCTCTAAATCAAATGTGGTTCTCAGTTTTCTCAATAATCTACTTGCGGCAAGCAAACCATCGGCAGATGACGCCCATGCGTTATGGTCGTTACCAACTTTATCGTACTCCTCGATTTGCCGATCATCGCTTAGCACGATTCAATAACCCCTGCGAGAAGATATTCAGCCGCATAACGTAAAGTAGACACCCTAAATCGTCCAGCAGTTTCCCCGCTCTGATCGGGGGTGTCAATATGCCGGGTAATAATGCCGTGCGGTGTTAAAATCGCGCTCCAAAATTTTCAGAAATTGATTTTTACATGCTTTCCACCGCTAACATCACCATGCAGTTCGGGGCGAAACCCCTGTTTGAAAACGTCTCCGTGAAATTCGGCGATGGCAATCGTTACGGGCTGATCGGCGCGAACGGCTGCGGCAAATCCACCTTTATGAAAATCATCGGCGGCGATCTGGAGCAGACTGGCGGCTCGGTGATGATCGACAAGAATGAACGTCTCGGCAAGTTGCGTCAGGATCAGTTCGCCTTTGAGGACATGCGTGTGCTGGATGTGGTGGTGATGGGTCATGCCGAGATGTGGGCGGCGATGGCGGAGCGCGATGCGATTTATGCCAACCCGGATGCTAGCGAAGAAGACTACATGCGCGCCGCCGATCTGGAAGCGGAGTTCGCCGAATACGACGGTTACACCGCCGAACCGCGCGCCGGGGAATTGTTGCTCGGCGTGGGCATTCCGATCGAGTTGCATCAGGGGCCGATGAGTGCGGTCGCGCCCGGTTTCAAGCTGCGCGTGCTGCTGGCGCAGGCGTTGTTCTCCAACCCGGATATTCTGTTGCTCGACGAACCAACCAACAACCTCGACATCAACACCATACGCTGGCTGGAAAACATTCTCAACGCGCGCAATTGCACCATGGTCATCATCTCGCATGACCGCCACTTCCTGAACAGCGTGTGCACTCACATGTCGGATCTGGACTATGGCAAGATCACCACTTACCCCGGCACTTACGACGAATACATGCTGGCCGCCACGCAGGCGCGCGAACAGCAATCGTCGGACAATGCCAAGGCCAAGGAGAAAGTCGCCGAGCTGAAAGCCTTCGTGGCGCGCTTCTCGGCGAATGCGTCCAAGGCCAAACAGGCCACCTCGCGCGCGCGCCAGATCGACAAGATCAAGATCGAGGACATCAAACCGTCCAGCCGCCAGTACCCGTTCATCCGCTTTGAATACGACGAGCGCGAAAAACTGCATCGCACTGCCGTGGAAGTGCAGAAGATGGCAAAGGGCTTCGACAAGATGCTTTTTTCCAACGTGAACTTTCGCATCGATGCGGGTGAAAAAGTCGCCATCATCGGCCCGAACGGCATCGGCAAGACCACGCTGTTGCGCTGCCTGGTAGGCGATCTGCAACCCGACACCGGCACCATCAAGTGGACCGACAAAGCCAGGATCGGCTACTACGCACAGGACCACACTGCCGATTTTGCCAAAGACGAAAACATGACTGACTGGATGACTTATTGGCGCGGGCCGAACGATGACGATCAAACCGTGCGCGCCACGCTGGGCCGCCTATTGTTCTCCGGCGACGATGCCAAGAAACGGGTGAAGGTGTTATCCGGCGGTGAGAAGGGACGCATGTTGTTCGGCAAGCTGATGCTGCAAAAGAACAACGTGCTGCTGATGGACGAGCCGACCAACCACATGGACATGGAATCCATCGAGTCGCTCAATACTGCGCTGCTGGAATTCAAAGGCACGCTGATGTTCGTCAGCCATGACCGCGAGTTCGTTTCGTCGCTGGCAACGCGCATCATCGAGATTACCGCCAAGGGTATTTCCGATTACCATGGGACTTATGAAGAGTATTTGCGCGACCAGGGCATGGCACTGTAAAAAACTCTGCGCGGACGGTGTGCGTTCATCTGTAGGAGCGGGCCATGCCCGCGAAAAAAACTCGCGGGCATGGCCCGCTCCTACAATAAACCACCCCCCATGATAAATTTGTAATCAAAGCTGATCAAGGAACCAATATGACCGAACACCGCTACACGCTAACGTTATCCTGCCCGGATCGGGTTGGCATCGTCGCGGCGGTAAGCGGCTTTGTCGCGCAGCACGGCGGCTGGATCGTGGAAGCCAGCTACCACACCGATCTGGAAACGCAACGCTTCTTCATGCGCCAGGAGATCCGCGCCGATTCGTTGCCATTCGATGCGGCGGAATTACGCGCGCGTTTCAGCAAACTGGCGAATGAATTTCAGATGAACTGGCAAGTCAGCGATACCAAAGTGAAGAAGCGCGTGGTGCTGCTGGTCAGCCAGCAGGATCACTGTCTCAACGACTTGCTGCATCGCTGGCGCAGCGATGAACTGCAAGTGGACATCCCCTGCGTCATTTCCAATCACGAAGATTTGCGCGGCTTCGTCGAATGGCATGGCATTCCGTTTCATTATGTGGAGATGCCCAATAAAAATGAACAAAACAAGACTGCCGCCTTCGCAGAAATCGCGCGACTGTTCGATGTGGCCAACGGCGATGTGATGGTATTAGCACGCTTCATGCAGATCGTGCCGCCCGATTTATGCACCCGTTATGCGGGGCGCATCATCAACATTCATCACAGCTTCCTGCCTTCCTTCGCCGGCGCGAAACCTTACCACCAAGCCTATCATCGCGGCGTGAAACTGATCGGCGCGACCTGCCATTATGTTTCCGACGAACTGGATGCGGGACCGATCATCGAGCAGGACACCATGCGCATCGACCACGGCGACAGCGTGGAGGACATGGTGCGCTATGGCAAGGACATCGAAAAAGCGGTGCTGGCGCGCGGCCTGCGATACCACGTGGAAGATCGCGTGCTCGTGTGCGGGAACAAAACCATTGTGTTTCGCTAATTCTAAATTCGGCAGTAATGCGTTTGCAGGAGCGTGAAGATAACTTATGTGAGCCTCTAAAAATCCACATTTCATCCCAATTGCTGGAACTACTGATGAGACTACTGATGAAACCTCTAGCCATTCCGCTATGCCACCAAAAAGCTTTGCATAGCCATCTGACTTAGTTGGCAAACTACGCCAACTAAGTCATTGGTTAACGGCAACCAAGTGGCTGGTTATGCTGCGTTGCGTAAAAAATTTCTTGCTTACATATCAAATGTAGGGAAGTAGAAGAACCCAATAGGCCGGATCACATTCCCTTCCAATAATTTCGACTTGGCATCTTTAAATTCCTCAAGGAGAAATGACCAATGGATGACCACGTCAACCGGTTCGGCTCTAACTCGATTGCGCAAAACTACCACAATTTTTTGCTCCCGCGACTATTCGTTGCTGAACAGCCTTCCTGACACCCAATAAAAAGGGCACCTTGCGGTGCCCTGAATTGAAGCGTTACGCTTCAAGGAGTTTTTCTTAGTGGTTGTAGGCGTTCTCGCCGTGATCAGCCAAGTCGAGGCCTTCTTCTTGTGCTTCGTCGCTTGCGCGTATGCCGATTGTTTTCTTCAGGATAAACAGAATCACAAAGGCAACGAAACCAGACCACACCAGCGTAATGCCGATGTCCCATAACTGAGAGACAATCTGCCCCATGGCATCGAAATCACCGACCTTGTTGGCAACGTAGTCGTAGACGCCTTGGCCGCCGAGCGCCGGATTGACGAATATGCCGGTGCCGATGGAACCGATCATACCTCCGACGCAGTGCACGCCGAACGTATCCAGGGAATCGTCATATTTCAGCCAGGCCTTGAGTTTGGTTACGGCCAAGAAGCAAATTACGGCAGCCGCGGCACAGACAGCCATGGCGCCGCCTACACCGACGAAGCCTGCGGCCGGGGTGATCGCCACCAATCCTGTAACAATGCCGGAGCAGATGCCCAGCAGGCTTGGCTTACCCTTGACTATCCACTCGACGATCGTCCAGGTAACTCCGGCAACGGCAACACCAAACAACGTGTTGAAGAAAGCCAGGCCGGCTGCACCGGTGGCTTCCAACGCAGAACCCGCATTGAAACCGAACCAGCCCATCCATAGCATGCCAGTACCGATTGCGGTCATCATCAGGCTGTGCGGTGGCATCGCCACCTTACCGTAGCCCTTGCGCGGCCCAAGCATCAGGGCCGCAACCAGTGCCGCGATACCGGAGTTGATATGCACCACGGTGCCACCGGCAAAATCGAGCGCACCTTTGGCGAAGATGAAGCCGGCATGACTGTTGGCGATGTCGCCTGCCTTGGCAGTGGTGTAAGCATCAGGGCCGTCCCAGTACCACACCATATGCGAGATCGGCAGGTAGGCAAAGGTGAACCACAGTATGCTGAAGATGATCATCGCCGAGAACTTGAAACGTTCTGCGAAACCGCCGCAGATCAGCGCGACTGTGATTGCAGCAAAGGTCAGTTGGAACATGCAGTACACGAAGTCCGGCAAGTACTGGCCTTTACTAAACGTCGCTGCCACGGCCGTAGTCGGGTCTTCGCCAGACATGAACAGCTTGTCAAGCGAACCGATGAACGGCGCCAGCATGTTGCCCTCGTGGCCCGCAGTGAACGCCATGCTGTAACCGTAGATCACCCAGAGCACCGCGACGACGCAGAAAATCGCGAAGCTTTGCATGACGGTCGACAAGGCGTTCTTTCTGCGAACCATACCTGCATAGAACAGGGCCAAGCCAGGGACGGTCATCAGCAGCACGAACGCCGTTGATGTCATCATCCATGCGACGTCGCCTTTGTTACAGTCAAAACCCTTGTCGCCGCATTTCGGTGTGGCGGCAGCTGCATCCGCAGTAGGTGCAACTGCGGCAGGTACAGGTGCCGCTGTGGATGCAGCTGCGGGGGCTGCCGCCTCATCTGCAAATGCGGGGACTACCAAACCGCACAGCACGGCCAGCAGCGCTAAAGATGCTATAAATTTTTTCATGGCATGGGTCCTTATAATGCTTCTGCGCCGGATTCACCGGTGCGGATGCGTATGACTTGTTCGAGCTCGGAGACGAAAATCTTGCCATCGCCGATCTTGCCCGTATTAGCCGCCTTCTCAATCGCCTCGACTACACGATCAAGCATGTCTGCCTTGATAGCAGCTTCCAGTTTTACTTTGGGCAGAAAATCCACCACATATTCCGCACCGCGATACAACTCGGTGTGGCCCTTTTGCCGGCCAAAGCCCTTGACTTCGGTGACGGTGATGCCTTGCACGCCAATGGCGGAAAGGGCTTCACGCACCTCGTCGAGCTTGAACGGCTTGATGATAGCGACGACCATTTTCATTTTGCAACCCTCCATTCAGTTGGGAATAATTAAAATTTGTAAATCGCTTCCAGCCCCAGAGAGCTTTGCGCCTTTCTTGCAATGCCATCGCTATATCCAAACGCAGCCTGGTCAGAAGTATCCTTGCGAACTTCGCCGCGCAGTTCAGTGCTCTTGGTCGGCGCATAGCCCACTGTCAGGGTTACTTCCTTCCACTTCTGGCCTCCAGTGTTTAGATTAACGCCAGTGCGATAACCATCCGTATCTTTGAAAATTTCTGCACGGCCAGAAACACGCCACAGATCGTTGATCTGGTAGTTCGCATAACCAGCCAAACCATTCCATTTCGCCTTCGCTCCTGCGACAACTGCGTTTTCCTGCGAGCCATAGTCGTAGTTCAGCACGAAATTAAGGCTGTCGGACACGGTAAAGGTGCCAACCAAATCCAACAGATTGCGTGTTCCTTGTCCTTGTCCAGGATTACCTTGCTCAGCCCCGCTATAAAATTGAGCTGTCAGGGCGAAAGATTTTGCTGGATTCAGCGCTGCACCCAATTCGATCGTCTTTTGCGAATTTACGTCTGTCGCTTGATCCCAGCCATTGTTGACACCACCGATCAAGCTGACCGCATCCGATACCTTATAGGTCGCACGCGCACCGGTATGGGTAAACGGAATCGCATATCCGAACAGGATGGAGCGCGAAAAGTTGGTGTTGCCGGATGTCTTGATCACTTCCTGGCCTGCCAGGGTGTTGAACTTACCTGCGATCGTCGTCCAGTTACCAGTGGCATATTGAACAAAGGCTTGGGTAATGTCGTAGGTCTGGATCTGGCCAGGGCCGACAGTGCCGAAAGACGCAATGGTGCTGGCATCCTTGCCCAAGGTGAGGTCAACCAGGCCGCCGTAGCCTTCCGCAGGCAGCTTCGCAACAGTCAGGTCAATCGCCTGCACAGTGAAGCTGTTATGCGCGTAGTCGAATACCCGGTCATTGAGAGCACCAACACCAGTAGCGAATTGCCCGCTGCCGGAAAGGCGGCTATAAGAAAAATCCATATCCCCGCTCAGGCTCACTCCTGACGCATCGAGGACGGACGACAGTGTGGGAGCGGGGGCTGCAGCCGGAGCATCCGCTGCCATCGCCACGCCAGGCACTGCCAAGGCAGCCAAGATCAACGAGTTCAAAAATTTGCTTTTCATCATGATTCCTTTCTTAAAGTTGAGAACGGGATAACAGTATCCGCACAGTCACATGAGCAGCATCCGTGCCAAAGATATTTTTGGTTATAAAACAATAAATTAAAGAGGCGGTGTGATTGCCGCAGAAAATATGCGCACCAATTACATGCACACTGGCGGTCTTGTGCACCACTTGAATGCGTCATCTGGGCTGAGTGAATTTTGCTACACTGACCGGCATTACAAACCTTTAGGAGTGTCGTCATGTTAAATGCAAAGATTTTTGAGGATCTTTCCGCCAAATTAAGCGCGGCGGCAAACAGCAGCCCCGCCAAGGACATCGAAAAAAATGTGCGCGCCCTGCTCACGCAAGGTTTCGCCAAACTCGACTTGGTGACACGCGAAGAGTTCGACGTGCAAACACAGGTGTTGGCACGCACACGGGAAAAGCTGACCGCACTGGAAGCGCGGGTCGCCGAACTGGAAGCGCAACGCAACACGGCAGCAAAATAGTATGAGCCTGGCTGTGCTTTACAGCCGTGCCCTGTCAGGGATGGAGGCCGCACTCGTCACTGTCGAAGTGCATCTCGCCAATGGCCTGCCCAACTTCACCATCGTGGGCCTGCCGGAAACTGAAGTTAAAGAAAGCAAAGACCGCGTGCGCGCCGCGCTGCAAAATTGCCGTTTTGATTTCCCCGCCCGGCGCATCACAGTCAATCTCGCCCCCGCCGATCTACCCAAAGAAAGCGGGCGATTCGATTTGCCCATCGCACTCGGCATACTCGCCGCCACCGGACAAATCCCCTCCGATAAACTCGCTGAATATGAATACGCCGGAGAGCTCGCGCTGACCGGCGAACTGCGTCCGATACGCGGCGCGTTGGCGATGACCTATCGCGCCGTCAGCAGCGGGCGCGCCTTCATCCTTCCGCAAGCGAATGCCGCAGAAGCTGCGCTGGTGGAGGATGCAGTCGTGTATCCGGCGCAAACACTGTTGCAAGTGGCGGCGCATCTCGCTGGCAGGGAAAGTATCGCGCCGTATATCAGCCAGCCGCAAACCATCCAACCGCACTACCCGGATATGCGCGAAGTAAAGGGACAGCCGCAAGCCAAACGCGCGCTGGAAATCGCCGCCGCAGGTGGACACAGTGTGCTGATGATGGGACCGCCGGGCACAGGCAAATCAATGCTGGCAGCGCGCTTCCCCGGCATCCTGCCGCAAATGTCAGAAGTTGAAGCGTTGCAGAGCGCGGCGCTACAGTCGTTGGATGGTTGCTTCGATGTGGCGAAGTGGAAGACGCGGCCATATCGCGCGCCACACCATACCGCTTCCGGTGTGGCACTGGTCGGCGGTGGCAGCAATCCGCGCCCCGGCGAGATTTCCATGGCGTTGCACGGCGTGCTGTTTCTCGATGAGTTGCCTGAGTTTGATCGCAGCGTCCTGGAAGTATTGCGCGAACCCATGGAATCGGGGCGCATCACCATTTCGCGCGCCGCGCGTCGCGCCGATTTCCCCGCCCAGTTTCAACTGATCGCGGCGATGAACCCCTGTCCATGCGGTTATCACGGTCATTACAACGGCAAGTGCCGCTGCACGCCTGACCAGATTTCACGCTACCGCAGCAAGATCTCCGGTCCGCTGCTGGATCGCATCGACATCCAGATCGAGGTTCCCGCAGTGCCGCAGGATGATTTGCTCAACAAGGCAGATGGCGAAACCAGTGCCGACCTGCAGGCCCGCGTCGAGATCGCGCGGCAACGCCAACTCGCGCGTCAGGGCAAAGCCAACGCGCAACTTTCGGTGACTGAAATAGATGCATTGTGCACCCCCGACGCGCAAGGTGTCGCCTTGTTGCAACAAGCCATCAGCCGCCTCAACCTCTCGGCACGCGCCTATCATCGCGTGCTCAAAGTGGCGCGCACCATCGCCGATCTGGAAGGAGATAATGACATCGCAACCAAACATATCGCCGAGGCGGTGCAGTATCGGCGGCTGAATTTCTAAACCTCTCAATTCGTCATTCCGGCGCAGGCCGGAATCCAGACAATTAAATTCTTCGCGTAGCGGACAAAACCTAAAGGCATATAAATAAAACCACTGGATTCCGGCCTGCGCCGGAATGACGGGCTATAAGCTACCCGCTGCTCCTCATGATAAAATCCTAGCACGTTTTTTTATGCGGCACACCATGACCAGCACGTCCCACCCGATCGAACAGCTCATCCAGCAGCGCATCCTGATTCTGGACGGTGCGATGGGCACGATGATTCAGCGCCACAAACTGACCGAGGAGCACTATCGCGGCACGGTGCTGTATGGCGATTACCCCAAGGGTTATGCAGACTACAACGTCAAGCGCAAAACTTTTGCCGACCATCCGGTCGACGTAAAAGGCAACAATGACCTGTTGCTGCTGACCCAGCCGCACATCATCCGTGGCATCCACGCGGAATATCTGGCAGCTGGCGCGGACATCATCGAGACTTGCACGTTCAACTCCACAGTGGCATCGCTGGGCGATTACGACATGGCGGAACTGGCCTACGAGTTGAATTTTGCCGGTGCTAAATTGGCGCGCGGAGTGTGTGATGAATATGCCACAGCAGACAAGCCGCGCTTCGTTGCCGGCGTGTTGGGGCCGACCACGCGCACCGCATCGATCTCGCCGGACGTGAACGACCCGGGTTTCCGCAATATCAATTTTGATGGACTGGTGGCCGGCTACACCGAGGCGATACGCGGCTTGCTGGATGGCGGCGCGGACATCCTGATGGTGGAAACCATTTTCGATACGCTCAACGCCAAGGCCGCGCTGTTCGCCATCGAGCAGTATTTCGAACAGCACAACGTGCGTGTGCCGGTAATGATTTCCGGCACCATCACCGATGCATCCGGGCGCACGCTGTCGGGCCAGACTACCGAGGCATTCTGGAATTCCCTGGCGCATGCCAAACCGTTGTCCATCGGCCTGAACTGCGCGCTGGGCGGCGACTTGATGCGCCCGTATATTGAGGAACTGGCGCGGGTGGCGAGCTGCTACATCAGCGCACATCCGAATGCGGGTCTGCCCAATCCGCTGTCGGAAACCGGTTATGACGAAACGCCAGCATACACCGCCAACGTGATCAAGGAATTCGCCACCAGCGGCTTCCTCAACATCGCCGGCGGCTGTTGCGGCACCACTCCTGCGCACATCAAGGCGATCGCCGAGGCACTCAAAGCCGTGCCGCCGCGCCGCATTCCAATCATTGAACACCGGCTGCGCCTGTCCGGGCTGGAGCCATTCAACATCGGCGATGACACGCTGTTCGTCAACGTCGGCGAGCGCGCCAACGTCACCGGCTCGAAAATGTTCGCGCGCCTGATTCTGAATGGCGATTACGCCGAGGCGGTCAGCGTGGCGCGCCAGCAAGTCGAAAACGGCGCACAAATTATCGACATCAATATGGACGAGGCGATGCTGGATTCGCAGGCCGCGATGGCCAGGTTCGTCAATCTGCTCGCCTCCGAGCCGGACATCTCGCGCGTGCCGCTGATGATCGACTCGTCCAAATGGGACGTGATCGAGGCCGGGCTGAAGTGCGTGCAAGGCAAAGCGGTGGTGAATTCCATCAGCCTCAAGGAAGGCGAGGAACCGTTCATCAAATATGCCCGACTGGTCAAACGCTACGGCGCAGCAGCGGTGGTGATGGCGTTCGACGAGCAGGGCCAGGCGGATACATTCAAGCGTAAAACCGAAATCTGTAAACGCAGTTACGACATTCTGGTGAAGCAAGTCGGCTTCCTGCCGGAAGACATCATCTTCGATCCAAACATCTTCGCGATCGCGACCGGCATCGAGGAGCACAACAACTACGCGGTGGATTTCTTCGAGGCTACTGCCTGGATAAAACAGCATTTGCCTTACGCCAAGATCAGCGGCGGCGTATCCAACGTGTCGTTCTCGTTCCGTGGCAACGATGCGGTGCGCGAAGCGATCCACACCGTGTTCCTGTACCACGCCATCAAAGCCGGCATGACCATGGGCATCGTCAATGCCGGTCAACTCGGCGTGTATGAGCAGATTCCGCAAGCGTTGCGCGACGCTGTTGAAGATGTGGTGCTGAACCGCAACCCCGACGCGGGCGAAAAACTGGTGCAGATGGCCGAGACGGTGAAGACCGGCGCCAAGGCACAGGTTGCAGATCTGGAATGGCGCAAAGGCACGGTGCAGGAACGGCTCACCCACGCATTGGTGCGCGGCATCACCGACTACATCGTCGAGGACACCGAAGAGGCGCGCCTGCTGGCGAAGTTCCCGGTCGAGGTGATCGAAGGCCCGTTGATGGTTGGCATGAACGTGGTCGGCGATCTTTTCGGCGCAGGCAAGATGTTCCTGCCGCAGGTGGTGAAATCCGCGCGGGTGATGAAACAGGCGGTGGCGCATCTGGTGCCTTACATCGAGGCTGAAAAATTACGCTCCGGTAATACCAGCGCCAAGGGCAAGATCGTCATCGCCACGGTCAAGGGCGACGTGCACGACATCGGCAAGAACATCGTCACCGTGGTGCTGCAGTGCAACAACTTCGAGGTGGTGAACATGGGCGTGATGGTGCCGTGCCAGCAGATTCTGGACACCGCGCGCGAACACAACGCCGACATCATCGGTCTGTCCGGGCTGATCACCCCGTCGCTGGAAGAAATGGCGCATGTCGCCAAAGAGATGCAACGGCAAGGCATCAAGATTCCGCTGCTGATCGGCGGTGCAACCACTTCGCGCGTGCATACCGCAGTAAAGATAGCACCGAACTTTCCCGATGGCGTGGTGGTGTATGTCACCGATGCCTCGCGCGCGGTGGGCGTGTGCAGCAACCTGCTCAGCACTACCCTGCGCGACGATTACTTGGCGGGAATCAAAAACGACTACGCAAAAACACGCGAACTGCACACTAGCAAGAAGGGGCAGGGCGCGCGCTACACACTGGCGCAAGCGCGTGAACATGGTTTGAAAACGGATTGGAAAACTTACACCCCGCCCAAACCCAGCTTCATCGGCGTGCGCGAGCTGCGCGACTATTCGCTGGCAGAAATCAGCCCATATATCGACTGGACGCCATTCTTCCAGACTTGGGAGTTGGCCGGACGCTACCCGAAGATACTCAATGATGCAGTGGTGGGCGAAACCGCGCGAAATTTGTTCAAAGACGCGCAGGAAATGTTGAAAAAAATCATCGCTGAAAAGTGGCTGGGCGCGAATGCAGTGATTGGCCTGTTCCCCGCCAACACAGTCAATAGTGACGACATCGAAATTTACACCGATGAATCACGCAGCAAGGTGGCGATGACCTGGCACAACCTGCGCCAGCAAATGGTCAGGCCGCTGGATAAACCGAATATGTGTTTGGCGGATTTTGTCGCCCCCAAGGACAGCGGCGTGGCGGATTACATCGGCGCGTTCGCCGTCACTACAGGCATCGGCATAGACGCGCGCGTGGCGGCATTCGAGGCACAGTTCGACGACTACAACAGCATCCTGCTCAAGGCGCTGGCGGATCGCCTCGCCGAAGCCTTCGCCGAATTGCTCCATGCCCGCGTGCGCCGCGAATTCTGGGGCTACGCGGCGGATGAACAATTGAGCAACGACGCATTGATTGACGAAAAATATCGCGGCATCCGCCCCGCCCCCGGTTATCCGGCTTGCCCGGAACACACCGAGAAAGGCCCGCTGTTCGACCTGCTCGACGCGCCGAACAAAGCCGGCATCACCCTCACCGAAAGCTATGCCATGCTGCCCACCGCAGCGGTGAGCGGCTTCTACTTCTCGCACCCGCAAGCGCAATATTTCGCCACCGCCAAACTGGACAAGGATCAGGTGGAAGACTATGCGAGACGCAAGGGTTGGAGCTTGGAAGAAGCGGAACGCTGGCTGGCTCCGGTGTTGAATTACTAACCATTTTTCTTGCCTACGAATGAAAATTTGCGATAAAGCAGGGGAGCGAGAGTAGGGCGGAACGCATCGCGGTTCCGCCGCATGGCTGGATGGTGGAACGCCCTGCGGGTTTCCACCCTACGTAAATCACAATAAACTGAGGAGTATGAAATGAAACGCATCAATTTTTTACCTCTGGCTATATTCTTGTTAGCCAGCATTTTTTCAACCACCGCGTGCTCTGAGCAGGCCGCACCAAAAATGGAGACAAGCAACATGACTGAATTGATCAAGACCGATGTCAAGCTGGGCGATGGCACGCTGGCAACCGCCGGCAAGGATGTGTCGGTGCATTACACTGGCTGGCTGTACGACGAAACGGCCACCGACCACCACGGCAAGAAATTCGATAGCTCGCGCGATCGCGGTCAGCCGTTCGAATTCCCGCTCGGCGCGGGTCATGTCATCAAGGGTTGGGATCAAGGTGTCGAGGGCATGAAAGTCGGCGGGCAGCGCACATTGATCATTCCCGCAGCTCTTGGTTATGGCGCGCGCGGAGCGGGCGGGGTGATTCCGCCGAATGCGACGCTGGTGTTCGATGTTGAGTTGCTGGGCGTTCGCTAGCAGTCTGTCTCAATGAACGCCTTGCTGAACAATCCGTTGCTGCTAACCACGCTGTTGCTGATCGGCTCCAACGTGTTCATGACCTTCGCGTGGTACGGGCATCTCAAGAATCTCGGGCAGTCACCGTGGTATATCGCCGCATTGATCAGTTGGGGCATCGCGCTGTTCGAGTATATGTTGCAAGTGCCCGCGAATCGCATCGGCTACGGCGCGATGAATCTCGCGCAGTTGAAGATTCTGCAAGAGGTCATCACATTGTCGGTGTTCGTCCCTTTTGCCGCGTTGTACATGAATCAGCCGTTGAAATGGGATTACCTGTATGCGGCACTATGCATGATGGGCGCGGTGTATTTTATTTTTCGTAGTGCTTAGGAAGTTCTTTCGTTTTTTCACATTATGAAAGTAATCATGCAATGTCCTTTCTGTACTACTGAACTCAAACCCGATGCGCTCGCTTGTGATAAATGTGGGGCCCGCAAGGTCTTCAGGCGTACCACCGTGGGTGTCTTCGTCGGCTGGGTGGGTATGTTGATGGCGCTGATATGGGCCGCGTTGTTTGTTCCACTGCTGTTCCTGCCCTTCCTGGGTATCAGCTTAAGTGGTTATCCCTGGATAACGCTTATCGTTGGCCTTATCCTGGCGCCTGGATTGCTGTGGTACTCCAAATCAACCTTGCATTCTCTATGGATACGCCAGAACGATTGAGCGCCTATGAACACGGATAAAATACCGGCTGTACACATCCTGGGAATTTGCGGCACCTTCATGGGCGGCATCGCGGCACTCGCCAAGCAAGCAGGGCATCGCGTCACGGGCTGTGATGCCAATGTGTATCCGCCGATGAGCACGCAACTGGAAGCGCAAGGCATCGAACTGATCGAAGGCTTCGGCGTGGAGCAACTTGACCTCAAGCCGGATGTGTTCGTCATCGGCAATGTGGTGTCGCGCGGTAATCCGCTGATGGAGGAAATCCTCAATCGCAATCTTCCTTACATCTCCGGCCCGCAATGGCTGGCACAAACCATCCTGCACGATCGGTGGGTGCTGGCTGTGGCAGGTACGCATGGCAAGACCACCACCAGTGCGATGCTGGCGTGGATACTGGAATACGCCGGACTAAGTCCCAGTTTCTTGATCGGCGGAGTGCCGCAGAATTTCGGTATTTCCGCACGGCTGAGTTCTCTCCCCTCTCCCTCTGGGGGAGGGGGTTCGCCATTCTTTGTCATTGAAGCGGATGAGTACGACACCGCGTTTTTTGACAAGCGTTCCAAGTTCGTGCATTACCATCCGCGCACCGCGATTCTGAACAATCTGGAATTCGACCACGCCGATATTTTTGCCGATCTCAACGCGATAGAAACTCAGTTCCACCATCTGGTGCGCACCGTGCCGGGCAACGGACTGATTGTCAGCAATGGCTGCGAAGCCGCACTGGATCGTGTGCTGCTGTGCGGTTGCTGGACACCTGTAGAACGCTTCGGCATCGATGATGGGTGGCAGATCGATGCCGGCAATCGCGTAACATTGCGCGGTGAATTACAAGGCACTCTGAATTGGGAACTGCTCGGTGAACACAATCGCCAGAACGCACTCGCCGCACTCGCCGCTGCGCGTCACGCCGGCGTACCCATCGCGCAGGGCTTGGCAGCCCTTGGCGAGTTCAAGAACGTGAAACGACGCATGGAAGTGCGCGGCATAGTGAACAATATTACTGTTTATGACGACTTCGCCCACCACCCCACCGCCATAGCAACCACCGTCGTCGGCTTGCGCCACAAGATCGGCAGCGCGCGCATCCTGGCAGTGCTGGAGCCGCGCTCCAACACCATGAAACTGGGCGTTATGAAAGACGCGCTACCCGGCAGTCTTAAAGACGCTGACCTGGTGTTCTGCTACGCCGACAACCTCGGCTGGGATGCGCGCGGTGCGCTGGCTCCACTCGGCAGCAAAGCAATTGTTGAAGATGATCTTGGTGTGTTGATCGAGAAGATTGCCGCCGCTGCACAACCTGGTGACCACATTCTGGTGATGAGCAATGGCGGCTTCGGCGGGATACACGAAAAGCTGCTGAAGCGTCTGGCGTAGGTTGTTTCAAACGGGTGCCCGGCAATAGTTCTTCGGACCTCATGCAAGCCTGGTGCGCAATTCTTCATAGACATCATCCCTTGATGCGACCGACAAGATGGTCAGCAGGCGCTTCGCATCGTTGACGTGGTAGATGAGGCGAAACTGCGGAGTGGTGATTTTGATCTTGTAGCAATCGGGTAATTCGCGCAGCGCATCTTTCACCACGCGCGGATGCTTGAGCCGTTCTTTGGCGAGCTTTTCCTTGAAGCGGCGCTTGATGCTGCCATCCAGCTTCGCCCATTCCTTCTCGGCATCGTGATGGATGGCTAGTTCATAATTTGTTTGAACCATGGTTTACCTCTATATGTATCGCCAACCTATACGAGTGTTGGCACTTGCTAGCGACGATGTTAGTGCTTACTAACAGCAAAGTCAAGCGCATAAATAATATAGTTAGGAAGTAGAGATGCCCATTGGGTGCCATAAGCTCTAACTGATACTCCTGAATCCTATGAATCTAGAGCTCCATAGGCTCTAGCATCATGGTGAAGGGTACCAATTCTTCATAGATCATCCAGCTTAACCTTGCGTGCCTTGTTCAGCGTGGAGATGCGCGTCTTCGCACGATTCTCGGCGATGCGGTCGGCGATGGAATCCAGCATGGCTTCCATCATCTTGGGCGAGACGATGTAACCCGCAGGTTTGTTGTGATTGAGGATGGCGACCGCTTGGTCTTCATCTTCCGCGCGCTTGAGGATGCGTGTGGGCGACTCGCGCAACTCAGTAACACCGATGGTGATTCCAGCATGAATAGTGTTCATGATTCTGTCCTGAAAAATGTACACCGCTAGTATGGGGGATTACGCTGCGCGGGTCAACTACAAGAGCAATGCGCACCAACTTATTCGCCCTGATTGTCCAAGCCCAACTCTTGAATCTTGCGCGTCAGGGTGTTGCGACCGATACCGAGCAAGGTGGCGGCTTCGATGCGTCGTCCGTTGGTGTGCTGCAAGGCTTGCAGAATCAGGGTGCGTTCGAACTGTGTGGTGAAGGTATCCATGATGCGTTCGTCGCCGCGCTGCAGGGCAAGTGCCGCTTGTTGCGCCAATGCCGCACTCCAATCGCCACCAATTGACGCACCCATTGCGGATCCGCCGCGCCACTCCGGGGGCAAGTCGGCGATTTCAACTGTCTGCGAGGGCGTCATCACGGTCAGCCAGTGACAAAGGTTTTCCAGTTGCCGCACGTTGCCGGGAAAATCCTGCGCGCCGAGATGTTGCAGCGTCGCATCACTGAATTGCTTCTGATCAACCGCCAGTTCGCGCGCGCTCTTTTGCAGGAAGTATTTGGCCAGCAGCGGAATGTCTTCGCGCCGTTCGCGCAACGGCGGCAGACGCAGCCGTATCACATTCAAACGATGAAACAGATCCTCGCGGAACAAGCCCTGCTTGACGCGTTCATCAAGATTCTGGTGTGTGGCGGTAATGATGCGCACGTTAGCCTTGATCGGCTGATGTCCGCCAACGCGATAAAAGTTCCCGTCCGACAACACGCGCAGCAAGCGAGTTTGCAAATCAGCGGGCATATCACCGATTTCATCGAGGAACAGCGTGCCGCCTTCGGCCTGCTCGAAGCGTCCGCGCCGTGTCGCAGCCGCGCCGGTGAACGCGCCGCGCTCATGGCCGAATAATTCTGATTCGAGCAAATCCTTCGGGATCGCGGCGGTGTTGATTGCGATGAACGGCTTGTCGGCACGCGGGCTGTGGCGGTGCAATGCTCTTGCGACCAACTCCTTGCCGGTACCCGATTCGCCATTGATCAGCACGGTGGCGTGGGATTGCGACAACCTGCCGATGGCGCGAAAAACTTCCTGCATCGCGGGAGCCTGGCCGAGGATGTCAGCAGCCACTTCAACCTGCTCGGTTTCGCCCGACTTGCGCCGGCTTTGTTCTAACGCGCGTCGTATCAGCTCCACTGCGTGGTTGATGTCGAACGGCTTGGGCAGGTATTCAAACGCACCGCCCTGAAACGCCGAGACGGCACTTTCCAGATCGGAATATGCGGTCATGATGATGACCGGAATGAACGGATGGCGTTGATGCAGTGTCTGCAAAAAGTCCAGCCCCGAACTGCCGGGCATACGAATATCACTGACGACCACCTGTGGCACGTCACTACTCAACGCACGTAGCGCGTCGTCCGCCGAGGCAAAACTTTTGAACTCGATATCTTCGCGCGTCAGCGATTTCTCCAGCACCCAGCGTATCGAACGATCGTCGTCAATAATCCAAACAGGTTTCATATTAGTCACCAAATAATCAGGGGAGAGGAAGCAGCACGGTAAAGCAGG
>CABEDU010000223.1_pt1 | contig 27793 bp, 22 predicted proteins | sample 3133021 | NCBI WGS metagenome assembly CABEDU01 (sample SAMEA5534332, study PRJEB31848) | metagenome | biome: tundra; feature: field; material: soil | place: USA | collected 2013-05 | depth 0.15 m
TCCGTCAGGAGATCGCGTTGTTCGCCAGCAAGATAGACGTGGATGAAGAGCTGTCGCGGCTTGCCAGCCATCTCACCGAAATGCGCCGCATCCTTTCATTAGGCGGCGCGGTGGGCAAACGGCTGGACTTTTTGATGCAGGAACTGAATCGCGAAGCCAACACGCTCGGCTCAAAGTCGGTAGATGCGGAAGTGTCGCGCAGCGCGATGGAGATGAAGATACTCATCGAACAGATGCGCGAACAAATTCAAAACCTGGAGTAAGAGTCCATTTCAGCAGGTTTCATGTTCCGCGTTGGGGCTGGGCGCGGAAGGATGCAAGGCGCAGCGCGCAGCCAATGGTTATTCCATTGGCAAGCGGTGCAACGCGGCAGACGCCGTGCCCAGCCTCAACCCGAAGGGCCGTTTGCCTGCAGGCGCATTGCGGCGTTGCGTTCTGCTTGTGTAGAATGACTGCACGGCGCAGCCCGCGCCTTGCACTGCATCCTGCCGGCAAACGGCGCGGAATATAAAACCTACTGAAATGGACTCTAACATGCCGGGAAATCTGTTCATCATCAGCGCGCCATCCGGTGCAGGCAAGACCAGTCTGGTGCACGCCCTGCTCAACATCAATCCGCACATTGATTTATCGGTCTCCTACACCACGCGCGATCCCCGCCCCGGCGAACATGACGGCAAGGACTATCATTTTGTCAGCCGCGAGACTTTCATCGCGATGGCGAAGCGCGGCGAGTTTCTGGAAAGCGCGGAAGTCTATGGCAATCTTTACGGGACTTCGCAAACCTGGATCAGTCAGGGAATCACCAGGGGGCGCGATATCCTTATGGAAATTGACTGGCAGGGCGCGGCGCAAATTCGCCGCCTGTTTCCGGAAAGCATCAGTATTTTCATTCTGCCGCCTTCCATGGAGGCGCTGGGACAACGCCTGAAGGGGCGCGGCAAGGATAATGATGAGGTGATCGCCAAACGCATGGCAGCGGTACGCGAGGACGTCGCCCATGTCGCCGAATTCAATTATGTTATTATCAACGACAATCTGAACGTGGCGTTGCGCGAACTTAATGCGGTGGTGCTTTCCGCCGGACTGCGTTGCGCGAAGCAGCTGTCTCGCCATCAGGCCTTAATCAATCAGTTACAAAAACCGGAGTAAATCATGGCTCGTATTACCGTCGAAGAATGTCTGTCACTAATCCCGAATCGCTTTGAACTGACGCTGGTCGCCGCCTACCGCGCACGTCAATTAGCCAATGGTGCGGCGCATCTGGTGGAAAACAGCAAGGACAAACCCACCGTCGTCGCGCTGCGTGAAATCAGTGAGGGCAAGGTGGGCAAGGAAATCCTGAATCGCGGCCAGGCATAATCAACGTGATTTTAAATGGCCGACACAGATCTATTAATCGAGGAGCTCTCCACCTATCTTAAGCCGAAGGATGTCGAACACGTCCGTGTAGCGATTGAATTCAGCCGTGCGGCGCATCAGGGCCAGATGCGCCAATCCGGCGATCCGTATATTTCCCATCCGATTGCCGTTGCCCGCATCCTGACCCCGCTGCACATCGATGCGCAGGCCATCATCGCCGCGCTGCTGCACGATGTGGTGGAGGACACCGACACCACCACCGAACAAGTCGCCGAGAAATTCGGCAAGCCGGTCGCGGAATTGGTCGATGGGCTGAGTAAACTGGACCGGATCCAGTTCGAGACGCGCGAAGACGCTCAGGCGGAAAACTTTCGCAAGATGCTGCTGGCGATGGCGCGCGACGTGCGCGTCATTCTCATCAAGCTGGCCGATCGGCTGCACAATATGCGCACGCTTGATTCCATGGCTCTCGACAAGCGCGAGCGCATCGCGCGCGAGACCATGGAAATCTACGCGCCGATTGCCAACCGTCTCGGCCTGAACGACCTTCACCACGAACTGCAGGATCTAAGCTTTAAATATCTGCATCCCAATCGCTATGCGGTACTTGCCAAAGCACTGCAAGTTGCGCGCGGCAACCGCCGCGAGGTGGTCAGCAAGATACTCGAAGCGTTACGCCACAAGCTTGCCGAATTCAACATTCAAGCTGATGTCACGGGAAGAGAGAAAGACATCTACAGCATCTACAAAAAGATGCAAAGCAAGTCGCTGGCTTTTGCCGAGGTGCTGGATATCTACGGTTTTCGCGTATTGGTGAATGATTTTGCTTCCTGCTATGTGGCGCTCGGCGTGCTGCATGGTTTATACAAACCGATTCCCGGCAAGTTCAAGGATTACATCGCCATCCCCAAAGTGAATGGCTATCAATCGCTGCACACCACGCTGTTCGGGCCTTTTGGCACGCCCATCGAAATCCAGATACGCACCCATGAGATGCACAAGATCGCCGAGGCCGGCGTCGCTTCGCATTGGCTGTACAAGACCGGTCATGATTCGATCAATGATCTGCACAAGAAAACTCACCAGTGGTTGCAGGAACTGTTGGAAAGCCTGAGCCAGAGCAGCGATTCATCCGAATTTCTCGAACACCTCAAGGTGGACCTGTTCCCCGATGAGGTATACGTGTTCACGCCCAAGGGCAGGATACTTTCGCTGCCGCGCGGCGCGACCGGGGTGGATTTTGCTTACAGCGTGCACACCGACATCGGCAATCGCTGTATCGCCGTCAAGGTGAACCATGAGCTGGTGCCGTTGCGCACTGAACTCAGGAATGGTGATCGCGTTGAAGTGATCACCGCTCCACACGCCAATCCCAATCCCGGCTGGCTGGGTTATGTCGCCACCAGCAAGGCGCGCAGCCAAATCCGCCATTTTCTCAAGACCATGCAGTCCGGTGAATCAGCACAACTCGGCGAACGCCTGCTCAACCAGGCGCTGAACGCGTTGGGAGTCAAACCGCAAGACATGGACGAAGCGCACTGGAACAAGTTGCTAAGGGATACCGGGGTAAAAACGCGCCAGGATATTCTTGCCGACATCGGCCTGGGTCGACGTCTCAACATGGTAGTGGCGCGACAACTGGCCAGCATCGGTGAAACGGTGGCCAATGAAATGGCAGCCAACCCAGTCATTACCATACAAGGCACGGAGGGCATGGCGATACAGTTCGCCCAGTGTTGCCGTCCAATTCCGGGCGACCCGATCGTCGGCGTGATCAAGAGCGGGCAAGGCTTGCTGGTGCATACTCACGATTGCCCGACACTGCGCCGGGGACGCAGCAGCGGCGAGCAATGGCTGGATGTGGCATGGGACAAGAACATCACCCGCCCCTTCGATGTCAACATCAAATTGCTGGTCGCCGATCAGCGCGGCGTGCTGGCAAAAGTCTCCGCCGCGATCGCCGAAGCGGAAGCCAACATTGAGAACATCAACTTTACCCATGAAGGCGAATACACCGGACTGCATTTCACCCTGGAGGTGAATAACCGTTTGCACCTCGCCAACATCATGCGCGGTTTGCGCAAGATTCCAGAGGTTGTGAGGATTATTCGGGTGAAGAACGCTTCGTGATTTTGTAGGGCGGGTTCCACCCGCCATGTCGGGCGCAGCCCAACACTTGACACCGTTCGCCCTGAGCTTGTCGAAGGGTGAATGACCAACACCAAAGTCAACTTCGCCGGGGGTTGCCCGGCAGCAAGCTACTTTCTTTTGCTTCGCCAAAATAAAGTAGCCAAAGAAAAGGCGACCCCGGTTTGCCGCCGCTACGCGGTACCCTGCGTTGCTCGACTGGTCAGGCGGCTACGGAACTCGCGCTACGCGCTCAGACAGTCCTCGCCGAAATCCCCTGACCAGCCTGCGCGACTCGGCGGCGCACAGGGGAATAAAAGCGAAAAGCAGGTGGGCAACTTGTTGCCCACCATTTTTTGAATTACCGTGCGGGAATAGTATGCCCACGCGTGCTGCATTCAAAGCACCAAGTGCAGCTTTCAGGTAGGCTATTGCAAGGCTCGATGGGCAGCCATGTGCCAATACTGGAATGTCATAAATCTTTCGCATAGCGTAACTTCATCACCAAATTCCATCGCCAAAGGGGCAGAATGAAACAAATCACATGGATTGCTCTGGGCTGGCTGGCGTTGGTGACAACAGTACAAGCAGCAAGCTTTGATTGCGCAAAAGCAGCTTCAACCATTGAAAAGTTGATCTGCAGCGATGACGACCTCTCGAAGTTGGATGAAGCTTTGAGCAAAGTATACCAACAGGAGGTCGAGCAAAGCGAAGACAGAACAAAGGCCATCAAAGAACAAAGACAGTGGCTAAAAGAAAATCGCAATTCTTGCCATGATGCAGACTGCTTGAAATTGGCTTACAAGGAACGCATCCATAAAATTGAAATGACAACTCATCCAAAAGCTTCTGACGTAATCGATGGGGATTGGGAAATAGTCTATTCATGCGAAGGAGCAACCGGGATTTACGCTGAGCGATGCAGCAATGGCGACCGTGACCATTTCGAACTTTATCTATGGTCTACTGGCAACCATCTTTGTGGAGTTCATGCTGCAACAGCGCAACTTGGTAATCGTGTTGATGAGGATGAAGATACAGAAAATCCTTCGATTAATGGAAATATCAATAACAACTCAGCTACGATTGAATTTCATAGTAGTGAAGGAGCTACTGGGGAAGCTACAATTAAAGTGATAAAAAACAAGTTGTATTGGAAAGTGACGAAGCAAGACAGCGACCCCAAGTATCATTTTTCATGGATTATTCCAAAAGAAGCTATTTTGCTGAAGCAGACTGATAGTAAGGTTTATCAAAAACCTGATACTGGCTGCTTATAGAATGGTATGTGTTGCGGCCTGGGGTTGATGGGCAGCTTTGTGTTGCGGCTATTCGTGAATGTCTGCAAGGGGTGAGCTCAACGTGCTCACCCAACGATTGTAAGGTTTGGGTTTCCGTTTTTCTTCCCCTGTGCGCCGCCTCGATTAGGCGCAAGCAGGCGGAGGTTTAGGCGAGCACTGTTCGAGTCCAGCAGTGGGGCGCGGGGTGTGCGCCCCGCCAGGTCGAGTTGCGCAGCCCCGCTTGCTTGCGGCTGATCGAGGGTACCGCGCAGCGGCGGCAAACCGGGGTCGCCTTTTCTTGGGTTACTTTCTTTTGGCGACGCAAAAGAAAGTGACTAGCTGTCGGGCTACCCCCGGCGAAGTTGATTTTGACTTTTTGACAGGCCATGAATAAGTTGCAAACAACAAACACCATGAAAAATTTCTCCGCTTATCGAATCTTCGAGCAAGACGGCAAATCCGCCGGGCGTTTCGTCGAGCTGACGCTGGACGATCTCGATCCCGGCGAGGTCGTCATTCAGGCGCATTACTCCGGCGTGAATTACAAGGACGCGCTCGCCGCGACCGGCATGGGCAAGGTGGTGCGCCGTTTTCCCTGCGTGGGCGGGGTGGATGTGGCAGGCGAGGTGGTCAGTTCCGAGGACGGACGCTTCAAGGCGGGCGATGCGGTTCTGGTCACCGGCTACGGCATGGGTGTGGATCACGACGGCGGGTTTGCCGAATATGTTCGGGTTTCCGCCGATTGGGTGGTGCCGCTGCCGCAAGGGTTGACGCAGTTCGATGCGATGGCGATCGGCACCGCGGGGTTTGCCGCCGCACTGTCCATTCATAGGCTCGAACAAAACGAATTGCGTCCCGGGAATGGCAAGGTGATCGTGACGGGTGCGACCGGCGGGGTGGCGAGTCTCGCGATCCAGATGCTGGCGCAACTGGGTTATCACGTGGTCGCGCTGACCGGGAAAGATACTGAACACGACTATCTGAAATCGTTGGGTGCGACGGAAATATTATCGCGCAAAGATTTGGTGATGGGCACGCGCCCGTTGGAAAAAGCGCAATGGGCGGGTGCGCTGGATGCGGTGGGTGGCGAGACGCTGGCGTGGTTGACGCGCACCATGCAGCAGAACGGCGTGATCGCCAGCTTTGGCAACGCGGGCGGTATCGAATTGAATACCACGGTGATGCCGTTTATCTTGCGCGGCGTGCGTCTGATCGGCATTGATTCCGCCGCCACCGCCATGCCATTGCGCCGCCAAATCTGGCAACGCCTGGCAACAGACCCTTCGACTGGGCTCATAACCAGCGACTTGGCTGGCGTTGTTTGCCAGCCTAGTCGATTGGCTAGTAGTTCCATCAGGACAGGTTTACGTCCAAAGTTGTTGGCGCAAGTGGCGCATGGCGTGCCGTTCACCGGGTTGCCGCAAGTTTTCCCATTGATGCTGCAAGGCAAGCTGCGCGGGCGTTCGGTGGTCGAAATAAAACCGGCGGGTTAGTGATATAATCCGCCCCAAAGCTGGAAGCGAACAAACAACGCGAAAGTGGCGGAATTGGTAGACGCACTGGATTTAGGTTCCAGCGCCGCAAGGCGTGAGAGTTCGAGTCTCTCCTTTCGCACCAGCCACAATTCAACTTTAATCTCAAGGAAATACAGTATGTCCAGCGTAGAAACTGTAAGCGCGTTAGAACGTCGTCTGAACGCATCTATTCCCCAACAAGCCATTCGTAGCCAGGTTTCTGCCCGCCTGAAAAACATCGGGCGCAACGTTAAGATTGCCGGTTTCCGTCCCGGTAAAGTACCCACGAAAATCGTCGAGCAGTACTACGGTGCGCAAGCCCGGCAAGAAGCCTTGGGTGACGCTTTGCAACGTTCGTTCGCCGAGGCAGCGCAAATCAATAATTTGAAGGTGGCAGGATCCCCCCAATTTGAAGTCAAGACCAAGGATCAGAATGCCGATCAGATCGAATATAGCGCGACTTTCGAGGTGTATCCAGAGGTGGTGGTGGGTGATTTGTCCGGCGAAAAGATAGAGCGTATGGTTTATGAGTTGACCCAAGCTGATGTGGATAACACCATTGCGACGTTGCGCAAGCAGCGCGCCACGTTCGGGAAGGCCGATCGCGCGGCCCAATCTGAAGATCGAGTGAACATCGATTTCACCGGTAAGATGAACGGTGAAGTATTCCAGGGCGGTGAGGCAAAGGACTATCCGGTGGTGCTGGGCGCGGGGGGCATGTTGCCCGAATTTGAAGCGGCTGCCGTTGGCATGAAGGCCGGCGAGACCAAGTCTTTTGATTTGACATTTCCGGAAGATTACCGCAGCAAGGAGATGGCGGGTAAGAGGGTTAACTTTACGATCATTTTGAATCGTGTCGAAGCTCCGAAGCTGCCGGAAGTGGATGCTGAATTTGCCAAGTCTGTCGGTATCTCTGATGGTGATGTAGGCAAGTTGCAAGACGAGATCCGCAGAAACTTGATTAGCGAAGTATCGCGTCGTTTGAGGGCGCGCAACAAGGATGCGGCGATGGATGCGTTGTTGAGAGTCGCCAGGTTTGATGTGCCCAAGGTGTTGGTAGATGATGAAGTGCACATCCTGATGCAGCAAACTGCGCAAGATATGGAGTCGCGAGGAATGAAGATGAAGGGGGTTTCTTTGCCCCCGGATTTGTTCATGGAACGTGGCGAGAAACGCGTCAAGCTTGGGCTGATTCTCGCGCATCTGGTACAGAAACATGATCTGACGGCCAAATCCGAGCAAATAAAAATTTTTATCAAGGATTATGCGCAGAGCTTCGATCAGCCTGAAGCGGTGATACGTTGGTATGCCGCTGATCCAAAGCGCATGCAGGAAGTTGAGCATATCGTGCTGGAAGAGAATGTGATGAACTGGACGATGGGTCAGGCCAAGACCACTGAAAAGCAGGCCGTATTCAACGAGCTGATGGGAAATGCCTAATATGACGCATTATTACGAAAAACTTTTGTCCCGGCACCGGCAAGAACCACAAAATATCGGCTTGATTCCTATGGTCGTGGAGACTAGCGGTCGTGGTGAAAGGGCATACGACATTTATTCCCGCCTGCTCAAGGAGCGCGTGGTGTTCCTGGTCGGCGAAGTCGATGATCACAGCGCGAATCTGATCGTGGCGCAAATGTTGTTTCTGGAATCGGAAAACCCTGACAAGGATATTCACTTCTACATCAATTCGCCGGGTGGTTCAGTGACCGCAGGAATGGCGATTTACGACACCATGCAATTCATCAAGCCGAATATCAGCACATTGTGTATCGGCCAGGCGGCCAGCATGGGTTCTTTCCTGCTGGCTGCGGGCGAGAAAGGCAAGCGTTTTTGTCTGCCCAATTCGCGCGTGATGATTCATCAGCCGATGGGCGGCTTCCGTGGTCAGGCTTCGGATGTCGAAATCCATGCGCGTGAAATATTGTATCTGAAGCAGAGGCTCAACCAAATGCTGGCTTATCACACCGGGCAATCTGTTGAGACCATAGAACGCGATACCGATCGAGATAACTTCCTGAGCGCGGCCGATGCGGTTAAATATGGCTTGGTGGATCAGGTGCTGGAAAAGCGTGCTTAGCAGGGTATTGAAAAACGTCGCGAGCGATGGCAGAACAAGGCGCGAAAGGGCGAAAAAGCGGAGTTTACATAAAGTAAATGAGCATTTTGAGCCCTTGAGCAACGCAGTTATGCCGAGCGCAGTAGTTTTTCAATACCCTGTTTAAGAATATGTTTGGTTTGCTGATAACTCGATGGAAGGTTGATAGCGATGGCTGACGATAAAAAATCAGGTGATAAATTGCTTTACTGTTCGTTCTGCGGCAAGAGTCAGCATGAGGTGCGCAAGCTGATTGCGGGTCCTTCGGTGTTCGTGTGTGATGAGTGCATCACGTTGTGCAACGACATCATGCGCGAGGAGATCCAGAACGATCAGGCCAAGACGGACAAGTCCGGCTTGCCGGTTCCCAAGGATATCTGTGCGACATTGGATGAGTATGTGATCGGTCAGGAACAGGCCAAGAAGATTTTGTCGGTGGCGGTGTACAACCACTACAAGCGTCTCAGGAGCAACGACAAGGACGGCGTGGAGTTGTCCAAAAGCAATATCCTGCTGGTTGGGCCGACCGGTTCCGGCAAGACCTTGCTGGCACAAACGCTGGCGCGCTTGCTGGATGTGCCATTCGTGATGGCCGATGCGACCACGTTGACCGAGGCCGGTTATGTCGGCGAGGATGTCGAGAACATCATTCAGAAGTTGTTGCAGACCTGCGACTACGACGTGGAGAGGGCGCAGCGCGGCATTGTGTACGTGGATGAAATCGACAAGATTTCACGCAAATCGGATAACCCTTCGATTACCCGCGATGTGTCCGGTGAAGGCGTGCAACAGGCGTTGCTCAAACTGATCGAAGGCACCAAGGCTTCGATTCCGCCGCAGGGCGGGCGCAAGCATCCGAACACGGAGTTCTTGCAGGTGGATACCACCAATATCCTGTTCATTTGCGGCGGTGCATTTGATGGCCTGGAAAAAGTCATTCGCAGCCGTTCCGCGAAGGCTGGCATCGGCTTCGGTGCGACCATCGCCAGCAAGGATCAGCGCAAGATCGGAGAGACCCTGCGCGAGGTGGAGCCGGAAGATTTGATCAAGTTCGGTCTGATTCCGGAGTTTGTCGGACGCTTGCCGGTGGTCGCCACCCTGGAGGAGTTGGACGAAACCGCGCTGGTGAAAATCCTGACTGAGCCTAAGAATGCGCTGACCAAGCAATACCAAAAGCTGTTCGCGATGGAGGATGTCGATCTGGAATTCCGCGAAGGGGTATTGCTGGCGATTGCCCGCAAGGCATTGGTGCGCAAAGCAGGTGCACGCGGATTGCGCTCGATACTTGAACATGCGTTGCTGGATGTGATGTTTGATCTGCCCTCCATGAATAATGTCAGCAAGGTGGTGTTGGATGAGACCGGCACGACTGGGGAAATCAAACCCATCATCATTTATGCGGATACCCACAAGGCGGCTTAATCCGGCCTTCCGCCCGTTCGTTAACGCAAAACTCGCGTAACGAGACCGCGTCCCTCTCTCCCGCTTGCGGGAGAGAGTTAGGAGAGAGGGAAACGGGTATGGCAGGTTTTATAATCATGGGCGGCAATTTGCCATGCCCGTTATCTTGTCCCGATGGGGCGGCTTGAATTATTTTGAGCTATCCCCATTTAACCTTCAATTCAACTAAAAGGTTATTGCCATGTTAGAACAAGATATCCCCAGCACTATTACCAGCAACTTGCACCCGCTGCTGCCTTTGCGTGATGTAGTGGTGTTCCCGCATATGGTGATTCCGTTGTTCGTTGGACGTTCCAAGTCCATCAAGGCACTGGAGACGGCGATGGAGGCCGGCAAAAGTATCGCGCTGGTGGCGCAACGGTCTGCGACCAAAGATGATCCGGGCACGGATGATCTCTATGCCATCGGCAGTATGGCTAATATCCTGCAAATGTTGAAATTGCCGGACGGCACCGTGAAGGTTCTGGTCGAAGGCACGCAACGCGCCAACGTGTTGCGCGTGTATGACGCCAAATCGCATTTCGATGCCGAGGTGCAAGTCGTCCCCGCTGAGGATGGCACGGATAGCGAATCCGAGGCAATGCGCCGCGTGCTGATCGCGCAGTTTGATCAGTATGTGAAACTCAACAAAAAGATCCCGCCGGAAATCCTGACTTCGCTGGCTGGCATCGATGATGCCGGTCGTCTGGCCGATACCATTGCCGCCCATCTGCCGCTCAAGCTGGAGCAAAAACAGGAGGTGCTGGAAATTTTTGGCGTGCGCAAACGCCTGGAGCACTTGCTGGGACTACTGGAAGGCGAGATAGACATTCTTCAGGTCGAGAAGCGCATCCGCGGCCGTGTAAGACGCCAGATGGAAAAGAGCCAGCGCGAGTATTACCTGAACGAGCAGGTCAAGGCGATTCAGAAGGAACTGGGTGACGGTGAAGAGGGTACCGACTTTGACGAGTTGGAAAAGAAGATCAAAGCCGCGCACATGCCGAAAGAGGCACGCAACAAGGCCGAGGCCGAGCTGAAGAAGCTGCGCATGATGTCGCCGATGTCAGCCGAAGCCACCGTGGTGCGCAACTACATGGATGTGCTGATGGGGCTGCCATGGAAGAAAAAGACCAAGATCAGTGCTGATCTGAAACAGGCCGAAGTGGTGCTTGAGGAAGACCACTATGGCCTGGATAAGGTCAAGGAACGCATTCTTGAATACCTCGCCGTGCAGCAACGTATGAATAAAATGAAGGCTCCCATCCTTTGTTTGGTCGGTCCGCCGGGCGTGGGTAAAACCTCGCTGGGACAGTCGATAGCGCGTGCCACCAATCGTAAATTCGTGCGCATGTCGCTGGGCGGTGTGCGCGATGAATCCGAGATTCGCGGCCATCGCCGTACCTATATCGGTTCCATGCCAGGCAAGATATTGCAGAACATGAGCAAGGTCGCGGTGAAGAACCCGCTGTTCCTGTTAGACGAAGTGGACAAGATGGGTATGGATATGCGCGGCGATCCGTCTTCCGCGCTGCTGGAAGTGCTTGATCCGGAGCAGAACAGCACGTTTGTCGATCACTATGTCGAGGTCGAGTATGACCTGTCAGAAGTGATGTTCGTGGCAACGGCGAATACGCTGAATATCCCGGACGCGCTAATGGATCGTATGGAGATTATTCATGTTTCCAGCTACATGGAAGAGGAGAAGATCAACATTGCCACGCGCTATCTGGTACCCAAAGTGGTCAAGAACAATGGCCTGAAACCGGAGGAAATCAACATCTCCGAAAGCGCATTGCGCGACATCGTGCGCTATTACGTGCGCGAAGCCGGGGTGCGCGGCTTGGAGCGGGAAATCTCCAAGATTTGTCGCAAGGTGGTAAAGGCACTTTTGTTAAAAGATCGCGATACCAAGGTGACCATCAATTCGCGCAATCTCGACAAGTATCTTGGTGTGCGCCGCTATTCGTATGGTGTCGCCGAGAAAAATAATCAAGTCGGGCAAGTGACTGGCTTGGCGTGGACGGAAGTCGGCGGCGAATTGCTCACGATTGAAGCTGCAGTGCTGCCGGGCAAAGGCAAGACCACCACCACCGGTAAGCTGGGCGACGTGATGCAAGAGTCTATCCAGGCTGCACTGAGTGTGGTGCGCAGTCGCGCCAAGCGATTGGGTATAGATGAAGAGTTTTATCATAAGACTGATTTGCATATCCACTTGCCGGAAGGCGCGATTCCAAAGGACGGGCCGAGTGCAGGGGTGGGGATGTGTACGGCGATGGTCTCGGCACTGACGGGTATCCCGGTGCGTGCCGATGTGGCTATGACCGGTGAAATCACCTTGCGTGGGGAAGTGTTGCCGATAGGCGGCTTGAAGGAAAAGCTGCTGGCGGCGCAACGTGGCGGCATTAAAGTGGTGCTGATACCTGAAGAAAACATCAAGGATCTTGCAGAGATTCCCGACAACATAAAAAACAAATTGGATATTCATCCGGTCAAGTGGATAGATCAAGTATTGGAAATGGCCCTCGAACGTAAACCGGAGCCGCTCGCGGAAGTGGCTGAAAAGGTTGCTGTTGTTGCCTTGGCGGGGGATGCGGTGCGGCCTGATTCAGCAGTAGTGACCAAGCATTGAGTGGCAAATTCCTAACAGCTCGATTATGGCAATGCAAGATAAAAAATATTTTAGTAATCGCTTGACCAAAGCTGCGAAGCCTTGATATAAAGCCTTTGCAGGGATTTTCCTGTTTTCTTAATCACTCGCAAAGGGGACTTACATGAATAAATCTGATTTGGTTGATGCAATTGCAAAATCCGCTGAAATCTCTAAGGCAGCTGCTGCTCGTGCACTGGATGCGACTGTAGACACCATCAAGAAGGCACTGAAGAAAGGTGATTCAGTGAGCTTGGTTGGTTTCGGTACTTTTAAAGTTGGCAAGCGTGCTGCGCGTAATGGTCGCAATCCTCGCACTGGTGCGACGATCAAGATCAAGGCAGCCAAGGTTCCAAAGTTTAGTGCTGGCAAGGGCCTGAAGGATGCTGTAAACTAACCGGCTTTGTCGGGTGCTTAGCTCAGCTGGTAGAGCGTCGCCCTTACAAGGCGAATGTCGGCGGTTCGATCCCGTCAGCACCCACCACGCACGTTTTTGGAGTGGTAGTTCAGTTGGTTAGAATACCGGCCTGTCACGCCGGGGGTCGCGGGTTCGAGTCCCGTCCACTCCGCCAAATTGAGGCGAACGCAAGTTCGCCTTTTTTACATCTGTTTCATTTAAATCAATAGTTGGATGGCATCGCTATGTTTAATTTCGTACATGAAAAAAAGCGGCTGGTACAGGTTGTCCTGGCACTCATTATTTTGCCATTTGCATTATGGGGAGTGAGTTCATATGACAGATCTGGAAATACAGCAGAAGTGGCTGCTACGGTGAATGGCACCAAAATTACTCAACAAGAACTTGAAAATGCACTTCGTCAGCAACAAGACAGGATGCGTCAGCAGCTAGGCGCAAACTTTGATGCGGCGATGTTTGACAATCCTGAGATGAAACGTGCAGTGCTGGATAATCTGGTTTCCCAGCGTTTGCTGGTCGAGCGTGCCAAGGCGGCAAGATTGGCTGTGCCGGATGATCAAGTGGCGCAGGTGATTGCCGGAATCGAGGCTTTTCAGGATGGTGGAAAGTTTGATAAGAAACGTTACCAAACCGTGCTGGCAAATCAGAATATGTCGCCATTGACGTTTGAAGCACGCTTGCGTGATGAGTTGCTCGGGCAACAAATGCAGGATGCTTATGCGCAGAATGGGTTTGCCGCAAACAGCGTTGCGGACAACGTTATTCGTTTGAACGAGCAACAACGGGTGGTGAGTGTGTCACCCATATCATTTCAGTCGTTTATGTCACAGGCAAAAGTGGATGATGCCGCGCTGAAAAAATATTACGAGCAAAATCCAAATGAGTTTCAAGTTCAAGAGCAGGCCAAAGTAGATTATGCGAAATTCTCAGTGGATGATTTGCTTACGAAGGTCGAGGTAAGCAAGGAGGATGTGCGCAAGTATTACGACGAGCATCAAAATGATTTTGGCACGCCGGAGGAACGCCATGCGGCGCATATCCTGATTTCTGTGAGCGCAGCCGCGCCGCAAGCCGAACAGGATGCGGCCAAGGCTAAGGCCGAGCAGTTGCTGCAGCAAGCCAGGCAAAATCCTGCCAAGTTTGCCGAATTAGCCAGGAAAAATTCGCAGGATCCCGGCTCCGCCGCGAAGGGAGGCGATCTCGGATTTTTTGGCCGCGGCATGATGGTCAAGCCGTTCGATGATGCTGCCTTTGCTTTGAAGGTCGGTGAAATCAGCGGGCTGGTGAAGTCGGATTTCGGTTATCACATCATCAAGCTGATTGCAGTTAAGCCATCCAGGGTTTTGCCGTTCGATGAGGCGCGTGAAGGTATCGTGAATAAGCTGCGCCAGCAAAAAGCTGCCGACATGTTCGCCGAGATGGCGGAGAAATTCAGCAACGCTGTTTATGAGCAAAGCGATACGTTGAAGCCGGCGGCCGATCTGGTTGGCACGAAAATTGAGCGCAGCGGATGGTTGATCAAAGGGACGGCTGCCGGCGAGCCTTGGACAGCAAAAATGTTGCAGGCGATCTTTAACGATGAAGTCGTGAAGAATAAGCGCAACACGGCTGCGATTGAGGTGGCGGCGAATACGCTGGTTGCTGCGCGTATCCTGGAATACAAGCCGGCCTCTGTGCGTGCCTTGAGCGAAGTGCAGGAAGTGATCCGTCAAAAATTGTTGCGTCAGCAGGCACTGGAACTGGCTGCAAAGCAGGGTAAATCAGTGCTGGAGCAACTGCAGGGAGGAAATAAGCCGGCATTAAGCTGGGGTGCCGCCCAGAGCGTTACTCGTGCGCAACATGGCTCTCTGGATATAGGATTGATACGGCAAATATTCCAGGCGAATGCAGCCAAGTTACCGCAGTTTGTTGGTGCGGAAGATGCACAGAATGGCTATGTGCTGGTGCGTATCGATGCGGTCAAAGAAGGCGCGGCGATCGATGACGCGAAACGCGCGCGTTATGCGCAGCAATTGCGGCAACTGACCGGAGAGGAAATGTCCCATGCTTATCAGGCAGACGCTAAGCAGCAGGCGGCGATTAAGGTGAATTTGCCTGAGGCGGTGCCAAAGAATGAGACAGTGCAGCCTTGATTTTGCATCACCACCAAATAAAAAACGCCACCCGAGAGTGGCGTTTTTTTATTTGGTGGTGTTAACCCAAATTATGCTTCGGTTGTGCCCAACGATGTTGTGTTGAATCCACCGTCCACGTAAGTGATTTCACCGGTGATTCCGCTGGCCAGATCGCTGCACAGGAAAGCGGCGGCATTGCCCACTTCTTCGATGGTGACGTTGCGCTTGAGTGGGGCGTTCTTCTCGTTGTAGCTGAGCAATTTGTTGAAATCGGCAATACCGGCCGCAGCCAGTGTCTTGATCGGCCCGGCAGAAATACCATTCACGCGTATTCCCTGACGGCCCAGTTGCATCGCCAGATAACGCACGCTGGCTTCCAGGCTGGCCTTGGCCATACCCATCACGTTGTAGTGCGGCATGGTACGCACCGCACCGAGATAGGTCAGAGTTAGCAGGGATGCGTTGCGGCCTTCCATCATTGGCAGTGCGGCTTTGGCCATGGCCGGAAAGCTATAGGCACTGATGTCATGTGCGATACGGAACGCCTCACGGCTGAAATTATCCAAAAACTCCCCGGCTAAAGCTTCACGTGGTGCAAAAGCGATGGCATGCACAAATCCGTCAAATCCATCCCAGCGTTTGCCCAGATCGATGAACAGTTGGTTGATGTCGTCATCGCGGCTGACATCGCATTGGTAGATCATGTCGCTGCCGAATTTCTTGGCCATGTCCTCAACACGGCCAAGCACCCGTTCTCCCTGATAGGTGAAAGCGAGTTCCGCTCCTTCGCGATGCATGGCTTGCGCGATACCGTAGGCAATCGAGCGGGTGCTGATCATGCCGGTAATCAAAATGCGTTTGTTGGCCAGAAATCCCACGTTGTTCCTCTGCAAAAGGTTGGTCATTAAAGTGCGGTCATTATAACCTTATGTCAGCGCGTAGCGAATTCATTAAAAGCCCCGCAACAGGGTTTCCAGCATTGCGTGGCGGATTACCCGCTTGCGCATCTGCAGGGCTGTCCCGATCCTGATGTAACAACTAGCCATTCGACTAGGCTGCCAAAAGACACCAGCCAAGTCGCTGGTTATGTCGAATAGATTGGCACTTACACTCAGAGGGTCTTGGCGATCCGGTACCGGCATTTAGCGTTGTCACCGTCCGACGCAACCGTATATAATCCCGCGCTGTCAAATTTTAGGTTTCCCCTTCATGCTGGAAGTCAGCAATCTTGCTTGTAGTCGCGGCGAACATCGTTTGTTTTCCGGGTTGAGTTTTAATCTGCATCTCGGGCAGATCATGCAAGTGCAAGGCGTGAACGGCAGCGGCAAAACCAGTTTGTTGCGTACCTTGTGCGGCTTTTTGATGCCGGATGAGGGTGATATTGTCTGGCGCGGTGAGAGCATCCGCGAGCTGGATGAGGATTACTATGCCGAGATGCTGTACCTCGGGCATTTGAATGCTATTAAAGATGAGTTGAGCGCGCTGGAAAATTTGCGCATTTCGGCCGGTCTTTCCGGGATTAAGCTCGAGGAGAAAGAGGCGATAGCCGCTTTGCGGCGTATGGGCTTGCGCGGCCGCGAGAAGCTGCCAACCAAAGTGCTTTCGCAAGGCCAGCGGCGGCGCGTTGCGTTGGCGCGTTTGCTGGTCAGTGATGCCAAGTTGTGGATACTCGACGAACCTTTGACCGCGCTCGATGTCGGAGCAGTGGCGTTGATACAGGAATTGATCGCCGAGCATCTGGTTCAGCAGGGGATGGTGATTTTTACCACGCATCAGCCGCTGCATGTGGCGGGGATGGAAATGCGCACTTTGTCGCTGTCATGAAGAAATCCACCATGCTCGATTTGCTGGTGTTGGTGATACGGCGCGATCTGGTGTTGGCGATGCGTCGCCGTGCAGATGTGCTCGCCACGCTGATTTTTTTCGTGATGGTGGTCAGTCTGTTTCCATTGGGTGTCGGGCCGGAACTGGACATGTTGCGCAAGATGGCGGCGGGCGTGTTGTGGGTGGCGGCGTTGCTGGCTTCGATGCTGTCGCTGGGACGATTGTTCTCGGCCGACTATCTGGATGGCACGCTGGAGCAGATGATGTTGGCCCCACAGTCTTTATCCATGCTGGTGCTGGGCAAGATGACGGCGCACTGGATGGTGTCCGGATTGCCGCTGGTGCTGCTGGCTCCGGTGTTGGGTTTGCAGTTCGATATGTCAGCGCGGGCGCTGGGTGTGTTGATCGTTGGCCTGCTGTTGGGAACGCCGATACTCAGTATGGTGGGTGCGATCGGCGCGGCATTGACGCTGGGCTTGCGCGGTGGCGGTGTGCTGTTGTCATTGCTGGTGTTGCCGCTGTGCATTCCGGTGCTGATTTTTGGCACGGGGGCGGTCGAAGCGGTAGCTGGCGGATTAAGCGTAGCGTCCCATTTATCCTTGTTGGGTGCTTTGTTGGTGTTGGCCTTGGTGTTCACCCCGTGGGTGACCGCGCAGGCTTTGCGTATTTCGATGGAGTGATTAGTGGCAATTAACTGGTTCAAATATTCCGCACCCACCACCTTTTACGGCCTGGCCGGAAAGATGATTCCATGGTTTGCCTTTTCCGCCGCGGTTTTGTTTGCGATTGGCTTGTATATCGGCTTTTTTGTCGCGCCCACGGATGCTCAGCAAGGCGAGTTTTACCGCATCATGTTCATCCATGTCCCGGCTTCCATTCTATCCATGTTCCTTTACCTGATCATGGCCGGCTACGCGGCATTGGGATTGATCTTCAATACCCGCTTGTCGGCCATGATGGCCACCGCGATCGCTCCGACCGGCGCACTGTTCGCCCTCATTTCATTGTGGACCGGTGCGCTGTGGGGCAAGCCGATGTGGGGCGCGTGGTGGCTGTGGGATGCGCGCCTGACTTCCCAACTCATCCTGCTGTTTCTGTATTTGGGCTTCATTGCGTTGCACGCCTCGATTGACGACCCGCGCCGTGCCGACCGTGCCGCCGCACTGTTGGCCATCGTGGGTTCGGTGAACGTGCCGATCATTTATTTTTCGGTAAAGTGGTGGAATACCCTGCATCAGGGCTCGACCATCAAGTTCAGCGGCACCACCATGCACATTGCGATGCAGCAGGCCTTGTTCACCATGCTGGCGGCCTGCTGGTTATATGCCATTGCGGTCGTGTTGGCGCGGGTGCGCAGCATCATTCTCGAGCGCGAACGAAATACCACTTGGATTGCTGAATTGCCGGAGGTGAAACTATGAGTTTGGATATCTGGATGAGAGAAAACACGCTCACCTATGTTTGGCTGGGTTCCTATGCCGTTGCGCTGCTCATTTTTGCAATTGAGATCGCGATGGTGATACACAAAAGAAAAATCACTTTGCAGCAGGTGCGCATGTTGCGTAATGCAGGAGACGAGGAATAAATGAGGCCACGCCAGAAAAGATTTGTGTTCATCGCCGTTGGTGTTGCTGGAGTGGCCGTGGCAGTCGGCCTGGTGCTGTATGCGTTGAGGGGCAACGTCAACCTGTATTTCACCCCGACCCAGGTGTTTAACAATGAAGTCCCCAGCGGGCGCAGCTTCCGCATTGGCGGTTTGGTCGAAGCGGGCAGCGTAAAGCGCGAAAAGGACGGCTTGACGGTAAATTTCGTGATTACCGATACGCACAAAAGTATTCCGGTCGTGTATAAAGGCATCCTGCCGGATTTGTTCAAGGAAGGCAAAGGCGTGGTCGCGCAGGGCAAGGTGGAAGCCAATGGTGTGATGCGCGCTGAAGAGGTACTTGCCAAGCATGATGAGAATTACATGCCGCCGGAAGCGGCCGATGCCTTGAAAAAAGCGCAAGCAGCGAATGCCGCTGATGCAGCCGCCATGCCAGCCAACGCGCCTGTGGCTGTTCCTGTTGCCAAATAATTAACCGAGGGTCCTGACATGATTCCAGAACTTGGTCATTTTTCTTTAATCATCGCACTTTTTTTGGCGATGGCCTTGGGCGTGTTGCCGATACTCGGTGCTGCCCGCAACAACCCGGTATTGATGAGCATTGCGCGCCCGTTGGCGTTTGGACAATTCGTATTTATCGCGCTGGCGTTTGCAACCCTTGCCAGTGCTTTTCTCCACAATGATTTTTCTGTGCTGTATGTCGCGGAACACTCCAATTCGGGATTGCCCTTGCAATACCGCTTCGCCGCGATTTGGGGTGGCCACGAAGGTTCGCTGCTGTTGTGGGTAACCATATTGTCGATTTGGACCGCCGCAGTCGCCACGTTTAGCAAACACCTGCCGGAAGAAATGGTTGCGCGCGTATTGGGCGTTATGGGATTGATCGCGGTAGGTTTCATATTGTTCATGCTGCTCACCTCGAATCCATTCGATCGTTTGTTGCCTGCTGCGGCCGATGGGCAAGAGCTGAATCCATTGTTGCAAGATCCGGGTTTGGTAATTCATCCGCCGATGCTGTACATGGGCTATGTGGGGTTCTCGGTCGCGTTTGCGTTCGCCATTGCCGCACTGCTGGGAGGGAAACTGGATGCCACATGGGCGCGCTGGTCGCGTCCCTGGACCACCGTGGCTTGGACGTTCCTGACCACGGGAGTCATGCTGGGCAGTTGGTGGGCTTACTATGAACTCGGCTGGGGCGGTTGGTGGTTCTGGGATCCGGTTGAAAACGCCTCCTTTATGCCCTGGCTGGTGGGCACGGCGCTTATCCATTCGCTGGCCGTTACGGAAAAGCGCGGTGCGTTCAAGAGTTGGACGGTATTGCTGGCGATAGCCGCATTCTCCCTCAGTCTGTTGGGAACCTTCATGGTGCGCTCCGGTGTGCTGACTTCGGTACATTCGTTTGCGACTGATCCCAAGCGCGGTGTTTTTATTCTGGCATTCCTGGCGATCGTGATCGGCTCGTCGCTGTTGTTGTTCGCCTGGCGCGCGCCCAAGATCGGGCTGGGCGGCAAGTTCGATATGATCTCCCGTGAATCGATGCTGTTGTCGAATAACGTACTGCTGTCAGTCGCCGCTGCTTCGGTGTTCATCGGCACCCTGTATCCGCTGTTCATGGATGCGCTGGGCATGGGCAAACTCTCGGTAGGGCCACCCTATTTCGAGGCGGTGTTCGTCCCGCTGATGGCGCTGGCGGTATTGATGATGGGGTTGGGGGCACTGGCACGCTGGAAACAGACCAGCGTGCCGGAATTGGCCAAGCGCATGCGTTGGGGATTCGCCGCGGCAGCCATTCTTGCGGTGCTGTTGCCCTTCGTTTTCAAGCACTGGACGCCGATGATCGCATTCGGGTTGTTGCTGTCGTTTTGGGTCATCGCCTCGCTGGTGGTTAGCTTGCAGCAACGCTGGGGTGGGCAGGGTACCTTCATGCAGCGCGTGCGTAATCAAAGTTTGAGCTACTACGGTATGCAGTTGGCGCATCTCGGCGTGGCGGTGTTCATCATCGGGGTGACCGTGGTGAAGGGTTATGCAACCGAACGTGACGTGCGCATGAACGTGGGCGACACGGTGGATGCGGGAGGCTACATGTTCCGTTTTGACGGCGTGCGCGAAATCCCCGGTCCGAACTATATGGCGACGGAGGCACACTTCACGGTCACCAAGGATGGCAAGCGGGTTACCGAACTGCTGCCGCAGAAGCGCCACTACAACGCGTCCGGAATGCCGATGACAGAAGCTGCGATTGATACGGGCCTGTTCCGCGACCTGTACGTTTCCATGGGCGAACCGATTGCCGAAGCGGAAGGCGCTTGGGCGGTGCGCGTCTATTACAAGCCGTTTGTGGTTTGGATTTGGGGAGGCTGTCTGTTGATGGCCTTGGGTGGTGTGCTGGCCATCAGCGACCGTCGCTATCGTGTTTACAGCAAAAAAGCGAACCGTATAAGTGACGGCAGTTTGCCCGCAGGTGGGGTCATGGCGGCAGGGGGCAAGGCATCATGATGCGCTACATATGGCCGTTTGTGGCTTTCGTGGTGTTGGCGGGTTTTTTGTATGTCGGACTGGGACTGAATCCGCATGAAGTGCCCTCACCACTGATAAACAAACCGGCGCCGGCATTCACTCTGCCTCAGTTGCACGACCCGGCCAAACAATTTGTGTCACAGGACATGAATGGAAAAGTCTGGTTGCTTAACGTGTGGGCATCCTGGTGCGTTTCCTGCAGGGAAGAACACCCTGTTCTGATGGCATTGGCACGCCAGAACATCGTGCCGATTTACGGTTTGGACTACAAAGACAATCGTAAAGACGGGGAAGCCTGGCTGCGCAACGGCGGCGATCCTTACACCGTGATCGCCTCGGACACGGAAGGGCGCATCGGAATCGATTATGGCGTGTACGGCGTGCCGGAAACCTATGTTATCGACAAGCAGGGCGTGATCCGATACAAGCAGATCGGCGCGGTCACGCATGAAAGCCTGCAGCAAAAAATCCTTCCACTGGTTGCGGAGTTGCAAGCGAAATGAAACATCTATTGATACTGCTGATCTGTTTATTGCCGGCTTTTTCTTACGCCGGTGAAGCAAAAGATCTGGCCGAAGATCCGGTGCTGGAAAAGCGCATGATCGGTCTGGCGGAAAATCTGCGTTGTCTGGTATGTCAAAACGAATCGCTGGCGAGTTCGCGTTCGGAACTTGCCAACGATCTGCGCCGCGAAATACGCGAACAAATGAAGAAGGGCATGACCGACCAGGAGATCATCGACTACCTGGTTTCCCGTTACGGTGATTTCGTGCTGTTCGACCCGCCGATGAAAAGTTATACGTTGCTGCTTTGGTATGGCCCGTTTGCCTTGCTGCTGATAGGCCTGGCCGGTTTGGTATTTCAACTGCGCAAACGTAAAAATACACTCCCCGAAGGTCAACTGTCCGCCGAACAAGCGCAACGTGCCGCAGCCTTGCTAAACCCACCTAAAGACTCACAGACATGATTTTATTCTGGACACTCTGCGCAGCATTATTGCTGGTCGCAGTACTTTTTGTTGCCTTGCCGCTGTGGCGTAAAGCTTCATCCAATAACGATGTGTTGCGAGATGCTGCGAATCTGGGAATTCTGCGCGACCAGGCGACAGAGCTTGAAGTCGATTTGCGCAACGGCTTATTGACTCAAGACGCTTACGAACAAGGCAAAAGCGAATTGCAATCACGCCTGATAGAAGAAGTCAAAATCACCGAACAGTCCGCAAGGCAGCCGCGCAACCCGGCTAAAGTGCTGGCGATCGTATTGGCAGTGATACTTCCGTTATTCAGCGTGCTGCTCTATCTGACGTTGGGCAATACCGATGCACTGTCGCCACAGGAAATGATCGTGGCGGACGCCGATGGCATCATCCATTCGGAAGAAGCGCTGCAAAGACTGGAAAAGAAAGTGATGCGGCTTTCCAAGAATCCGAATGACTGGTGGATGCTGGCACACTCCTACACCGAACTGAAGCGTTTTCCGGAGGCAGTCACAGCATATGAGCACCTTGTCGTTCTGGTGCCGAATGAGGCCCAACTCTGGGCAAATTATGCCGATGTCTATGCGATGGCGCACGGTCAAACCCTGCAAGGGGAGGAGGTCGCCAAGCTGTTAAACAAGGCGTTGGAGTTGAATGCCAACAACACTACAGCACTCGCGCTGTCTGGCTCCGCAGCCATGGAGCGTGGTGACTACGCCACGGCGATTACCCGCTGGCAAACGCTGATCGACCAACTGGAACCGGATTCTCAGGACATTCAGATTTACCGTGGCGGGATCAAGCAGGCAAGTGTACTTCTTGCCGCGCAGCCAGGCGGCAAGAAAAAGCTTGCGCAACTGTCCCCAGGCAAAGCCCCTGAAAAAGCAGCTGCAAATTCGGCTGCTGCCATTACCGGTAACGTTTCTTTGAGTCCGGCATTGGCAGGCAAAGTTGCGCCGACCGATACCGTGTTCATCCTCGCGCGTGCCGCACAAGGTCCGAAGATGCCGCTGGCGGTGTTGCGCAAACAGGTAAAGGATTTGCCGTTGAAATTTACGCTTGACGACAGCATGGCGATGCAACCGCAATTGAAACTGTCCGGCTTCGGACAAGTCGTGGTGGTGGCACGCGTGTCGAAGTCCGGCACACCGATGGCGCAACCCGGCGATCTGCAAGGATTGACGGGGGCCATTAAACCCGGCGTCAAAGGTTTGAACATTGTGATCGATTCGGTCATGCCATAGCTTCACGGCTGATCTGCTATCGCGGCATCTGGTTGAAAAATCAGATGCCGTTTTTGTTTGTGGCGCAATGAACGTGATAAGTGAGATTTATAGCTCCAAGCAAATGGAATAACCCCAGGGTAATCAGGTGGGAGACATTTGGTTTTCGCGGAGGATTGATTCATCAGAAGAATAAAAAAGGCTGCATCGCTGCAACCCTTATGTAATTGTCTCACCAGACTCGGGCGTATCTGACGACTGGATTTGCTCGACACTCATTTCTTAAATGGTTTGCCGCAGATAGTGAATTATTTTTCAGGTCAGCATTTGGCAAGAGTAGTAGATTTATATCCATCCCCACTTTGTATGGCTATTGCTTTTGCTTTTTGATCGAATACATTTTTTCATCAGCCTCATGCAATATCTCATCAAAACTCCTCTCGATGCCGGTCACGGTTACATGACCTATTGATAAAGATATTGACCAACCTTCGGTTTGAAATTTCTTCTCCGATGCCAACTGGATCCTCGTGACCAATATTCCGCAGATATATTCATCTGTTTCGGGGAACAATAACACGAACTGATCCCCGCCAATGCGCGCAACAGTATCAACGCTCCTGGAATTATCCCTTAATATGCCGGACACGGCTTTAAGGGCCGCATCGCCGACACGATGACCAAGGTTGTCATTCAGCATCTTGAATTGGTCAATGTCGATAAATAGCAAGGAGTAAGGCCTGCTGGACCGTTCACTGCGCAATTGTTCAGCTTCAAATCTCTCGGCAAATTCCAAACGATTAGCCAAACCTGTCAACGCATCCTTGCGGGAAAAATCTCTTTCCTTCCAAAGCTTCGCCACCACCCGGCCAAGAACTGTAAAAGTGACGCTACGAGTAAAAATGTTCATCGTAAATGCGTCCAGAGGATAATGCGGCCAAACAACAGCTGCCTCAGCAATACTCCAGGCAACAGCAGATATAACTCCCACCAATGCAGACATCTGTGTGTCAGAGTGGCGTAAGGAACGAATTGCGCCTATACGTGCAGCTTGAATAATCGGCAGGCAATATAGTACGTCCAGGGAATAATACGCCCCAGCCACCTTATAATCCCAAAAGGTGATGAATAGAATTTCTGCTACAACTAGCACAAAACTCCAAAACATATTTTTTTGCGTTGCCATCGTTCAACCAATGAATGAGATAAATCACGCAGGCAGAAGATTTGTTGTTTACTTTTTTACAGCCTCATCCTAACCCATTGGCTAGCTATTAGCATTGCAATATTTCTTCGAAATCACGGCCTATAATAAACGTGTTTGAAAACTTATTGCAGATCAGGCGATCCCATCGCTTACATACGCTATCCGAACTGTGATTTGGCTGCAGGGGTAAGGAAAGTAAAAAGCTCCGCATTGCTTTGAGGCTGGGTGATTTGGCTCCCCGACCTGGACTCGAACCAGGGACCTGCGGATTAACAGTCCGTCGCTCTACCGACTGAGCTATCAGGGAATGAAGAGGTGCGCATGATAGTGATTTTGCCTTGCTCGGTCAACCTCAATTAGTCCATATGCGGTGGATGGAGCGTTCCTTGCCCGCTGCATGTTAAAGGTGGTTTCTGAACATTGGATGATCCAATCGCTAAACATGGAGGAACAGCCTTGGCAAGTGTGGCAGTGTAAATTAAAATTACCGGGCTTCTGAATAAGCCGTTCGGCAAAAATGAGGATAAGCAATAACAAGTGCCTTGCACCCGGACCACCCGTAAAGAAATGATTTACAATCGCGATTCAAGCGCGCTATCAGTTAGAATACAGCATGGACAATAAAACAATTTTTGTCAGAACCAGCAAAGGCGAAGATGAGACGCAGAGCAGGACTTCGCATCTTCCCGGCGACGTTAAACGCGCCTTGCTGATGGTGGACGGATCCGCAACTTTCGGCGAAATCAGCAAGCGCGCCGCGCCCAGCATGCGCGCCGGTCTCGGCAAGATGTTTGAAGAGCTGGAAAAGAGCGGTTTCATCCAAGACAAAGCCGTGGTCGGCAAAATTCCAAAGGTGGTCGTGCCGCCTAAGATGGTCGTTCCCACCAAGATGGTTACCCCGCATAAAAAACAAGCGGTGGATGATGATGCCGGCGAATTGGATTTTATGTCAGGGTTTACTGCATCCCCACCGGAAGCGCCGACAGCCGAGGCGGTCAAGGCTGAGAAGTTGAGGGCTGAGGCTGAAGAAAAATCCAAACAGGAAATCGCAACGGAGAAAATAAAGGCGCAGCGTGAAGCTGCAGCCATCCTTCTTAAAGCTGAACAGGAGGCCGCTAGAATCCGTGAAGTGACGGCGCGTCGTGCCAAGGAAGAGGCGGAAATCACCCGGCTAAAGGCAGAGCAGGAAGCCAGGAAAGTGCGCGACGAGCTCGAGGCCGCCCGGTTGAAAACCGAGCAAGAGTCCAAGCTGCGTCTTGAGGCTGCAGCCATGGAGCGGCAACAAGCCGAAGCTGCGCGTTTGATAGCAGAACAAGAAGCCAGGAAAGTGCGCGACGAGCTCGAGACCGCCCGGTTGAAAACCGAGCAAGAGTCCAAGCTGCGTGCAGTCAGGGAGCAGCAACAAGCCGAAGCTGCACGTTTGATAGCGGAACAAGAAGCCAGGAAAGTGCACGACGAGCTCGAGGAGCTCGTGGCCGCCAGGTTAAAAGCCGAGCAAGAAACCAAGCTGCGTCTTGAGGCTGCAGTCAGGGAGCGGCAACAAGCCGAAGCTGCGCAGATGCATATCGAACTGGAAGCGACCAAGCTAAGGGCTGAGCTGGAAGCCAAGGCGCGTCTTGACGCTGCAGCCAAGGCGCATGTTCGTATAAAAGCTGAAGAAGATGCTGCCAAAGCACGAGAAGCAGCCGAGCTCATAGCCAAGCAACAGCGGGAAGCAGCGCAGGCGCGTGAAGCCGCTGGTGCGCAAGCAGCACAGACTACCGAAGCTGCCCCTGCGGCCAAGAAGCCGGATGCATTTGCTTTTGACTCGTTCCATGTTGATGAACCGCAGCGCCCGGCTGAGCCGCATAAAGATCAGCAGCCGGCGCAGAAAGCAAGTGCCGCACAACAGCCCAGCGATGCCGCGAAAACAATCCAACCTGCAGATGTCCGGCAGCCTGTCAGGCAACAAGTACCCCCGCCTGTCGCGAGTGAACCGGTCGAGAGCAAGCCCAGTCAGGAACAAATCAAACGAAAAGCGCAAGAGCGTATCGCGGCCGAACAGCGCATCGCTGCGGAAGCACAACTAGCCAAAGAACTGGCCGATTCCCAAGCCAAGGTTTGGGCTGAAGCCGAGCAACGGGCACTTGAAGTTGCCAAGGCCAACGCAGAGCGAGTTGCTCATCAGGCTGAATATCCCATTGCCGACACCAGCCATGTTGAAAAACCAGTTCCCGTTGCACGAGTCCAGCGCAAGCCATTTGCATGGGGCAGGCTGGTGGGGTTTGTGTTCAAGCTGGGGGTGTTCTTGCTGGTGTTGCTGGTCGGCGCGTTGTTTGTCGTCCCCTATGTACTGCCGATGCGGGATTACATGCCCAAGGTCCAACAACTGCTGTCCGAAAGATTACATCAGCCGGTGCATATAGGCTATTTGTCCGGACGTATTCTGCCCACGCCGCGTTTGGAATTGGGTGAGATATATATTGGCGAGGTGAAGCAATTTCAGGCCAAGGAGGCGCAAATAAATTTTGATATCACCGGATTGTTCGGCGATAAGAAGCCGATCAGCAGTGTCGAGTTTCAAGATGTCAACGTCAGGGGCATCGGGTTACAAAATGCATCTGCATGGTTGCAACAACTGGCCAATGTAGATCAATATCAGGTGAGTCGCATGGTGATCAGTCAAGGCACGCTGGATGCGGACGCCTTCCAATTGACCGGTGTAGAGGGCGAGTTGAATTTCAACCCGGATGGCAAATTCACCCAGGCTAATTTGCGCGCAAATGCCGGCAAATTCACGTTGGGTATTAATGCCACTCCGGAAGACCAGCTGCAAGTCGCCATAACGGTGCGCGACAGTGCTTTGCCGTTGTTGCCGAATTTGTCGTTTGATGAGCTGAATGCAAAAGGTGCGTTAAGCAACGACGAGTTACAAATCAGCGATTTCGATGCCCGGATCCTGGGTGGTGTCGTGCAAGGGAATGCAAGTATCAACTGGCGTTCAGGCTGGCGCACACAAGGCGCGCTGAGCGCAAAAAAGATCACTATGCAGAAGTTGAGCAAGTTGCTGGATGGAAATGTCGAAGGCTCGGCGCGCTTCAAAATGACCTCGATGGATTTAGCCGATCTGACCGATTCCGTAGTGCTGGATGGCAGTTTCACGGCTAATGACGGGATGATCAGCGGCATGGACATCGTTGAAACTGCGCGTATGCGCAGCAAGGAAAACTTGCCGGGCGGCAGGACACATTTCGATGGGCTCAGCGGCCTCATTTCATATGCTAACAATGCCTATCACTTTAAGCAGGTGAAAATCGCGGCTGGTGTGTTGAATGCAACTGCTACGTTTGATGTCGCCAAGCAACAGTTGTCGGGAAAGATGAGCGTCAGATTGTCGATGCACGATGGGGCGGCGCCTGTCGACCTGCAAATGGGCGGAGTGATTGACAGCCCCACATTACGTT
>CABEDU010000274.1_pt1 | contig 21941 bp, 22 predicted proteins | sample 3133021 | NCBI WGS metagenome assembly CABEDU01 (sample SAMEA5534332, study PRJEB31848) | metagenome | biome: tundra; feature: field; material: soil | place: USA | collected 2013-05 | depth 0.15 m
CTCGACTGGTCAGGCGGCTGCGGAACTCGCGCTACGCGCTCAGACAGTCCTCGCCGAAATCCCCTGACCAGCCTCCGCTACTCGGCGGCGCACAGGGGATGAAAAACAAAAAAAACAAAAAAACGGATGGGCACATCGTGCCCACCCTTTGCCAGTGTTCACGAGTAGCAGTTAAAGACACATAACGGAAGGTCAATGTTTCTCCAAAGCTGATAGTCAACGTTTGAGCTAGGCTGTTTCGGTATCGGACTTCCAGTTTGGGTCACAATTAACATTGTATTTCTTCGGATCTAGATTAAGTCTTACCCATAACTTGAATGCCTGAACAAAGTCTTTCTGATGTCCCTCTAGGATTATGTAATTTACTAACGCCTTGAGTATGGCTCCAAGCGCGCACTCTTCCGGTTCCATGCTGATGATGCCGTCATCATCATCGTTCATGTGCTTAATCTGGTTGATGAACAATGTGTCGTTCATGCCTTTCCCATAAGCCTCCCTTGTTTCTAGTATGCCACCACGATCAAGGTCGCGCTTTAGCGATAGCTCCGTGAAATTATCCTGCCCTCGGTTTATGACTAGACGTGAAAGGATCACATCGGCAGCACCAGCAAGTGAAATGACCGAAAATCTGTCACGGCCACTTACAAACAATCCAATTGCGGCCTCAAGTTGATGCTCTGCCAATTCAAATCGAGTATATGTCTTGAGAGTCATAAGGGTTTAATCCTCTCCGGGTCTGACTTGAATTTCTCCATTAGCACTTCCCCGTCCATATTCACCCAAGTCCATTGCAAGAACATTTTGATGAATGGTTCATCCTGACCATTGAGCGCAATATAGTCTGATGTTGCTCGGATAAGAGCATCGACAGCCATCTTATCCAGATCAAGATCAACCGTTTCAGAGTCGTTCTTGGAAAGGTGCTTGTGATCGACGACCCCCAACTGCTTATCAATGTGATGAGAGTAGGACTTACGTTTTGGCATGTAGCCAACGTGTTTGTGGTGTACTCTTCGTGCATAGTCAACGAAGGGTTCTTTGCCAGCCTTATTTACGAGAGTATCAAGAATGCCGCTCGCAGCACCTGCGAGTGTAATGACTGACGAGCGATCCTTTCCGCTTAGAAAGATTTCGACTGCTGTTATCAGTTGAAATTTTGCAATATCGTGCTTGTGATACTGTGCCATAAATAAGTTGTAAATTCCTCATTCCAACGGATTATGTTAATGCACAATGTACCGAAGTCTAATTGTTTTGCCTATCTTCCTCTGTATGGTGGGCAACTTGTTGCCCACCAGGTTTTAGGATTTTGCTTTTTCATCCCCTGTGCGCCGCCGAGTAGCGGAGGCTGGTCAGGGGATTTCGGCGAGGACTGTCTGAGCGCGTAGCGCGAGTTCCGCAGCCGCCTGACCAGTCGAGCAACGCAGGGAACCCCGCAGGGGTGGCAAACCGGGGGCGCCTTCTTTGGGTTACCTTTCTTGGCAAGACAAGAAAGGTAACTAGTTGCCGGTCTACCACCGGCGGTTTTGATTTACCCCATATCAAACAACAACACCTCTGCATCCCGTGCCGCACTCAACTCAACCTCCACCTCATCCGTATACATCAACGCATCCCCCGCAGAAAGCGCATAACCATTGGCTTGCAGGCTGCCTCGCGCGACGTGCAGATAGGCTTTGCGACCGGCAGCCAGCGGATAATCCAGCGTTTCCGCGCCATCCAATCGTGCGGCAAACACGCGCGCATCCTGATGGATCAACAACGAGCCTTGCGCAGCATCGGACGAAGCCAGCAGACACCAGCGCGCCAACTTGTTTTCCAGCGGAAAATTCTTTTGCTGATAGCCCGGCGTCAAGCCTTGCCGATCCGGCATGATCCAGATTTGCAACAGATGCACCGCATCAATCGGTGAAGGATTCACCTCGCTGTGCTGCACACCCGTACCCGCGCTCATCATTTGCACTTCACCGTAACGGATGTCCCCGCTGCTCCCCGTGCTGTCGCGGTGGCGCAACGCGCCGCTCAACACATAAGTCAGGATTTCCATATCGCGATGTCCGTGTGTACCGAAGCCGGTGCCGGGCTGCACGATGTCCTCGTTGATCACGCGCAACGGCCCGAACCGGACATGCGCCGGATCGTTGTAATCGGCAAACGAAAAACTGTGCCAGCTTTCCAGCCAGCCGTGCTGGGCATAGCCGCGTTCAGCTGCCTTGCGTAGAACCATCATATTCACCTCCATAGTGTCGCAATAGTTTAAGCATCCCCGCCGCCTTGTCCAGCGTCTCCTGATACTCCGCCGCCACCTCGGAATCCGCCACAATGCCGCCGCCCGCCCAGTAGCGAATCTCGTTGTCAGAGTACACCAGCGTGCGGATGACGATGTTGGTGTCCATGTTGCCGTCGAAACCGACATAGCCTATCGCTCCGCAGTAAATGCCGCGACGGTTCGGCTCCAGCTGCTCGATGATTTGCATGGCGCGCAGTTTAGGCGCGCCGGTGACGGAGCCGCCGGGGAAGCAGTCGCGCAGCACATGCAGCGCATCGCGTCCATTAGCCAGCTTACCTTCTACCGTGCTGACCAGATGATGCACATTGGCGAAACTTTCCACCTCAAACAATTTCGGCACACGTACCGAGCCGGGCGCGCAGCTCTTGCCCAGATCGCTGCGCAACAGATCGACGATCATCAGATTTTCCGCGCGGTCTTTGGGGTGGTTGCGCAGCTCTTCGGCAAGTTGGCGATCTTGTCGCGCATCGCTGCTGCGCGGGCGGGTGCCTTTGATCGGTTTGGTTTCCACGTTGCCGTTTTGCACGCGCAGGAAACGTTCCGGAGAGGCGCATAAAACCTGGACTTGCGGCAGGTTAAGAAAGGCGGAATACGGTGCGGGACTCAAGCTGCGCAGCGTGAGATAAGCACCCAGAGCATCGCCCGTAGCGGCTGCGCTGAAGCGTTGCGCAAGGTTGATTTGGTAGCAATCGCCCGCCTGTAAGTAGTTTTGCACGGCAGCGAATGCGCTCGCATAGCTGTCAGGCGTAAAGTTGGAAGTGATTTTTCCTTGCACACGAAAGGTATCCGGTGGAATTATAGCGTCACTCTGCAAGCGGAGAAGTATCTGCGGCAACAATTCTGCGGTTTCAGCAAATCGCTGATGCGATACCAATCGTGCGCTACGCTGCTGATGATCCAGCACCAACGCCCAGTCGTAGATGCCGACCGCCATATCGGGTAGATGCCAGGCATCCTCTGCAACACCCGGCAATGCATACATCTTCCTCGCCAGGTCATAACCCCAGTAACCCAGCGCGCCACCGGCGAACGGCACGTCCGCTATGGGCGCGACTTGTTCACCCAGTTCTTTGCGCAGCAAGGCGAACGGATCGCTACGCGTAGGTTCCTCATGCAGCACCAGCGTGCGCTGAGGGACAGCGGTGAGGATGTCATAGCACCCCATACCGCCGCTATCCAGCCACACCGCCCAAGGCAGATCAGCCAGCGCGGCGTAGTAGCCCACTGCATCGGATTGATAGGGCAGTTCAACTGAATAAAAGCTCATCGCTTATTTAAGGGATAATGTCACCACTTCAAAACACATTGAAACTCAATCATGACCAACATCGTCGCCGTTAAAAAAATGGTATTGCCGCAATCGCCGCTGATACCTTGACCACCTTCGGCAATACTCGCCTGCCCTCGCATCTGGATGCGTCGCATGACAAGATTTTGCATATCGGTAACAGCTACGCAGGTGTGTGCGGCAGCGCGGCTCATCATTTGGTGCTGGCAAACCTGCTTGCCAAAACGCCTGATGTGCAGCTTAACAGCAAGGCTGAAATTTTTGAAACGTTTCGCAAACTGCATCCGATCCTGAAAGAAGAATGCTTCCTGAACCCCAAGGAAGATGGGGAACACCCTATGAATCGTGCCAGATCACCGCACTGATCGCCAATGCCAACGGCATCTTCGGCATTTACTCGATAACCAGCGACTTAACTGGCGCTAACCAATGACTTAGTTGGCGTTAACCAGCGGCTTATGTCACCGTCTTTTGGTGACTTAGCCGAATGGCTATGCAACGCGTTTGCCAACTTATAACCAGCCACTTGGCTGCCGTCTTTTGGTAGCCTAGTGGAATGGCTATAACCAATGACTTGCCCAGCGTCTTTTGCTGGGTTAGTCAGATGGCTAGTAGTCCTACCAGTAGTTCCAGCAGTCAGATGGCTATGCAAGGCTGCGCGAGGTATTCGAATACACACAGTATTGGGCGATCGGTTCTGGACATGAACTCGCGCTCGGCGGTGTCAACTTCTCAAGTTCGTAAGAAATTAGAGAATTGCCTGCCTTTGGTGCGCTGCATCACACCTATTCACATCACGATACCGTCGCGGACATCGCGCGAGCCGGTGTAGAAGCGGGCATCGCGCTGGACAAAAACAGCGGCGCGCCGATCACGTTGTACAACGTTGCGTTGCAAAATTAGCAAGTGGCTTTGCCTGTTGCTTCGTGATCGGCTGATATTCCGCACATGGGCTGATATTTCGACAGGAATGGCGGCAGAAATGGCCGTTGCAGAATCAATAAGTTAAAAAAGTGCCATGTTCACAAAATTTAGAGGGCACAAAACCCATCGCAAACCATCTCAGTTTGCAATGAGGATAAAAGATCGCACCAACATTGCGTTGGTGAAATAAAAAGGCGCACGCACCAGTTAGTGCGCCCAAAAAACCAAGCCTACTGTGGTAAGCCCCTTACTGCCGAAACATCAGGGGCTGCCACCACAGCGATACCACCGACTAGTTCGGCTTGCCGATTCCCGGTGTAGGAAAAGGCCATGTTGCAGCCGGACGTACAGGTGCTGGTGCGGAAGGGGCCGGTGCTGCTGGCCTGGCTACCGCAGGAGCTGCCGGTTTAGCTGCAGCGGGCTTTGCGGCGGCTGCCGGTTTTTTGGCCACTGCCTTCTTCGCAGCTGGCTTCTTGGCAGCGGCTTTCTTTGCTGCCGGCTTCTTGGCAGCGGCTTTCTTTGCTGCCGGCTTCTTCGCCGCTACCTTCTTCTTCGCAGCTGGCTTCTTGGCAGCGGCTTTCTTTGCTGCCGGCTTCTTCGCCGCTACCTTCTTCTTCGCAGCTGGCTTCTTGGCTGCTGCCTTCTTTGCTGCTGGTTTAGCTTTCTTCTTTGCTGCCATTTTGATTCTCCTTCAATGATGAAAGTTAAAAAAATACAACACTTACGATTACTACACCTACACCTACACCTCCAGCCCGCGCTTAACTTCAAGCAGGGGCTAAAGCCATTACCTTAAGTCCCGGTTACCAGCCTGCGTGTGTTGTTGGGGCTTTAAACCCCCCTTACAACCACGGCGTACCCCTCTTGCGGGTGTACTTTGCTGGAGTTAACCAGCGGCTATGCAACGCTAATCCCAGGACAACGCGCCACCGGTTTGGTATTCAGTGACACGGGTTTCAAAGAAATTTTTCTCTTTCTTGAGATCGATCATTTCTGCCATCCACGGGAACGGATTAGTCGCCCCCTGAAACAACACATCCGCACCGATTTGTTGGCAGCGGCGGTTGGCAATAAAACGCAAGTATTCTTTAAACATCGTCGCGTTCAGACCCAGCACACCGCGTGGCATGGTATCTTCCGCATAGGCATATTCCAGCTCCACGCCCTTTTGCATCAAGCCACGAATTTCTTCGCGAAATTCTGCGGTCCACAGGTGCGGGTTTTCCATCTTGATCTGATTGATCACATCGACACCAAAATTCAGGTGCATGGATTCATCGCGCAGGATGTATTGATATTGCTCGGCCGCGCCGGTCATTTTGTTCTGGCGGCCCAAGGCGAGTATCTGCACGAAGCCCACATAGAAAAACAAACCTTCCATGATGCAGGCGAAAACAATCAGGCTGCGCAGCAGCTGACGATCCGTCTCCGGGGTGCCGGTCTCAAATGCGGGATTGGTCAGGGTATCGATGAATGGCAGCAGGAATTCGTCCTTGGCGCGAATGCTGGGCACCTCGTGATACATGTTAAAGATTTCGCCTTCGTCCAAGCCCAAACTTTCCACGATGTATTGATAGGCGTGAGTATGGATCGCTTCTTCAAACGCCTGGCGCAGCAGGTATTGGCGGCACTCCGGGTTGCTGATGTGGCGATAGGTGCCGAGCACGATGTTATTCGCAGCCAAGCTATCCGCAGTGGTGAAAAAGCCAAGGTTGCGTTTGACCAGGAGACGCTCATCCTCGCTGAGTTTGTCGCCTTTCCATAGTGCGATATCTGCGGTCATGTTCACTTCTTGCGGCATCCAGTGATTGGCACAGGCAGCCAGGTATTTTTCCCACGCCCATTTATACTTGAACGGCACCAGCTGATTCACGTCCGCCTTGCAATTGATGATGCGCTTGTCTTCTACGCGGATGCGCCCAACCGGCTTGGCTTCAACCGCAAGCTCAGTCTGACCGGCCGTCTCCATTTGCGCGGCCAGCTTTTGCATGATTAAGGCCTCATCAAATGAGGAAATTCGCATCATATCCAACGGCATCCCGGCCACTTTAATGTTTTCGTCAAATTTCAGCATCTTATTTTTCTCCTTTGCTCTATCTATCTTTTGTTTCCGACATAACCATAAGGTTAGCCTTCACCGCAACCCCGATACGAGACTTGCCTATTGGCAGGCCTCGCACTCTGGGTTGTCAATCAAACAGAACTTGGCTTCTTCCACCACACCGCCATAGGTTGGAACCGCGTTCAACGCACCGGCACGGCCGGTGGATTTCTCCGCCGAAGTCGCGCCCAATGTGCGCAGGTAATAGGTGGTCTTCAATCCGCGCAACCACGCGAGCTTGTAGGTCTCGTCCAACTTGCGCCCGGATACACCGGACATGTAAATATTCAGCGACTGCGCCTGGTCTATCCATTTTTGACGGCGCGATGCGGCTTCGATCAGCCAGCTTGGCTCCACTTCAAACGCAGTTGCGTACAGGTTACGGAACTCTGCCGGCACGCGGTCGATTTTCGCCAGGCTGCCATCAAAATATTTCAGGTCGGCAATCATCACCTCGTCCCACAGACCGATCTGCTTCAGATCCGCCACCAAGCGTTCGTTGATGACCGTGAATTCACCGGACAGATTCGATTTCACGAAGATGTTTTGGTAAGTTGGCTCAATACAAGCCGACACGCCGATGATGTTGGAAATGGTTGCGGTCGGCGCAATTGCGATGCAATTGGAATTGCGCATGCCATATTGTTTGATGCGGGTGCGCAACGCATCCCAATCCATACTGGCCGACATATCCACTTCGACATAGCCGCCACGCTCCTGACGCAACATCTCCACCGAGTCTTGCGGGAGGATGCCGCGATCCCACAGACTGCCGCGATAGCTGGCGTAACGGCCACGCTCTTCGGCCAATTCGGTAGATGCCCAGTAGGCGTAATAGCAAACCGCCTCCATCGAACGATCGGCAAACTCAACTGCCGCATCGGATGCATAAGCGATGCGCAAATCGTGCAAACAATCCTGAAACCCCATGATGCCCAAACCCACCGGGCGATGCTTGAGGTTGGAATTGCGCGCCTTGTCCACCGCGTAGTAGTTGATGTCGATCACGTTATCCAGCATGCGCATCGCGGTGTTGACGGTGCGGCGCAGCTTGTCATGGTCGATTTGCCCGGCCTTGTCATGCCGCCCCCCATCCTTGTCATATTGGGGATACAGGTGCGCAGCCAGATTGATCGAACCCAGATTGCACACAGCGATTTCGCTGTCGCTGGTGTTCAGGGTGATTTCGGTACACAAGTTGGAGCTATGCACCACGCCGACATGCTGCTGCGGCGAACGGATGTTGCAAGGGTCCTTGAAGGTGATCCACGGATGGCCGGTTTCGAACAGCATGGTCAACATCTTGCGCCACAGGCTGGCTGCCGGAACCTTCTTGAACAGCTTGAGTTCACCGCTGGAGGCTTTCGCTTCATATGCCGTGTAGGCGCGTTCGAAATCGGCGCCGAATTTGTCGTGCAGATCCGGCACATTGGATGGCGAGAACAATGTCCAGTCACCGCCCTCCATGACGCGCTTCATGAACAAGTCGGGAATCCAGTTGGCGGTATCCATGTCGTGGGTGCGGCGACGGTCATCGCCGGTGTTCTTGCGCAGATCCAGAAACTCCTCGACATCCAGATGCCAGGTTTCCAGATAGGCACACACCGCACCCTTGCGTTTGCCGCCCTGATTCACCGCCACCGCGGTATCGTTCACCACCTTCAGAAACGGCACCACGCCTTGCGATTGGCCATTGGTTCCCTTGATGTGCGCACCGAGTGCGCGCACCGGTGTCCAGTCATTACCCAAACCACCGGCGTATTTGGCGAGCAGCGCGTTTTCCTTGATAGCTTCATAAATCCCGTCCAGATCATCCGCCACCGTGGTCAGATAGCAGGAGGATAGCTGCGAACGTTGCGTGCCGGAATTGAACAAAGTCGGCGTGGAGCTCATGAAGTCAAAGCTGGACAGCAAGCGATAAAACTCCACCGCGCGCGTTTCACGATCTATCTCATTCAGGGCCAGTCCCATTGCGACGCGCATGAAAAAGGCTTGCGGCAATTCGATGCGCTTGCCTTCGATATGCAGGAAGTAGCGGTCATACAAGGTTTGCAGCCCGAGATAACCGAATTGCAAATCGCGCTGCGCATCCAGTTCCTTGGCCAGACGTTTCAAGTCAAACTGTCCCAGGCGCGCATCCAGCAATTCTGCCGCGATACCCTGTTTGATGAACTTCGGAAAATAGGTCGCATAACGTGTCGCCATATCCCCCGGCGCGATCTCTTCGCCCAGCGTCTCGCTGCAAATCGTATTCAGCAGCAGACGCGCGGTGACGAAATTATAGGCCGGCTCTTTTTCAATCAACGAACGCGCGGAAAGAACCAGACACTTGCGCACTTCGTGCAGCGCCACACCATCGTACAAATCCTTGAGGGTCAGCTTGATGACCGCATCCGCGGAAACCACGTCGCCCAGACCCATGCAGGCATCCTGCACCAATGCGGACAGGCGATCCAGATCGAGCGGACGCGCCACCCCATCCTCGCCGGTGACATTAATAATATGTACCGGCTCTTTGCTCCTGGACTTGGCGCGGGAACGCGCCCGCTCTTCGCGATATAGCACGTAGGTGCGCGCAACGTCGTGCTCGCCGGAACGCATCAAACCCAACTCGACCTGATCCTGAATGTCCTCGATGTGCATCGTCCCGCCATGCGGCTGGCGGCGCATCAACGCCAAAACGACGCCATTGGCCAATTGCTCGACCATCTCGCGAACGCGCGCCGATGCTGCGCCCTGACCACCGTTCACCGCGATGAACGCCTTGGTCAGCGCAATCGAAATTTTGGCTGGTTCAAAGATGACCACCGAACCATTGCGGCGGATTACTTTGTATTGATCGAACGGATTGGAAGAAACAGAGGGGGCGGAATCGGGAGCATCACTGGCAAGCATCGGAGAGGTTGAAACGCTATCGGTAGCGGCATGCAACATATACTTACTCCCTTGAAAACTCTGTTCACTCTAAAACCCAAAAACCACTACATCTAGTATTTTTTTCTAGCGGCGGGGCTAATTGTAGTAGTTAACAAAAATATTGCAAGCGAAAAATGATCCAATGTATTTCGACCAAATTTATGAGTAAATGCTTATGCTTCGCACAGCCCCGCAAGATAGCGCACCCAGTCGAAACAGGGGCCGGGATCGGTCTTGCGCTGCGGGGCGATATCGCTGTGGCCGGCGATGCCACGTATCGGGTAGGCTGCTCGCAACGCCATGGTCAAGCGATTGAGCGTTGCGTATTGCGCATCGGTGAACGGCACGACATCGCTGCCCTCCAACTCGATGCCGAGCGAATAATCGTTGCAGCGGGATGCTCCCTGCCAGCAGGACTCTCCGGCATGCCATGCCCGTTTCAAACAGGGAACGAACTGAATGATTTGTCCATCGCGGCGCACGAAGAAGTGCGCCGACACCTTCAATCCGGCTATTGTCGGGTAATAAGGATGAGCCGTCACATCCATGGTATTGGTGAACAACCGCTGCACACCATCGCCGCCAAACTCGTCGGGCGGCAAGCTGATGTTGTGTATCACCAATAATTCGATAGCGCCGGCGGGGCGGTCATCACAGTTCAGCGACGGGATATATTCGCATCCGACTAACAGCCCTTGCGCATCGACTTTCAACGGGATGTCATTCCGCATCGTCTGTCGGGTGCCCGGACAAAAGTTTTTCGTCTCCATGCGGATCCTTGATACCGAGTCTCTCCATACGGTAGCGCATGGTTCTGAACGTCAGCCCCAACAACTTGGCGGCTGCCGTGCGATTAAATCCGGTCTGTTCCAAAGCTTTCAGCAAAGCCTGTTTCTCGACACGATCCAGATAATCCGGCAGGGGATATTTATCGCCCTGCGCAGAATGTTCCGCATGCGACCGTTCGGCGGGCAAAAGCTGCATATCCTGCACCGTTATCACGCCGTTCGAGCACAGTGCCAGGGCGCGTTCGATGACGTTCTCCAATTCGCGCACATTGCCCGGAAAATCGTAACCCTGCAGCGCGAGCAGCGCCTCCCCGGAAAAATGCACTTGTGCTTCATCCCGCAACCGCTCCAGCGTTTGCTGCGCAATAACCGCGATATCCTCGCGCAACTCGCGCAGTGCCGGCATCTGGATCGGGATGACATTCAGCCGGTAATACAAGTCCTGGCGAAATCCGCCTTGCCGCACACGTTCGGCCAAATCCTGGTGGGTCGCGCTGATGATACGCACGTCCAGAGGCTCTTCGCTGGTCGCCCCCACCTTGCGCACACGCTTTTCCTGTATGGCGCGCAATAACTTCACTTGCATGGTCAACGGTAAGTCCGCGACTTCATCCAAAAATAATGTTCCTTCATGTGCCGCCTGAAAAAAACCATCCCGGTCTTTGTCCGCTCCGGTGAATGCGCCCTTCTTATAACCGAAGAATTCGCTTTCCATCAGGTTCTCCGGTATCGCACCACAATTCACCGCAACCACTGCATGGTCGCGGCGCGCGCCGCTCTGCACGATGAGCCGTGCCGCCAATTCCTTGCCGCTGCCCGATTCACCGCTGATATGCACCGGTGCCTGGCTGCGCGCCACGCGCTCGATCAGATCACGCACCTTCTGCATGGCAGGCGAATGGCCAAGCAGCATCTTGTCACCCGAAACGTCTGACTTCGGAAGATTCAGCGCGGATTTCACCAGAGCGCGCAACTGGTCCAGCGAAACCGGTTTGCTCAAGTAATCAAACGCGCCCTCCTTGAGCGCGGTCACGGCATTTTCCATATTGCCATGCGCGGTGATCACTGCCACCGGCACATCCAGATTATGCTGAGCGATATACTGCACCACCTGCAAGCCATCACCATCTGGCAAACGCATATCGGTCAAACACAAGTCATAGCTGCGTGCTGCCAACTTCGTCAACGCCTCGCGCACATTTCCGGCTCTATCCACCTCCAGCCCCATTTTTCGCAGCGCCAACTCCAGCAACTCCAGAATGTCCGGCTCATCATCCACCAGCAGCACACTGGGGGTTTTCGCCCGATAGTTATCCGCCATGTCCATGTACCTCGCCATCCCTATGTAGCTCTCCAAACGTTATACGGAAGCAGGCACCCGCCCGCTCATCGACCGCATGATATTCCAGCAGCGCACCATTCGCCTCACACAACTCCTTGGCGATATACAAACCCAAACCGGTGCCATCCGGCGCAGTGGTAAAAAACGGCTCGAACAATTTCCCCTGATGTTCGGCGGAAATTCCGGGGCCGTCATCTTGCACATCCAGCATCACCCGCCCATCTTCTGCAATCATCGTCAACACCATGCTGCCGGGCAACTTGCGGCCATAGCGTAGCGCGTTGTGGCATAAATTCCACAGCACCTGACGCAGGTGGCCGCGATCAAAGCGAACCTCTCTCCCCGTCATCCCCGCCAGCACCATCACACCCGGCTGTGTCAACTCCACGGCCAGCTTGCCGGCCAGTGGATTGCCTGCCTTTGGTACAAACCGTTCCGCCGAGTCAAACTCTTCTACAAAAGTGCGCAACATCGCATCCAGCTCGAACACTTCAGGCTGTGCACGATCACGCCGGTTCAACTGCATCACGTCTTGCACGATCTGATTGATGCGTTGCGTGTTATCCAGCACGATTTGCAACAACCGCTGATGCTTGGCATCGCCCGGTTCCTCTTGCAACAATTCCGTCGCATAACTGATCGCCGACAACGGATTGCGCACTTCGTGAGCAATATTTGCGGTCAAACGTCCCAACGCGGCCAGTTTGATTTGCTGTGCCTCGGCCCGAACACGCTGCATATCTTCCAGGAAAATCACCGCGCCGTTCGCCGCATCGCGCTCAATTGGAACAAAGCGCAACCTGGCTTGCAGCCCCACATCCAGTTGCAGGGTATCCCGGCTCGCGCTTCCGGCTTGCTTCCACAGCGCATACTGCCCGAATAGAATCGGAAAAGTTGCTGACAAAGAACTTTCCGGGCCGATACTTTTGCGCAGCAATCGTTCGGCACGGGCATTCATTTGCATGATCATGCCTTCTCCATCCACCACCAGCACACCATCCTGCATATCGCGCATCACCAGACGATTCGCCTCGGACAAACTGACCAAATCGCGACCGCGCCGCTGCGCCAGCAGTTGACTGTCCACGGCATATTTCGCCAGCGTGTGCGCCAACCAGGCCACCGCAAAATAGGACATGCACAGCAATCCGACCTGCACATACAGCGCCACATCGGCATCGTCATGCAGCACCGCATATGCATGCTCCAGCAGCGCGGCAATACTGGCTAACGCAGCAAAGAACAAAGTGATTTTGCCGCGACTGATCAGCCCTGCCGCCGCCAGCGAAACCAGCAACAACAGGCCGATGCTGCTCTGTATCCCGCCGCTGGCATAGGAAAGCACCGTCAGGCCGACAATGTCGGTGCCAATTTGGCCTGCCAATTGCCAGGTAAAACGCGGCCAGCGCAGCCTGAGCGGCACAAAGGAAAATGCCGTCACCGCCGCATATATCAAGCTTGAAACGAAGAATAACGTCCAATTGCGCGGACTCAACGATAGCGAAGAACCGAATGCTCCGGCAAGAAATACGAAGAAGCTGGCCAGCGCCAGCCGGTACAAATTGAAATAACGCAGGGAACGCCAGAAATCGACGGTGGGAAACTCTGCAGTGGGCTTGTCAGTCGTCACACTCAGCACAAGCTTGATCCGCACTCAGTTGTGCCGCATGGCTTGGTTGCATAACATTGCTCACTTATGCCACGTTGTTCACCTACGCCACATTGTTCACTTGCGATAGACATCACGATGTTCCGCGCAGCAAAAGAAATTCCCGCCAGCCAGGATGCTCTCACTCTTGGGCAAATGCACACCGCAATGCGCACAACACACCATATCCTCGGCAACCGGATTATCTTGCTTAGGCACATTCTTGCGGTACGACTTAATCAATAGATAAACCACCACCGCGATGGCCATCAGCAAAAATAAACGACTCATAATAAATTAACTCCACGTGACAAAATACAATTGGCGGGCGCAAGGTAACCATTATATTACGCAATCAATGCCACGCTCTTCACTTGCGCAAACACCTCCATGCCCACCGCCAGCCCAAGCTGGTCGCGCGAACGGCGGGTGATGCGCGACAGCAGCATATGCTCGCCACCGACAGCCAGCCGCAGATTCACGCGATCCGGCCCCTCGTCCTGAATTTCGGCGATGCGCGCCGCAAGGATGTTGGTGATGCTGGAACCATGCGGTGCGGTGATGGCAATGCTCACATCGCGTGCCAGCACACGGGCGCGCACCACGCTGCCGACAGCACGCTCGACTTTGCTCACCCACAGGTTGCCGCCGTTAAAATCCAGCCGGGTAAGGTGATACTTATCATCATGTACGGACACGGTGGCTTCGATCACGGCACCCGCATCGTTCAGATGGGCGGTCGGCAAGTCCAGCCGCGACAGGGTTTCGCTGAGTGTGCCGCTGGCGATGACGCGCCCCTTTTCCAGCAGCACCAGATGGTCGGCCAATCGCGCCACTTCGTCTAACGCGTGGCTGACATAGAACACCGGGATTTCCAATTCGCCGTGCAGCTGCTCGAGGTAGGGCAGTATTTCCTGCTTGCTGGCGGCATCCAGTGCTGAGAGCGGCTCATCCATCAGTAGCAGACGCGGACTGCTGAGCAATGCGCGACCGATGGCGACGCGCTGCCGCTCACCGCCGGACAGACTGGCTGGGTCCTTGCGGGCTATGGTGTGGCTCAATCCCAGCAATGACACGACTTGATCCAACTGTACTTTGCGTTCGGCAGGAGGAATGCGCTGCCAGCCATATTCCAGATTGCGTAGCACCGACAGATGCGGAAACAGGCTGGCCTCCTGAAACACATAGCCCAATGGACGGCGATGCACCGGCAGAAACTTCGTGCCTTCCTGCCACACCTCACCATTCACCCGCAACAGTCCGCCCTCTGCCCGTTCCAGCCCGGCGATACAGCGCAGCAAAGTAGTTTTGCCGGAACCGGAGGGGCCGAATAATGCGGTGACACCGTGACTGGGCAGTTCAATATCGACATCCAGCGCGAAGTTCGAGTAGTCGAGTTTGAAGCGGGCGTGAATGGCTGTCATCTCCGCTTCCCGGTCGGATTGAATGTATATAGCACCAGCAACACGACAAAAGAGAACACCAGCATTCCCGCCGACAGCCAATGCGCTTGCGTGTATTCCATCGCCTCGACGTGATCGTAGATTTGCACCGACGCAACGCGGGTCTGCTCCGGAATATTGCCGCCTATCATCAACACCACGCCGAATTCGCCGACGGTGTGCGCAAAACCGAGCACCGAGGCGGTGAGAAAACCGGGTTTGGCCAGCGGCAGCACCACGCTGAAGAACGTATCCGGCGCGGACGCACGCAGCGTCGCAGCGGTTTCCAACGCGCGCTCAGGGATAGCCTCGAAGGCGTTTTGCAGCGGTTGCACCACGAAGGGCAAGGAATACAACACCGAAGCGATCACCAGTCCGGCAAACGTAAAAGGCAACAGGCCTATACCCAATGTTTGAGTGAGTTGACCGAGCGGGCCATGCGGCCCCATCGCCACCAGCAGGTAGAAACCCAGCACCGTAGGCGGCAGCACGATGGGCAACGCGACTACCGCGCCCACCGGGCCTTTCCACCAGGAGCGGGCGCGCGCCAGCCACCAGGCGATGGGCGTGCCGATCAGCAGCAGGATGATGGTCACCACCGTAGCCAGTTTGCAGGTGAGCCAGATGGCGGACAGGTCGGCGGCGGAAAAGGTGGAATCCATTGTGTTATTTCAAATAATCCATAAAGCGCATATCTCCTCCCCCTTGCAGGGGGAGGGCTATAACCAACGACTTGGCTGGCGTCTTTTGACAGCCTAGTCGAATGGCTAGTAGTTTTATCAGGGAGGGGGTAGAAACTTGGCATCCCCACCGCTCTACCCCCATCCTAACCTTCCCCCTGCAAGGGGGAAGGGGCTGTCCCGATTCTACTGGGCAATCCAGCTTCATTTTACTGCGTCCGGCAACACAAATCCGTAACAAGTCATGATCGCGCGCGCCTCCTTGCCCGCGATGAAGCGCGCGAATGCTTGCGCCAGCGGGTTGGCAGCGGAACGCTTGGTGATGATGTAGCCTTGCTCCAATGGCTGGTGCAGCTTGTCGGGGATCAGCGCATAGCTTCCTTGCTTGGCCAGTTCGGGGCCGAGTGCCAACGACAGCGCGATGATTCCTACTTGCGCATTGCCGCTCTGCACGTACTGTGCGGTCTGCGCAATGTTTTCGCCATAGACGAGTTTGGATTTGATTTTGTCCCACACTCCCGCCGCTTTGAGCGCCTCCTCCGCGCGCTTGCCATAGGGCGCATGTTTGGGATTGGCGATAGCGATCTTCCGAATGGCTGGATCGGTAAGATCATTCAAAGTCATTTTGCCGGCATCGCGCACCGGACTCCACAGCACGATGCGCCCTACTCCATAGGCTTGCACTTCAGATGCCGCCAAGCCTTCTAAATAAAGAAGGCGCGGGTAAGAAATGTCGGCGGAAAAATAAATATCATAAGGCGCGCCCTGCTGGATTTGCGTGCTGAATTTACCGGACGAGCCATAGATGGTTTCTATTTGTGCCGCAGGATGTGTGCTCTTGAACAACACGACGATTTCGTCCAGGGGAAATTTGAGATCTGCGGCGGCGGCAATGGTGATTTTTTCTTCTGCGTGTGCCGTTTGCCCCGCGGCAAACAGGCAAGCAAAAATCAGCACTCTCACTGCAAACCGGCTAACTGCGCGCATTTTGATTTGGGTATAGGTGAGGTAGTCGATTTTTTATTTAATGTCTGTTTTCAACCGAAGCTATCGGTCGTCAGATTCCTAATTCGGAGGCTGCCAAACGCGTACTAATATGATGAACGAAATGCGGCATTCTATCTATTTGAGAATATCTACTTCTTCATGCATGGGACGATCCCGTGGAATGACCTACAAAATTCCTTTCCTTTCTGGGAATCGATCAGTGCCGGATTCCAGACCACAGCGGCGCTCAATTCATAGCACAATGCTGCCCGTTCCTGTGGCTCACGAAAAAGGAACACAACTCCGTGAATATAGTTACGAGGGTGAGGCTCGACACCTAATGTTGCGTGAAAGCCATTTACCCACTCGATCTGTTCGGCCCGGAGGGATGATCCTTCTCCGCGCTCAAATACCCCAACAATCGCGGGGCGAAGACACGTTTGATGGCAGTATCTTGAAGCGACTTCGTTACCCACGGTGGCCAGCAAGCAGTCTCCAAGATCAACAGTGCCGAGTTGAAGCTCAGTCACATCTATTGCAACCAAGTTGATCCAGGTCGGCGCCGGACACGGATTAAATTTCGTGGTTGAAGATTTCTGGAAGATGTCACGCTGAATCCTAGCCACGTCCCACGTGTCATCAGTGATAAGAGTCTCGCTGAAACCAGTAGCTTTAAGCTGCTTATTGATTTGCTCTTTAGTTCTCAGGTCTTGACCAAGCAACTTCATCTCGATGAATGTCTGATAATCATCAAGGTGCCAACAGAAATCAACGTCTCCTGACATGCCTTGGCTTGCGCCGTATTGCAACTTAATGCCCTTTTCGACAAAGAGGTTCGCAAAATTGACTTCTAGTACCCTACCACGGAAATCCCCTTGCTCCTTTGCAACGCGAAGCTGCTTTATCATCTCTCCATATCCATTATCAGATTCAATACGATTTATCTTTCCCAACAATGCCGCAGCATAATCGAGTGCAAAGTGTTGACCACCAGCACCTTTGATAATCGACTGGAGTTCGTCTAGCTGCATAGCATCTCTACTTCGCCTCATCTAACACTTATCTTGGTTTGGCGTGCGCCGGACGGAATGCCTTGCACTGTTCGGGATCGGATTCCAGGTACGCGCCCTCGATCAGGTCGATGCAATACGGGATGGCCGGGAACACGGCATTCAGGCAGTCATCGATCGCTGAAGGCTTGCCGGGCAGATTGACGATCAGGCTCTTGCCGCGTATTCCGGCGGTCTGGCGCGACAGGATCGCGGTGGGAACGAATTTCAGCGAAGCGCTGCGCATCAGTTCGCCGAAGCCCGGCATCATCTTGCCGCACACCGCCTCGGTGGCTTCCGGTGTGACATCGCGCAACGCGGGGCCGGTGCCGCCGGTGGTGACGATCAAGCAGCACCCTTCCGCATCGCACAACTCACGCAGGGCCGCCTCGATTTGCGGCTGCTCATCGGGTATCACTCTGGCAACGGCCTGCCACGGGCTGGTCAACACGCGCGTGAACCAGGCATGTATCGCAGGGCCGCCTTTATCCTCATATTCGCCGCGGCTGGCGCGGTCGGAAATCGTCAAGATACCGATACGTGCAACGCTCGTATTCATTCCCTAAAACCAGCAACATCCTGAAACACCGTGCCGTCCAGCAACTGCACGGTCACCTGTTCGCCTGCTGCCAGTCCGTTGCTGTCGGCGGGCACCACCAGCAAGCCATCCGCCTTGGCCATGGACAGAGACACCCCGCTACTCTGCGTGCCGGTTGAAGTCGCTACATAGCTGCCGTCATCATCGCGGCTCAACATTACACGAACAAATTCCGTTCTGCTTGGGCGCATCTTGACAGCATGCGCAAGCCGCGCCTGCACGGTGCGACGGTATAAGCGCGTATGCCCCATCATGCGGCGCAATGCCGGTATGACGAACTGCTCGAAGCACACCATGCTGGAGACCGGATTGCCCGGCAAACAAAATACAAAGGCATCTGCGGTGGCTTTTTCACCCGCAAGGTGTAGGCCGGTGGGTTCCCGGCTGCTACGCAGCCACCCTTCCGCTCGCTGCGTCGTGCCAAAAGCGATCGGATGTCCGGGACGAATCGCCACGCGCCAGAAACGCATTTGCACGCCCAGCGCTTCTATGGTCGGACGGACGTAATCATGCACACCCACCGAACTGCCGCCCGAGACCAGCAGCACATCGAATTCCAGACCCCGTTGCAAATACTCCGCCAGCTCGGCAGGGTCATCGCGCGCGATGCCGAGCAACACCGGTTCTATACCAAGCGCCTGTAATTGCGCCATCAGCGCGTAGCTGTTGGAGTTGGGGATTTTGTTCGGGTCGAATATCTCGTCCAAGCCTTCCAGCTCATTGCCGGTGGACAGGATCGCCACACGCGGACGTCGATACACCTGCATTTGCGCGCGTTTGACCGTTGCCAGAATGCCGATCACGCCCGGGGTGATCTCCGTACCCACAGTCAGCACGATTTCACCGGTGCGCATGTTCTCGCCCAACCGCCGAATGTCATTGCCCGGTTTCACCGCACGAATTATTTGTACGCTGCTTTCAGATAAAGTTTGAGTATCTTCCACGCGCATCACCGCATCCGCGCCTTTTGGTACCGGTGCGCCGGTCATAATGCGCGCGCACTGGCCGGCCTGAACAGTCTTACGCGGCATGTCGCCCGCCTTGATGTCCTCGATGACTTCAAGCGCCGCAGGAACATTTGCCAAGTCCGCGCTGCGCACCGCGTAGCCATCCATCGCAGACACATCATAAGGTGGCTGATCGCGGTTGGCGCGCACCTCTTCAGCCAGCACTCGCCCTAATGAACGCTCCAATCTGACCGATTCGACATCAAGTTTTTTTACAGATTCCAGAATGCATTTTTGCGCATTCATAACAGATAAATATTCCATTACATTACTTCACTCCATTCAACGCCATCACAATATCCTGAGGTGTATCCAGATCAAAAAAACTGCGTAGATGCGGATCTGCATCCAGCATCCCGGTTTGATCCACATAGCAGACATCCAGCTGTTTTAATACACCGCGCAGACTCTTATCCTGCGTCAACAAACTTTCACGCATCACAGCGAGACAACTGCTTGCATAAAATGCTGCCAACGGTTGCGGGTGGTCCTGCACAACAGGGACGACCCCCTGATATTGGCAACGGAATTTAGCTAGCAGCTCGACCACTGCCGGCTCGACGAAAGGCATATCACATGCCACCACAAAAGCCCACGGCGTAGTGATACGACTCAGGCTGGCGACCAGTCCAGCCAGCGGCCCGGCGTTGAGTTGCTCGTCACAAACCTGCGGCAAATTTATTTCTGGACGTGGCTGACGGACGCTGACGATGACGAATGGAAATACTTGTTGCATGGTCGCGATCACGCGCTGTAACAGCGTTTGCTCGCCCAACAGCAGGTTAGCCTTGTCCCGCCCCATGCGTTGCGAGTTGCCGCCCGCCAGAATGATCGCCGTGCAATCTTCAATCATTGATTCCAATCCCATTCCATCGGTGAAACTGCGTTGGCTTCCTGATGTAACTACTAGCCATTCGACTAGGCTGTCAAAAAACGACTGCCAAGTCGCTGGTTATCGTTCACTCCTAGCCATACCTGCGTACTGTCTGCGTCGTTCACTCGTCGCCGCCTTGTTTGACCTTCAAAATAGAATTGGAATAAAGCGTCCGATCCAGCATGAACCAAATGATTCCGCTTATATCGTCGAGTGCGAAATGGGGCAGTTGCGGATGGACCTCTTTGACATCCGTAGCCATCGCGATCAGTCCGTCCTCGACCGCGCAACGCGGAACCGAGCCAGTCTCGCGGCGCAGCACTTCGATCTTCACTCCTGAAGCATGAGAGAAGCCCTCCGCCAGCACCAGGTCAGCCTTGCCCAAAAAACGCTGCGCCAATTGTTCCGGTTCACGCCGGTCGACCGCATCGGCGACCAGTTGCAACTCGTTGAACGTGACCAGCATGCTCATCACCGTACCCGCTTGTTTGTAGCGCCAGCTGTCTTTGCCGGGCGTATCCAGCCCCACCTTGTGATGCGCATGCTTGATCGTAGCCACCCGCAGCCCCCTGCTGCTCACCTCGCGCAACAGCTTCTCGATCAGCGTGGTCTTGCCGGAGCCGGAATGTCCTACGAAAATAAATACGTTCGACATAATCAAAGGCCTTTTTTATGGATGTGGTGTCACCCAGGCATCGCCCTGCAACGTGATCTCTTTTTTCCAGATCGGCACGCGCTGTTTCAATTCATCTATCAGCCAATGACAGGCTTGCAACGCAGGCGCGCGGTGTTCGGCACCGGCAGCGATGAACACGATCTGCTCGCCCGCGCCGATCACCCCGACGCGGTGCACGATGCGCGCATCCAGCAAGCCGAATCTCGTCATAGCCTCGTCGCGCAACTTGTTCATCTCCGCCACCGCCATGCTGCCATACGCATCGAAACTGATTTCCGTCACCTCGCGGCCTTCCGAAAAATCGCGTGCGCAACCGATGAACGTGGCGATACCGCCCATACGCTTCGAACTGGCTTGCAGTGCCTTTATCTCCTCGTCCTGAGAAAAATCTTCCTGCTGGATTCGAACCGCATCTTTCATTTCATCCTCGGCATATCATCCACCCGAAAACCTGGACATAAAGACCACCTCGCTATGGTCCGCCAGCGGCAGCGACATATCGTGGATGTGTGCACCATTCACCGCAGCGAAACATACGATCTCGAATGCCTCCGGATGCAATGCCTGCAAATGCGCACGCACATCCTGCAAAATCATCCCGGCATGAAATTTCACTTGCACCTCACTCGCGCCGACGCGTTCCGCAACAGGGCCAAAGAACAATACTTTAATCATGCGGGCTCTTTCACAACCTATCCTTCACGTTTCCCCAATTCTTTTCGATGCCCCCGGTTCCTCCCGAAGCCAAACCCCGCTCTTGCCGCCGCGCTTCTCCTCCAACTGGATGTGTTCTATACGCATCCCTCTGTCGATCGCCTTGCACATGTCGTAAATGGTAAGCAGTGCCACGCTGGCGGCACACAAAGCCTCCATCTCGACACCGGTCTGCCCGACGCAGCTTGCCGATGTGACAACCTTGATACCCACACAACCGCTTTCATCAGGCTCCTCGATTTCGCTGAACTTGACCTCCACGCCGGTGAGCGCCAAAAAATGGCACATCGGAATAAGATCGGCGGTGCGCTTCGCCGCCATCACCGCGCCGACATCCGCCACCGTCAATACGTCGCCCTTGGCGATGCTCCCGGTCCGGATCCGCGCCAATGTCGCGGGCTGCATGCGCAATATCCCGCTGGCGACCGCGACGCGCCGGGTGCTGGGCTTTTCCGCAACATCCACCATGCGTGCCCGCCCTGCATCAGAAAAATGAGTCAACTTGTCCATCTTAAAATTCATCCAAAGAAATGCAATTCACAACCACAGATCCTTCCCCCTGATAGGGGGAAGGTTGGGATGGGGGTAAAAACGCCAATTCGCACGGGGCTTTCCAC
>CABEDU010000284.1_pt1 | contig 21094 bp, 22 predicted proteins | sample 3133021 | NCBI WGS metagenome assembly CABEDU01 (sample SAMEA5534332, study PRJEB31848) | metagenome | biome: tundra; feature: field; material: soil | place: USA | collected 2013-05 | depth 0.15 m
CCTTTTTGTTGTGGCTGGTTTCTGTTTAATTTTCATTCTGGAGTTGTCTTGTTTAAGCTGATTGGCGTCATTGCGGGTTATTTGTTTTTCGGATTTTTCGGAGCGCTCTTCGGTCTGTTCGTCGGGTCATTTTTCGATCGCATGAGGGCGTATGGCTCTGGCGGGATGAACCCGTTGCAGAATGCGCTTCGTCAAGCCGTTTTCCTTGAGACGGTGTTCGTCTCGATGGGAAAACTGGCCAAGGCCGATGGGCATGTCTCTCAAGATGAGATCGATCATGTCGAGCAGTTCATGCAAAAACTGGGCATGACCGGAGAACATCGCCTGCAGGCTATTGCTTTGTTCAAGCGGGGAGCCGATCCGGCGTTTGACATAGAACCGACATACAAAAGATTCATGGCCATTTGCGGGCACACGAAGCATCTGAAGCAGGTGTTGCTGGTTTATCTCATCGTGATGGCGCTGGCGGACGGACATTTCCATCCGGCTGAAGAAGCTTTGCTCGCCGACATCGCCAGCCGTCTTGGCTATGACAAAGCCGCATTCAAGCAGATGCTGGACATGGTGCTGAATCAATCCCATTTCGCCGGAGGGCAAGCCAACGCAGCCGCAGCATTGAACGATGCCTATAAAGCTTTGGGCGTAACTAAAGACAGCACCGACCAGGAGATCAAGCGCGCATATCGCAAGCTGATGAGCCAATACCACCCGGACAAGTTGATCGGCCAAGGCGTGCCGGAAGACATGATCGCAATGGCAACCGAGCAGGCAAAAGAAATCCAGCTTGCCCACGACTTGATCAAGAAGAGCCGGAATATTTGAAATCCGATGCGTGCTCTACAAACCCTTAAGGAAACGCCGATTTAATCCGTTCGTGGTGAGCCTGTCGAACCATGATCGGATTGAATCTATTGGCAATCAATTTGCAAGAACCAACCCTTCGACAAGCTCAGGGCGAACGGCGTATTTAATCGACGTTTCATTAACTGTTTTTTTCCAGGATAAATGATGACCACAACACTCCCCATCCTCTCCCTCCTTGAAACCCGCGTCCTCGGCGTACTCGCCGAGAAGCAGCGCACGGTGCCGGATACTTATCCGCTGACGCTGAACTCGCTGGTTTCCGGCTGCAACCAGAAGAGCAGCCGCGATCCGGTTATCGAAGCTTCCGAAACGGAAGTGCAGGCGGCGCTGGATAGCCTGAGGTCACTGTCGCTGATAGTGGAAACCAGCGGGGGGAGGGCGTCGCGTTATGCGCACAACATCGAACGGGTGCTGCACATCCCCACGCAGTCCACCGCCTTGCTGGCCATGCTGATGTTGCGCGGCCCGCAGACGGCGGGGGAGTTGCGCATCAATTGCGAAAGGTTGCACAAGTTTGCTGACATTTCTTCGGTCGAAAGTTTTCTGGCCGAGCTGGCCGAGCGTGCGGCGGGCGGCATGGTGGTGGAGTTACCGCGCCAGCCCGGCTCGCGCGAGAACCGCTGGATGCACCTGTTCTCCGGCGCACCTGTCATTGAGGAGCATGTGTCCGCCAGAGCGGCATCTGCCACTCCCGCAGGCGATGTGACGGTGGGCGAAATTGCCGCGCTCAAGGCCAACGTCGCCAAGCTTGAAGCGGAGGTAAACGAGCTGCGGGCGATGATGGGCAAGCTGTGTGCGGAGCTGGGCGTTTCAGCATCATGATGCCGCATCCTGAGCGCGTATTCCGCGCCGAGCAAAACTTCTGGCATCCCTCCGGTTGGCAGGAAAATTGGGCATGGCTGCGCATGTTCCAGAATGCACGTAAGTGGGTAGGTTGATTTTTTGTGGGCAGTTTGAATAAAAAAGGGGATGCCAACGGCATCCCTTTTTTACTGCTGCTGTGTGTTTCTAATTACTCGATCTTGGCTTTGCTGCGCAGGTCGGCAATATATTCCTGGATGGATTGCTGCTGCAGGCGTTGTTGAATTTGTGGTTTGAGTTCTTCAAACGAGGGTACTTTCAGGTCGCGCACATCATCCAGCTTGATGATATGCCAGCCGAATTGGGATTTCACCGGCTCTTTGGTGTAGGTGCCTTTTTTCAGGCTGAGCATGGCGTTGGCAAAAGGCGGAACGAAGTTGCTCGGTACTGCCCAGCCCAATGAGCCGCCGCGTTCTGCGGAACCGGCATCTTTGGATTTTGCCTTGGCGATTTTATCGAATTTACCCTTTTTGCCGAGTTGCGCGATGATGGCTTTGGCTTCATCTTCGGTCTCCACCAGGATGTGGCTCACGTTATATTCACTTTTGCCGAGATTGGCTTTCAGCTTGTCATATTCCTGTTTGAGTTGATCGTCGCTGATCTGGTGATTCTTGGTATAGTCTTGCACGAATGCGCTGACCAGCACCGATTGCTTGGCCAGTTCGGTTTGTTGAATAACCTCGGGATCATTGTCCAGTCCCTTTTTCTTCGCTTCCTGCGCCAGCACCTCGAGACTGATCATGTCTTCACGGATCGCCTTGCGCAGCTCCGGGCTGTCTGCCTGTCCTTGTGTGACGGCGATTTTGACGCGCAGATCCACACGCGCTTGCGGAATGGAAACGCCATTCACCAAGGCGGCGGATTTGTCTTCGGCAAAAGCCGGGTTAAACGCCAGTGCGCTTAATATTGCCAGTGCTGCAAATTTTCCAGTTTTCAACATTGCGAGTCCTCTTAAAAATTATCAAAGTGTGACGATTAAAGCTCATTCGGCGCAAGCGCCTGTAGGGTAAGTGCGTGGATTTCGCGCTTCATTAACTCTCCCATTGCGGAATATATCATACGGTGGCGAGCTACTGTGCTTTTGCCGACAAACTGTGCCGAAACGATGCGTACCACATAATGCCCACCGCCGTCTCGCGCACCGGCATGTCCGGCGTGTTTCCGGCTTTCGTCGATAATTTCCAAAATCGTCGGATTAAGCACGGCAAGTCGCGCGCACATTTTTATTTGACATTCATTCATTGCGGAAATGTTTTTCTGAACGGTTGTACACGAACTTCAGCATATACTCCGGCCGTTGCGTAAGGGTCGGCCTTCGCCCAGTCTTGAGCGGCTGGCAATGAAGTAAATTCGGCGACGATCAGGCTGCCGGCGAATCCCGCCACGCCCGGATCAACGGCATCCACGGCAGGGAAAGGGCCGGCCAGTAGCAGGCGACCCTGGCTCTGTAGTTCTTGCAAGCGCGCAACATGTGCGGGTCGAGCCTCCATGCGCTTGTCCAGGCTATTTGGCACGTCCTGCCCGATGATTGCGTACCACATTTATGCAGCATCCATTAGTTGCCCTCTTTCTTCTCATCCACATATTTCGCCAGCCATGCTCCCTGCGCAAGGATGAATAGCGCTATCAATCCGATGAAACCGAACAGCTTGAAATCTACCCATGTATCGGTAGAGTAGTTGAACGCCACATACAGGTTGATAAAGCCGAGCATCCCAAAGAACAGGCTCCAGATCAGGTTCAGACGATTCCATGCATGTACTGGCAGGGCGATTTTCTCATGCAGCAACGTGCGCATCAGATTTTTGTGAAACAGCAAATTCGAGAACAGCAAAATGACGGAAAACATCCAATACAGCATGGTAGGCTTCCACTTGATGAAAGTCTCGTCATGCAGCAGCAGCGTTGCACCGCCGAACACGCCGACGATGGCAAAGCTTACCCATAGCATCGTGTCGACTTTGCCATGCCTCAATTTCGTCCAGATGATCTGGGTGGTAGTGGCGATCATCGCAACCAGAGTGGCAAGGAAAATAGCGGGTTTGATTCCTTCCCCCAAGACGATGTCAAGCGAAGTTAATAGCGCAGTCGCCGTCTCTGGATGGGTATTGCCAAATTTAAAAAAGACAAAGAACAGAATGACGGGAAATAAATCGAAGAGCAGTTTCATGGCGATAGGGGAGCTAAGTTAGTTTTTGTCCAGCGTAAGTGCGGCGGAGTTGATGCAAAAGCGCAATCCGGAGGGTTGCGGGCCGTCGGGAAATATATGCCCGAGGTGCGCGCCACATTGTTTGCAGCACGCTTCCACACGTGCCATGCCGTGACTGGTGTCGGTTCGCGACATGACGTTTTCGGGTTGATAGGGTTGCCAAAAACTCGGCCATCCGCTGCCGGAATCAAATTTGGTTGCGGAATCAAACAAGGCGTTGCCGCAACACACGCAGCGATAAATTCCCGCATCATGGCAATCCCAATACGCACCTGTAAACGGTGCCTCGGTGCCGCATTGGCGACATACATGGTATTGCTCAGGCGTGAGTTCGTCGCGCCATTCGGCAGGGGATTTTGTAATTGGTGTAGTCATTAAGTAATCATGAAAAACAAGTTAGCCACATAACCAGCGACTTGGCTGGCGTCTTTCGGGTGCCCGGCCAGAAGTTCTTCGGCTGGTAGCCTAGTGGAATGGCTAGTAGTGACATCAAAGTGCACAGAGCTCACAAAGTAAAAACATAGGGATGTACATTATTCGCCTTTTTCTGTGATCTCTGTGGCTTGAATTGCGGTTTTAAAGAACTTCACCTGCATAATCCGCCAACCGCGAGCGTTCGCCGCGCATCAGCGTGACGTGCCCGCCGTGTTGCCAGCCTTTGAAGCGATCTACCACATAGGTCAGACCGGAGCTTCCTTCGGTGAGATAAGGCGTATCGATCTGTGCTATGTTACCCATGCACACCACCTTGGTGCCGGGACCTGCGCGGGTGACCAGCGTCTTCATCTGTTTGGGCGTGAGGTTTTGCGCCTCGTCAATGATTACATATTTGTTGAGGAAAGTGCGCCCGCGCATGAAATTGAGGGACTTGACCTTGACCCGTGAACGAATCAAATCGCGTGTGGCGGCACGACCCCAGTCGCCGCCCTCCTCGTCGGTTTTGTTCAGCACATCGAGATTGTCTTCCAGTGCGCCCATCCATGGTGTCATCTTTTCTTCCTCGGTGCCGGGCAGAAAGCCGATGTCTTCGCCGACCGGAACCGTCACACGGGTGATGATGATTTCTGAATAAAGCTTGGTTTCCAGCGTCTGCAGCAAGCCGGCAGCGAGGGTCAGCAAAGTTTTGCCAGTACCCGCCTGACCCAGCAATGTGACGAAATCGATCTCCGGATTCATCAGCAGATTGAGCACGAAGTTCTGTTCGCGATTGCGCGCGGTGATGCCCCACACGTTGTTCTTGCTGTGGGTGTAATCGGTCAGGGTGCACAACTGGGCGGTCACATCGCTCTGTTCCAGCACTATGGCATAGAACGGTGCGGGGCCATTTTCCTGATAGACGAATTGGTTGAGGAAAAATGCCGCGCACAGTGGGCCGTATATCTGGTAATAAGTGCGGCCTTCTTTTTGCCAAGACTTCATGTCCTTGCTGTGCCGGTCCCAGAAATCGTCAGGAAGGAGCAGCACTCCGGTATAAAGCAGGTCGCTGTCTTCCAGCACCTTGTCGTTGAAATAGTCCTGCGCTTCCAGCCCCAACGCGCGCGCTTTGATGCGCATGTTGATGTCCTTGCTGACCAGGATCACCGAGCGATGCGGTTGTTGTTTTTGCAGCCCGATGACTACGCCGAGAATCGCGTTGTCCGCTTTGCCCAACTCTAAATTCTGCGGCAACTCGTATTTGACAAAACTGGTTTGCAGATACAGGCGTCCGGTGCAATTCTTGTGTGCGGCGGATTCCAGTGCGATGCCTTCCTCTATCTTGTGCGGCGCATCACTGACGATCTGATCCAGGAAGCGGCTGGCCTGCCGTGCATTTCTGGCGACTTCAGTCATGCCTTTTTTCTTGTTGTCCAGCTCCTCCAGCACGAACATCGGCAGGCAAATGTCGTGCTCCTCAAAGCGGAACAAGCTGGTCGGGTCATGCAACAACACGTTGGTGTCCAGCACGAACAGCTTGGTGTCGGTATTCTTTGCCGCTTTGACCGTTTTGTTGCGTGGGGGTGGGGACATTACGTTCCTTTAGTTGAGAGTTGTGACGAAATCCAGCACTTCCTGCGCGTGTCCATCGGCTTTGAGGCCGCGCCATTCCCGGCGCAGTATGCCATCTTTGTCGAATACAAAGGTGCTGCGCTCGATGCCGCGCACTTGCTTGCCATACATGTTCTTCAGCTTGATGGTGCCGAACAGATTACAAGCCGTTTCATCGGCATCCGATAGCAGCGCGAAGGGCAGGGTGAACTTGGCTTTGAAATTCTCATGCGACTTGAGGCTGTCGCGCGAAATACCCACTACCTCGCAATTTGCCTTTTTGAATTTTGCGTACAAATCGCGGAACTGCTGCGCCTCGGTGGTGCAGCCCGGCGTATTGTCCTTGGGGTAAAAATAAATGACCAGATGCTTGCCGCGCGCGCCGGATAGGATGAAGGTCTGATTGCCCGTGGCGGGCAGAGAAAAATCTGCAATAGTGTTTTCTGACATGAATGAACCTGCTAAAGATGGCGACATTCTTGTCAAAAAACGCACTAAAGGCAAGCATCATCGCGCCCTCGTCAAACTGGCGCGGTTGTGCTACGGTTGCAGCCCGCTTTACCAAAGTTGCCTGTTTTGACAAAGTTGATCGTTATCACGGATGCAGATTACATGCGCCACGCGCTGAAGCTGGCAAGCCAGGCGCAAGACGCTGGCGAAGTGCCGGTGGGGGCGGTGGTGGTGCAGGATGGAGTGATCATCGGACGCGGTTTCAATGCGCCGATTTCGCGCCATGATCCTTCCGCTCATGCCGAGATGATGGCATTGCGCGATGCTGCGCAAAATATCGGCAATTACCGGCTGGTTGGCTGCGAGTTGTTCGTCACGCTGGAGCCGTGCTTGATGTGTGCGGGGGCGATCATGCATGCACGTATAGCGCGGGCGGTGTATGGGGTGAGCGATCCCAAGACCGGCGCATGTGGCAGTGTGCTGAACGCATTTGCCGAGCAGCGTTTGAATCATCATACTGAAGTAGTGGTTGGCGTGCTGGCGGACGAGTGTGGTTTAATGCTCAGCAATTTTTTCGCCCTGCGTCGCGCGCAGCAGAAGGCGTCGTGAAAATAAACGTTCACATTTCTACCCAGCAACTCGAATTGCTGGATGACTCGGGTCGGGTGCTGCGTCGTTATGCAGTGTCCAGTTCTGAAAAAGGCGTGGGCGAGATGTTCGGCAGTTGTTGCACGCCGCGCGGCAAACATATCATTCGTGCCAAGATAGGCGCAGGGCAACTCGAAAATACCGTGTTTGTTGGCCGCCGCCCCACCGGAGAAATCTATACGCCGGAATTGGGGGCGCAGTTTCCCGATCGCGATTGGATGCTGACGCGTATCCTGTGGTTGTCCGGTCGCGAAGTGGGCTTCAACCGTCTGGGCGAGTGCGATACTATGCGCCGCTACATTTACATCCACGGCACGCCGGATTCGGTGCAGCTGGGCACACCCAATTCGCATGGCTGCATCCGGATGCGCAATGCCGATTTGATCGAATTGTTTGATATAGTATCCGCAGGAACGGCAGTCGAAATCATCGAATGATTTTCCAAAGGGGGATACAAGCGTGAGTCATCCTTTTACCGTTAGTCTGGTTTGCTGGCATGACGGCGAGCCTTTGCTAAAATCAATTCGCGAGGCGGTGTTTATTCGCGAGCAAGGCGTTCCCGCAGAGTTGGAATGGGATGGATTGGATGAAAGTTGCCGGCATGCGCTGGCGCTTAGCCATCAAGGTGATGCCATCGGTTGCGGACGGATGCTTGCCAACGGCCACATCGGGCGCATCGCGGTGTTGCCGCAGTGGCGCAAAAAAAAGGTCGGCACGGCGATCATGGAAGCGTTGCTCGATTATGCCCGCGCACACGACTACAAGCAGGTGGATGTGGATGCGCAAACCTACGCATTGCCGTTCTATCACAGCTTCGATTTTGTCGAGCGGGGCAAAGTGTTTATGGATGCGGGGCTGCCGCATATCAAGATGGACTTGCAGCTGTAATTATTTGCGCTGCGATACTTCGCTGTTAAAGCGTTTGTCTGTTTGTGCCGGAGCGGTATAAGCATCGAAACCATCGCTCATGATCTTATCCAGTAAGCTGAGTCGCTCGCGTGGCGCGGGATGAGTCTTGAACATCAGGGCCAGTGACGAATCTTGCGCATTGCTCGCCTCGAGCATTTGCAGCACGGCGGGCAGGCCGTAAGGGTCATAGCCGGCGCGGGTGGCGATCACGATGCCCATACGGTCCGCCTCAAACTCATCATTTTTATCCAGCCCACGCGCATACACCTCGGTGCCTGCCTTGATGGCTTTGTCCAGCACGGCGGGGTCGCCTTTGTTCTTGAGAGCTTCGCCGGCGAGGTCGGAAGCGACGTCCATGCGCGCCCCTTTTTGCAATGCGGCCAGATGATGTTTGCGCAATACATGAACTATTTCATGTGCCAGCACGCCGGCTAATTCCGATTCGTTATTCAGTTTCTGCAACAGGCCATGGGTGATAAAAATCGTGCCTCCGGGTATGGAGAAGGCGTTGATGTCGGTACTTTCCAGGATGCCGAATTTCCAGGGAAGATCGGGGCGTTCGGTTTGTAAACTCAGCCAGCGCCCAACCTGGTTGACATACTGCTGTGCTCTGCTGTCGTCAAGCAAGGATGAGGCTCCCAGCAGGTTCGCGGCAATGCCGTTGCCTATTTCGATCTCCTCCGGCTCGTCTATGGTTTTGGTCGCTTGTTGCGTTTTTTTCGCGATGCTTAACACTTTTTGAAGATCGAAGTCGAAAGCGTGCGCAGGAAACGAAAATAGCAGGCAGAGGCCGGAAAATAATAATGCGCGGATAAACATGACTTTTTCCCCTTAATTCAGGATTTGCCGTCTAACGGCAAATAATCAAGCAGCTGGGTTTTGAGCTTTGCGTCGCGCGCAAATTTTTCAGCTTTTGCCTTGCTGACCGCATAATTTTGCAGCTTTTCAAACTCGCGCGGATTGGGATGCGCGTTCTTCAAATCTTCTTCAGACAGTCCGCGCACGCCGGTGGCCACGGTGATACCGCTGCTGCCGGAACGTCCCACATTGAGCAGACTTTGCAAACCGGTGTCGCCTTGCTTCGCCGCTGTGTTATCGCTGCGCAAACTGAGCATCTTGACCCAGCCGTTGCCGCTTTCACTGGTGATACGCACCCAGCCGCCCTGGCGCGACAAGATGTTGACGCTGGTTTTTTCACTCAGCGTGGCGACAGTGGCCGCATCACTGAACGGTTGTTGTTTGATCTCGGTGCTGCGCACGGTATACGCGGGTTGCTTGGCATAAACCGGAGCCACAAACGAGGCGCATAGCAAGAGTGCATATAGGTATCTCATGGGGTCACTTGGCTAGGGATAAATAACTCGACTTCCTGTAAACGACCCTTCACTTTATAAGAGCCGGTCGGGCTAAAGTCAAACGCATTTTGACAGTGTGCGACGGTGTCGCTGGAAACCAGTATGCGTGCCACACCCTTGGTCAATCCTTCGATGCGGCTGGAAAGGTTGACCGTATCGCCGATGGCGGTGTAGTCCATGCGCGCATCCGAGCCGATGAATCCTACCACGGCCTTACCGGTATGGATGCCGATGCCGACATCAAAATCTTTTCCGTCCTCGCCCAGCTCGTCTTTGAAGCGCAACAGGCATTGCTCCATTTCCAATGCGGCTGCCACCGCGTGTGCGGCGTGTTGCGGGTCGTCCTGCGGTGCACCCCAGAACGCCATGATTGCGTCGCCGATGAACTTGTCCAGCGTGCCGCCGTGGCGGAAGATGATTTCGACTTGCAGGCTGAAATAACGGTTCAGCAAGCTGACGATCTGTTCCGGCGAGCGTTTTTCAGACAAGGTGGTGAAGCCGCGTATGTCGGAAAACAGCACGGTGATTTCGCGCGCCTGCCCGCTCAACGATTGCGGCGTTTCTCCATGTGCCACTAACGAGCTGACCACGCGCGGATCGAGAAAGCGGTTGAAGATGCGTACCGTTTGTTCGCGCGATTTTTTCTCGCGCAGATATTCGCTGAGCGCGGCGGCAAAATAGAATCCCCAGCCGAACAGCAGCGGTGTCAACAGCGCGACGCTGTAAAGTTGCGTCATGGCGAAGTATTGCGCACCCAGCAGCAAAAGACTCAGCAGCAGTAATGCGCCGCCGATCTTGAACACATCGACGCGGCGCTGAAGAAACAATGGCAATTGCATGACGATCAATAACACTGCTGTGAGAGGAGCGAAATAAGCCGGTGCCGCGCGCAGATAGCGTTGATTCTTGAGGTTGTCCAATGCGGTGGCCAGAATCGCCACACCGGGATATAGGCTGGATATTGGTGTGGCGCGGATGTCATGCAAGCCGGTGGCGGTGGTGCCGATGATGACGATTTTTCCGGTCAGTTCGTGAGTGTCACGCTGTTGCTTCTGGCGCGATTGGTCGGCATATAACTCAACGTAGGAGATGTGTTTGAACGCATGGCTGTCGCCACGCCAGTGCAGGCTGATGTCCGGCTGTTGTGGAATCGGGTAGCCGAGATCGCGCATCACGCGCGCGGGCAACGACTCCAGTTGCCAGCCGGACACATCGCGGTGCAACTCATAGCGTCGCGCGATGCCGTCCGCATCTTCCGTGAAATTTACCAACCCGACGCGCCACGACTCGGTCGCAACGGCCTGTGGCGGTAGCAAAATGGCACGCGCGTCCGGATCGGCGTTGGCGGCATGCGGCAGGTCGATGACGCGCGCAATTTCCGACAGGGGGACGCCGCCGGTCTGTTTGCCTTCCAGTTGCAACATCGGAAAATACACGTTGTGCAGATCGTGCAGCACTTCGTTAAAGAACCGGTCACTTTCCGGGCGGTAGCGATCCGGTTCGCTGAATAAAATATCGAACACGATCGCACGCGGTTGTTGCCGCGCGATGCCTTGCAGCAGTTCGCCATGCACCGCGCGAGGCCACGGCCAGCTCCCCGCCGTGTCCTGCATCGCGGCGAGGCTGGCTTCGTCGATATCGACGATCACGATATCCGTGTCAGGGCTGAGTTGTTGTGCGACATGACGCACAACAAAATCACTGAGGCGGTTGTCGAGAGTGCTGAATATGTTCAGCCACATACTGTTGAGTGCGATGAGCAAAACCACAACTAACGCGATCAAATGGATGCGGGAGAGCGGTGAGTAGGGCTTGTCCATTGAGGCGACTGGTGAATATAGAATCTGAATTTATTTCTTGGGGGAAGTGGTGCTCAAGCATTGGGCAGCGAATAAGGCAGCGGCAAAAATTGCAATGCCTCACCCTGCAACGACTTCCAATGCACCGCCTGCGTTTCCCGGCTGGCGATTTGCACCGTCGCCAGCATGTCGTAACCGCCAGAGGGAGCGGGTGCGGCGTTGACAATCATGCCGCTGGCTTGCCCTTCCATCCGGTGCCGGGATAATTGATTTTCGTCGTCCGCGCTGAATAACTCGTCGCCTGCTTGAGGGGTGTCGCTACTGTCCAGATGTGCCAGATAGCCCAGATGCGCCAGATACATGCGCCGCTTCAATTTGCCCAGATACTGCATGCGTGCCACGATTTCCTGCCCCGGATAGCAGCCCTTCTTGAAATTCACGCCGCCGATGAGATCGAAATTCACCATTTGCGCGACGAATTGCTCCTGTGTCTGCGGCAGGATCATTGGGATGCCGGAGCGAATATTGAGCCAGTCCCAACAACCGCTGCCAACGGGTTGCGCGTGCCGGCTGAGTATTTTCCACAGAGCCAGCGCGTGTTGTGCCGTGGTGATGATTTGCAGGCGTGTGTCGTCGATTTTCATCACACTGCCCGGAGCGATTCTGGTCAAACCCAGTTGCTGCTGCGGCAATTCGCCGAATTGTTCACGCAAAACTTCCTGCGCACTTGCGCCTGACAGTCCCAGTGAAATGATTTCGTCGCTCGCATCGGTAATTTTCACCTTGGCGCGCAGCACATACATGCTCAACTTTTTGCGGATCGCCTCAGCCAGCGGGCGCGGCAGTTGCAACAGATAATCGTCGCCTTCGCGCCAGATCAGCATGGTCGCCAGCATCCGTCCCTTGGCGGTATTTAAACTGCTGAGTTGCGCACGGGTGGTGCTGACTTCACGGATATCGTTGCTTAACAGGTTTTGCAGAAACGACTGCGCTTCCTCGCCGGACACACGCAACGTTCCAAACTGGCTTAAATCACACAGCACCGTACTTTGTGCTGTTGCGTTCAGTTCAGCGGCGGTGTCACCAAAGCGTTGTGCTACCCCGGAGACCAGGGTCGCGCCGTGTCGCATCAAGAAATTCTGCCAGTCTGGGGTCATGGTTGTTTCTGCGTGTCGAGAGGTGCCGATAATTTGCGCACACAGTGTTGTTCAACAGCCTGGCTGTGTCAACCTTAACTGTGCCAACCTTAACCATGACGTGTTTATGCTATTCCGCTAAACTTCGCGCCATGAGAGTCATGTTAGTTTCCCTGCTAGTCGTGCTGCTTTCCGCCTGTGATGGAGGGTTGTGGAACAATCCTTATCCTGCGGCGGATGGGGGCAAGTCCATTTTTTATACCGCGTTCACCGAACGCCCCAAACATCTCGATCCGGCGCAGGCGTATAGCGAAAACGAGTATGAGTTTCTGGCGCAGATTTACGCGCCGCCGTTGCAATACCATTACCTGAAACGCCCTTATCAACTGGTGCCGCTGGCGGCGGCGCAAATGCCGACAGTGCATTTTCTGGACAAGCATCACCAGCCATTGCCGGACACTGCGCCTGCGGAGAAGATCGCCTTCAGCGTGTATGAGATCCATATCAAGCCGAACCTGCGCTATCAGCCGCATCCGGCGTTTGCACGCGATGCACAGGGCAAGCCGGAGTATGACCATCTCACGCCGCACGATTTGCGTGATATCCATGCGTTGAGCGATTTCCCTCACAGCGGTACACGTACTGTCACGGCAGCGGATTATGCGTATCAGATCAAACGCCTCGCCCATCCGCAATTGCATCTGCCGATTTTCGGCGTGATGAGCGAATACATCGTCGGTTTGAAAGATTACGCCGCGACGCTGCAACAGGCGGTGAAGAAAAATCCCGGCGCGTTTCTCGACCTGAACAAGTATCCGCTACCAGGCGTGCAGGTGGTTGACGAACACACTTATCGTATCGAGGTATACGGTAAGTATCCTCAGTTCGCTTACTGGCTGGCGATGCCGTTCTTCGCGCCGATGCCGGTCGAGGCCGAGCGGTTCTACGCGCAGGACGGCATGCGTGAATGCAACCTGATTCTGGATTGGTGGCCGGTGGGCAGCGGGCCATATTACCTGTCCGAGAACAATCCCAACCAGCGCATGGTGCTGACGCGCAATCCGTATTATGACAGTGAGACCTATCCCACTGCAGGCGAAGCGGGCGATGCAACCGCCGGCTTGCTGGTGGATACGGGCAAGTCGTTGCCGCTGATCGATCAGATCGTGTTCACGCTGGAGAAGGAAACCATTCCTTACTGGAACAAGTTTTTACAAGGCTACTACGATGCCTCCGGCATCAGCTCGGACAGCTTCGACCAGGCGGTGCAGGTGAATGTCGGCGGCGAGGCAACAGTGACCGACGCGATGAGGGCGCAGGGCATCACGCTTTCGACTGCGGTGGCGACTTCAACCATGTATACCGGCTTCAACTGGCTTGATGCAACGGTTGGCGGCAGTAGTGAGCGGGCGCGCAAGCTGCGGCAGGCGATTGCGATTGCGGTGGACTTCGAAGAGTTTGTCTCCATTTTCGCCAACGGGCGCGGCATCGCAGCACAGTCGCCGATCCCGCCCGGCATCTTCGGCTACCGCGAGGGCGAGGCGGGGATCAATCACTATGTGTATGACTGGGTGGATGGCGGTGTCAACTCCGCATCCGGCAAGCCGGATAGCGGATTGCCTACCTTTGGTGCGCCGAAGCGCAAATCCATCGAAACAGCCAAGCGGCTGCTCGTTGAAGCAGGCTACCCTAACGGCGTGGATGCGCAAACACGTCAGCCGCTGGTGATCAATCTGGATACCACCGCGAGTGGCGTAGGGGACAAGTCACGGCTCGACTGGCTGCGCAAACAATTCGACAAGATCAACGTGCAATTGGTGGCGCGCAGCACCGACTACAATCGCTTTCAGGACAAGATCCGCAAGGGCGATACGCAGATGTTCTACTTCGGCTGGAATGCCGACTACCCCGATCCGGAAAACTTTTTATTTCTGTTGAGTGGCGCGCAAGCCAAGGTGAGCAAGGGGGGTGAGAACGCCGCGAATTACAGCAGCCCGGAATATGACAAATTGTTTGAGCAAATGAAAAATATGGAAAACAGTCCGGCGCGTCAGGCAATCATTGATCGCATGCTGGAAATTGTGCGCCGCGATTCACCGTGGCTGTGGGGCTTTCATCCGAAAAATTATGTGTTGCAGCACAGCTGGCTGAGCAACGTCAAAGCCAACGTGATGGCAAACAATAAACTCAAATATTGGCGCGTGGATGCCAAGCGGCGCGATGCACTGCGCCGCGACTGGAATCAGCCCGCACGCTGGCCGCTTTGGCTGGGTGCGGTGGTGGTGTTGCTGTTTGGTGTTTGGCTGTGGCGCGTGTTGCGTCAGCGCGAGGAAGCGAAATGACGCTTGCCGAAATGACGAAGTTTTGCAGGTGACAAAAAGGCCAACACTAGTTTGGCCTTTTTGTTTGCGGCGCCCGCAAGAAGCGACGCGGTCTACTTGTTGCGATAAATGTAAACAAGAGACCATGATCCCGCCGTAACCAGCCATGCGATAATCTTAAAGATGGTTGCATTGAATATCAGCATATCCATTTGCAGTATCACCGTGAAGGCGGTGATGTTGAAAGCCAGCATGGAAAAAAGAACGAAGAATGGATAAGGCAGCAGCTTGTTCATGGATAGTAATTCTTCCTGGGTAATCGCAAGTAGCAAACGGGAAAATTATACCTGCTAAATCTATTCAGAATTGTCTGAAGTCTTGGTTATTGTCAGATGTACTTCCAACAGGAAACACGCCACCTTGCGGTGGCGTTAAATCGCGGGGGGTCGTGCCGGATTGTTACTTTTTGCCAGATGTTGATTCCGGCGTGTCCATCATGTTGCCTGTGGCCAATCCCACAATGACGATGCTTAAAAATACGCAAATTATCCCAAGTACATGGCCAAACACAAATCCGCCCAGCAGCCATAAGATCACAGCCACGATTATCGATATTACAAGCGTGCGAATTTTGGAATCCATGATAAACCTTTCATATTAAATGTCTGCCCGGACCAGATTTTTGTCCGCGCTGGTTAAATGATAGCTCAATACCTTAGGAAAGTGTCTAGTAAATTAGGGGCGATTCATACATAATTTTGCAACTATTTTACCTGATTGATGCAGTCTCGACTTATTTCTCTTCAGTAATTGTGTATCTTCCAAATTATGGAATGAGTTTGAAGCGGAGGTGCATTTTCAGCGACAGCAGGAAAAAGCGCAGGGTAATTGGGTAAGCCAGCCTGATGCGTTTACTCATCGCCTGTGAAACAATGGTGGCGCGCCAGCACAAATTACTTAACCACTTAACCCGAACTTAACCCGAACGTTTCATAAAGTTAGCGTTAGCGGACAAATTTGCGGGGTTTGCGGAAGTGGGGATTTTTTCGTCCACCGCAAAATTTTGCGGTATCTGTCAATATTGCTTGAGCACTGGCGCGTGGCAGATTGAGTAACTTTGTTGCATCGCGTCAATTATTCTGAAATGTTCGGGTTAATTACTGAATGATCGCCTACCTAATCCGCCGCATTTTGTATTCCCTGCCAATTCTGGTCGGGGTTAACCTGCTTACCTTCGCGTTGTTCTTCGTGGTGAATACACCGGACGACATGGCGCGAATGCAGCTTGGCATCAAGCGCGTCACACCCGATGCGATTGAAAAATGGAAGCAGCAGCGCGGTTATGACAAGCCTTTGCTGCTGAACAGCGCGGCCAGCGGCACGGACAAAATCACCGGCACGATTTTCTGGCAGAAGTCCGCCAGCATGTTCGTGCTCGACTTCGGTTACTCGGATGACGGGCGCAGTATCGGTCGCGAAATCACAACACGCATGGGGCCCAGCTTGGCGATTGCGCTGCCGACCTTTTTGATCGGGCTGGTAGCGTACGTCAGCTTCGCGCTGCTGATGACGCTGTTTCGCGCCACCGCGCTGGACATGGCGGGTGTGGCGTTGTGCGTGCTGCTGATGTCGGTGTCCGGCTTGTTCTACATCATCGGCGGGCAATTTGTGGTGAGCAAGCTGTGGCATCTGGTGCCCATTTCCGGCTATGACGGCGGCATGGGCGGCTTCAAGTTCGTGGTGTTGCCTATCGTTATTGGTGTGATCGGCAGCGTTGGTTCCAGCAGCCGCTGGTATCGCACCATTTTCCTCGAAGAGATCGGCAAGGACTATGTGCGCACCGCGCGTGCCAAGGGTTTGTCGGAATTGGCGGTGCTGTTCCGTCACGTGTTGAAGAACGCGATGATCCCGATCCTCACCGGCGTGGTGGTGATTATCCCGCTGCTGTTCATGGGCAGCCTGCTCACCGAGTCGTTCTTCGGCATTCCGGGCTTGGGCAGCTACACCATTGATGCGATCAATGCGCAGGATTTCAGCGTGGTGCGCGCGATGGTGTTTCTCGGCTCGCTGCTGTATATCGTCGGACTGATCCTCACCGATATTTCCTACACCATCGTGGACCCGCGGGTGCGTCTCTCATGAGTTTCGTGCCGGTCATCTTGTGGAGCGATGCGCTGGTGTTCCTGTTGTTGCTGGCAGGCATCGCCAGCGCGTGGTATGTGCGGCAGCGCGAGCATCTGCTGCTGCCGTGGCGGCGTGTGGCGACGAGCAGCGTGGCGATGGTGTCGCTGCTGGTGCTGTCGTTTTTCCTCGTGGTTGGCCTGCTAGATACGTTGCATTACCGCGTCGCTTTGCCGGAGCAGAGCAATGGCAAAACGGTGTATTCGCCGGAGGTGTTGAGCGTGTTCGACAAGCTGGTTACGCCGCTGCGCGCACAAACCGAGAAAACCTATTCCGCGCCGTTGGCAGTGACGCTGTATGCCAAGGAGAGTACCAGCGATGCTAGTGGAAACATACTGCGCGACTATCCACGTTTGCGCTACGGTGGCGTCCATCTGACGGATGAGCAGCAGCGTGATGGTGATGTACTGTGGCGTGGACTGACAGGTGCGCTGGTTGGGCTGATGGTGGGCTTAGCTATTGTGTTTGGCAGCAAGAGATGGCTGGCGCAACGCGGCTGGCCGTTGCGCGCCTTGCTGATTGCTACTCTCATCATCTCGGCTTTGATCGGCATGACCGTTAATCTCGCTGCTGCGTATCACGTGCTCGGCACCGACAAGGTCGGGCAGGACGTGCTGTACCTGTCGCTGAAAAGCATCCGCACCGGGCTGATCATCGGCACTGTTACCACGCTGGTCACCTTGCCGCTGGCTTTGCTACTGGGCATCGCGGCAGGATATTTGCGCGGCTGGGTGGATGATGTGATCCAGTATGTCTATACCGTGCTGAGTTCCATACCCAGCGTGCTGCTGATTGCCGCAGCGGTGCTGATGATGCAGGTGACCATCGATACGCATCCGCAATGGTTCGATACCTCCGCGTCGCGCGCCGATCTGCGTTTGGTATTCCTGTGCATGATTCTCGGTGTCACCAGTTGGACCGGGCTGTGCCGCTTGTTGCGCGGTGAAACGCTCAAGTTGCGCGAGTTGGAATACATCCAGGCGGCGCAGGCGTTCGGCGTGTCGTCGTTCCGCATCCTCACGCGCCACATCATGCCGAACGTGATGCACATCGTGCTGATTTCGCTGGTGATGGATTTCAGCGGGCTGGTGCTGGCCGAGGCCGTGCTGTCTTACGTCGGCGTGGGCGTTGATCCATCCATGATCAGCTTCGGCACGATGATCAACGCGGCGCGGCTGGAGATGGGGCGCGAGCCTATGGTGTGGTGGGCGTTGGCCGCCGCCTTCGGCTTCATGCTGGTGCTGGTGCTGGCGGCGAATCTGTTTGCCGACGCGGTGCGCGACGCGTTCGATCCGCGCTTTAATCGGACTGAGGTCGTTACATGAGCGCCTTGCTCGAAGTGAAAAATCTGGTCACGCGGTTGCGCAACGGCGCGCGCATCGTCGACGATATTTCATTCAGTATTCGGGCGGGCGAGACCTTTGCGCTGCTCGGAGAATCCGGTTGCGGCAAATCCATTACGTCGCTGTCGCTACTGCGGCTGCTGCCGGATGGGGTGGTGCGTGCGGGTGGCACGGCGCTGCTGGATGACATCGACCTGTTCGGCTTGCGCGAGCGCGAGATGCGCGCAGTGCGCGGCGGCAATGTCGCGATGATCTTCCAGGAACCTGCGCTGAGCCTGAATCCGGTGATGACGGTGGGGCAGCAGATCGCCGAGGTGCTGGCATTGCATCAAGGGATGGGCGGCGCGGCGGCGCAACAGCGCAGCGTGAAATTGCTAGCTCAGGTTGGCATCTCAGATGTCACGCGGCGCGTGGCGGAATATCCGTTCCAGCTTTCCGGCGGCATGAAACAGCGCGTGATGATTGCGATGGCACTGGCCGGACAGCCCAAATTGTTGATCGCGGACGAGCCGACCACCGCACTGGATGTCACGATACAGGCGCAAGTTTTGCAACTGTTGCGCGACACCCAAGCCGCCAATGGTATGTCGCTGTTGCTGATTACGCATGACCTCGGTGTGGTGGCGGAAATGGCGCATCAGGTCGGCGTGATGTATGCCGGACAAATCGTCGAGCAGGCCAGCCGTACGCAGTTATTCTCCCATCCGCTGCATCCCTATACGAAGAAACTGTTCGCCGCTTTGCCACATGCGGTACGACGCAATCAGCCGCTGGTCGCCATTCCCGGCAGCGTGCCGCCGCTGGGCAGCATCAAGCAGGGCTGCCGCTTTACCGCACGCTGCGATAAAGCCTGGTCGCTGTGTAGCGAGAAAACGCCGGATTGGACGGTATTGGAAGATGGGCAAGGCGTGCGATGCCATCTTTATGCTGCTGATGCAGCGGGAAGGGATAAGGGGGAAGGGATACGGGTGGATGCCGCGCCGAGGTTTGCCCCTTCCCCCTTATCCCGTCCCCCTTCACTCTTGCAAGTCAAAGACTTGCGCGTCCATTTCCCTATCCGCAAAGGGGTGTTGCAGCGCGTGGTGGGGCAAGTGAAAGCGGTGGACGGCGTGTCGCTGGAGATTCCGCAGGGACGCACGCTGGCATTGGTCGGTGAATCCGGTTGCGGCAAAACCACGCTGGGCAAGGCATTGCTGCAATTGATTCCGCCCACCGCTGGCAGTGTGCAGTTTGCCGGTCGCGAGTTGATCGGACTTGAAGCCGGTGAGCTACGTACGCAACGCGCCACGATGCAGATGGTGTTTCAAGACCCTTATGCTTCGCTGAATCCGAAAATGCGCGTCGCGGAAATTCTCGAGGAGGGCATGACCGCGCTGAATATCGAGAGCAACAGTGCGGCACGCCAGGCGCACATCGATACTTTGCTCGAACAGGTTGGTCTTGCGCGCAGTTCCAAGTGGCGTTATCCGCATGAGTTTTCCGGCGGGCAGCGGCAACGCATCGCCATCGCGCGCGCGCTTGCGGTGTCGCCGCAACTGTTGATCTGCGATGAACCGACCAGTGCGCTGGATGTATCGGTGCAGGCGCAAATTTTGAACTTGCTGAAGTCGTTGCAACAAAAATTGGGACTGAGCTATTTGTTCATCACTCACAATCTTGCGGTGGTGGAATATATCGCGCATGAGGTGTGCGTGATGTATCTCGGACGCATCGTGGAGCGCGGCACGGCAGAGGAGGTGTTGCGCGCACCCAAGCATCCATACACCCAGGCGTTGTTGTCCGCCGTGCCACGCATTGACGGTGCGCGAGGGGAGCGCATCAGGCTGGAGGGGGACTTGCCGTAACCGGCCAATCCACCGCAAGGCTGCCATTTTGCCCCGCGTTGTTCACATGCCATGGAACAATGCCGCGGGAGCTATCCGCCAGCGACAAATTACTCGTCAACACATAGCGTGCATTGCAATTTATATGTCGATAGTTTGGGTTGACGACAGGGTACTTTAGGTTTACAAAGGTAACGGGTTCTCCGGTAGTAAACGGAGATTTGAGTGGTAATTGACCACGATAATTTTTATTTTAAGGAATGGATCATGAGAACCAAATTAGCAAAAGCAGAAAGCGAAGTCAGCAAAGAAAAACTTATGCAGGATTTTCGCGTAGTAGTGACAGACGCCGAGGAGTTGTTGCGTGCAACAGCCGGTCTTGCAGGCGAGAAAGTGTCCGTAGCGCGTGAGCGCATTCAGGAAAATTTAGCGGCTGCCAAGGTGCGCCTTTCCGACGCCGAGGAGGCTGTAATCGCCAGGACCAAGCAAGCGGCAATGGCGACCGACGAGTACGTGCATGAGAATCCATGGAAGGCAGTAGGAATCGGTGCAGGTGTCGGCTTGATTGTGGGCATACTGATTTCGCGCCGTCAATAAGCCATGCCGGAGGCAAGTTCAGGCCTGATGGGGTCGGCCAAGCGACTGGCTTCGACGCTGACTTCCATCGTTTCGACGCGGCTTGAACTGCTGGCGAATGAGTTGCAAGAGGAGCGTCTGCGCCTGACGCAGATGCTCCTTTTTTATTTGTGCGCACTATTTTGTTTTGGCATGGGTGTGCTGTTGCTCACGGTCTTCATCCTGGTGCTGTTCTGGGATGACTGCCGTTTCGCTGTGCTGGGAGGGCTATGTATCCTGTTCTTCGTGCTGGGTACGCTGATGGCGATGTTATTGCGCAATAAGGCGCAGTCCAAATCAAAATTGTTTTCCGTTAGTCTTGCCGAGTTGGCTAAGGACAGGGAACAATTGGAGCCAAGGGAACAACTGGGGCCATGAATGAAAAAACGTTTGAGCTGATACAAAGTCGCGGTGAGTTGTTGGCAAGAATCATCGCGTAGCGCGAGCAGATGACTGAGATCGGAACGCATTGGCGGACCCCGCTGGCACTGGCCGACCAAGGAGTGGCTGCCGTGCATTTTTTGCGTTGCTATCCTTTGCTGGTCGCCGGTGTAG
>CABEDU010000288.1_pt1 | contig 20356 bp, 21 predicted proteins | sample 3133021 | NCBI WGS metagenome assembly CABEDU01 (sample SAMEA5534332, study PRJEB31848) | metagenome | biome: tundra; feature: field; material: soil | place: USA | collected 2013-05 | depth 0.15 m
CCGCAAAGCCGTGGTTCTGGCTGGTGATCATCACGCGGCGGCTATCCATATCCTGAACCGGATGGTTCGCGCCGCGATGGCCGAACTTCATCTTCACCGTCTGCGCACCCACGGCCAAGCCCATCAGCTGCAGCCCGAGACAGATACCGAACAGCGGCACACCCACGGCTAAAAATTGTTTTGTCGCGTTGATCGCGTAATCGCATGGCTCGGGATCGCCCGGACCATTGGACAGGAATACCCCATCCGGTTCCATCGCCAGCACCTCCTTCGCTGTGGTCTTCGCGGGCACCACGGTAATGCGACAGCCGCGCTCGGCCAGCATGCGCAGAATGTTGCGCTTCATGCCGAAGTCGTAAGCCACCACATGAAATTTCGTATGCGCCGCCTCGCTATAGCCAACACCCAACTCCCATACCCGCTGCGTCCATGCATAAGATTGCGTGCAACTGACTTCTTTGGCCAGATCCATCCCGGCCAATCCTGCAAAACCGCGCGCTGCCGCAAGTGCTGCCGCCTCATCCGTACCGGTCGCGATGCAGCCGTTCTGCGCACCCTTCTCGCGCAGGATACGCGTCAGCTTGCGCGTATCGATGCCGGCAATCGCCACGACATTGTTGGCCTTGAGATAGTCCGGCAGCGACTGCGTCTTGCGCCAGTTGCTCACCGTCATGGAAAGATCGCGTATCACCAAACCGCTGGCAAACACCTGGCGCGATTCCGCGTCCTCGGCATTCACGCCGACGTTGCCGATGTGCGGACAGGTCAGCGTGATGATCTGCTTGCAGTAAGATGGGTCGGTGAGAATTTCCTGATAACCGGTCATGGCGGTATTGAACACCACCTCGCCGGCACTGCTGCCGGAAGCCCCGATTGCAATGCCGCGAAACACCGTCCCATCGGCAAGCACAAGAATGGCAGGGTTCGTTTGCGACACCGGATGACTCCCCAAGAAAAGACTGATAGCTCAGATGACATAAAGAAGCGGGACGAACAATGTGTTCATCCCGCTTTGGATTGGCTCGCATTATAGCGGATTGGAGGGGTGGTATCAAATGCTTATGGGCGCGATTGCAATCGGGTTTGAGCGTAGGCGATGCCATAAAATCAATTTTCATCCAAGCCAACATTGAGTAGACTGTAGCTATGTTCTATGTTGACCTCTTCTCAGCCCTGACCCGCCACAAGGTGGACTATCTGCTAATCGGCGGACTGGCCGTATCGCTGCACGGCGTGGAGCGCGCCACAATGGATGTGGACATCACCGTCGCCATGAATCCGGAAAATTTGGCATCCTTGATCGAAACAGCCAAGGAACTCAGGCTCACCCCTGAACTACCCGTCCCGCTGGAAGCGCTCAACGATCTGGAATTGCTAAGACGATGGCACGCAGAACGCAACCTTGAAGCCTTTGCGCTACGCGCCCCGAATCTGGCTGGCGTGACCGTGGATGTGCTGCTGTTTCCGCCCGTGGAATTTGTCGGCATGGCACACCGCGCCGTAGTGTTTAACGTCGCCAATACCCCCATCTGCGTTGTCTCCATAGACGACCTGATCGCGCTCAAGCAAGCTGTTGGCCGCCCGATAGACCTTTCCGACATCGAACACCTGCAACGGATCAAGACGCTATGAGCCAGCCCTTCCCCTCCGGCGACCGCACCTACCATGTCAGCGACGAACGACTGTGCGCATTTCGGATGCTCACCCCGGAACAGAAGTTACGCTGGGTAGAAGAACTGGCGACTTTTTTGAGGCTGGCAAAAATTGGCCGCGAAAAGCCGCAAGATATTTCAAAGCAAAGCTGAGCCTATCAAAGTGATGTGGCGACATCGCAGTGCGTTGCTTGCGGCACTACTTGCTCCCTTGCGGGATGTGGCTGCATGGTTAGTTATTATTGGGCTGTTGCTACAGGGGGTACTGTTGAATTGTGCGGCCTTCACCAGCATCCGGGTTTATCGTCACACACTCGGACACATTAAGAAAGTTGTGGCATGAGTTCCTGGTTGCTCAAAACCGTACATGTCTCCTGCGCAGCCCTCAGCTACATACTGTTTTTTTTGCGCGGCATCTGGAGTCTGAATGGCTCGACCATCATGAGCCAACGCTGGATCAAGATAGTGCCGCATGTCGTGGATACGCTGCTGATCGTCTCTGCCATTACGCTGGCTTTCAGCATCCGCCAATATCCCTTCGTGGATGCATGGCTGACCGCCAAAGTTATCGCGCTGTTGCTGTATATCGGGCTGGGCTTTGTTGCATTGAGATACGGACGGAGCAAAACCGTTCGCCTTTCCGCATGGGTCATGGCACAACTGGTGTTCACCTACATCGTGCTGGTCGCCATCAGCCACAATCTGTGGCCATTTGGGATCTGAAATGATTCATCTATATACAAGCATAAGATTCGATTCATGGAGCAAGGCACTCCACCACCCAGAAGAAAATACACCTGAGCACTAAAATAATGCCGCCCAGATGCTGAAGATCATCATCTTGTCGCGCTGGTCGTCGAGTGCCTTGTAGAGACCCAAGCGCACGGTTACCGGCAGGAAATAGCCAAGTGTCATGTCCAGACTTGCTTCGGCACCCACCGATCTCTTCACATCCGCGCGGAGAAAAACATCGTCCCATGCATTACCGGCTTCGGCAAAAGCGGCACCGTGCACTCGTTTGAAAAAGAACGGGGTATTGCCGCCACCCCATTCGATGTTCTGGATCGGGAAACGGTACTCCATCGTTGCCAGCGCGACTTTTTGCCCGCGATATTTGTTGACCGGATAACCGCGCAAATAGACGTTGTTATCTTCGATGTTGATGGTCATGTCGCCGGGACCCACACCGCCCAATTGAAAAGCGCGCTGGGCGATGACATCGCCGGTTGATTTTCCCGCATAACCGCGCAGCAACAGGACATGGTGTTCGAATGGAAAATCAATATATTCATGCCAGTCGACGCTGTATTTTTTCAGGTTGAAATCGCTGCCGATCTTTTTATCGAGTTGTTCATAGCCGAGTTCAATGTTGCGGCCATCTTCGGGACTGATCGAATAGCCATATTTATTGGCATTGTTAAACAGGTAATCTACCCTGCCGGAAACCTGCCTACCTTGCGCCGGAATGGCTCCGTCATAGCCGCTCCAGGGCGGCACCTGGGTGAGGCCCGATACGCTCTTGCGCTGATAACCAAGACTCAATGAGTGTTGCCGGTCAAGCTCCAACAAGGGAAAGGTCAAAGAGGCATCAAGCATGCGAGAACGCTCAACGTAGTCATCCTGAGCACTGAAACCCAGCCTCTGCGCAAGCAGATTCGCATATGTCATGTCGATGTCCTGCGCGCGTAATTTCAAGCTGGGGAACCAACCATCGTAGAGGTAATTGAAGTCATACCAGGTGCGCTGTTTCGATGGGCCATACAGAGCACTCAAGGTATAACTGTGGCGTTCGACCGCATCGGCACCAAATGTAAACAGACCGGCCAGTGTGCCGCTATAGGAACTGTAGCCAAAATTGGGCAGCCACAGACGCGGGGTCAGGGTCGGCAAAGGATTGTATGATCTCTGCTCTGCACTAACAGGCTGCTCGTTATACTTCATCAGCGGATAAGGATTGCGGTAGTCGCCCACCGCTTTCCGGGCAGCGGGCTGGTTATCCATAACGTGAATGTCAAAACCGCGTGAACTGTAATTCGCAAACGCAATCGCGCTGCCGTCTGGCGTGACCGAGGGCATGAAAGCACCGCCGAGCACATTGCTGACTTGGGAGATTTGTTTGTGATCGAGGTCGTACACATAGAGGTTGAAAATGCCGCTGCGATCCGAAGAAAAATAGATACTGCGGCCGTCCGCACTCCACACCGCGCCGCCGTCGATGGCGCGGTCGTGCATCAGTTCTTCGAGCTTGTTGCCTAGTCTATCAAGTATCCAGATGTCTTTGTATCCGTCCGGCTGCCTGACACCGACGGCGATTTTCTGTCCGTCAGGACTGAAGCGCGGGGTTTCAAACTGGTACTCACTTTCTTCGGTGAGCCAATTGATGTCCTCTGCACCTGCTGTCTTTCGGGTGCCCGGCCAAAAGCTCTTCGGCTCTTGCAATAGCGGCATCGTTGCGAGTCGCGTTTTGCCGAGCCGGTTGGTCACGAATACCAGCCTGGTGCCATCCGGCGACGGAGCCGGATCGCGGGCGCGCAGATACTTGGTGAGGCGAATTTCCTTGCGGCGTTCAAGATCGTAATAGTAGATGTCGTTGTAAAGGTTGGTGTTACGCACCACCTCGATTTTGGTGTAATAGAAACCCTTACCATCCGCTCTCCATGCAATGCCTGGTGCCGACGAGGTCGCATTATTGAAGAGCTTGCGGTCGGCGCTGCCATCGATGTTCATCAGGTGAATCGCCGGGTGTTCATCGGCGTTCTGAACAAAATAGGCTATCTGCCGGCCATCCGGAGAAATCGCCGGCGTGAGATTTTCATATCCGCCCTTGTTAAATCCATTCGGGGTCAGGGCGCGCGATTCACTCAAGTCCTGCGCGAGCACTTTCTGCTTGTCCGCGTCATAACGGCTGGATAGCTCGTTTTTCCATTCGTCCCACAACTCGCTGTAATCGCTGCCAAGCACGCGGCGCGCCGTACCGTTCACCAGAAAAGGCCACCAGCGTCCGCTATAGTCTATCGACAAGTCGGCCAATTTTTCGCGTCCGTATTTTTTTGCGATGAACCCGGTAAAGCTGGCCCCGAACAAATAGGGGACGTCCCCATCCGGCCACTTTTCAGTGTAGTTCGCCGCGTGACTGATGGCGGGAAAGTTGTTCTCCAGCACCGCCATCCGCAACACCATATCGGATGCGGGTGATCGGTTGCGGCCGCCGCCGGTCAATTCGGTTTCTTCATACACCGCCAGGCCTTCAATCAACCAGACCGGCTGAAACATGTTGGGAAAATACAAGTTGCCGAAAATGTTGCTCAGTACTTCCGGAAGGCCATTCACCATATCCAGTTGGACGATGTGGGTGTATTCGTGCGTGATCAACAGCCGCATCCAGTCGTCGTAGTTGCTGGCGCCAAATATGGACTCGCCGAACGGCTGGGTGATATAGAGCGTAATCAGGTTATAGGGTAGCGGCGTTGCCGAACCATTGGCATCATCCAGCGCATCGACGAGAACGATGTTGGTTCGATCGTGCGGCTGCGACTTCATGCGCGGCACCAGCCGAGTATGCACATCTTCAGCGAGCACGACCACCCGCTGTGCCAGAGCCTCTTCACCCTGGTGATAATGGATCAAAAAATGCGGGGAAGTCAGTGTCATCCAGGAAAATGACGGATCGGTTTTTGCAAAGCTGATCGGGAGATAAAAAAGAAACAGCAGCGGAAGAAGTTTTTTCATACCTGCCTTTAGCGGAATAACCGGGGAGAGGAAACTTTACTTCAACCCCAGCACATCCTGCATGTCATACATCCCTGCCGGATTTTCTTTCAGGAAGCGTGCAGCACGCAGCGCACCCAGCGCGAAAGTAGCGCGGCTGCTGGCTTTGTGGGTGATCTCAATGCGCTCGCCGGTGCCCGCGAACATGACGGTGTGATCGCCGACGATGTCACCGCCGCGCACAGTGGCGAAGCCTATGGTGGATGGATCGCGCTCGCCGGTGACACCCTCGCGGCCATACACGGCGCATTGAGCAAGATCGCGCCCCAAAGTTTTCGCAATCACTTCACCCATGCCCAGCGCAGTACCGGACGGTGCGTCCACTTTGTGGCGGTGATGCGCTTCGATGATTTCGATGTCGTAGCCGTGCGCCAGTACACGCGATGCGGTTTCCAGTAGCTTGAACACCAGGTTCACGCCCACGCTCATGTTGGGGGCGAACACGATGCCGATGTGTTGGGCTGCCGCGCCAAGTTGTGCCTTTTGCTGCGCGTTAAAACCGGTGGTGCCGATCACCATGTTCACGCCGAGCTTGCGGCAAATATCGAAATGATGCAGCGTGCCTTCGGGGCGGGTGAAATCGATCAGCACGTCCGCGCCCTGCAGCGCCGCGGCCACATCCGCGCTGACTTTCACACCACAAGCCGTGCCGAACAGTTCTCCGGCATCCCTGCCAAGAAGCGCGCTGCTGCTGTGTTCCAGCGCAGCGTGCAGCGCCAGATCATCCGACTGAAACACGCTCTCCAACAAGATGCGCCCCATGCGTCCGCTGCTGCCGGCGATGGCGATTTTGATTTTTCCCATGCTCTATCCTTTTACTGGTACTTCTGCTTTCGCCGGCGCAGTCTCAACAGACTGTCTGCCATCGGCCATACGCGCCAGATTGTCGCCCTCGAAATAAAGCGTCATGCTTTGTTGTTCGATCACTTTTCCGGCACGCTCCAGGCGATACACATAATCCCAGCGGTTGCCATGAAAGGCATCGTTGATCATCGGTGTGCCCAGCACATAACGCACTTGCTGCCTGGACATGCCGAGCTTGAGCTTTTCGCGCATCTCCGGCGTCACGAAATTCCCCTGGCGGATGTCCATCTTGTATGGCGTCAACAAGGGTACGGTGTTGCACGAAGCCAGCACCGGAGAAAGCAATACTAGGGAAAGCCAAATAATTTTGATGCGCATCACATTCCTAATCAATTTTCAAATGGTAGGGGCACGGCGGTGTCAATTCCGCCCAACCTTTGGTTGGCTGCGGATTGCCTGACTTTGTTGCGCCGTGTCCCTACTACGAGTTGTGATAATACCTCAAGCAGCCACACCCAACATCTCCGCCGCATGTTTGCGTGTAGTCTCGGTGATCTTTACGCCGCCCAACATGCGCGCAATTTCTTCGACGCGTTGCTTGCCATCCAGCACCGTGATGTGGCTCAGCGTGACGCCATTTTCCACCGTCTTGCTCACTTGCCACTGCTGGTCAGCCGCCGCCGCGACCTGCGGCAAATGCGTGACGCACAACACCTGGTATGAGTTGCCCAGTTTTTTCAGCAAATGCCCGACGATTTCCGCGACGCGCCCGCCGATGCCGCTATCCACTTCATCGAAGATCAGCGTCGGCACACTGGCAACCTGCGAGGTGGCGACCTGGATCGCCAGACTGATGCGCGACAACTCGCCGCCCGAAGCGACCTTGGCCAGGCTACGCGCAGGCACGCCTGGATTGGCGGCAACCTGGAATTCTATGGTTTCCAGACCGTAGGCATTGCCGCTGATGGCATTATCTTGGCCCAGCGGCAACAACACCACCGCAAAACTGCCGCCCTGCATCGCCAATGTCTGCATCGCCGCAGTGATTTCACGCGCAAGTTTGCCCGCAGCTTTTTTGCGCGCCGCCGTCAATTTCTGCGCCGCAGCAAGATAGCTTTGCTGTGTTGATTTTTCCTGCTGCTCCAATTCGGCGAGATCGGCATCACCGCCCAACTCCTCCAGGCGCGCCACGATGCGTTGCAACGCTTCATCCAATTGCTCCGGTGCGACGCGATATTTGCGCGCCGCATCCATCACGCTCTGGATGCGCTGCTCCTGTTCGCGCAAGCGTTGCGGGTCGGTATCCAGACGTTGCTGATAATGGCGCAGCGCATAGACCGCTTCCTGCAACTCAGCCTGCGCGCTTTCCAGCATGCGCAGCGTTTCGCCCAGACTGGGATCATGTTGCATACCATCACGGATACGCGCCGTCAGCGCATTGAGTTGCGCCAGACACGCGTTATCCGCCTCACTCAAGGTCTCGATGCCGAATGCTGCGGTCTCCAACAGGCTCGCCGCATGGGCCAGACGCGCATAGTCCTCCTGCAAGGCATTCCACTCCGCCATGTTAAAACCCAAGCCATCCATCTCGTTGCGCTGAAACTGCAACAACTCGCGCTCGGCGGCCACCGCTTCGGCATTCTCGCTGAGGCTGATGCGGCGACGGCGCAATGTTTGCCAATCGTGATACAAGGCTGCGATTTGTTCCGCAGCGCCCGCCATGCCGGCATAACCATCCAGCAACACGCGCTGCGCATCGGGGCGCAGCAGCGATTGATGTGTATGCTGTCCGTGTATATCGAGCAACCGATCGCCCGCTTCGCGCAATTGTTGCAGGGTGGCACTGCGTCCGTTGATGAAGCCGCGCGAGCGCCCCCCGGCATCCAGCACGCGGCGCAGCAGACATACACCCGCATCGCCTTCCAGCTCTTGCTCGCGCAGCCATGCCTGTAAATGCGGCAACGCACTCACATCAAACTCGGCGGCGATCTCGGCACGCTCACAACCGTTGCGCACCATGGACACATCGCCGCGTTCACCGAGTGCCAGCGACAGGGCATCGATAAGAATGGACTTGCCTGCGCCGGTCTCGCCGGTCAGCGCGGTAAATCCGGCGGAAAAATCCAGTTCAAGCGAGGAGACGATGACGAAATCGCGGATAGCCAGGAACTTCAGCATTTAGAGCGTTTGATTCCAGAGCAGCTTCTCGCGCAACGTATGGTAATAACTATGCCCCACCGGATGCAGCAGACAGGCTGCCTCAGGATGGCGTGTGACGATGATCTTGTCGTGCATCTGCAAGTCGTAGCTGGTGTGACTGTCGAAGCGCACGCGAATGTCGCCGGTGCGATGCATCAGTATTTCCAGCACCGACGAACTCTTCACCACGATGGGTCGATTGCTCAACGTGTGCGGACATATCGGAACCAGTTCGAGCACATCGAGACTGGGGTGCAATATCGGGCCGCCGGCAGACATCGCATAGGCAGTGGAACCGGTAGGAGTCGCAACGATCAGCCCATCGGCGCGCTGGTTGTAGAGGTACTCACCGTCCACGCGCACCTCGAACTCGATCATGCTGCTGATATTGTTGCGATGCACCACCACTTCGTTGAAAGCCGAGCCGCTAAACACTTCGACATCATCGCGCAACACCCGCGCGGAAATCAGCAGGCGCTGCTCGGTGACGAACTTGCCCTCCAGCATCGCCGCAATGCTGTCCTGCATGTTTTCCAGAGTGAGGTCGGTCAGGAAACCGAGCCGCCCTTGATTCACGCCGACCAGCGGAATATGGCACGGCGACAAAGTGCGCGCGATGTTCAACATGGTGCCATCGCCGCCGATCACGATCGCCAGATCCATCGCGCGGCCTATTTCAGCCAGACTCATCGTCTTATAGGGACTGTCCTTGAGATGCTCGGCGGTCAGGCTGTCCACCACCACGGTCAATCCTCTGGATGACAAAAACGCGGCCAAACGCAACAGCGGCTCGTCGATTTCCGGAGCCTTGTGTTTGCCGATCAGCGCGACGTTTTGGAAGGGGAATTTCATGGGTGCGATTAAACCACATCGTCCAGGCAATGACAAAGCGGACGATGGGCGGTATAAGAAGCTTTGCCAGTTTATATCGCAACATACTGGAGTCTATTTTTTGAATATACCACTGCCCATTCGTGACGCATCTCATACTACAGAATTATGGCAACCGGCAGAATTAAGGCTGGCCGCGCTTTTCTGGCTGGCTGAGCGCGATGCCGCCCGCAAGGCTGAGGGGGTGCGCCTGCTGGCGCGATCATGGTCGTCTGGTGACGTTGAACTCGATACACATGCGGATCTGACCACGACCCAGTCCATTCCGTGCCGACCGGACAAACCCGAACTGGTGGCGCCGCGTCTGGTCAAGCATCGCTCGATGATCACGTCGGAGGGACGCGCCATCTTGATCCATGCGTTGGCGCATATCGAGTTCAATGCGATCAACCTGGCGCTGGATGCGATCTGGCGGTTCGCCGACATGCCACCGGAGTATTACGCCGATTGGTTGCAAGTAGCCGATGAGGAAGCGGTGCATTTCTCCCTGTTGACCGGACACCTGCAAGGCATGGGTTACGTCTATGGCGACTTCCCCGCGCACAGCAGTCTGTGGGAGATGGCCGACAAGACCCGGCACGACATCCTCGCCCGCATCGCGCTGGTGCCGCGCACAATGGAAGCGCGCGGACTCGATGTCGTGCCCTCGTTACGCGATAAACTGGCGCAGGCCGGTGACATGGCCGCTTCCGCGATCATGGACATCATCCTGCGCGATGAGATCGGCCATGTTGCGATCGGCAACCGCTGGTACGACTGGTTGTGTGATCAGCGCGACCTGGAGCCGGTCGCCACCTATGCCCGCTTGGCCGCCGAATACCGGGCACCGGTCATGCGCGGTCCATTCAATCTGACGGCGCGACGGGCAGCGGGATTCAGCGAGCTGGAGCTGGCCGCGTTGCCAACACAATTAAAATGATTCGGTTCATTCATCACACTACACAAGACAATCGCCGAACCAGGACTCAGTGCGAACTACTTGGAAAACCAGCCATCCCAATTCGGATAATTCGGGATAGCCACGGTATCCGCATCATAGACACCCTGCGCGGCTTGAGTGTGGCACTTGTCACAGAAGCTCAGCGACTTCACACCCTTGTTGCCCTTGATCATTTTATCGGGAATATCATGGTGCTTGCGGGAGATATAACGCAGCTCGGTGATCCGCAGCGGAGCAGGGCCTTCCGCCGTGGCAACAGCGATCTTGCGCGACCGTTTGTACCAGGATTTATCCGCTGCGTTGTCCACCGCGTAATCATGAATGACCTTCAGGGTGTCATTGTCGAGCTCGGCATTTACACCGAAATGTTTGCGCAACGCTTCGGCAGTCAGTAGCGCTTCCCATGATTTTGCCGGCAACAACCCGGGTTGATAGGCAAAATGACATCCCCCGCATTCGTCCTGATACTGCTTGTCGGTAACCGGCTTCACCCCTTTGGTGCGCTGAAAATTAAACAGCCAGCCCACAAAGTTCTCGCCAAAAAAAATTTCTTCCGCCTCGGCATATGCGCTACTCCCTAACAGAGCGGCGGCTAGCAATAATGCTGCGACTTTCAATTTCTTTTGCATCATCTCACCCCGTTACCAAGTCAATTTAATAGCAACAACCATAGCTACCGCGCCCAACTCAGCCGTACCCGCATGGCTCACCGGCACTGCGGACTTTGCCGACTTATTCACTGCATAGAGCATGAGCAGCGCACCTGTGCTGGCCAGCATCACGTGCTGATTATCCGGATCGGTCCAGCCGTCTTCCAAATGAAAGTCGTCCCAGTGATATAGTAGCCCGGTCATCACCGTGGCGATGGCCATCGCAGCGGTAGCTCGTGCCAGCCTGGTGTGGGTGGTACCGGATGTCTGCCTCGGCGGCTGCTGTGAAGCAGGCGGGCAGTTGTGATCACAACCTTCTCTGGACGGCGCGGTCAGCGCCGTCAACCCGGCCAACACCACAGTTCCCAAACCAAGATATTGGTGAGCCTTTCTGCCCGACATCCACGGAGGCTGAAATTCCGCCGCTGGGATTACAGGAGTTACGCCCGCCTGCTCCTGGACGGCATCAGCCTCATTCGCTGCCAGCAGGTAGGCCGGGGAATTAAATGATCGTGATTTTAATGATTGGAAATTATTGGTATAAAAACTTGCGGCAGTCGGCAATGCAAGATTCGCCGCTGTATCGTCTGCGTACACCATTCCCGGTAAAGTCGCCAAGCAGATACCGGCGACAATGTTTCTAACATTAAAATTCAACTCCATTCATTACCCCTTAAACTAACTGTTGTCCCGCTGCACGGCATGTTGCGCGCAAGTCTTCACCCGAGCGGTTTCCGGACATATGCGAACCAAAATACAACAACAATGGCTGAAATTATGACACCCAGCCAATTATAAGAACGACGGATACCCTCATCCGACCCGGCAGATACGAAAGACTTTTGTCCGGGCACCCGTACGAAAAACTTTTGTCCTGGCACCCGTACGAAAGACTTTTGTCCAGGCACCTGTTTGAAACCGGTGATCATGGCGCGCACCAGGTTTTCACGATGCAGGATGCTGCTCATCAGCACGCCGAGGAGGTGTAGAAATATTATCGCCAGCATGACATTGGTAGCAACACCGTGCATATCCACCACGATATCGCTTGCATCATCCTGAAGCGCCAGCACTCCTGTCACTCCTATGAACATGCCCAATGCCAACAGCAGCCAAATCGACACGCTCCCCACTGGATTGTGTCCCAGATAATGCACAGGATTGCCCTTGACCAGCGATATCAGATAAGCAACGATTTCCCTGGGATTGAACAGGAACGAACTGAACCGAGCATAGCGTGTGCCGATAAAACCCCACAGCAATCTAAATGCGATCAAACCCAGCAGGATGTAACCAAGTGCCACATGATAATTGCGCAAACGTTCTGAAAATGCCGTCAGATATGCCGCGCCGAAAGACAACGCCTGCAGCCAGTGAAAAACCCGCGTCGGCGCGTCCCAAACCAAAATACGTCGAATCATAATGTGCTCTTCCTACTTGGGTATTTTTACATTGTCTTCGTTGAAATCACCGCTCTCCGCCTGAGTGTGGCAAGCCGTACAATTGGCCGGACTCTTGACCTTCGGGTTTTTCCAGACGCGCGCTGCCACTTCTCGGTGTTCGGACTTGAACCCACGGGTTTCGGTGATGCGCAGCAACGGTTTGCCCGATGCGCCATGCTTTCTGGCGTCGGCATTCTTTTCCAGAAAAGCCATTATTTCATTGGTGGATGCGGCATCCAGGCTGGCATTGCTGCCAAAGTGCTTGTCCAGCCCCGACATGATTGCGCGCCATGATTCGGCGGAAAGAAAACGCGGCGGATAGGCAAAATGACAAGCGCCGCATTCGGCCAGCCATTTTGCATTGCTGACCGTTGGCCCCTGCCCCTCATCTTCGTCGTCATCAGCGTGGGCATCAGAAGTATGGGCAACAGACATCGTGGCGCCCATCACCAACACGACAACGGAGAACATCCGGGTGAAATTTTTAACATTGAACAGCATGACAGTTTCCTATTTGCGCACGGTGAGCAGGTAAGCGAGCACGTCACCTTTTTCCTGCGGGGTGCATTCCCGATCAAGCACATCGTTACAATTGCGCTTGAACCACTTTGCCACTTTTTTCATGTCAGTGAATCGTTCCTCATTGGCGGCCGGAGCAAGCGGCTTGATGATTTTGTCGGTCTCGGAATGTTTTCCCTGCGCGGCAGGATTGTCGGTATGGCAAGTGGAACAACTCAAATCATGGTTATGCTTGGTCTTGAAGAAACTCTCCCCGCGCGCGGCCGAGAATTCCTGAAAACCCGGCGTGCCCGATGCCTCGGCTTTTATAGCCGCCAGCACCTCGTCGGGTGTTTCCGCGAACGCAGAATTCGCCGTCAGCCCGGCGGCAACCGTAACAACCAAACCAAATGCAAAAAATACGCGCAACATCCATGACTCCCTGAAAATTGAAGTGCCGTTGAGTAGTCTACCAGATATGAAGTTCAACCTTGAATATCAACTTATGATGCACACTCTTCAGCAGATTTGTGCTAGGTTTTAGTCGGAATTGGTGGCCAGGCGGGAGGAACTATCGCTCGCAACATCACACCGGATTTGTAAAGTCGATTGAGCATCACATTGCCGATGGTAGAATCCCTCACATGCTAAACGACCGCGCACAAATCCTGCTCAAGACCCTGGTAGAACGCTATATCAGCGAAGGCCAACCGGTCGGCTCACGCGCACTGCTCCAGTATTCCGGCCTGGAGGTCAGCTCGGCGACCATCCGCAACGTGATGTCCGAACTGGAAGACATCGGTCTGGTGAGCAGCCCGCACACCTCCGCAGGCCGCATTCCGACCGGCTTGGCGTATCGTTTGTTCATCGACACCATGCTCGTCACCAAACCGCTGGACAGCGTGCGCGTGCAGCAGATGGAAAATAAGTTACAGCCGGACAATCCGTCGCGGCTGATCGCACAAGCCTCCAACATACTCTCCGAACTGACCCACTTCACCGGCGTGGTCGCCACGGCGAAACGCAGTGCGATCACCGTGCGCCAGATCGAATTTTTGCGCCTGGGCGAAAAGCGCGTGCTGCTGATCATCGTGATGCCGGACGGCGAAGTGGTGAATCGCGTGCTGTTGCTGGAGCGCGATTACACGCAATCGCAACTCACCGAGGCGGGCAACTTCCTCAACCAGCATTACATCGGCTGCAGCTTCTCGCAAATCCGCGACCGGCTGCGCGGCGAGCTACAGCAATTGCATCAGGATATGAGCGCGCTGATGACAGCGGCACTGGCCGCGGGCGATGCGGCGCAGGCGAAACAATCCGAGGATTACGTCATCAGCGGCGAACACAATCTGCTGCATGTCGAAGACCTGTCCACCGACATGAACCGCTTGCGCGGCCTGTTCAACTTGTTCGAACAGAAAACCGAACTGCTGCAACTGCTCGACGCCAGCCGCCGGGGACAAGGCATTCATATTTTTGTCGGCAGCGAATCCGGGCTGGCCTCGCTGGACGAGTGCAGCGTGATCACCGCGCCCTATTCCGCCGACGGACAAGTGGTTGGCACACTCGCCGTGGTCGGCCCGAAACGCATGGACTATGAGCGTGTCATTCCTATCGTGGACATCACCGCGCGATTGCTGGGTAATGCGCTTTCACAGAATTAAAAATGATTATGCTAACCTCCAATATCCGTTCGCCCTGAGCCTGTCGAAGGGCTAGTTTTCACGCTGCTTGTGGTTCGACAGGCTCACCACGAACGGCCTAATGAACAATTTGTATTTAACTGGATTCCCGCTTTCGCTGGAATGACGAAATTAGAACTTTGGACGACTCACTTATGACCTACCAGACTGAACCCGCTTTCGCGCATGGCACACCCGTCAAGACCGGCATCCTGCTGATCAACCTCGGCACACCCGATGCGCCCACTGTCCAGGCCGTGCGTTCTTATCTGAAAGAATTCCTGAGCGACCCGCGCGTGGTGGAAATTCCCAGGGCGGTATGGTGGCTGATCCTGAACGGCATCATCCTCAACACTCGCCCGAAAAAATCCGCCGCAAAATATGCCACGGTGTGGCTGCCGGAAGGTTCGCCATTGCGCGTGCATACCGCGAAGCAAACTATGCTGCTGCAAGGCTTTCTCGGCGAGCGCACCAAAGCACCGTTCGTGGTGGACTATGCGATGCGCTACGGCACCCCCTCCATCCCCAGCGTGCTGCGCAAGCTCAAGGAACAAAACTGCCAGTGCATCCTGATCGTGCCGATGTATCCGCAATATGCCGCCAGCAGCACCGGTACCGCCTTCGACGGCGTGTTCCGGGAATTGCTGCAAATGCGCAACACCCCCGCGTTGCGCACCATCAAAAACTATCACGATAACCCCGGCTACATCAAAGCACTGGCGAACAACATCAACGACTACTGGATGAAAAACGGCCGCCCGGAAAAACTGGTGATGAGCTTCCACGGCCTGCCGCAATTCTCGCTCGACAAAGGCGATCCCTACCACTGCGAATGCCACAAGACCGGACGCCTGCTGGCGCAGGAACTCGGCTTGAAGCCCGAGCAATACTTCCTCAGCTTCCAGTCGCGCTTCGGCAAAGCCGAATGGCTCAAGCCCTACACCACCGCCACGCTCAAGGCGCTGGGCAAACAAAAGACCAAACGTGTGGACGTGGTCTGCCCCGGCTTCGTCGCCGACTGCCTGGAAACGCTGGAAGAAATCGCAATGGAAGGCAAAAGAGATTTCCAGCACGCGGGCGGCGGCGAATTTAACTACATCCCCTGCCTCAACGAACGCAACGACTGGATGCACGCGCTGACCGATCTGGTGATGGATAATTTGCAGGGCTGGCTGATCGCGCCGAATGCGGCGGAACTGGAACAAGGCAGGTTGCGCGCGCTGGCGATGGGTGCGAAGAAGTGAACCAACTGATGCAATGTTGTACGTCAAATAAGATTGCTACTTAACACTAGCTCAAAGGAGTCATCATGAAGCGATTTAACGTTGTCATTCCAAGAGAAGATGGAGGCATCGAAGTCTACCCAATGAAGGAGTGGTTACGGCAACATCCTGATTCCATTCCTGCCGGTCTTGATCCCACCTTCTCCACCTCTCATCAGTTGCGGAATGGACTTCGCACGCTTGGATGGTCAGTTCAAGAAACCGCAACTGAAGAACGCCTGATGAAGCCTGGTTCCAGCCAATTGGAAGCTACCATTGAGGCGGTGCTCGGAGAAGAAGGCGAAGGTAACGACAGCGCCGAAGAAAATGCTGCCGCTTTTGAACTTGAATACCAACTCCGTGATTTCATCGCCCAGAATTTCTCTGCAATTCCAGTTGAAGGAAAACGCTTACGGCTCTATGTAGACTCAACTGGTCGAGATGGTGTTGAGTATCCGACTGCTGTTGGGCCAATCGACATCCTAGCGGTTGATGAAGAGGAACAATTTGTAGTGTTCGAGCTAAAGCGTGCCCGCAGTCCCGACCATACTATTGGTCAACTCGCACGCTATATGGGGTGGATTTCTGAGACTATTGCGCGGGGGAAAAAGGTTCGTGGAGTAATTGTAGCGAAGTCAATTAGCAAAAACTTGCATTACTCTGTAATGGTGGTTCCTAACGTAAGCCTCTTCGAATACAAGATCAAGTTTGAACTCAACAAACCTGCAAGTTCACAGCCGTAGGTCGGGCTTCGCCAGACATGGTGGGCAAAGCCCACCCTACATCAAGCCAGCATAACCAACGTATTTTTTAGAACTCAAAACATGACTGCCATAAATCCCCCAGAAAATCCTATAGGCGTTTTCGATTCCGGTGTCGGCGGATTGTCAGTGCTGCGCGAGATCCGCCGCGAGTTGCCAGGTGAAGACCTGCTGTATGTGGCCGATTCAGGCCATGCGCCATATGGCGATAAATCCACGCAGTTGATCGAGGCAAGGTCGATTGCCATTGTGGAATTCCTGGTGAGCCAACACGCCAAGGCCATCGTCGTGGCTTGCAATACGGCAACCGGTGCCGCGATAGAAACGCTGCGCGCAAGATTCTCGGTGCCTATCGTTGCGATGGAACCCGCCGTCAAACCGGCGGCGACGCACACCAAATCCGGGGTGATCGGCGTGCTGGCCACCAGCGGGACGCTAGTCAGCAATAACTTTGCGAAGTTGCACGCGCGCTTCGGTGCTGATGTAAACATTTTGGTTCAGGCCTGCCCCGGACTGGTTGAACAGGTGGAAGCCGGTGATCTGTCCGGTGACAAAACCCGTGCATTGATCAAGCAATATGTCTTGCCATTGTTGGCGCAAAAAGCCGACACCATTGTGCTGGGTTGCACGCACTATCCGTTCCTTGTTCCGCTCATCCAGGAGATAACCGGGCCGACGGTTGCTATCATTGACCCTGCCGCCGCCATTGCGCGGGAACTCCGGCGCCGGCTTGCCAGCATAAAACAGTTATCACCCGAGGCGCGTGCCGGTACAGAACGCTTCTGGACCAGCGCTGCACCAGACAAAACGAAGCAAGTCATTTCGCAATTGTGGCGGGCGGACATCGACGTGCTGAGCTTGCCAAAGGAACACTAATCATGCATTCCACACGGACGCGCAACAGTTGGCACGCGCCGATGCAATAAAAAAAGCAGGCATTTTCCCTCTGCCCGATTAGCTGCTATGCTTAACCCGTGCTGAAGAAGTGGCACTGTTCAATTCAGGGATACGACCATGACCAAACAATCACACCCTGCTGGCTTTCACCCCATCCGCCGCGACCGGCTGCCGCTGGAAACGGTAATGGACAGCTACAAAACCAAGGGCAAACTTCCCGAGCCGACGGTCTGTCCGGACTGTGGCGCGGTGTTTCACGCCGGCCACTGGCAATGGTTGGCAAAACCCAAGGATGCGCATCAGACAACCTGCCCAGCCTGCCATCGCGTACGCGATCATTTCCCGGCGGGATATGTGTCGTTGGATGGTGAATTTTTCGCATCTCACGAACAGGAAATCCTGCAACTGATACAGCATCGGGAAGCGCAAGAAAAGGCAGGACACCCGTTGCAGCGCATCATGGCCATTGAGAAGACGAAACACGGCACTCTGGTGACCACCACCGACATCCATCTGGCGCGCGGCATCGGTGAAGCGTTGCACCATGCCTATCAAGGCGAACTGGAATTCCACTACAATTCTGATCAGAACCTGATGCGCGTCAGCTGGAGCCGCTAACGCAAAACGTGCGGCTAATCGTCGCTAAGGCGCGGTGACACACCTTCTGCCGGGTCACCGGTTTCCGGGTCTGTCCAGTCGGCGATGCCGATTTCCGCTTCTGCGTCTTCCACCGACTCGCCTTCTTCATAACCGTTGTCGTTTTGGCCCTCCATGTCCTGCATCGCCTCAAGCCGCGTGGGGAAAGGACCATACAGTTTTTCGCTGAGCTTATCCTGCCAGTAAAAGCCATCCGGCCGTTCGATCACCTGTGTTTGGTCGTTTTCGGATGGGGTAGGTGCAATAGGCTTAATGGTGGTCATCGTTACCTCCAAATTATAACCAGCCACTTGGTTGCCGTTAACCAATGACTTAGTTGGGGTAGTGTACCAACTTAGTCAGATGGCTATGCAAAGCTTTTTGGCGACCTAGTGGAATGGCTAGGGGTTTCATCAGTGCATGGCGTGCAGATTAACTAACCTGTTAAACGCCATTTTAGGGAACCTCTAAAGCTTGATAAAATGCTCGCGGTAATGTTTCATCTCATTGATGGACTCGTAAATATCGGCCAGCGCCTCGTGCTTGCCGTGCTTTTTTACCCCCTGCGCCATTTCCGGCTTCCAGCGTTTGGCCAGTTCCTTGAGCGTGCTCACGTCGAGATTGCGGTAATGGAAGTAGTCTTCGAGCTTCGGCATCCAGCGTGCAAGGAAGCGGCGATCCTGACAGATGGAGTTGCCGCACATCGGCGAGGTGCGCGTCGGCACATATTCCTTGAGGAACTCGACCATCTGCACTTCCACCGCCGCCTCGTCCAGCGTGGAGGCTTTCACTTTATCGATCAAACCGGATTTGGCGTGGGTGGATTTGTTCCATGCATCCATGCCATCCAGCACGCTGTCCGGTTGATGTACCACCAGCACCGGAGCCTCGGCGATAGTTTCCAGATTGTTATCGGTAATCACCAGCGCGACTTCGATCACGCGATCGGTGTCCGGGCTTAAGCCGGTCATTTCCATATCTATCCAGATAAGGTAATTTTGATTTTGTGCCATAATTCGTACAGCAAAGATTTGAACGCGCAGACGCGTATTGTGTCACAAGCACGTCCCTTACGAACACTGAATCAACACCCCTCATGACCGCGACACAATTCTCCTTTATTTTCATCGCCGCCCTGGCGCTGACCACGCTGGCCAAGTTGTGGCTGGCGCGCCGTCATCTGGGGCATATTGCCGCGCATCGCGCCGCCGTGCCGGAGGCGTTCCACGAAAAAGTCCAGCTTGGCGATCATCAAAAAGCAGCCGACTACACCTCTGCCAAGACGCGCTTCGACATGTTGGGAACGCTGTTCGATGCCGCGCTGTTGCTGGCCTTTACGCTGGGGGGCGGCATTCAATTCATCGCCGGACTTTGCAACGGCTGGTTCAGCTCCCCACTCATGCAGGGCATGGCGACCATCGTCGCGGTGCTGGTGCTGTACTCGCTGCTGGAAGCCCCATTCAACCTGTACCGCACCTTCGTCATCGAAGCGCGTTTCGGTTTCAACAAAATGAGTTTCATTCTGTATCTGCTGGACGCGCTGAAAGGCACATTGATCGGTGCGATCCTCGGACTGCCGCTGCTGTTCGGCGTGTTGTGGCTGATGGAACGCATGGGCGAATACTGGTGGCTGTACGTTTGGCTGGTGTGGGTGACGTTTAACCTGCTCATCCTGTTCATCTACCCATCGTTCATCGCGCCGCTGTTCAATAAATTCTCGCCGCTGCAGGACGATGCAATGAAAACACGCATCGAATCCTTGCTCAATCGTTGCGGCTTTACCGCGCAAGGCTTGTTCGTGATGGACGGCTCGAAGCGCAGCTCTCACGGCAATGCCTATTTCACCGGCTTCGGCAAAACCAAACGCATCGTGTTTTTTGACACGCTGCTGCAACGCTTGAGCATCAATGAAGTCGAGGCGGTATTGGCGCATGAACTGGGACATTTCAAACGCCGCCACGTGATGAAACGTATCGTGGCGACCTTTGCCTTGAGCCTGGGATTCTTGTGGCTGCTTGGCCTGCTGATGCAAACCGCGTGGTTCTATCAGGGCCTGGGCGTCAACATGCCCCATTCGCCCTTCGATACCTCGGGAAGCTCAGGGCAGGCTTCCCCCGCGCTCGCGCTGCTGCTGTTCTTCATGATCCTGCCGATATTCAGCTTTTTGCTGCATCCTTTGCTGTCGGCCTATTCGCGCAAACATGAATTCGAGGCGGATGCTTACGCCGCCAAGCAAACCGACGCTGCCGACCTGGTCAACGCGCTGGTCAAACT
>CABEDU010000334.1_pt1 | contig 18314 bp, 17 predicted proteins | sample 3133021 | NCBI WGS metagenome assembly CABEDU01 (sample SAMEA5534332, study PRJEB31848) | metagenome | biome: tundra; feature: field; material: soil | place: USA | collected 2013-05 | depth 0.15 m
ATAATCTGTACCACCACCAGAGGCGCGTAGTACTCCGTCTTGCCCACTCGCCAGATCAGGTACGGAATGGTAAAGATGAGCATCATCGCAATCAGGAATATTTCCGTGGTGCTCATTGATGTATGCATGGTTTCACCATTTTTGAATCGTTAAGAAACAGGGTTGTTGAGGTGTCCTGCATTCACTGATCTGCCGTAACTCGCCGCCACAGCAACAGCGGGAAGCGCAGCACGAAGCCGCACATCAGGCGAATGTGCATCCATGTCAACAAGGTGTTGTCGCGCAAATATTTGAAGTGCGACACACCGCCTTCATCCGCGCTGAAGTAGCGCACTGGCGCGGCCAGATTAATTGGACGGACACCATGCCAGCACAGGCGCACGGCAACTTCTGGATCGAAATCGAAGCGCCGCATCCATGGGCTGCGTTCCATGATCTGACGCAAAGGTTTGACCGGATAAACGCGAAAGCCGAATAGCGAATCGCCTATCCCCGCGCCGAGGGTTTCCAGATTAGCCCACCAGTTGGAAACCTTGCGTCCGTTCACGCGCAACGCGGGTGCGCTGGCATCGAACACGGGTTTGCCCAGCACGACTGCTTCGGGATTTTTTTGTGATACCAACATGAATTCCGGGATCATGTCGGCGGGATGCTGCCCGTCTGCATCCATCGTGAGCACATGCGTGTAGCCCGCTGCAGCGGCTTGTTGCAAGCCATGCAGCACTGCCGCGCCTTTGCCTTGGTTGCGGGGCAGAATGAAGGCTTTCAGCTCCGGGGTATGCGCTGCAAGGGCTTGCAATGCCTCTGCCGTGCCGTCCGTGCTTCCGTCGACCACCACCCACACCGGCTGCCAGACAGCGAGCGCATGACTCACGGTTTCCATGACTTTAGTGCCGGTGTTATAGGACGGAATGAGCACAAGGTGGGAATGAGATATGGCTGGCACGATGTTCCTGTTCAATCACTGGGGCACGAGCACTTCATCGGCTTAATCATTATTCTTCACGGCAAGACGTTCCCTGAAGTAATTTTCCAGATCGTCGACAAATGATTTTCTGTCGCCACCAACTTCGAATCGCTTGCCCAGCGTCACTCGAAAGGTCAGCGGGAATTGCGGTTTTTTCCACAGTGGCCATCCTTTGCCGAGAAACGCCGAACTGTATTCGATGAATACCGTTTGCACCGGCACACCCGCCCTGCGTGCAATGAGGGCAAAGGCTCCCGTGAATTCGTTAACGGGCTGCACAGCCGTACGGGTAGCCTCTGGAAAAATCAGCAGCTGAGTGCCCTGTTTCAATTCAGCAACGGCGGCACGAACCATGTTCCTGGTTGAATCATTGCGAATATAACCCGCCAGACGTGCACCACCGCCGAAAAGAATGTTGTCCTGTATATCCTTCTTCATGATACAGACGATATTGGTCAGGCGCGAACCGACCAGCACCACGTCGATCAAACCCGGATGGTTAGGCACGATGACGATAGATTCGTCATTGGAGAGCGCATCGAGTGCTGAGATGTCACACTTGAAAAGGCCGGTACTTTCGATAAAGACGAGGTATGGCCAAAAAATGCAGGTGATAAGGAACCGCCCCAGGCGCGAGCCAAAACGTCGCGGCAAGAGGGGATACAACACCGCCCCAAGGAAGGTAAATAAAACGCCCCCCACACCAAAAATGGCGAGCGAAACATACAACGCAATATATTCGTATAAGGTTCGAAACCCTGTAGCAATTACCTCTAAGCCGCGCACAACCGTGTTAATCATGACCAGTCCCAATTTATTTTCATGCGAGGCACGACTTTAGTTATCCTCATCTACTTTAATCGAAGATTCTGCAAACACCCAGGAAACAGCACAACCGAAGGTGGCTGATTCCTTGCTTTTCACCAGCGGACTTCCCTCAAATGCCGCCCCCTGGAGCCTGTCCCATTTCACGAATCCGCTTATCCAATAGCTTGGAAAACGCTTGGTCAGCGCTGCGACAACCTGGCTACCTGCGTAGCCGCCGCTGGCAGTGTAAGCAGGGCGATCCGGGCGAGCATAGCTGGCATCAACACCATAAAAATACTGGTTATAGCGCCTATCGGTAAAGATCGGGCCTGCGCCCATCCCCAAATTCCATCCGGTTTGATCAAACACATTCTGCACGTCGAGATTCAGTTGCGGCTGAAACATAAAGCCGATATCACGCAAGTAGGAGAAATCAGTGGCAATCACCGAACGCAGAGGTAAGCGCAATTCCAGCTGAGCATGATTTGATTCTGATTTGTGTAGCGATATATTTAACGCCGGTCCAATTTCAAACGTGGGGTCAAGGTTAGGCATACCTTGCCGCGCCCCGTTATTCCTGACCGGCACAGTACCATTCACACTCACATCCAACTCTGCCGCTTCAGTGTGAAAAAGCAGGCCACGCACCCGTTGACGATCAACTTTCAGAATGTCACCGTGATAAATCACATAAGGTATCGGCAGCACATAGGTTTCCCGTTCATTTGAGCCGCGATAATCCGGGAAGTCGATATAAGCGGCACCCGCTCCTATTTCCCACTGAGGCACCTGCTCCGCGATTGCCGAAGATGCTAAGAGTATGCTCGCCGCTGCGGTGATGAAAATACTTTTTAAAAGCACCATCTGAAAACCTGATAATCCCGCTGCATCATCTTGCGTGGCTCCAACATACCGCCTCAATCTCCACCAGCAAGTCAGCACGGCAAATATCAGCCTGCAGAACAATCAACTCCGACGGCGTGCCAAGTTCTTCCTGAATAATACCCACAACTTCGGCAAAATCCTTTGCATGACGCACATAAACCTTAAGGGCCAGGTCGCTTGCGAAATCCACGGGAGCAAATCCCTTCAGAACAGCCTGCTCGATTACAGCACGAATATTCACCAGTGTTTCGCGTGTTTGCAAACTCACCGACGCCGGGTGCACTGTCTCGTGACCCAAAATGCTGGCGGTGCCAGAAATAAATAAAGTCTGTGCCGTATCCTGGAAAGCCAACGTTGCCCTTGAAAAGGTCGGGCTGCGCGGCCCATATTGTTTTGGATAACTATAAGCGCTGATCTGGCGGGGATTTTCTATTTGCAGCCCGGGAGAACGTGCAGCAAGAAAGTAAATAACCAGCGGCCCGCCGTGACTTCCCAATGCGCAGGCGGCTGGTGAGTCCTCAACTTTTTTCTGATAGCGAACAAAAGCCTCATGGCGCCCGATACTGAAACCACGGTAACGCTCAATGTCATTTTTGATAGCATTGATTTCCGGGAAATAATTCCAAACTCTGATCAGGTTTGAATAGTTGCTGCGCTGAAGAAACTCGAATATGCCGGAAAATGCGCGGAGAGCCACCTCGCTCAAATCTTCTGCCGCATTATTTTGAAACGACATGCGGCCAAAAAAAATATCTTCGTTGCCGGCACCTGTCATTAACTCATCGTGATATTGACTCACTGGCTTATTGGCTGTCCATATTTCATAGGCAGCATCGCTTCCCAATACCGGAGTATCGACCCAAAGTACCGGACAACCGGATTTCGTAGTTGCAACAGGGTTGCTACCAAAGCCAACCACGCACGCGACCCGATCGCCGCACTGCGCCAGATACGCGTCGAGTGCCCCTGGCACAAGATACTTAAGCGTTACAACCCTATTTTGATGAACTTCATATCCCATCATGGTGCAGTTAACTCGCCAACGACTTCCTTGATCGAACGTTTACGACGAAGCCAAGCCAGGTAACTCTCTTTGAACATAACAATGCTCTGAAGGTAATAAATAATCTTGAAGAGCATCAGCCGGAACCGTACCGGAGTATCACCAAACAGATCCCCCGCCAACACCGACAGCAGTGTTTCCTGCAGGCGAAAGTTATTGCTCGGCAGCATAAACAAATTACGCATAACCGGCGTGGTCATGCGATAAATAACCCAGGAGAAAATTTTCAATCCATGCCGGGAAGCCAGGTCGAATTTCTTTAAAGCGCGTGTTGCCTTGGCAGGATTACGCAAACATTCATCGATAGCCTCGGCACCTGCAAAGGCACTGTTCATGGCCAACAAAACACCCGAGGAGAACACCGGATCAATAAAGGCGAAGGCATCACCTAACATGAGGTAGTTCGACCCGGAACTACGGCTCGAAGTGTATGAAAAATTACCTGTGGCAGTGACGGGAGATACCAGCTTCGCTGCTCGCAAGCGTTCTGCCAACGGCGGGCAAAGTGCGATAGTGGCGGAAAAAAATTGTTCTTTGTCTATCTTGCGCGACTTCATATAATAGGGCCAGCAAACAGCACCTACGCTGACTGAACCGTCTGCCAGCGGGATATACCAGAACCAACCGTGCTCGAACCAGAACAAGGTAATGTTTCCCGCTTCCTTGCCGATACGCCTTTCGGCTCCCTCGAAGTGCCCAAAAATAGCCGCACTGGCGTGCTTCTTGTTGCGCTGTTTGATACCAAACTGATTCGCCAGCAGCGTGTCCCGCCCCGATGCATCAACCACGAAACGAGGCTGCCACTGGGTAATCTGGCCATCTTCACTCTGCGATGTGACAACGGCTCGTGCGCCGCGAGGAAACTCGATCCCTGTGACTCTGCATCCCTCGCGCGCACGCGCCCCTTTGGCAATAGCATTTTTGAAAAGTATCTCATCAAACTCTGAACGACGCACCTCATAAGCATGAGGAAAAGATTTATCCAGTGCCTGCCCAAAATCAAAATAGCTTACCTGCTCATGATCGGGCGAAACGAACTCCGCTCCGTATTTGAGGATGCCGATAGAGGCAATCTGCTTTTCAACACCCAGACGCTCGAACATCGGCAGGTTTAATGGCAGCAGCGATTCGCCAATATGGAATCGCGGGTGATGCGATTTTTCCAGAAGCACGACGTCGTAACCGTGTTCAGCCAGCAATGCTGAAATAGTCGATCCAGCTGGCCCTCCACCAACAACCAATATATCCGGGGAATTGCCAGCTTCCTGCAGACCAGCTTCCTGTTGAATAGGAATTCCGTAGGATGCCATCGAATTTTTACCTGCTTTCATTTTGTGGGATTTTAGCATAACGCGGGTTCAAATTTGAAGTGCAACGCCTGACTTGAAGAATACCTGATTGGGTGTCTGGTATCCAAGTCGTTTTCTGGGTCGGAGGGGGCGCAGCCAGTGTGTAGTTCACTTTTGCAATTTCGACTTGCCGGTCAAAGGGCATGGATGCTACCGCATCCCGCCCACCCAACCAGTGTTACTCAAAATTGCACTTCATTCCTGAATTCGCCTACAACATTAAAGGCATATAAACGATTAACAAGAATCCGCGTAAGGCGGAAGCCGTAGGGCGCAATCGTTATTGCACCAAAGGTAGGCAATTCTCTAAGCTCTTACGATCTTGAGAAATTGACACCGCCGAATGAAAACATCCGGTGCAATGCGCTACGCTTATTGCACCCTACAAAATCTGAGAAGCTATCCCGGTCACTTTCCCAGATACGCGCGCTGCACTGCATCACTGCCCAGCAGTTCACTAGCCGCACCCGACAGAGTGATCGCGCCACTTTCCATTACGTAGCCACGCTGGGCAACTTGCAGGGCGAGCCTGGCGTTTTGCTCGACCAGCAGGATGCTCATGCCGAGTGCTGCGATATCGCGTATGGTTTCGAAGATCTTTTGCACCATCAGCGGTGCGAGTCCCATGCTCGGTTCATCCAGCATCAGCAAGCGCGGGCGGCTCATCAAAGCGCGCGCCATCGCGACCATTTGCTGCTCGCCGCCGGAGAGCGTTCCGGCCAACTGGTCTTTGCGTTCGGCGAGGCGCGGGAATAATCCGTACATGCGCGCGAGGTCTGTTGTGATTTTATTCTTGTCGCTGCGGCTGTATGCGCCCATCAGCAGATTTTCAGCCACCGTCATGCGCGCGAATACGCCGCGTCCTTCTGGCACGAGTGCGATGCCCATCGCGGCGCGCTGGTGGGCCGCGATATTTTTCAAGCTCTTGCCATCGTATTGAATTTGCCCGCTGGCCGGATGGAGCAGTCCCACCAAGGTTTTCAGTGTGGTGGTCTTGCCTGCGCCGTTGCTGCCGATCAGCGCGACCAGTTCGCCGGGCGCAACATTAAGGCTGATACCTTTTAGCGCCTGAATGCCGCCGTAGCTGACTTTCAGGTCGCGGACTTCGAGCAATGGGCTAGTCATCGCCACCTCCGTGCGTGAGGGTGGCGGCAGAGCCGCCGGGCACCCCACGGCCTCCCCCTGTGTCAATTCCGTCCAGCCTTTGGCTGGTAACGGATTGCCTGACTTTGTTATGCGGGGACGAACTGGGGGTTTCTTGTCCGAGATAAGCGGCAATCACGGCGGGATCTTTGCGCACTTCTTCCGGCACGCCTTCGGCGATCTTTTTGCCGTAATCCAGCACCGCCACACGGTCGCATAGTCCCATGATGAGCTTTACATCGTGCTCGATCAGCAGCACGGTGATGCCGTGATCGCGTATGGTCTGCAACAGCGTTTTAAGACTTTCCGTTTCGGTGGCGTTCATGCCTGCGGCGGGTTCGTCGAGCGCAAGCAACAGCGGATCGGTGGCCAGGGCGCGGGCAATTTCCAGGCAGCGTTGTTCGCCGTAAGACAAGTGCTTGGCGAGAATCTGCGCGGGCTTCTCGATCCCGACATAACGCAGCAATTCGCGCGCGCGTTCGGTGATGGCGCGCTCTTCATTGCGCGTTGCGCGATTGTGCAGCAAGGCGCCGAACACGCCCGCGCGGGTGCGCACGTGACGGCCGATCATCACGTTTTCCAGCGCGGTGAGGTTGGCGAACAGGCGGATGTTCTGGAAGGTGCGCGCGATACCGGCTTGCGCCAGGACATGCGGTTTGCCTGCTTGATAGTGCGTGCCATTGAACTGGAATTCGCCCGCGCTCGGTTGATACAACCCGGTCAGCACGTTGAACAGCGTGGTCTTGCCCGCTCCGTTCGGGCCGATCAAACCGTAAATCTCGCCGCGCTGGATATGCAGCGACACGTCACTCAGCGCGCTCAATCCGCCGAACTGTTTGCTGATGCGCGAGGCGTGCAGCAATACGTTTTCAGTGTGTGGCATCGTATACGCTCGCTTCAGCAGTCGTCTCATCGCCATCCAGTTCGCGGCGACGCACACGTGACGGTAGCAGCCCGGCCGGACGATACAGCATCATCACGATCAGCGCGCCGCCGAACAGCAACATGCGCAAGCTTTCCGGATCGACCAGCGTCTTGCCGAACAATACCTGTTGCAGCGGCACGACGCTGTGGCGCAACACCTCGGGCAGCAGCGCCAACAACACGCCGCCGAGGATCACACCCGCGATGTTGCCCATGCCGCCCAGCACGACCATGCATAACACCATGATGGATTCCATCAGGCTGAAACTTTCCGGGCTGACGAAGCCCTGGAAACCGGCGAACAGAGCGCCGGACGCGCCGCCGAACATCGCACCCATCGCGAACGCCAGCAGCTTGAGGTTGCGCGTGTTGATGCCCATCGCGGAGGCGGCGATCTCGTCTTCGCGTATCGCCATCCATGCTCTTCCGATACGTGATTTTTCCAGTCGCTGCGAGACGAAGATCACCAGTGCAGTGAATGCCAGAAACAGATAAAAATACAGATGAACCGAAGGAAACGTGATGCCGAAAATTGCCTGCGTGGTATTCAGCGAAATGCCTGCCACGTTGATCGGATCAATACGACTGATGCCTTGCGGACCGTTGGTCAGATTGATGGGCGCGTTGAGATTGTTCAAAAAAATGCGGGTGATTTCGCCGAAGCCGAGCGTGACGATGGCCAGATAATCACCACGCAAACGCAACGTGGGCGCGCCGAGCAACGCGCCGAAACCGCCCGCCAGCAAAGCCGCCAACGGCATGACGATCCAGAACGACAGATGCACTCCATCGGGGAACAACAACGGAAATGCGTGCGCCAGATGCGGCGAACCGGTCAGCGCGTAGCAATACGCCCCCACCGCGAAGAACGCGATGTAGCCCAAATCAAGTAAGCCCGCATAGCCGACCACGATGTTCAGCCCGAGCGCCAGCATGATGTAGAGCATCGCAAAATCGACGATGCGCACCCAGCCGCGTCCGAACAGTGCATCGGTGGCGAAGGGCAACAGCAGCAATGCGGCTAGCATCAACCAGAATGTCAGGCGTGTGCGATCGCCGAATAATTTCATTTCTTTAAACCCTCGTAGAAGCGTCGCGAGCAGCCCGAAGCGCAAGGAGCCGCACAGCGAGCGACGAGACATACCGTATGGGTAGGCGAGGAGCAAGCGCGCACGCGACGCCGCGATTCGGGCGCGCAGTAGCTTATGCGAGGGTTTTCAGGCGCGTTCAGCAATGCGCTCTCCCAACAGACCCGAGGGGCGGAATACCAGCACGGCGATCAGCACAAAAAAAGCGAACACGTCCTGATAGTTGCTACCCAAAAATCCGCCGGTCAGATCACCGATATAGCCTGCACCCAGACTCTCGATCAGCCCCAGCAGCAGCCCGCCCAACATCGCCCCGCGCAAGTTGCCGATACCGCCCAATACCGCAGCGGTGAAGGCTTTCAGGCCGAGCAAAAAGCCCATGTAGTAATGCGCCAGCCCGTAGTTGGCACTGACCATCACTCCTGCTACTGCGGCGAGTGCCGAGCCGAGCATGAAGGTAATGGAAATCACGCGATTGATATCCACACCCATCAGTTGCGCGGCGTGTTGATTCTCGGCCACCGCGCGCATCGCGCGCCCCAGTCGGGTGCGATGCACTACCACCATCAACCCCGCCATGATCGACAATGCCAGAATGAAAATGATGATCTGAATATCGTTGATGATCGCGCCGCCGAAAGTATGCGGATGGTTGGCGATCAGTTGCGGGAAGGCGTGATACTCGCGCCCCCAGATCATCATGGCGAGATTCTGCAACACGATAGATACGCCGATCGCGGTGATCAGCGGAGCGAGGCGAGGCGCATGGCGCAACGGGCGGTAGGCGATGCGCTCGATGCCATAGCCCAGCACCATACAACCCAGCATCGCCAACCCTATACTGAGCGGCAATGCCAATAGCGGCGGTACGCCCAAACCCATCAATGCAGTAAGCGCGGACAGCGCCAGCATTGCGCCTATCATCACCACTTCGCCATGCGCAAAGTTGATGAGTCCGAGTATGCCATACACCATGGTGTAGCCCAGCGCGACCAGCGCATACACGCTGCCTTGCACGAGGCCATTGATGATTTGTTGTAAGAAAATTTCCATAGCTGGCAAACAAAAACGACACGCGAACGTGTCGTTTAAGTCATTGCGTCAAATGTGCATCAATGCGCCGCCGGAGCAGTTGCGCCCAGCGTTTCCAGCGGCTGCCACTTGCCCTGTTGCACTTGATACACAGTGATGGCGCCGCCCTTTAAATCACCTTTTTCATCGAACTGGATCTTTGCCGTCACTCCTTCGTGTGTGATGGTCGCGAGTACAGGCAGGTATTTTGCCGGCTCCACCGAACCGGCTTTTTGCATCGCGGCGATCATCACATTCACCGCGTCGTAACAGTAGGGCGCGTACAACTGGATCGGCTGATACCTGGCAACGAATCGATCGGAGAACACCTTGCCGCCGGGCATCTTGTCCAGCGGCACGCCCGGCAACGAAGCATAAACCCCTTCCGCCGCATCACCCGCCAGCTTGATGAATTCCGGCGTATAACCGCCGTCACCCGTCATGAATTTCAGATCGAGCGCGAGTGCCTTGAGCTGCTTCGCCATCGGCCCGCCTTGCGCATCCATCCCGCCAAAGAACAACAAATCCGGCTTTTTGCCTTTCACCGCGGTCAGCACCGCAGTAAAGTCCATCGCCTTGTCGTTGGTGTATTCATGCGCCACGATTTGCGCGCCATTGGTCTGTGCGGCTTTGATGAATTCATCTGCCAGGCCCTGTCCGTAAGCGGTGCGATCATCGATCACAGCGATCTTCTTCGCCGCCAAATTTTTCGTCGCATACTCGCCCAGCACACGGCCTTGCTGCGCGTCATTCGCCATCACGCGGAACGCAGTCTTGAAACCCTGCGCAGTGTAGGCGACCGCCGTGGCGGAAGGCGAAATCTGGGGAATGCCGTTATCGCTGTAGATTTTTGCCGCGGGTATGCTGGTGCCGGAATTAAGATGGCCGATTACGCCACTGACTTTGTCATCCACCAGCTTCTGCGCCACGATAGTCGCGGTCTTGGGATCGGCCTGATCGTCTTCACTGATCAACTCGAAATGCATCTTGCGCCCGCCGATAACAGTGCCCTTGGCGTTGGCATCGTCTATCGCCATGCGTGTGCCGTTCTCATTGTCCTTGCCCAAGTGCGCCTGCGGGCCGGTCAAAGGCGCTGACGCGCCGATGCGCACGATCATCTCACCAGACGAATTTTGATCGGTCGTGGTCGATTTTTCACATCCAAACAGCGTCAGAACGATAGCGGAAAGCAATAGCAAACGAACAGAATGAAATGACATGGCTAATCCCTTGATGAATATGAGTGGATTATGCGGAGCAGGCGTTCTGCTTGTCAATTTAACGGACAATAAAAAGCCGGCTTGCGCCGGCCTTTTGCCGCATGATGCTTTAAACCTACTTGGTGGCCAAACTTTGTTCGAACTTAACCAATTCGGTGATTTCTGCCTGTTTGGTACCCGCTGCGTCGTTAGCCGGCATAGGCATAGTACCCCAGTTTCCCGAACCACCCTTTGATACCTTCATCACCAGACCTTCGGTCAAAGGATATTCCTTGCCGTTGTAGGTGAACTTGGTAACGCCGCCGCCGGTGTACTTTTTGGCAACGTCTCTCCAAGCCGGACCGACCACCTTCTTGTCAATCGCGTGACAAGCGGTGCAGTTGAGCTTCTTAGCCAGCGCTGGCATTTCTTCTGCCATTACGCTACCTGCAACCATCAAACCAGCTACTGCAACCATGCTTCCGATAATAGATTTCATACGTCTCTCCGTTTTATGATTAAAACACTTCAAACAATACGAAGGTTTGGCCTCCGCTTGCGATTCTAGACAACCCCGTCTGCTTTGCATAGCCATTCGGCCAAACACACCCGCAAGAGGTAGCTTTGCAGGCGACTTGCAACCAGCCGGAGGCTGGGCAAGATCGTCACCGCCGTGGTTGTAAGGGGCTAATAACAAAGTCAGGCAATTTGCTACTCAACAAGTTGAGTGCAAAGTTGACACAGCCCCAACAACACACGCAGGTTGGTTAGCTTTGCCAACCAACACCCACTGACACCAAACACCTCTGGCAGCCGGTCAATAACGCTACGTCCCAAGCAAAGGTTGACATTCCGTTAAACCTTGAATTGTCGCCACACTCAAGCAATGGTTATTCGGCGCGAGACGAAACGTAACATCAGGCGACAAAAAAGCCGGCTTGCGCCGGCTTTTTCGAGGATTGCTCCTGACTACTTTTTTTCCAAACTCAGAACAAATTCGACCAACTCCTTGATATCAGCTTCGGAGACCTTAGGTGCATTAGGTATCATAGCTGCAGTACCCCAGTTTCCGGAACCGCCCTTGGCTACCTTCTGTCTCAGCCATTCTTCAGCAGTCTTGGCTTTGTGTTCGGCCAGAATGTCAGCAACTTTCTTGCCGGTAGTCGTTGCGCCGTTGCTGTTGTAGGCTTTTGAAACATCTCTCCAAGCCGGGCCAACCAACTTCTTCTCGATAGTGTGGCAAGCGATGCAGCCGCTCTTCTTTGCCAGTGCTGGCATATCTGTTGCCAACGCGCTACCTGCAACTATCAAACCTGCTGCTGCGATCATACTTACGATAATAGACTTCATGTTCTCTCCGTTTTTAATTAAAATGTCTGAAACGATGCGAAGGTTTTGCCTCCACCGTCAATTCTAAACAACTCCGTCCATTTTGCCAACCGACTTTTCCGACAAACTTCTCTGTCGGCGAGCCAATAACGCTTTTCCCAACTTAAAAGTTGACGACATATTTTAAAGACCGCACGAATTTGACCAACGACTTGATGTCTGCTTAACCGATGCTTGGCGATATCTGAATATCGCCGCTAAATCGATTCGGCACGGTATTCGACTATCATCGTGTGCATGGTTCCCGCCGCGACTTTCACCACATTTTCGATCGCATTCGCCGATTCCACACACACCATTTCGCGCCAACCGTCCGGCTGCCCCATGTCGCCCATCTTGTTGGCCTTCTCCGCCCACGGTGTCCACACCACTGTGGAGAGACTGCCCGATTTGGCGATGTGAATACGTCGCTTGAGCTTATCGTCTTCGATCACGCACGCGGCGGCGGTATTGATATACACGCGGTCAGTTTCGCCGGAAAAGCTGATCGCGCCAACTTGTTTTCTTAGCGTGGAACCGCCGACCTTGTCCCAATACTCGCAGCCCTCTAATCCTTTCACACGCACCGCACCGATGTCGCCGATCTGGAAATAAGTATGCAAGGCTTCGCCAATCGCGAAATCGGACGCGCCGGTGTTTTCGGTAATCATTTCCATGCGCAGCATCTCACCAACGATCACGGTCAGATCCAGCGTGCAGGCATGCTTCCATTGCGCGCGTGTCTTCTCGCTTTCCGCCAGGCGCAGCGTCAGGCGCGTCGCGCCGTTTGTTTCACTGCCCGACTCCACCACTCGCCAAGGCACGGTACGCGCATAGCCGTGTCCGGGGAAGCCGGATTCGGATGCGTGCGCGCCAAACCACGGCCAGCACACCGGCGCGCCACCGCGTATGGATTTGCCCGCTGCCAGCTTGGCATCGCGCGACAACCACACCACCGGCACCGCTTGACTCTTGGGCTGCCAAATCATCAGGTGCGCGCCCTGCAGACAGAGCGATGCAGTTGCCCGCGCATTGCTGATTTCCGCGACGATCAACCCGCTGGCATCTTCGCGAAAACTCAGATGTCCGTTGATGCCGAATTGCGTGTTCAATTGCTGTGCTGTGGTCATGTTTACCTCTTTCTGCTTGTGAAATATCGTGAGCGCGGGAGCGGTTTTAACCGCGACTGTTTTTCGCTGCTTCAAAGACCACCCGCGACGGTTTTTAGAGATGTCCGTATAATCGACTTTTTGATTTTACCTGATTCTCTCATGCTTGTTCATCCGCAATTCGATCCTGTCGCCCTGCAACTCGGCCCGCTTGCCATTCATTGGTACGGGCTGATGTACCTCGCCGGTTTTATGACTTTCCTGTGGCTGGGGCGCAAACGCATCGCCATGCTAAACAATGCACAAGCTGCAAGGCGCAAGGCTCAAGATGCAAAGAAGAGCGAGCGCACGCCATCCTCACAACCCCTTGTCCCTTTCACTGCCAAACTGCTCGACGACCTGCTGTTCTATGGCGTACTTGGGGTGATTCTGGGCGGGCGTTTGGGCTATGTGCTGTTCTACAAAGCCGCTTATTACTCCGCACATCCGCTGGAGATTTTTGCGGTCTGGCAAGGCGGCATGTCTTTTCACGGCGGCTTTCTCGGCGTGCTGGTGGCGATAGTGTGGTTCGCGCACAAACGGCAACTGCGCTGGCTGCAATTAACCGACTTCATCGCCCCTCTGGTGCCGCCCGGCCTGGCGTTTGGCCGCCTCGGCAATTTCATCAACGGGGAACTGTGGGGACGGCCCACTGACGTGCCATGGGCAATGATCTTTCCCAAAGTGGATAATCTGCCGCGCCACCCCTCCCAGCTTTATGAATTCGTACTGGAGGGCGTGTTGTTATTCACGCTGCTCTGGTTGTACGCACGCAAGCCGCGTCCTGTCGGCGCAGTGTCAGGCTTATTCCTGATCGGCTATGGCAGCTTCCGTTTTCTCGTCGAATTCACTCGCGAGCCGGACGATTTTCTCGGTCTGCTGTCGTTGGGCATGAGCATGGGGCAATGGCTAAGCTTGCCGATGGTGATTGCCGGTGTGCTGCTGATGGTTTTGAGCAGCCGACGCGCCGCTTGACACCCGCTTACCTCTCGCCCACTATTCCCATCGTCGAAATTACCCACCATCAAAATGACCCGCCATCACAATAACTAGGGCATCACTTTGGAAGACATCTCTTTAGTCACACTGTTTGGCATCTTGCTGTTGTTGCTGGTTTTCAGCGCGTTCTTCTCCGGCTCGGAAACCAGCATGATGGCGATCAACCGCTATCGCCTGAACAGCTTGGTACGCAGAGGGAATCGCAGCGCCAAACTGGTCAACCGCCTGCTCGGCAAGGTGGATAAATTGCTCGGCTCCATCCTGCTCGGCAACACCCTGCTCAACGTCGGTGCCGCTGCGGTGACCAATATCATCATCCTGCGCCTATTCGGACAAAACGATTTGGCGATACTGCTGGGCACACTGGCACTCACTTTCGTGCTTCTGGTATTCAGCGAAATCATGCCCAAGATCATCGCGGCAAGTTACCCGGAACGCATCGCGCTGCCGGCCAGCTATTTGCTCACGCCGCTGATCACGCTATTCCATCCGGTGGTCTCGGTAGCCACTGCCATGGTAAAAGGCGTTCTGTGGTTGCTGCGCATCAAGATAGAAACCGATCAAAGCAGACAAAAAATGACGATGGAGGAGTTGCGCGGACTGGTATTGGATGCTGAGCATTTCCTGCCGCGCAAGCATCAGAAGATGCTGCTCAATCTGGTTGATCTTGAACGCATCACCGTGAACGATGTGATGATTCCGCGCAATCATATCGAAGCACTGGATATCAACGCCGACGCGAACGAATTGCGCCAGCAAATCATTACCTGCCACCACACGCTGCTGCCGGTTTATGCCGACACGCCCAGCAACATCATTGGCATCTTGCATATCAAACGGGTGCCGGCCTTGCTGCAGGAAACCACGCTGGATTTGACCCAACTGCGCGAAATACTCAATGAGCCTTACTTCATCCCCTCCGACACGCCGCTGCTCAAGCAACTGCAACAGTTTCAGGAGCGCCACTCGCGGCTTGGATTGGTGGTGGATGAATATGGCGAGCTGCTCGGCTTGATGACGCTGGAAAACATCCTTGAGGAAATCGTCGGCGAATTCACTACGCAATCGCCCTCGCAAACCGGTAAATTTCTGCGCCAGGAAGATGGTAGTGTTCTGCTGGAAGGCAGCAGCAGTTTGCGCGAATTGAATCGTAAACTGGGTTTGCAGCTGCCGCTGGATGGCGCGAAAACACTGAACGGCCTGATTCTTGATCATCTCGAAGACATTCCGGAAACAGGCACCAGCCTGAAAATCGCAGGCTATCCGATAGAGATCATTCAGACACAGGATCGCATTGTGAAGGTGGCGCGCATTTTTCCGGCACAACCGAATAATCGGTAATAGGAAACCTCTGAAAATTCAGAGTTCGCCCAAATGCCCCACAAGGGGACGCCGATCCGCTACGGGCAAAAGCAGCTCGTGCGGAATCGTCAGCTAGGCGCGGAAAACAAAGTTTCAGTGTAGGGTAACCTTTAGGTTGGCCGGAACTAAAAAATTTCGCCGCGCCGCATATGTTTGGATATGTAAGCAAGAAATTTTTTACGCAACGCAGCATAACCAGCGACTTGGCTGGCGTCTTTTGACAGCTTAGTCGAACGGCTAGTAGTTCATCAGTTGGGATGAAATGTGGATTTTTAGAGGTTCCCAATAGAAAACATGCCTTTACAAGAGGCATAAAGCTCGGCATGATGCCCGCCAACATTAGCCCATAAACAATTAGTGAGTGACCCAAGGGAGACACTATGGCTGTCGCAGCAAAAGATCAAAAGGCAAAAGATTTTACTTACGCCTGGGAAGGGAAGGACAAAACCGGCAAGCTGGTCAAAGGCGAGATGCGCGCGCCCGGCGAAGCCAGCGTGTCTGCTCATTTGCGGCGCCAAGGGGTCAATGTCACAAAAATAAAACGTCAGCGCAACAAGGGCAAGGCCATCTCAGCCAAGGACATCACGCTATTCACGCGCCAACTTGCCGTCATGATGAAAGCGGGCGTACCCCTGTTGCAGGCTTTCGACATCGTGGGTAAGGGGCATAGCAATCCCTCTGTGGCACGATTGCTGCTGGACATCAAAACCGACGTTGAAACCGGCAGCAGCCTGCAGCAGGCCTTCCTGAAATACCCGCTGTATTTCGACGCGTTGTATTGCAACCTGATCGGTGCGGGTGAGGCAGCGGGTATTCTGGACGCCCTGCTGGAGCGTCTGGCGACCTACATGGAAAAAACCCAGGCACTCAAGAGCAAGATTAAATCAGCCCTGTTCTACCCGATTTCCATCATTGTAGTGGCGTTCCTCATTACCGCCGTGATCATGATTTTCGTAATCCCGGCGTTCAAGGAATTGTTCGAAGGCTTTGGTGCGAAGTTGCCAGCTCCGACATTGGTCCTGATGAACATCTCCGATGCCTTCGTGACCTATTGGTATCTGATTTTTGGCGGGATCGGTGGTGGCCTTTACGCCTTCTTCTATTTCTGGAAGCGCAACAAAAAAATGCAGGACACCATGGACAAACTGTTGCTTAAACTGCCCATTTTCGGCGAGCTGATCCGCAAAGCCACTATCGCCCGCTGGACCCGTACACTTGCCACCATGTTCGCTGCCGGCGTGCCATTGGTCGAATCCCTTGATTCGGTTGCCGGTGCGGCGGGTAATGCGGTGTATTTCAATGCCACCAAAGTCATTCAACGCGAAGTCAGCACCGGCAGCGGCCTGACCGTCGCCATGCAGAACACCGGGATATTCCCGAGCATGGTGTTGCAAATGTGTGCCATCGGTGAAGAGGCCGGCTCGCTGGACGCCATGCTCAGCAAAGTGGCCGACTTCTATGAAGCCGAAGTGGATGATGCGGTGGCAGCCATCTCCAGCCTGATGGAGCCGGTCATCATGGTGGTACTCGGCACGCTGATCGGCGGCATGGTGATTGCGATGTATCTGCCGATCTTCAAGATGGGCGAAGTCATTTAATGAAAAATCAGGCAAGAGGCGCAAGGTACAAGGTACAAAGTACAAATTCCCCCGCAATCCTCAACCCCCGATCCTTGTTGCGACACTATGAGTTTGCCGGAGCTACTGCAAACGATCCCCGCCGCATTTGTTGGCGCATGCCTGAACCTTTGACTGATGGTCGGCAGTTTTAAGCTCTGACATAACCCGCGCGCGGATTAGTCTCCACTGAAACGGCCGACATGACTGAATTGTTCCAGCTTCTCCAATCTTCACTGCTCGCGTTCACCGGCATGTGTGCCGTATTGGGCCTGATGGTCGGCAGTTTTCTTAACGTGGTGATTCATCGTTTGCCGAAAATGATGGAACTTGGCTGGCAGCAACAATGTGCCGAGTTGTCCCAAAGCGAAGCCCAAAGTGACGTAGATCACAGCCAATCGCCTGCGAGTGCGGAGGGTGAACCTGCCCCACACACACCTTACAATCTCATCGTTCCACGCTCCGCCTGCCCGCATTGCAATCACGCTATCAGCGCGTGGGAAAACATCCCCATCGTCAGTTATCTGCTGTTACGCGGCAAGTGCAAGGGCTGCGGTGCAGCCATTTCGCCCCGCTATCCGATCATCGAGGCGATCAGCGGAATTCTGTGCGCCTATGCGGCTTGGCACTTTGGTTTCGGACTGGCTGCGGTCGGTGCTCTGCTGCTCATCTGGGCATTGCTGGCTCTCACTGCAATCGACTTTGACACGCAATTGCTACCGGACGACATCACTCTGCCACTGCTCTGGGCGGGCTTGCTGCTCAACCTGTTTGGGGTCTTTACCAATTTGCCCAGCGCAGTGCTTGGTGCAGTAATCGGTTATCTCGCGCTGTGGAGCGTGTACTGGCTGTTCAAGTTCACCACCGGCAAAGAAGGCATGGGCTACGGCGATTTCAAACTGCTTGCGGCCCTGGGTGCCTGGCTGGGCTGGCAAATGTTGCCGCTGATCATTTTGCTGTCCTCGCTGGTAGGCGCGGTGATCGGCATCACCTTGATAGTGGCACTCAAGCATGGTCGCAACATCCCCATCCCATTTGGCCCTTATCTGGCGGGCGGAGGGCTGATCGCGCTGTTCTGGGGACAAACTCTGACACAAGGTTATCTGCAACTGCTTTCGGTCCCATGATTCCAATCCTATTTCATCGGTGAAACTGCGTTGGCTTCCTCGCTCACTCCTGATGAAACAACTGATATGACTACTAGCCATCTGACTAACCCAGCAAAAGACGCTGGGCAAGTCATTGGTTATAGCCATTCGACTAGGCTATCAGCCGAAGAGCTTTTGGCCGGGCACCCGAAAGACGATAGCCAAGTCGCTGGTTAT
>CABEDU010000337.1_pt1 | contig 18206 bp, 18 predicted proteins | sample 3133021 | NCBI WGS metagenome assembly CABEDU01 (sample SAMEA5534332, study PRJEB31848) | metagenome | biome: tundra; feature: field; material: soil | place: USA | collected 2013-05 | depth 0.15 m
GTATCGAGGTATCACTTTCCCATGTATCTGAAAGAAATTGAATACCGTTACAATCATCGGCAGGAAAATATTTTCAAGCTCTTCCTGAAGATCTATTTTGGTTACGTTTCGCCCTAATTACCTACTTCTAAACCCGCTTCTTTAATCTTTCTAAGATAAGTTGCATTGCAAACCCAGCTGTTATGTACACCTAAATCACGTCGAGCTTTTACCTCAACAAAATCTGGCCAATATACTTCAAGAGTTTTTGCATCAATCGAAAGTGTTGACGTTAATTCCTCAGGATACTCAAGTGGTTTTTTATACATGAGTTTATTCAGATAGTCATCAATCGCCTTAGTTAATAGTTCGTCTGTAGAGCTTGAATCAAGTATTTCGCTTAACTTAAATAGTGTCGAACCAATTTTCTTAGGGTTTTCAGATATCACACTTTTCAAGATTTCCTGAAAGTACAACTCTATAGCAGAAATCAGCGCAGAAAATATATGGCAAAGAAAATAGTTGGTCGCGTCAAGCCCTAACATTTTTGTTTTATCTTCAAATTCTAAAAGTGCCCTTCTAACCCCAACATTTCCAGATAATGAAATAATATGAATTTCATTAATGTAAATAATCGCATGTCTATACGCCAAGCAAGCTTTAAGAAATCTTTCTTGCGCGGTTAATGCTTCAGAAGTAATTTTCGTCATTTTAATTTGTTGTAAACCAAAGGTACCGGAGTTTTTTCACCGACATAATCAATCCTCACAAAAACAATTCGACTCCGGTAACTTTCTTTACCGTACCTTTCTTTCCGCCATATGAGCAGTGTATCCATTCCATGCACTTGCCGCCAACAGATATTTCCTCGATAACAAATGTTGCAACAACCATGCTGTTCCGCGTGGGCACAACAACATACCCGCCCTACGCCTGTTTAACTTTGTAATGAATAGTATTACAATGGCGTTATGATACAGGGCTTCAAACACAAAGGGCTGGGGCGATTTTTCACGGATGATGATGCCCGTGGCATTCAAGCGCAGCACGCGCCCCGCCTGGCCCGAATGCTCGATCTGATAGATGCGGCTGAGAATATCGAAGAGTTAAACCTGCCGGGCTATGCCCTGCATCCGCTCAAAGGCGACCGCAAAGGTGAATGGAGCATGAAAGTATCGGGCAACTGGCGCATCACGTTTAGTTTTACCAAAGGCAACGCCTTTGACCTTAACCTGGAGGATTATCACTAATGGAAACCATCCGCACACCAAAGCGCGCACCCACACACCCCGGCGCAATCCTGCGCGAAGATGTTTTACCCGCTCTTGAAATGACCCAGACCGAATTCGCAAAGCGGCTGGGCGTGTCGCGTCTTACTGTGTCCGAAGTCCTGCACGAAAAGCGCGGCGTGTCGCCTGATATGGCACTGCGCCTGGGCAAGCTGCTTGGCAACGGTGCGGGGGTATGGTTAAGGATGCAGCAAGCCCTGGATTTATGGCAACTTGAACACAGCAAGGCGTGGGACTATGCGCGTATCGAAAGATTGGCGGCTTAACCAGTTTAAATTCAAACCCGAAGTAAATGCTCAACCTCTCCCTATCGACAAAACAAAAACATCCAGGCTCCCAGAAACCACAAACAAAAAGGCCAACCTCGCGGTTGGCCTTTTCTTCGAGTCAACTAACTCCCTCTCCTCAATCCTCTCCCTTAAACGGGCGAGGAAGCAATCGTACATTCTCCCAAAGAAGAATGTGAACTAAATAAATTTAGGCGCGTTTCCTGAATTCGTTGCTGCGGGTGTCGATCTCGATCTTGTCGCCGATCTCGATGAAGGCGGCAACGGGCAGTTCAAAACCGGTGTTGATCTTGGCAGGCTTCATCACCTTGCCGGAAGTGTCGCCGCGCACCGCGGGTTCGGTATAGATCACTTCGCGCACGATGGTGTTAGGCAGCTCGACCGAGATGGCTTTGTCGTTGTAGAACACCACTTCGCAAGCCATGTTGTCTTCGATGTAGTTGATCGCATCGCCCATGCTTTCGGCTTCGATTTCGTACTGATTGTATTCGCCGTCCATGAACACATACATCGGATCGGCAAAGTAAGAGTAAGTCACTTCCTTGCGATCCAGCATGATCTGTTCGAATTTGTCGTCGGCGCGGTACACGGTTTCCTGTGCGGAGTCGGTCAGCAGATTCTTCATCTTCATCTTGACCACGGAGCCGTTACGGCCTGAGCGGCTGTAATCTGCCTTGAGCACGACCATCGGCTCGGTGCCAACCAAAATGACGTTACCTACGCGAACTTCTTGTGCTGTTTTCATGTTTACTGCCCTTCAATTTTCAAGGCGCGCATTGTACCGATTTCCCGGCAAAAATCCAGCAAATTCAAAGCCAGATTATTTTCGGCCAATTCCCGCGCCCAGTCTTGCGCGCACCGGTTCAGCTCGCTGAGTTCGGCTGCAAAGGCCGGCCATGCCTGTCCTGAGCTTGTCGAAGTGGCCTGTCCTGACCCTTCGACTGCGCTCAGGACTAAAGGCTTCGTCGAAGTGGCCTGCCCTGCTGCGTCACCCATATTCCACGCCTGCCACAAGCCCTCTACTGCCTTGCGTGCAGACGAACTGAGTTGCTCGTTGTATAGGCTCAGGAAGGCCTGCAACTTCTGCCAGTGCACCGCGTCATGCTGAGGATAGATTTGCCAAACGAACGGGCGCCCCGCCCATAGTGCGCGCACGCATGAATCCTCGCCGCGCACGAAATTGATGTCGCACGCCCACAGCAGCGGGTCATAGCGTTCCTGCTCGACGAACGGCAGCACGCGCACCTGCAGATCGCCGCGCGCATAATCGCTGCCCGCGTGCGGCGCATTGTCGCCGAAGTATTGCCCGACTTGCGGCAAGATGCGGCCTTCCGGCACCAGGCACAGCACGGGCTGCGCACTGACCGTCCACGCATCGAACAAGCCGTGCAGCGCGGCATTTTCATAACCGAACAGCGATATTTTCAGCGTCTCCGCCGCTGGCATATCCATGCCGATGGATTGCCAGAATGCCTGCTGCTGCACGGCATCGTGCTGGAATGCATCGCGCCGTGCCAGCAGATCGCGCTCCAGCAACAAGCCGCCGGTCAGTTTGGTGAAACCCGGAAAGAAAAAATATTTCACCAGCGGCAAGCTCGGATGCGGCGAAGGCAGCTTGTGACAGCCATGCACCCAGTCTTCACCGCTCAGGTATTCGAGGTTGATCCAGGCTGGCTGCTGCGCTTGCGCCGCCATCGCAGCGATGTACGACTCCGGCAGCACGCAGGCAAAGGCCTCGATCACCAAATCGGCGGGCTGTACTTCGGGAAAGTTTTTACTCCACAGGCGCACTTCCACGCCGCGCCTATGCTGGCTCGCCAGCGTGTCATCGGCTTCCGGACACAACTTGACCAGGCTGCTCAAATCATCCACCCACAACCTGACTGCGAGGCCGTGTTCATTCGCCAACTGCCGCGCCAGCCGCCAGCACACGCCGATGTCGCCGTAATTGTCGATGACGTTGCAGAAGATGTCGCAATGGGTTTTTATTTTTTTCATTCCAAATCGTACCGTTAATTCAGCATCAATGTAGGAGCGGGCCCTGCGTGTGTTGTTGGGGCTTCAGCCCCTTACAACACACGCAGGGCCCGCTCCTACAAGTCGTGAACAATAGGGGACTGAACAATAGTGAACAATAGAGGACAGACCACGGTTTCTGCGAGATTGGCACGCCGTGGAATGTTCGTATGGGATGTCGTTGCTTGCATCATCGTTTGTTCAGTTCATCATTCGTTGTGTTGTTGGGGTTGCTCAATAAATCGTGGTCTGTCCCATATTACCTGAGAGTTTGCCAGGTTTCAGGACCGGTTCGACAAATCCTGGCCGCTACGCGCATTCTCACCGCCGACTACAGCTTTTTTCAGGACGCGAAGATGAAAATGGGCGTTTGACAGAGGCACTTACGCCGAGGATACTTTGGCTCGTGCAGTTGAATTTCCTATCTTTAAAAGGCAAAATCTCAGACACCTCACAGGCCTTGGCCATTTTCGCCCGGCCAATTTCGCCGTGCTGCGAGAGCAAAAAATCTTTTGCCGGATGTGCGGAAGCGCACAGTGTGTACGGGCTGCGAAGTAGAAAATAGTGGCAACGGTCGATGGCGCCAGAACCCCTTGCAATGTCATATTGGGGTGAGGTCATTAGCGCTGAATGATCGTCAAACCAGCTCGCGGGACACGCCCGCGCAGTGGGCGTAACTTGGCTGGATGTAATTCTACGGATTGGAGAAATGTCATGCCACTAAGAAAAGGAACAAGCCCGGCAGTCGTCAGCAGTAATATCAAGACGCTGGTGAATGAGTGGGAAAAGGAAGGATCGATAAGCAGCAGCCATCCCGCGACAAAACAAAAAGCGGTCAAGCAGGCCGTTGCGATCTCGTTGAAAAAAGCCGGAAAAAGCCGCAACACCCAGCCTCACGGACGCAAAAAGTGACTTCCGGATACTCAATTTACTATCGTCCGCAGCGCTCGCCGATGTCGCCATAATTGTCGATGACGTTGCAGAAAATATCGCAATGGGTTTTTAATTTTTTCATTCCAGATCGTACCGTTAATTCAACATCAATGTAGGAGCGGGCCATGCCCGCGAACATCTATTCGCGGGCATGGCCCGCAAGAGGTACGCCGTGGTTGTAAGGGGCTGAAGCCCCAACAACACACGCAGGGCCCGCTCCTACAAGTCGTCATCATTCCGCATGCAAAGCCTCCACCGGATCCAGCCTCGCCGCACGCCGTGCCGGTGCAACACCAGCCACCAGACCAATAGTGACTGCACTGAATTCGGCGAGCACGGCAAACAGCCACGGCGTATGCACCGGCAATGCCGGGAACAGCAAATGCAACCCCTGCGCAATGCCGACCCCAAGAGCCAGCCCCGCTAATCCACCCAGCGCGGACAGCAGCATCGCCTCGCCCAGAAACAGCGTCAACACTTGCCGTTCGCGTGCCCCCAAGGCACGCAGCAAGCCGATCTCGGAGGTGCGCTCGGTGACGGCCATGGTCATGATGGTCAGGATACCGACCCCACCCACCAGCAGGGAGATCCCACCCAGCGCGCCCACCGCGAAGGTGATCACATCCAGAACCGAGCCGAGTACCTCAAGGGCTTTTTCTTGCGGGATCAAGGTGAAGTCTTCGCGCCCGTGCCTTTCCTTGAGCAGTTCGGTGATGGAACGCAACACGCCATCCAGATCGGCGTTAGGTTTGTAGCTCAACTGTATCTCCATCAGCCCCGGACGATTGAATAATTCCAGCGCTCGTGCGGCGGGAATGAACACGGTATCGTCGAGATCGAAACCGAGCATCTGACCCTTGGTCTCCATCACGCCGACCACCCGGTAGCGTTGCCCTCCGACGCTCAAATAGCTGCCGAGCGGATTCTGTCCGGCGAACAATTCCTGGCGGACTTTTGAGCCAAGCACGACCAAGGCGCGCGGATGAGTCGGATCATCATCCGGCAGGGAACTGCCGGTCTGCACATTGCTTGCCATGACCTTGGTGAAATCATGCCCCGCTCCGAACACCGTGGTGCGGCGCGTCTTGCCATTGGCGCGCACCTCGGCATTACCCGTCACGCTGGGATTGACGTACTCGACATTCGCCAAATGGCGCAAGGCCTGCGCATCCTCGATGGATAGCTGCCTGACCGAGCCGAAAATACCCACGTTGCCACCCTGTGTCTGCGTCTTGCCGGGCTGGATGGCGATCAGATTGGTGCCGAACTGGTTGAATTCAGCCAGCACGAATTGATGCAAACCTTCGCCGATGGAGGTGAGCAGAATCACCGCCGTGATGCCTATGGCGATGCCCAGGCCGGTGAGAAAACTGCGCAGCCGATAGGCCAGGAAGCTGGAGGTGGTCAGGCGAATGAGATCTGGGAATAACATAAGCCCGTCATTCCGGCGGATAACCAGCGACTTTGCTGGCGTTTTTTGCCAGCTTAGTCGAATGGCTAGTTGTTTCATCAGGCCGGAATCCAGTCAATAAGAAACTTCCCGCGACGCGGGACAAAAACCAAAGGCCTGTTGGATAAAACCGCAGGATTCCGGCAGCCCTCACCTCAATCCTCTCCCGCTTGCGGGAGAGGAGGCAATCGTCCCTTCCCCCTCGCAGGGGGAAGGTTAGGATGGGGGTTTCAGCCGGAATGACGAAACTAAAATTTACCGAGACATCCATCATGACCTCGCCAAAGCCATCACCGGATCGAGCCGTGCCGCACGCCGTGCCGGCCACACGCTGAACAGAATCCCTGTGCCCAGCGATGTGCCAATCGCCGCCAGCACTGCCCACCAGGGTGCGGACACCGGCAATGACGGATAGATTTGCGCGATCACCTGCACACCTGCTTGACCCAGTAACAACCCAACCACGCTGCCGATGCTGGACAGCAATATCGCCTCGGCAAAAAACAAATTTCTGATTTGTGCGGCAGGCGCCCCCAAGGCTTTGAGCAGGCCGATTTCTTTGACGCGTTGTGAAACGGCGATCAGCATCACGTTCATGATCAGGATGCCCGCCACCGCCAAACTGATCGCGGCGATGCCGCCGACCGCCAGCGTCAAGGCGCGCAGGATGCGGTCGAAGGTCGCCAGCACAGCATCCTGGGTGATGACAGTTACATCGCGCTCGCCGTTGTGGCGGCGCAATAAAATTTCTTCGGCATCGCGCTTGGCTTGCTCAATGGCATCGCGACTTTTGGCTTCCACCAAAATGCGAAACAAACCGGAGGTGTTGAACAGCATGTGCGCCGAACCGACCGGCACGATGACGATCTCATCGGTGTTGAAGCCCATCGATTCGCCCTGGCTCGCCATCACGCCGACCACGCGAAAACGCCGATCTCCCAAGCGCACCCAAGCACCGATGGCCTGCTCTTGACCGAATAATTCGCGCCTGATCTTTGCGCCCAGCACACACACCGACTCGCTGGAGTGCACATCGCCGGATGGCAGAAATTGCCCTTGGCCCAAGCTCATGTGGCGCACTTCGAGCAGATCGGCAGTCGAACCCAGCACCACCACTTCGCGGTTGAGTGCCCCCTGAGAAATTTGTGATGAGCCGACAGTCAGTGGTGCAATGCGCCAGACAGCACGGCTGCGCAACAAGGCTTGCGCATCGTCCAGACTCAGTTCGCGCGGAATTTGCCCGAGCAACATGCCCGGCCCGATGCCCGCCGTTTCGGTGCGTCCGGGTAACACGATGACCAGATTGGTACCCAGCGAAGAAAATTGATTGATGACATAACGGCGCGCGCCTTCGCCCAATCCGGTCAGCACCACCACCGATGCGACACCAATTGACATCGCGAGGATCATCAGCAAGGTGCGTGTGCGGCTGCCGCGCAGACTGCCGGAGGCGAACTGTATGACATCAATCAGTTTCATATAGTACGCCCGGTCTCACCGGTGATCTGCCCATCCACCATATGCAACTGGCGCGTCGCGCGTCCGCCGATTACCGGATCGTGGGTGACAACGATCAAGGCCACCTGTTGCACGACCAGTTGTTCGAGCAGGTTCATCACCTCTTTGCCGGTGGTCTGATCGAGATTGCCGGTCGGCTCGTCGGCCAATAGCACGGCGGGGTGCATACTGGTGGCGCGGGCAATCGCCACGCGTTGCCGCTGTCCGCCGGAAAGCTGATCGGGTCTGTGATCGGCACGATCCGTCAAACCATAGTTTTCCAGCAACTTCACCACGCGCGCTTTGCGTTCAGCAACGGAGATGCCCGCCAAGATCAGCGGCAGCTCGATGTTCATCGCGGCTGTCAGGCGCGGCACCAGATGAAATGCCTGGAACACGAAGCCGATCTTTTCGCTGCGCACTCTGGCCTGTTGCTCGTCATTCAAATCGGTGACGTTCCCGCCATCAAGCTTGTATGTGCCGGAACTCGGGCGATCCAGCAGACCGATCAAATTGAGCAAGGTGGATTTGCCGGAGCCGGACGGCCCCATGATGGAAACATAATCGCCCGCCGCAATATTCAAGTCGATGTTACGCAACGCGGCGACTTGCTGATCACCCACTGTGAAGCTGCGGCTGACTTGCTTAAGCTCGATCATTCAAACTGCAATAAAAAAGTAGATAATTAATGAGCCCATACATAATATGGGCGATCGTATGTGAAACAACCTTCAGGATCATAAGCAGCAGTAGCTTCTATCACTGGCTTATAACCCAACAAATCAGCTAAACATTTAGCCCCTTTTTCTGTTCCACCCTTGTCTTTTCTATAGCCAATACAAGCTGAATGAAGTATGGGCGCTGTAGAAGCAATAGGCTGAACACCTACCGAATATAACTTCCTGAAAAGTTCCGCCTGACAAACACTATCGCACTTCGAAGCATCAATGTTCATCAATAGGCAAACACCCTCTTTATTACTACATGCCGTCAATTCTTTTGAACACCCAATAGCAGTTGGATCAGGCTCCATCAGTTTTGCAAATTTACCAAAATCTGCTTGCGTAAGATCGGGAGACAACAGATTTTGAATGCTATCACCCACATATATTTGGTAATTCCCTATAGGCTGACTTCCTACAAGAATACGAGACGCATAGTAAGAATGGCTGGTTTTCGGAAGAACAACAACGCCAACGCCATCAGGTACAAATTTCAATATGATTTCTAATGCTCTCTGCGCTGTATTGACATCCACTTCTGATCCAATTTGAACGGTCAATGCCGGATATTCATCACCATTTTCCTTCTTGCTGGACAAGTCGACGTAGCCCCATGAAAATCCTTTAGCAAGGAGTTTTTGCTGTATCAACTTTGCGTTAGGAAAACTCTCATTTATCCAAACATAATCAATCCCGATATCTAGATATTCATATTGATCAAGCATGTCGCTGATGATTTTGTTAGCACTGTATTTTCTAACCAACGTCAGAAGTCTTTTATCCATTTGAAAGCAAGCCTTCTCTGTCATTTTCTCAAGAAATTCTGCTCGTTCAGCCTCTTCTATTTCTGCTTGCCTGCCAAATTTCCGCTTATAACTCTCATCAAAATCTCTTGGTTCACCGCGAAAATGATCGCACCCTACTCTGTCTTCTATGAATTTTGCGACGTCTGGCGGGAAAGTTTGTTCAATTTCTGCACTATAAACAATATCCGCAGCTGAAATAAGCACGGTCACCACTAGCGAGTGCAGCATCAAAGATTTCAGCTTCGATATATTTTTCACCTCATCCACCCCTGCCCTACGTAACTGAATCATTTAACAGGCTTCCCGGCTTCAGGCTGCACCCGCACTCCGGCCTTCACCCCTGCTTGATCGAGCGACATCACAATCTGGTCGCCTTCGTTCAATCCGGAGATGATTTCGGTGTGATCCCAGTTGGCCAAACCCGTCGCTACGGTGCGTTCTTCGAGGATGCCGTCAGGCCTGTAGAACAATACGCGCTTGCCTTCCAGCAAAGTTTGCGTGGGAATGCGTAGCACATTTTCATGCGTTGCGTGGACGATTTCCACATCGGCGCTATAGCCAACCAATAAATTTTCTGCGGTTGGCGGCTCGTCGAAGGCCACTTCCACTTCAACGGTGCGCGCCTGCTTCTCAAGTTCCAGCACATATGGCGCGACACGTTTGACCTTGCCTGCAAAAGATTTGCCCTTGATCGCGTCCAGTGTGATGCGACTGACCTGCCCCGCCTTGATGTCAGCCGCGTCCACTTCATCGATTGGCGCGCTGACGAACATGCAGCTATCATCGATCAAATCGATCGCGGGTAGAGTCGGAATGCCGGGCGGTGAAGGAGTCGCGTATTCGCCCAACTCGCCGCTGATGTCCGCCACGATGCCGTCGAACGGCGCGCGCAGTACCATGCGTCTCAGGTTGGCATGGGCCGCGTCTATACGTGCGCGGCTTTGCTCGATCTGGCTGGTCGCGGCCTCGCATCCGGCGCGGCTCACCTTGGCGGCAGAGGCTTTTTGATCTACGCCTTCGGCAGAAATAAAGCCCTTCTCTTGCAACTGCTGCGCGCGCTCGGCTTCCTTCTCTGCAAGGTCGGCCTGCATACAGGCCTGTTGCGCCTGCGTCTGTGCCGTGCCGAGTTGCTCATGCGCCAATTGCGCCTGCGCCTGCAAATCGTCGTTCCACAACTCCAGCAATATCTGGTTCTCTTTTACGCGCTGCCCCTTTTTCACCAGCAAATGCGCGATCTGGCCTCCCGCCGGCGGGGCCAGCTTGGCGCGACGACACGCCTTGACCGTCCCCGCGCGGGTGTTGCTCACGGTCGCTTCCACCAGCCCGCGTTCTGCCTTGACCAATTGCACATATAGCGGCGCGGGGCGCGTGAAGTACCAGGCCGCAATAGCCAGCAGCACCAATCCCGCCAGCCACGGCAGGTAGCGAATAAGAGTATTACGTTTGTCGTGCGTAGAAACAGTCATACCGGCCCCTTGCAAAATTCAACTTTGAAAACTTGTAGGAGCCAGGCTATAAGTTTCACAAACGGACGGCTCACTCAAAAGATGAGTTGCATCAAAGACACAAGAGTCAATCATCACGCAAACTTTCATGGAAATATAAACGGTCAACTACGATTTTCAAGTTGAACCCTGTGGGATGCGGTTCCTTCATCGCCGCATCCTACGGACTAACCTTGTTTATCTCAACACTGATATGCACCAGCTCTTCGTGGATGCTTAATTGTTTCTTGAAGTATTCCGGCGACACATCATTATCCGTCGCGAGGCTGAGAATGCAAGCAAACTTGACTTTCCCCACTCGCCACACATGCAAGTCGCAAATTTGCGCTTTGACCGGTGAGGCGGCAATGACTTCGCGTATCTCGTCCACCACGGGAACATTCATCTCGGCATCCAACAGCACACTCCCGGTGTCACGCAGCAAACCATAGGCCCATACGGAAACCAGTACCGCGCCGACCAGGCCCATCACCGGGTCCAGCCAACTTGCCCCCCACAACTTGCCGCCAAATAACGCGATGATGGCCAACACCGATGTCGCCGCATCGGCCAGCACATGCATATAGGCCGAGCGCAAGTTCAAGTCATGATGGCCTTGGTGAGCATGGTCGTCATGCCCATGCGCATGTTCGTGATGATGGTGATGCCCATCCTTGAGCAGCCACGCGGAAACAAGGTTGACCAGCAGGCCAACGATTGCAATCACAATCGCTTGGTCATAGTGAATCGGGCTTGGTGCGATCAGCCTTTCGACGGATTGAAAAATCATCAATCCGGCCACCATCACCAGAAAAATCGCACTGGTATAGCCGCCCAACACCTCGATCTTCCAGGTGCCGAAAGAAAAACGCGGATCGTGGGCGAATCTTCTGGCGCAAACATAAGCCAACAGAGACAGCCCCAAGGCGACCGTATGCGAACTCATATGCCAGCCATCGGCCAGCAGAGCCATCGAGTTGTAATACCAGCCGCCAGTGATCTCGACCACCATCATCACTGCGGTAAGAATGGCTACGCGTAGCGTACTTTTCTCGGCGAGCGGGTTCCCCTCATCAAATCGGTGCGAGTGTTTCAGGCTATCGGGGGCAAGAGATTGTGTCATGGGAGAATTCAGTATTATGAAGTGGAGAACCAGCCGGAATTTCCTGGTGCTGGAGAGAGGAATTGAACCTCCGACCTACGCGTTACGAGGGTTCGACGCCAGCGTATTCCCTCGCATATTCAGCGGCGTGTAGCACCGCCAATTAATAGTGATATCAATTTTGATGGCACTCTCAGTCGAAAAGTTGATACCACTCTGATGTCGCTATTATGCGGTCTATGGTGAGCGGCAGCTTTCTGGCAGCGTATTTCATGTTATGAACTGGCGGATTGTGAACCGGTCATTGGTGGATATCAACTGTCAGAACGCAGCTCCGTATACAAAACAGGCAAGTTACCGATATACTGGTTAACAAAGTCACGAACCTGTTAATCGTTTGGAGAAATCATGTCTGATGAAAACCTGAAAGCAGAGCTCGAACGGCTGCGCAACGAAAATGCAGCCCTAAAGAAAGGGGCTGCGGCTGGTATAACCATGAAAGTCAGCGAGAAAGGTGCCGTTTCCATCTATGGCATGGGGCGCTTCCCGGTTACCTTGTACAAGGAACAGTGGCTGAAGCTATTGGACATGTCCGATGACATCCGCGCGTTCATTGCGGCGAACGACGCGCAATTGAAAACCAAGGGTTGAAACCTTGAGCAAACAAAAACCGACCGGCGCGAGCGACGACGAAGTCATTGCAATATAAGCGCCAATTTCTCCCCGCATTGCTTAAATGCGTTTTATCGCGACCTTACCCATTGTTCTCATCATCACTTACCTATAATTCTCAAGGTCGAATAACATGGGAATCCGCACGTCGCGAGTGACCGCTTTTCGGCAGGCAGTTAGAATATGCGTATAGCTGCTGTGTGCCACAACCGGAAGTTCGAGAATTTTCTCGATAGCGGTCGTTCACAATAAATATTTAGGCCATTTGCATATTGTACTTTACGTGGTAGTGAGATAGCGTTTCGCCCTGTTAACTCGAATGCTGTGTAGATGATGCTGGCTGGGTAAATAGACTAAAACTCAATTTAAATTCAGTTGATGTAGCAGTTACCGCTGGACATGCGGCGGGTTAAACTGTGCCACTACCGCTGTTACTTATGGGGATTAAACATGCAGCAAGTCCATTGTGATGGGTGTGGCGAAGATGTTCCCAGCTACGATATTACCCACTACGGTTCCATAGAGGGGGCTATCGAGACCTTTGCAGCCGCTGCTTTAGTGCAGAAGTGGCGAAGCTCAGTGGACTGGATAATTTTGACTATGCACGACTTGAACCCATCGGGATAACTGACTGCGATGGCGAATCACACCAATTCCATTTCGTGACACGTCTGCTGGGACATATGGTCACTCTGGAGGCATTTGAGCTTCGAGAAGGGAAGCCATATCCAAACAAAGTGGGCGTTCATTAGGCAGAACGACCTAGCTTCCGTTGCATTAAATTTTTGTGAATTTTTTACGGCATCATTTCATTACCTGACATGATGCGTTCAACCAGCGCCACGACAGACATTTTCTTGCGCTGGCATCTGAGATCTCATCTCGCGTTATGCCAACCAGATGATCGGCCGGGGCCGATTCCCTGATACACACTTCATTATCCTGCATCCATTAACCTATTGATATATTAGGACAATAGACTGCTTTGCTTTTTCGTTGAATGTTCATAAACGCGTCACAAACCGATGCCCATACTTTCCGCCGCAGTAAGGAAACCAGCATGATCTCTAATTCACAAAAGACTCATGGTGATGTCACATGTTTGAAAGATTGGCTAGGTATAAATAGTGGCGCTGACGCTCGGACAGTTTGCTCAAATAGAGGTTGTGTCATCGCAACATCCCATAGAGAACTGATTCCACCGCAACGGTCCTGTGTCAGCAGCGGCACTTGTAGCAGCATAGGCAGCGCACTGTGATGCAGTGCATGTCAGCCAGTGTGATGCTTACTGCATCGGGCGGGGATGCACCAGTTGCGGGGCGGCTGAAATAGTACGGCGAACCGATGGGTTGGATTAGTGAGCCATAGGTGAGCCATAGGATCGACTCTCGGCATCGCATGATGATCCTGATATGTCGAATAGACGCAAAATAGACCTTAACGTTAAAGAAAAGGAGTTAAGTCATGAAAATGAAAATCAAGTTATTGATATCTGCCATCGCCCTCGCGGGCGCGACGCAGGGCCATGCGGATATGTTTCAATCTAACGATAGGCACGCGGACGACAATCATCGCGCGGACAAGGTGTTTGTGATCGCAATGGAGAATCACAACTGGACACAGCCCAGCACCCAAAGCAGCCCCCAGCCGATCTTTCAGAATCCAGCCGCGCCGTTCATCAACAGCCTGGTGAATGGCACATCCGGCATCAGCAACCAGGTGGCCTTTGCGAACGTGTATATTAACTCGGCTCCGGGTGTGCATCCGTCGGAACCCAACTACATTTGGGCTGAAGCCGGCACTAACTTTGGCGTGTTCAATGATGACCAGCCCTACACAGCGGGCTGCTCCCCGGACACCGTCCAGACCACCGAACAGCACCTGAGCGCGTTTCTGACAAAAGCCGGAAAGTCGTGGAAGTCGTATCAGGAGGACACGGACGTTGACCTCACCACCAATACGGTACTGCCGGTAAGTGCGTGGACCGTTCCGCTTTACAACAAGAGCGGCGTTTATACTGGAGTCAATGCGAACAACTATTCAAACCAGTACAATTACGCGGCCAAGCATAATCCGATGGTGTACTTCACCGATAGCAACGGTGGATGCAATACAAGCACCTCGAATCCGATGCGGCTCCAGTACGCCCCGTTGCAGCAGTTGGCCCTCGATCTGACGAATAATACAGTGACCGACTACAACTGGATCACGCCCGACCAGTACAACGACCAGCATACGTCGCTCACCAAGGGTTACGGGCAGTATCCCAACGGCGACTCCGCCCAGATCGCACAGGGAGACAATTTCCTGTCCCGAATCGTGCCCTTGATCATGGCCTCGGACGCCTATCAGAAGGATCACGCAATCATCGTCCTGTGGTGGGATGAGAGCGAAGGCGGGGACGACCTCAGCCGTACGCTGCCCTTCATGATCATTTCCAAGGACGTACACAAGAACGTGAATGGGGTGCCGTATTCAAACACGATCCAGTATTCCCACTCTTCCACTCTGCGCACCATGCAGGAAATCTTTGATGTCGATCCTCGGCATGGCTACCCCTGGTTGGGCGATGCGGCCCATGCGACCGACTTGGCCGATCTGTTCAAGCCGGGCTCTTTCTAGTAGCGTCTGGTCACACAGTAGGTATCTTTAAGCGAAAGGGCATGCACCGTCTGGTCATGCCCTTTCTTTTTGTTTTCCGGAGAACTGGGTAGTTCGAGATGCTCGGAGAAGGACCGCTTATCCCCTCAATAGCCAACATAAATCCAAGAAAGAACAAGTTCACCCTATAGAAATGACCTGTCACTTTGCCCCGTAATACGCACTTCGCAAGCAGTTGATTAAATGTCATTTATCTTTGATTATATTCACCTAAAGTTCACCTAAACTTCCCGCATATACAATAATTCGATTTGAACGAGACATTTAGCTCAATACGCAGTGCAAGAACAGCTCAAGAACGGCGCTACGACGCGATTCTAGCGTGAAGTCGCTGCGAATATCATTGGACGTATGGAATCTAAGGCATGAACAACCGAAGCCCACCCTATATGAAATAGGCGTCGAGCTTAAGTTGTGTCCCAACCATGTGATCTACGAGAAAATGGATGTTCAGGCTGTCCAGACTGACAAGATGAACGTGATGAATGCAACGGTCAGCCGCTATCTAAGAAGGGCAGAAACTATATTTCTATACCTTGGTGGTGGATTATTTCCAGTGAACAAATTCAAAGAGCCCAAGCTGATATACGACAATCCTGAAGACGAATTTTCGAAACAGATGGTATCCGCGCGAAAAAGAATTCAGCTCAAATAAAATAAGACGAATGTCAAAACTCATAAATACCTCCACGCCAACCGGAGATACCATCATGAGATTAAATGAAATTGCAGAAGACCTTGAACAGCGCAGAATCGAGTTACTGAAAAACAATGCCGAGATCGCCAAGCAGCAAACTGCCTATGTCCAATCGGCTCAGGCATGGTACCAATTACAAAAGGCTCAAGCTAACGAGCAGAAAGCGCGGCAGAGATTCATTCAAGCCGCCCAAGCTTTTTCACGCAGCTCTCATCCTGAGTAACCTGTACAACTAACAGGAGGAACGAAAATGAGATTAAAAGAAATCGCCAATGATTTAGAACAACGCAGAATTGCAATACTGAAGAACAATGCCCAACGTGCAAAACAGCAGGTCAAGGATGCTCAGGCTCGAGCGAAGATGAAGAAGGCTCAAGAGGATTTGCGGAAATCAAGAAGGACTACATCTTCAAATCTATCGTTGATTGGATAGTGCTTAGAAGTTCAGACTTGACTGCCCGAAACCGGTCGTTCGCCAAGTGGCGCTCCCGACACGAAGGCGACATTCGCAAATCCAGGATGCGGACAGTCAGTCTTAACATGCATGCCATGCGAGGCGGCCTCTCGATCGGTTGTTTATTGACCAGTGTTTCCGTAAGTCTACTGGGTATAAGTCATGCGCTGTTGATCAATGGCGCACTTGCAGTAATGGCATAGGTAGTTGTCGGACGAGCATGGCTTCGTAGACATTACAAGATGGAGTGAGCGCAACTGTAGCGCTACTGTAACAGAATCATATACGGCGACTGCTATTGGATTTGAGATGTTATCCGGACAGAGGCAACGCATCGGTGTAGGATGGAAAGGTAATTTCTCCTTCAACTCTTCAGACTTAGTTAAGGGATTATCAAGTAGTACATAAATCCCCTCTTGACGCTTTTTAGTCTCTGAGAAGCTAGCGAAGTTGCAGTAGTCCTGTTTTATTGATGGGCGCGATGTTCGTTTCTGCAATTCTCTCCTTGCCAGCAATGGCCGCCCATTTCCTATCCCTTTCAGCGGGCAACTCCGCTCGGACAGGTTTTTTTACAAAACGCTCAATCCAAATTAACTAAGGAGGCAATATGATCTACTCTGCTCCCGGCACCGCTGGTGCCAAGATCGCCTACAAGGCCCATTATGACAACTTCATCGGTGGCAAGTGGGTCGCCCCGGTCAAGGGTCAATACTTCGATGTCATCTCCCCGATCAACGGCAAGCCTTATACCAAGGCTGCCCGCTCAGGTGCAGAAGACATCGAACTTGCGCTTGATGCAGCGCATGCCGCTGCCGACAAGTGGGGAAAAACCTCTCCCGCTGAACGTTCTAACCTGATGCTGAAGATCGCAGATCGCATCGAAGCTAACCTCGAACTGCTCGCTTACGCCGAGACGGTAGATAACGGCAAACCGATCCGCGAAACACTGAATGCGGATATTCCGCTCACCATCGACCATTTCCGTTACTTTGCCGGATGTGTGCGCGCGCAGGAAGGCGGTATTTCCGATATCGACGAAACTACAGTCGCTTACCATTTTCACGAGCCTCTGGGCGTTGTCGGTCAGATCATCCCGTGGAATTTTCCGATCCTGATGGCGGCATGGAAGTTGGCTCCAGCCATCGTTGCTGGCAACTGTGTCGTTCTGAAGCCAGCCTCGGAGACCCCTATTAGCATCCTGATACTAGCTGAACTGATTGCTGACGTGTTGCTGCCCGGCGTGCTCAACATTGTCAATGGCCATGGCCGCGAGGCTGGCTATCCGCTCGCTACGAGCAAGCGCATCGCCAAGATCGCCTTTACCGGTTCCACCTCCACAGGGCGGTTAATCGCCCAAGCCGCCGCCAACAATTTGATTCCGGCCACGCTGGAGCTTGGTGGCAAATCTCCCAATATTTTCTTCGCCGACATCGCTCGCGCCGACGACAGCTTCTTTGACAAAGCTATCGAAGGTCTCGTGTTGTTCGCGTTCAACAAAGGAGAGGTGTGTACCTGTCCCTCGCGCGCACTGATTCAAGAATCCGTTTACGACAAATTCATGGAACGCTGTCTCAAACGCGTCAAGGTGATCAAGCAAGGCAATCCGCTGGATACTGAAACGATGGTCGGCGCTCAAAACTCGGAAGAACAGATGACCAAGATCATGTCATACCTCGATATCGGCAAGCAGGAAGGCGCACAATTGCTGATTGGCGGCGACCGTGCCCAAGTCAGCGCCGAACTGAAAGGTGGTTACTACGTCCAACCGACCCTGTTAAAGGGCCACAACAAGATGCGCATCTTCCAGGAAGAAATCTTTGGCCCCGTGCTGGCTGTGACCACCTTCAAGGATGAGGCTGATGCACTGGCCATCGCCAACGATACTCTGTATGGACTCGGTGCCGGTGTGTGGAGTCGCGATGGCAATGTTGCCTACCGCATGGGGCGCGCCATCAAGGCGGGTCGAGTGTGGACCAACTGCTACCATCTTTACCCGGCCCATGCTGCCTTCGGCGGTTATAAGGAATCGGGTATCGGCCGCGAAACGCATAAGGTGATGCTCGACCATTACCAGCAAACCAAGAACCTGTTGGTCAGCTACAGCGAGCAAAAGCTCGGCTTCTTTTGATCAGTTCGCTCTTTCCTTGTCGCTTAGGG
>CABEDU010000347.1_pt1 | contig 17570 bp, 16 predicted proteins | sample 3133021 | NCBI WGS metagenome assembly CABEDU01 (sample SAMEA5534332, study PRJEB31848) | metagenome | biome: tundra; feature: field; material: soil | place: USA | collected 2013-05 | depth 0.15 m
GTGCTGGTAAAGATGTTCACCACGGCAGGCATGGCTTTTTGTGCGGCGGCACTCAAGCCCATAGCCGGGGATTTGTTGCCGCTGACCAGTGGTGTGTTTTCATACAGGGTGACCACACCGCTGCGTGCCGCGTTCGGCAGCAACTCCGGCTTGAGGGTATGAATAATAAACAGCAGCGCCAGCGCGATAGTGACGGTTTGGGTGAATAGAAGCCAATGTTTACGCATGATATGATGAACTCGCTTGTGGGAACCTCTAAAAACCCATATTTCATCCCGCCTACTGTGTTGCGCTAAAAATTTCTTGCTTGTATATCAAACTATATACGGCACTGCGAAATTTTTATCGCGCCTTGCATTTGGGTGAACTATGAATTTTTTTAGAGACTCCCTTGTCTCAATTGATGAAGGGAATGTTATGTTGCTTAATGAATTGCGCGATTATAACGCAAGCCTGCTGCAAACCAATCTGTTCAAAGATTACTGCCCGAATGGTGTGCAGGTGGAGGGTCGTGAGGAAGTGCGGCGTATCGCAACCGGGGTGACGGCTTCGCAGCATGTGCTGGACGCGGCGATCGCGTGGGGTGCGGATGCGATTTTGGTGCATCATGGTTATTTCTGGCGCAACGAAGAGGCCACTATTGTCGGCATCAGGAAAAAACGCATTGCGCAGCTGTTGCGCAACGACGTGAGTTTGCTGGCCTATCACCTGCCGCTCGATGCGCATGCCGAACTGGGCAACAACGCACAACTCGGCAAGTTGCTCGGTTTGGTAGAGCAGGGCAGGTTTGGGGAACAAAACATCGCCTGTTTGGGTTCGTTAGCGCAGCCTCAGACGCTGGCACAATTCACCCAGCAGGTCGGGCATGACTTGCAGCGCTCACCACAAGTCATCGGGGATGGTAACAAGAGCATATACAAAGTGGCGTGGTGCAGCGGCGGCGCACAAGGCTACTTTGAAGCCGCCATCGCTCAGGGCGTGGATGCTTATATCACCGGAGAAATTTCCGAGCAGAATTTTCATCTGGCCAACGAAACCGGCGTGGCCTTCATCGCCGCCGGGCATCACGCTACCGAGCGTTTTGGTATTCAGGCGCTGGGAGAGCATTTGGCAAAACAATTCGGTTTGGAGCATCGTTTTTTTGATCAGGCCAATCCAATTTAATCGCCCCGGTTTAAATCCCCCTTTAGAGGTTCCCTTTAGTCAGTTTGCTGCGCAACTCATTCAGCGAAACAGTCATGCTGCGCGGCGCATTTTGCAGTGCGGCATTGGCTTGTGTGATTGACGTGCCGTAGTCTATCAGCAGCGTTTTCAGAATAGCTTCCATATCACCCAATAGTTGTTCAGGCCGGTGCGCGTAACGCAGCAGGAAATCTTTGCGGCGCGGATGAAACGCTGTCCACTGCCAGGCAAGAAAGCTTTCATTGTTCTTGAAATTGGCGTTTTGCAGCGACTCTTTCAGGCTGATTACGGCAGGCAATCCGAGTTGATCGGGCGAGGGTGCGGCACTCCACATCAAGCCGAAATAAATACGCCATACACCGCCAAGATATTGCTGTTCCATCATCGGACGAAGGTAAAGCGGTTGCTCCGTACGCGTGGTGCAACGTAATCCGACCAGGCTATCCGGTGCGTTCTTGTCTTCGGTAGGCTCGACGTGCCATGCCAGTTTATGTTCTTTGATCAGGGCATTGAGGCGTGGCAGCAATTCCAGCCAAAGGTGATTGTTCATTTGCTCGCGAAGCCTATCCATCTGCTCGGCAACGGAGAGACCCAATGGCAAATTTTCTGTTTGGGCAAAAAAATCCAGTACAGCCTGTTCTTCATTCATGGTGTCATATCCTAAGCGGCCCAGCATTGAAAAGGTATATAAGCAATTACTGTAATTCTGTGCGGCATATAACTTTTTTTGTCATGCTGGGGATGAGTTGCAATATTCAGTGTTGACTTTATTTTTCAGAGTAGACATTATTCGTCCGTGTAGTCGCGCCGCGCTCATCCAGACGGAAAAAAACCAAGGCAGATGATAATTACTATCGCGACATAACGCATCAAAAAATAATCCGATTTACCTGTTCTATCATGCCGGCAATAAGTTTGGTGTGGGATCATTTGTTTGCTGGGGGAGTCCTTACGATGCAACGTTTTTTACGTTTGTCTGTTTTGCTACTGGGATTGTTTGCTGCAGCGAGCAGTTATGCAGCCGATGCCCCGCCACCCGCCCTTACGACCGAGGATGACTTAGGCCCGGCTATCGAGCAGCCGATCGAGTTCCCCCACTTTCGCCATGCCGGCGATGCCGACAAGGGCGGAATGCAGATCAACTGCATGTACTGTCATACGTACGCCCGGCGCAGTTTGGTAGCGGGTATTCCGCCCATTCAAAAGTGCATAGGGTGCCATCAAAGCATCGAGTCGGTACGCGAAACTCCGCGCATCAAAAAATTATTCGAATACTGGGATGCCAAGAAAGCCATTCCCTGGAAGAAGGTGCATGATCTTCCGGACTACGTGCGTTTCAGTCACGAGCGCCATATCAAACGTTTTATCTTTCAGTTAAACCGTCCGGTTCAAGAAGTTTGCGGCTATTGTCACGGCAATGTCAAAGAAATGACGGTGGCACGCCGCAGCAAGTTACTCTCTATGGGTTGGTGCGTTAGCTGTCATCAGCAGGATCATCCGGTCACCGATGAGGGCGGTACGCCTATCGGCAATCAAGCGTACTGGTACAGCATGCATAAGCCGCCTGTTGATGCGTCGGGCATTATTAAAGCTAAAGGCCCGAACGACTGTTCGGTATGCCATAAATAGTAGAGAGGTTGTGATGATGAACAGTGGTTCCGTAAAACATTTGGCCGGGCACCCGTTTGATCGGCGTGATTTTCTGAAGGTGCTGGGCTGGGGCGGTGCGGCGGTTGCGTTGAGCGGCTGCGGCAACGGTTCAGTCGAGGATGGCAAGGAAACTGTAGTTTCGTATGTTGAAACGAATGACTACATGATTCCCAGTATCAGCGTGTACTTTAATTCGACCTGCGCGCAGTGTGATGCGGGCTGTAGCATCACCGGGCGCATACGCGAAGGGCGCGTACTGAAGCTGGAAGGTAATCCCAATTCCGCGATCAATCGCGGCAAGACGTGTGGCCTGGGGCAGGCAGGTGTGCAACACCACTACAATCCTGACCGTGTGCGCGAGCCGTTGTTGCGGAATGGTGAGCAAGGCGAAGCCATCACTTGGGAAAAGGCCTATGCGCTGATCGCCGAAAAGCTCAACGGTGTGAGCGGCGAAGAGATCGCTTTTTTGACCGGCGGCGTGAGCGGTCATCTCAAGGTGTTGCTGGGCAATTATCTGGACAGCTTCGGCAGCAAAAATCATTTCGTGTATGAAGCGATTGCGCCGGCTGTGCTGCGCGCTGCCAACAAGAAGTCTTACGGCGTGGAAATGCCGCGCTTCAACATCAATAAAGCCAAGGTGGTGCTGTCGTTCGGTGCCGACTTCCTGGGTGCATGGATTTCCCCGGTGCATTTCTCGCAACAGTATGCGCAGTTCCGCAAGGGTGTGGATGGTCAGCGCGGCGTGCTGGTGCAGATCGAATCCAAGATGACCTTGACCGGCGCCAATGCGGATCGCTGGCTGGTGGTGCGTCCGGGAACGGAAGGTATTCTGGCTCTGGGTATCATCAATGCGCTTGGCACTGCGACTGGCGATATTGCCGCTGTAGTGAAGGGTTATGACAAGGCGCGCGTCAGCAAGGATACCGGCGTTTCGGCAGAGCAGATCGATAAGATCGTCGCCTTGCTGAAGGAACGCACGCCTAGTCTGGTGTTGGCGGGCAGCGCGGCAGAAGGTTATGCGCATGGTTCGCAAAATGCCGCCGCGATCAATCTGCTCAACCAGGTGTTGGGCAATGTCGGCAAGACAGTCGAAGCTGCTGCGGTAGTGCCATTTCCGCAAATGGCTCCGGCAACCGGTAATACCGTCGCGCTGAAGACGCTTAACGATGGTTTGAATGCGGGCAAGTACAAGGTGCTGTTCAGCTATGCAGCCAATCCGGTATTCACCGCGCCGGGTGCGATGAAGTTCAAGGACAATCTGGCCAAGGCAGGCTTCAAGGTGGCGTTTACCCATTACCTGGATGAAACCGCCATGCAAGCTGATTTGGTGTTGCCATTGGATTCGGCGCTGGAAGACTGGGGAACACAGGTTCCCGAGTACATGGCGGAAGGCGCGCAAATCAACATTCAGCAGCCGCTGATGGAAAAGCTGCACGCCAATACCCGTGGCATGGGCGATATTTTGTTGGCTTTGATCAAGCTGCGTCGCGCCGATGACTACAAAAAATACGATGACTACTACGCTTACCTGCGCGCAGCCGTGTTGCAAAACAAGGGTGCTTTGGGCGGCGGTGTTGCTGATGACGATATCTTCTGGAACGAGACGCTGAGCAAAGGCATCATCAAGCTGGCGAGTGCTGCGCACGCATTGTCCGGCAAGGCCGGTGCGGCGGGCCTGTCGCTGCCGGCACCTTCTGCCATCGATGCGCAATATCCGTTGCAACTGATTCCATCCGTGAACGCGAGCCTGCGCGATGGGCGCAATACCAACCAGCCCTGGTTGCAGGAATCGCCTGATCCATTGACCACTATCGTGTGGGATTCCTGGGTGGAAATTCACCCCAGGAAGGCCGCTGAGCTGGGAATAGTAGAAGGCGATATAGTTGAAGTGACCGGCAAAAACGGCTCGATCAAAGTGCAGGCATATCTGTTCCCGGGGATACATCCTGATGCGATTTCAATACCGCTGGGCCGCGGTCATGAAGCGCTGGGCCGTTATGCCAAGGGTTATGGCGTGAACCCGTTCCAGATTCTGGATATGGTGTTCGACAAAGAAACCGGTGAATTGGCGCTGCACGAGACGCGCGTTAAAGTCAGCAAAACCGGATCGCGCGTGATCGTGGTTAAAGATGAAGGCCCGGCAGGCGGCAGTCAAATGGGCAAAAAGATTGCCGCGCGCTTGCCCAGCGATAAAGTTAAGCTTTCGGAGGAGGTCTATTATGTCGGTTAGCAATCTATTGGAAAATTGGTCGGATTTTCGTCACACCCACCCGGTGGACGATGTGCCGCACAACCCCTACAAATGGGCGATGAGTATCGATCTGGACGCGTGTAGCGGTTGCAATGCATGCAGCGTCGCTTGCTATGCGGAAAATAATCTGCCGGTGGTAGGCAAGGAAAAATATGCGCATGGGCATGTGATGCATTGGATGCGCATTGAACGTTACTGGGATGAAGATGGCCGTGACTTTCCGGATCAGGGCGCACAATTTCTGCCGATGATGTGTCAGCAATGCGAAGCCGCTCCTTGCGAAACGGTTTGTCCGGTGGGTGCGACCAACCATACGCCGGACGGCATCAATTCGCAGATTTACAATCGTTGCATCGGTTCGCGTTATTGCTCGGCTAACTGTCCATTCAAAGTGCGTTACTTCAACTGGTATGACTACCCCACCACCGACAATGTCTGGCCAGCCGAGATGAATCAGCAGCTGAACCCGGATGTGACGGTGCGCGGCAAAGGCGTGATGGAAAAATGCACGTTCTGTATCCAGCGGGTGACGGTGGCCAAGAACAACGCGAAGAACGAAGGCCGCCTCGTGCATGACGGTGAAGTGTGGACGGCGTGTCAGCAAGCCTGTCCAACGGGCGCCATTACTTTCGGCAATCTGGTTGACCCCGAATCCAAAGTGCACAAGCAATGGCAAGCTCAACAAGTCGAGTTGGCTAAAGATGTGCAATCCAAAGACAAGGAAGAGGGTGGGAGTGAGTTGCGCGGTTATCGTATTTTCGAAGAGCTGCGTCCCTATCCTTCGGTCATGTATCTGGAACGCGTACGCGAAAGTGCCGTTTAATCCGAAAAACTTTTGGCCGGGCACCCGGTTGGCAACATTACTGCAATTTCTTTAGGAAATAACAATGAAAGATATCAGCGAAGACATCGCTTGGGCGAAGATCAATACAGATGTGCTCAAGAGTTTGGAAAATCCCAGAAAGCTGTATTGGGTGATATTGTTAATCGCGATTGCCATGGTTGGTGTCGCCGCGGGTTGCGAGGTGTATCAATACAATACCGGGATGGGCGTGGCGAACATGGACAACCCACATATGTGGGGTTTGTATATTGCCACCTTCATCTTCTGGATCGGCATGAGTCACTCCGGTACTTTGCTGTCGGCGATTCTGCATTTGATGCATGCCGACTGGCGCAAGCCGATTTATCGCTTTGCCGAGGCCATGACCACCTTCTCGCTGATGACGGCTGGCTTGTTTGTGGCGGTGCACTTGGGTCGTGTGTGGCAGATTTACTACGCCTTGCCTTACCCGAACGGGCGCCAGGTGTGGCCGAATTTCCAGTCGCCGCTGCTATGGGACGCGATGGCGATTTTCACTTATCTGAGTTCGTCGATCCTGTTCCTGTATGTAGGAATGATTCCCGATCTGGCCATCTGCCGCGACCATCTGCATCCGGGCTGGCGCAAGAAGCTGTACACCGCATTGTCGCTGGGTTGGGAAGGGACCGACCGCCAGTGGCGCAATTTCCGCGTCACCTACCTGACGATCGCCTGCTTCCTGATCCCGCTGGCCGTGTCGGTGCATTCTATCGTGGCATCTGACTTTGCGATGTCGCAACAACCCGGCTGGCACATCACCTCGTTCCCCCCGTACTTCGTGGCAGGTGCGTTGTATTCCGGTTGTGCCGCGATCATCACGCTGTTCATCATCCTGCGCTACGTGTTCAAGTTTGAAGAATACATGACGCTGCCGATTTTGAAGAAGATCGTGCGTTTGACTTTCGCGATTGCCATGGTGTGGACTTACCTGAATCTGATCGAGTACGCCTCGGTCTGGTATGGGCATGACCAGGCCTCCAAGGATGTGTTGATCCAGAAAGCCTTCGGCCCTTATGCGCCGTTCTGGTGGATGATGAATTTCTGTGGTTCTATCGTTCCGCTGATACTCTTTTTCAAACGTTTCCAAACCCACATTCCAGTGTTGTTTGCAGTGTCATTGTTGTTGAACATGGGCATGTGGCTGGAACGCTGGATGATCGTTGCACCGACTTTTTCGCACGGCTACTACCCATGGACATGGGATCACGATCAATGGCCGAGCCTTGTGCAATGGGGCATGGTGTTTGGTAGCTTTGGCTGGTTTACTTTGTTGTTCATGGTGTTCTGCAAGGTATTCCCGTCGGTCTCTATGTATGAGGTGAAGGAAATGGTTTATCACCGCAGTCAGGCAACTAAAAAGCTGGAAGTAACCGGAAATCTGGCAGCAGCCGGGAAGGGGGCACACTAAATGAGCAAACGTCATTTACTCGCGCTGTTCAGCAATTTCGACGAAGCCGAGGCTGTGGTCACGGAGTTGCGCAGTGTCAGAATTAAAGGCTTCGATGCTGATAAAGACATGATTGTGAAGTCGCCGATCGAGCATCCGGAAGTGGAAGAGTTTTTGGGTGACAAGCCGGTCTATGTGCAGTGGTTCACCTTGGGTGGGGCACTGACAGGCGGTTTGCTGGCGTTCTTTTTGATCTCTGGCTCACAAGCCAACTTCTTTTCGCAACTCAAGGGCGGCAAGCCCATTGTGCCGTTTCCGCCCAATTTCGTGCTGACCTACGAGATGTTTATTTTGGGCGGTGTGTATATCTCCATTCTTGGTTTCCTGATTTGTGCAGGCTTGCCTGCCAGTCGTTCGCCGTTGTATAGCGCCAAGGTATCCGAGGATCAAGTTGGTATTTTGGTACAGGCTGATGAAGCTGCCAGCAGTACTTTGAAGTCAATTTTCATTAAACACCAGGCATTGGAAATTCAGGAAGAGGCGGGGAAATGAAAAAGTTATCCTTAGCAATGATGAAACTACTGGTGAAACAACTAGCCATCCCACTAAGCAACCAGAAGACGGTTGCCAAGTGGTTGGTTATAGCCATTCGACTAGGCTATCAAAAGGCTTTGCATAGCCATTCGGCTAAGCCACCAAAAAACGGTGACATAAGCCGCTGGTTAACGATAGCCAAGTCGCTGGTTATCGCATTGTTGCTTGCTCCTATGTTTGCGCATGCGTGGCCGTGGTCTATGGACATGGTTAATCAGATCAGTGTCAAACCTCAAGAAAGTGTTGATCCGGCCAACCCGGGCATGAATCCTTTTCCGAAACGTTCAGTGCCTGTTCCCGGTACTGCTACGTCTTCGATAGAGGTTAAGGATAAAGACGCTGCGTTCAAGCTGGTCAACCCTGTTCCAGCAGATAAAAAATCGGTCGACATGGGTGGTCGTTTGTTTGGGATTTATTGCGTTCCTTGTCACGGTCAGTCCGGTACTGGCGATGGGCTGGTTGGGGCTAAATTGATTCTGAAACCCTGGAATTTGACCCCGAGCAGTGATATGCATCCCTGGGATTCCAAAGACTACCCTGATGGTTACATTTTCGGCATGATGACCTTCGGCGGTGCGGTGATGCCGATTTATGCCATTGATATGAGCCCCACCGAACGCTGGCATGTCGTAAATTACATCCGCAAAGTGCTGCAAAAAGCACCTGCTACTGCGGCTGCAGCGCAGACAAAATAGGAGACGGTCAAAATGTTTTCATATAGTAATTGGTCGGTTCTGACCGTGAATTTTTTGGTGGTGCTGTATCTGGCTCTGGGTGGCGTGACACTGTGCGCCGTGTTGCATCTGGTGGGTGCGCGCTGGAGATATGAGATTCGCCTATTGGCAAGTTCCCTGTTCGCCTTGTTTCCGTTAGCGTTTGTGTTGCTGATGGTGTTATTGGCTAACGGCGAGTCGACTTTCCCATGGTTGAAAGAAACCGGCGAACATGCGCATCACATTCCGGCATGGCATAACTACACTTTCCTGGTGGTGCGCGAAGTGCTCGGAATGCTGGCGGTAATGGCGATACACTGGGTGTTCATCCAGCGTCAAGCCGTTAGCGAACGCAGCACAGAAGACGCGGCACGCTTCCATGTCATTGCCTGTTGGGTTCCCTATGTTTACGTATTGTATGGCACGATGGTCGCGTGGGATTTTGAAATGACTATGCTGCCTTCCTGGGAAAGCGCGATCTATGGCATGCAACATTTCGTCAGTAATTTCGGCATGTTCCTGGCGTTCCTGGTGATCTGGATTTTCGCCTTGAACAGCCGCGATAGACTGGTGCGACCGGTAGAAACATATGTATACAACTACATCGCGCAATTGCTGTTTGCCTTTACGCTGTTGTGGGTTTATACCTTCTTCGCTCAATACCTGACCATTTGGTATGGCAACTTGCCCGATGAAAGGAATCGTATGGTGGGCATGCAAGATGGCGATTACACCTTTATTTTTTGGGGGATGTTCGTGCTGAAATTTGTGATCCCATTTTCTACACTTGCCATGACATACACACGACACAATGTTAAAGCGACTGCGGCTGTTGCCGTTTGTATCATCATCGGCACGTTATTCGAGCGCTACGTTTGGATAGGCGGCGTTAAGGGAGGCGTTGGGCCATATCCGATTTTAGCCGCGATAGTGGTCAGCGGTGTGGTCGCGACTATCGGTTTTTTCCTGGTGCGGATGCGTTTGCAAAGCATCCAATTGGTTAAAGGGTAATCAGTATTTATGATGAGATTGTATTCCGGGACGTCTTGCCCCTATAGTCATCGCTGTCGGATTGTTCTGTTCGAGAAGGGTATGGATTTTGAGGTGATTGACGTGGACTTGATGAACAAGTCTGAAGATGTCGCGGCGATCAATCCATATGGCAAAGTGCCGGTGCTGGTGGAGCGCGATCTGGTGCTGTATGAGGCGAACATCATCAACGAATACATAGATGAACGTTTCCCGCACCCGCAACTGATGCCGCCCGATCCCGTCATGCGTGGCCGTGCACGGCTGTTCCTGCATCGCTTCGAACAAGAGTTATACAGTCAAGTTGAAGTGATAGAGCATGGTATGCCCAAGGCGGCCGATAAGGCGCGCGCAATCATTCGCGACAATCTGACCCAGCTCGCGCAGATATTGGCCAATCAAAAGTTTTTGTTGGGCGATGAGTATTCTATGCTGGATGTGGCGATCGCACCGCTGCTATGGCGACTCGATCATTACGGCATCCAGATGGGCAAGGATGCTGCGCCGCTGATGAAATATGCCGAGCGGTTGTTCTCTCGTCAAGGCTTTATCGATGCACTGACGGCCTCCGAAAGAGCAATGCGCAAGTGAGCGATTTATCCACGCGCCCGTACCTGATTCGCGCGATTTACGATTGGTGTGTGGATAGCGGGTTGACCCCCTATCTGGCCGTCCGTGTCGATGAGCATACCGAGGTACCGCGTTCTCATGTGAAGGACGGCGAGATCGTCTTAAACCTCAGTGCTGATGCGGTGCGCAACCTGCAGATGGGCAACGAGATGATCACCTGCACCGGACGATTTGGCGGTGTGCCATTCGATCTCATGGTGCCTGTAGTGGCGACCATTGGCATATTCGCCAAGGAGACGGGACAGGGGTTGGTGTTTCAAGGCGGCGACCCGCAACAACCGTCACCATCTTCGAATGGTGGCGATGGAGGACCTAAGCCAATACCGCACAAGCCCGACTTGAAAATCGTGAAATAAAAAAAGCCGCATATCCTGCGGCTTTTTTTGCTTTGCGCGCTTGCCGTTACACAGTAGCTTGAGCCAGCGTCGTATGCATCTTGCTCATAGCCTTTTGCTCGATTTGACGGATGCGTTCAGCCGACACGTTGAACTCGGCGGCCAAGTCATGCAGCGTCGCGGCGGCACCCTCTTCGCATAGCCAGCGCGCCTCAACGATGCGGCGGCTGCGTTGATCCAGACCCGCCAAGGCATTTGCCAAGCCGGATGTTTGCAGGTGCTCTCGTTCGGCTGTTTCCAAAATCTGCGACGGCTCATGCTCCGCGTTATCGGCCAGATAATTAATCGGCGCGTAGCTTTCATCGTCATCGCTTCCGCTTGGTTCCAGCGCGACCTCATGCCCGGCGAAGCGTGCTTCCATTTCCACCACATCGCGTTCACTGACGTTGAGCTGCTGCGCGATCTCGCTGATTTGTTGCGGCTTGAGCGGCTCCAAACCCTTCTTCATGCTGCGCAGATTGAAGAACAGTTTGCGCTGCGACTTGGTGGTGGCGATCTTCACCAACCGCCAGTTGCGCACCACGAACTCGTGAATCTCGGCGCGTATCCAGTGCAGCGCGAACGACACCAGGCGCACCCCGCGTTCCGGGTCGTAGCGTTTCACCGCTTTCATCAGTCCGATGTTGCCCTCCTGAATCAGATCGGCTTGCGGCAGCCCATAACCGGCATAACCACGCGCCACACTGACCACCACGCGCAAGTGAGAGAGCACCAACTCACGTGCGGCATCCAGGTCATTCCCGGTTTTGAAGCGCGTCGCCAATGCAAACTCCCTCTCCTGCGATAGAAGCGGGAAGCGGTTTACTGTTTGGACGTAGCCTTCCAAGCTGCCAACGGCAGACGGTACGGGCAAATTCATTGTGACATTCATTGTGTTTCCTCCTTAACGGGATAATTCTAGCACTCGCGAGGTTGGAGTGCCAAGGTGGAAAATGGTTCGATGCAGGATTCTGGAGTATGAGCGGCAGACTGCAGCGCATTCAATACAAAGCGTATGGGAGCGATTATATGTTCCAGGGCACACCCCAATACTATAGAATCCCTTAACTTATGTGCGTTACCGTACAAAATTTAAAATTTCAAACTGAGACACTACCCATCAGTCGGATGGCTATGCGAAGCTCATCAACTGTATTCTTAAAACTCTTTGGGAAAAAGGCATGAAAAAAATCATTCTCTCGGGTGCCCGGACAAAAGTTTTTTGTCTTCTGGCAGGCGTAATGGCTGCTGTGACTTTTGCGTCAGAAGTATCGGCGCTGCCCTTGTTCGCTCGTCAAACCGGCATGGTTTGTTCCGCATGTCACTTCCAACACTTTCCAATGCTGAATGGCTTCGGCCGTGCATTTAAGTCCGCCGGCTACACCATGATGGGCGCGCAAGAAAAAGTGGAGGGCGAAGGTTTGGCCATTCCCAACACCTTGAACATGGCCGTGCTGGCTACTGCGGGTTATGAAAAAACCAATCAGGCCGCTGGTATTGGCCCCAAAAAAACAACGGGTGATGGCGAATTCTATGTGCCGGGCACCGGCGGTGAGTTGTCCCTGTTCTTTGGTGGCCGGGTAAGCGAGAACGCCGGTTTCCTGGCTGAAATCGGTACGGGTGGGGCTGTGGCAGGTACTACTATTACTGCCGCTCAAAGCTCTGCCAAGTTGCCTATCCTGTTTGAAGTGGCAGCTTCTCAGTTCAAAGTGCCAGAAGGCACGCGCGTAGGTGTCATACCGTTCACCACGGATGATCATGGTGCGTCCTACGGCTTTGAAGTGCTGAATACCGGCGCCAATGTTGTACATCAGATGAGCGGCACGCCTGGTCTGAATGGCGCGCACAGCGCGGCTCTTTCAGCTCAGCAATATATCGGTACCGACGGTTCCGCAACCGGCCTGGCATTTGTGGCGAACAACCCCACGGGCTTCATCAACCTGACCAAGTATGACCAGACTGGCATAGCAGGCGGTGCCTTGGCAGTCTTGGGCTCTACTTATGTTCGTGTTGCCGGTATGTTTGATTTGGCCGGTTGGGATGCGGGCGCGGGTATTCAGATATGGCGCGGAAACTCGGCTGTTGCCGGGGCATCCACATACGCAGATACCAAGGCAACCGCTATTGACGGCCAGATGCAAGGCAAACTGGGCGTCATGCCGGTGGGTTTCTACGCCAGCTATGCTACGGCACCAGGCGGCACAAACACCTACAACATGGATCCCGCTGCGGCTGTGTTACCTTTGGCTGTGCCACCTTTGAAAATGCACGGTACAGCTACCAAGAGTGCCTTGAATATTTCTGCCGAAGTGGGCGTGATCCCTGAAAAAGTCACCTTGGGCGCCGCCATTCGTTTCGGCAAGAGCGGTGTTAAAGTCGGAGCTGCCAGCAATGCAAGTGATAATGCAATCATGCTTATTGCTACCTACAAGCTGGCGCAGAACATGATGGCATCCTTCTCCCTCACCAGCGCAAGTGGTGGGTACTGGGATGCGGCTCACCAAAATGCACTGGGTAGCGGAACCACCACCTTCAACCTGTCTACCCTGTTCTAAAATTTATTGCCACAATTTATTCAGGACATGATATATTTCAATTTCAAGTGGGAGGGGACTCGTCATCATTTGAGTTGTACAACGTTAACCAGCGACCTGCTGCAGGATTTTTCGCAGCATGGTCGATTGGCTATACAAGGTAAACCAGCGACTTGTTGGCGTTAACCAGCGACTTGCCAGTGTTTTTTCTGGCTTAGTCGAATGGCTATGCCAGCGTAGTTGAATGGCTATGCAAAGCTCATCAACGATATTTTCAACATAACATAAAGGGAAAAGGCATGAATAAGATCACCATGAATAAAATCATTTTCTTCCTGGCAAGCGTAGTCGCTGCTGTGACGTTCGCGTCAGAAGCCTCGGCGTTGCCAGTGTTTGCCCGTCAAACCGGCATGGAATGTGCGGCGTGTCACTTCCAGCACTTTCCATTGCTGAACAGCTTTGGTCGTGCATTCAAGACCGGCGCTTTCACCATGATAGGTGCGCAAGCTCAGGTGGAAGGCACTGGTCTCTCCATTCCTGCCACAGTGAATGCAGCTGTCCTGACCAGCATGGGTTATGAAAAAACCAATGCTACAAAAGCCGCTCTTCCTGCCAACCTCAATATGAGTGCTGGCGGCGCCTCTAGAGGCGGATTTTTTGTAGGCTCCGAAAGCGGTGAAGCATCCCTGTTCGTGGGCGGCCGCGGAAGCGACTTCATGGGCTACCTGGGCGAAGTCACGCTGGGCAATGGCGGGGCGGCAATGGATTCTCTCAAGACGCCTATCCTGTTCGATGTGAATGGTACCCGTGTTGGCCCGGTATTCTTTTCAACCAACGGTCAAGGCGCATCTTATGGTTTTGAAACGCTGAACACCGGCGCCAACGCCATCCACTCCATCACCAACACCGTTGGCTTCCAGGGCCAATACATCAATGCGGTTTCCGCCCAGCAATGGCTTGGTACAGGCGCTGCCGCAACCGGTGCGAGTATCGTAGCGGCCAACGACATGGGCTTCATCAACGTAACCAAGTTCGCTCAGGTCGGCGCAGGAGATAGCGGCGCCGTTCAGAACGCGCTGAATGCTGCTGGTATCCCAGCCACTGGTACCTTTGTAACCCTCGGTTCTACCTACCTGCGTCTGGCTGGTACATTTGACCTGGCAGGTTGGGATAGCGCGGTAGGTGTGCAGGACTGGACCGGCAGCTCGGCTATTGCTACTCCTGGGGGGCCGGCTATAGCGGCTGTAGAAGCAAGCAAGGCATGGGCCATCGACGGACAAATGCAGGGTGCCTTGGGCAGCATGCCGACCGGTTTCTATTTCAGCTATGCAACCGCTCCGGCTAGTACGACTACAAGTGTTAATGCCTTCAACAGCAGCACAACAAACAAAAGAAATTCCTTAAACATTGATGCCGAAGTGGGTGTTGTGCCCGACAAGGCCACTGTGGGTGCTGCTGTACGTCTAGCTAACAACGTCGACCTTACTGGTGCAAAACAGAAGGACAAGGCCTTGTACCTGACGGCGACTTACAAGCTGGCGCAAAACTTGTTGACCCGCCTCTCCTATGTCCACGAGAGCGGCAGCTACTGGGATCAATTAAGTGGATTCGGTGGCACCAACGCACAAGATCTTGGCACCAACTCTTACACTGTCAACCTGTACGCGCTGTTCTAATTTGCAGGTTTAGTTGTTGTTGTGAAACTGCGGGGAGCTTCGGCTCCCCGTTTTTTTCGTCTGCCATTTCATCGCAGCGTCATTCCGTCATCAACTCCAATGCTGTTCACTTAATACCAAACCGTTCGCCCTGAGGTATCGAAGGGCATGCATCAAGTGGTTCGATACCTCACCACGAACGGTTAAGTGAACAGCATTGTCATTAACTTTTCTTTTTCAGCAGAGCTTGCAGATCGGCGAATGGATTATGCGTCGCCGTGGATGATTGGTTGTTGCGATTTCCTGGTCGCGCCAGTTCTTCAAGATCGCGCGAATGCTCGTTGTCGTGGCAATACAGGCAGAGCAGTTCCCAGTTGCTGCCATCCAGCGGATTGTTGTCGTGATTGTGATCTTTGTGGTGCACTGTCAATTCGCGCAGGCGCGCTCCGAAAAACTCGCGGCCGCATCGCCCGCAAATCCACGGAAATAATTTGAGCGCCCGCTCGCGATAAGTCGCCTCGCGCTCGTTGCTAAGCCGACGCGTCTCGGCGACGACGCGGTCGAGCTTGGCGTGATCTGGAGTCTTTTGCTTGGTCATGACTGTAGGCTCGTAGCCTTGTGCGCCGGTGCCGAGCTTTGTGTACAAAGCCCTGGCAGAGCCAGGGCTTGTAATTACTTAGCGATTGCCGCTCAGCGTGGCAGGCGGTGGCTGCTTCTTGGGTTTCTTTGCTTCTTTGGATTTACGTTGCTGTCCTTTAGCCATGATCGATCTCCTTGTGGTGACTACCTGTTGAAATATGCGGCAACTCATGTGGTGCGGTTAAAGATGTATCCCTGCCGTTCGGTCAGCCTGAGATTCGGTAAAACCCAACGCATGCAAATGATAAACCGTCACGAGAAAATGTGAAACTTTTTCTATTTGATCCTGGTCATCTCCCGACTCAAGGTATCATGCAGAAAACCGCAATCCAACACCGATGAAGACACCAAAAAGAATTGAACCGCTGATCCAGGACGGCCTCGTCGACGAGGTCATCCGCCATCTCATGAGCGGCAAGGAGGCCAAGGTCTATGTGGTTCGCTGTGGCGAAGAGATACGTTGCGCGAAGGTTTACAAAGAGGCCGAGCAGCGCAGCTTCCACCACAATGTCAATTACACCGAGGGCCGCAAGGTGAAAAACAGCCGTCGCGCCCGCGCCATGGAGAAGGGCACCAAATATGGCCGCAAAGCGCAGGAGGAAGCATGGCAAAGCGCCGAGGTGGATGCGCTGTACCGTCTCGCCGCTGCCGGTGTGCGTGTGCCCAAGCCGTATAATTTTCTTGAGGGGGTGCTGTTGATGGAGTTGGTGACCGACGACAATGGCGAAGCCGCTCCACGGCTCAACGATCTGGTGCTAAGCGCTGAGTTGTCACGCGACTACCACCGCATAATGATTACCCAGGTTGTGCGCATGCTTTGCGCCGGGATCATTCATGGCGATCTGTCCGAATATAACGTGCTGGTCGGCAGCGAGGGACCGGTCATCATCGACTTGCCCCAAGCCGTAGACGCTGCGGGCAACAACAACGCCTGTAGCATGCTTGAGCGCGACGTCAACAACCTTACTGCCTACTTCGGCCGTTTCGCACCCGAGCTGATGACCACCGACTATGGCAAGGAGATATGGTCTTTCTATCAGAGCGGCAAACTACACCCGGAGAGCGAACTGACCGGCCGTTTCGAGCGCAACGAAAAACCGGCTGACCTGGTCAGTGTCATGCGCGAGATCGACGCCACGCTCAAGGAGGAAGAAGCGCGGCAACTGTACCGGCAACAGATGGGAAAATAGTTACTCACCAACCAAGGGATCAAACATTTCCAATCCAGTCCAACCCGCCGCCACAAAACGCTTATCTCCATTGCGGGATCTGTGGCCTTTCTTGCGCCCCTATCGCGGGCGGATCGCGCTGGCCTTCGTGCTGCTATGTTTCGGCTCTGCCATCATCCTGCTGGTGCCGCTGGCGTTTCGCGACTTGATCGATTTCGGTTTCGGGCAACGTGCAAACACAGATGGCAGGATGTTGGGAACATTGAGTTTGAATGGCCATTTTGCATTGCTGTTCGGGCTGGCCTGCTTGTGGGCGCTGGCCGTGTCGGCGCGCTTTTACACCGTGAGTTGGGTGGGCGAGCGGGTCACGGCGGATTTGCGCAGCGCGGTGTATGAACGGGTGCTGGCGCAGTCGCCGCAATTCTTTGAGACATTGCAAACCGGTGAAGTGCTGTCGCGGCTGACGGGCGACACCACGCTGGTCCAGACCGTGGTTGGCAGCTCCATTTCGATGGGTTTGCGCAGTCTGTTCCAGTTTATCGGCGGCATGATCATGCTGGCGGTGACCAGCTTTTATTTGTTCTCCCTGAATCTCAGCCTGATGGCACTGCTGACGCTGCCTATCTTAGTCATCGGGCGTAAAGTAAAGAAACTTTCGCGCGAATCGCAGGACAAGATCGCGGATGCCTCGGCACTGGCCGGCGAGATCCTCAATGCCGTGCCGACCGTACAAGCCTATACGCAGGAGCGGCATGAAACCAAGCGCTTCGCGGATCGTGCGGAAGTGAGTTTCGTCACCGCGATCCGGCGCACCCGCGTGCGTGCGGCGCTGACTGTGCTGATCATCATCGCAGTGATGGGCAGCATCATCTTCGTGCTGTGGGTCGGCGCGAACCAGGTG
>CABEDU010000349.1_pt1 | contig 17315 bp, 14 predicted proteins | sample 3133021 | NCBI WGS metagenome assembly CABEDU01 (sample SAMEA5534332, study PRJEB31848) | metagenome | biome: tundra; feature: field; material: soil | place: USA | collected 2013-05 | depth 0.15 m
GCAAGCGCTGCCGCTTGCTGATCGAAATCAAGAATCGCGAATGGGAGCTATCCTATCGCCATGAGATCAAGATTCGGCAAACCTTGGGGATGGTCGGAGCGGTCAATGACGATGCCGTCATGGTTTCCTCATTCAATCTCCCCAGTTTGGTTTATGCACATCAATGCGCACCCGAGTTCCCGCTGGTTTACAACTTTGAAACTGACCAGACAGTTAAAGATGCGGAGCAGGTTTTGGCCGCGCAACCTTTTCTGCACGGACTATGTTTGCCCATAGCAACCCTTGATGACGCCATGGTCGGGCTGCTGCGCGGTCAGGACAAATACATCGCGGTTTACACCTGCAACAGCGACGCGGAAATCAATCTGGCGCTGGAGTTGGGAGTGGACATTCTCATCAGCGATCTTCCGCAAAAAGCCCTGCAGATGAGGGATAGATGAAACGCGATTTTTCTTTGCTGGCAGGGAGACACTTCGATCTGCTGGTCTGCGGCGGCGGAATCTATGGAGCGTGGACTGCTTATGACGCGGCCTTGCGCGGCTTAAGCGTTGCCATCATAGAGCAGGGCGACTGGGCCGCCGCGACCTCTTCCGCATCCAGCAAGCTGATTCACGGCGGCTTGCGCTACCTTGAGACTTACGATTTCAAGTTGGTCAGGAAGGCGATATTGGAACGACAGATGCTTTTGGAGATGGCGCCGCATCGTGTCTGGCCGTTGCGCTTCGGTGTGCCGGTATACGCGGACAGCCGCATTGGCACGCTACAGTTGAAGGCCGGTTTGATCCTGTACGATTTTCTGGCTGGCTTTCCCGGCCCGGACATTGCCCATCATCACTTCGACCGCAAGGCCTTTGCCGAACGTTTTTCCGCACTCGATAGCGAGGGTCTGAAAGGCGGTTTCACCTATGGTGATGCACAGACCGATGATGCGCGGCTGGTGCTGGAATTGATCGCGGGTGCCATGGCAGCCGGAGCGATGTGCGTGAACTATTGCAAGCTGACCGGATTGATAGAAACGAACGGACTGGTAAGCGGCGCGACGGTTCAGGATCAACTCAACCACAACAGCGTGGAGATTCATGCCAAACAAATCGTCAACACCACTGGCCAATGGACGGCAACATCGGAGCAAGGACGCGAGTGGTGCCGGTTGACCAAAGGCATACATCTGGTCATGCCTGCGGCACTGGCTGACGAGGCCTTGCTGTTGACAGCCAAGTCCGATGGCCGGGTGTTTTTCTTGATCCCCTGGTATGGCATGACGCTGGTCGGCACAACCGATACGGAATACAGCGACGATCTTGACCATGTCGCCGTCGAGCCGGAAGAAGTCGCCTATCTGCTTGCTGAAGCCAATCACTATCTCAAGACCGCCTGGACGGAAAAAGATATCGTCGGAAGCTATGCCGGCGTGCGTGTGATGAAGCGCAGCGACAAAGCCTCGCCATCAGCCGTCAGCCGCGACTGGGAATTGGAAACCGGGAGCAATGGGGTGCATTACTCCATAGGCGGAAAACTTACCTCTGCCCGGGAAGATGCCGCATGCATCGTCAACACAGTGTGCGCACAACTTGGCATGGATAAACCTTGCGCAACCAGGAGCCGCCGATTCCCCTGGGCACCCGAGGAAAATTTTTCCGCGTGGGCCATAGCCGCAAGCGCTCAGGCAAGTCAGCTTGGCATCGATCAGGAAAGCGCCAAGTGGCTTATCCGCCGCCAAGGTAAACGCGTAGGCGAGGTGTTCAGCATCATTGCAGATGCTCCTGATTTGGCCGAACGGATCGTGCCTACACTGCCTTTCATTTACGCGGATTTACTGTTTTGCGCCCGCACCGAAATGGTCATTCACTTGGATGATTTGCTGCGCCGCCGCATGCCGTTGTTGATACTGGCGCAGCTCACTGAAAATCCACTGCGCCGTATCGCTGAAACCGTTGCTGCCACGATGGGCTGGGATGAGGCCGCGATAGCTTCTGAAATTGAAGCTTGTAGGAGCGGGGCGTGCCTGTCCAGATGAAACTACTAGCCATTCGACTAGGCTATCAAAAGACGATAGCCAAGTCGCTGGTTATGAGCATGTCGAAGCGGCCCGCGATAAAGAGTCTCGCGGGAATGGTGAATTTAAATTGATCGCATCCATCGCACTTGACCTAGGTACCACGTCAATCAAGGCCGGGTTGCTGGATCAGGACGGTGTGCTCAGCAATATCGTTGCACGACCTGCTCCGAAAATCATCGTCACTGGCGGACGCTATGAAAGCGATGCCTTGGCCTATGCGGCAACTGCCGAACAAGTGCTTAACGAATGCCTTGCGCAGGCAGGTGATTGCAAATCGCTGGGTTTGTGCAGTCAACGCTCGTCTTTTTTGATCTGGGAGCGCACCAGCGGCCAACCGCTCACACCGCTCATTTCCTGGCAGGACAATCGCGGCGCAGCCAGCTGCGAAGCTTTGCGGGCGCACGAGAAATCTATCCGCAGTCTTACTGGATTGCCGCTGACACCTTATTATTTTGCTCCCAAGCTGCGCATCGTGTTGCAGGACAACCCGGAGTGGCGTGCACGACTGGAGAGTGGCGAATTGCGGGTTGGCACCTTGGATACTTTTCTGATTTGGCGATGGACCGGCGGCAAACATCATGTTACCGATGCATCCATGGCGGCGCGCACTTTGCTCATGGACATCCGGCAGCAGCAATGGTCGCCCGCACTCTGTGATCTGTTTGGCATACCCGCGCATATCCTGCCCCAAATCAACGCTTCCGCAGGATTGAATCTGCAACTGGACAACGGCCTGATCCTGCAAGCCAGTGTTGGCGACCAGTCAGCCGCGCTCATCGCCAGCGTTAGCGTAGACCCAGCGGAAGCTTTGGCCAATCTCGGTACCGGCTGTTTCGTCGTGCGCTATCTGCCGGAACAGAAGGCCAGGCCGGATGGTTATTTGCAGACTCTGGTGTATCAAGACAGTGCACAGCATGCCCACTTTGCCATCGAAGGCACGCTCAACTCCATTGCCGCTGCGCTTGCCCCCTATCCGGTTGGAGAGTACCGGTTCGAAGATCTGGCAGTGAACGATATTTTTTGCCTGGCAGAGCCCAGCGGCCTGGGCGCACCATATTTCAGAAGTGATATGGGCATCAGATTTTCCCAACCGGTCGAATATTTTCCGCAGCGCCGTATTGCAGTCCTGCTGCTGGAAGCCGTTATTTTCAGGGTGGCGCGGATACTGGAAGACTTTCACCGCGAGTGCGCGATCGAGCGGGTCTATCTTTCCGGAGGATTGTCCGAACTGATTTGTTTGCAACAGGGTATTGCCCAGTGTGTACCCTTTGATGTCTATCGCCTGGCGCAGGGTGAATCCAGCCTGAAGGGTGCCGCGCTGCTTGCAACCGGAATGGCATGCCACAGAAAAAGCGCAAGAATATCGATTGCAGGCAACCCTCAAGCGTTGCAGCGAAAATATTTGCGTTGGAAGGCGTGGCTCGACAATTTGTTGGTTTGATTGGTTGGCTTTCTGGCCATATGATCTAACGCAGGCAGTCAGATTGAATCACCATAACGAATGATTCTGTCTCAAGGATTGGATGGCAAGCCCGGATGGAACACAGTAAAATCCAAAGCTTCGCTTAACAGCCAGACCGACTCCAAAACATGATTGAAATAACGGCAATTATTCTGCTGATAGCCTTCATTCTGATCGGACGTCTCACCAAGCCGAGGCAACTGGAGAGGCCGGTGGTCATCGAACGTGGCGGTAACTATCGAGTCACGCTGGCACCCAGGCTCAATCTGGCGATCAGCTTTATTGAGCGCATCGCGCATAGCTTTCGCGCCCAGCCTGCATTGTCTGGCGAAAGCGCTACATTGTGCCTGGCGGTGAGCGATCCTTCATTGAAGCGCTATGCTATCGAAACTTATTTGCTCGCGATCACGTTGCGCCACGGCATGTTGTATTTTCAGGCGATGCAGCCGGTTCTAAAGGGCGACAGCCCCTACAGGCAACTCGACGAATTCGTCCAAGCGGCCAATATGCCGCCTGCCAAGCTGCCTGATGCACAACAGGATGAACGCCTCCTTGCCGCTGCCGAACAAACCGCAGCGGGCCACGATATCAGCATCCAGCGGTTGCTGGAATGATTCATGGCGAAACGATTATTGATGCATGATAATTCGCCACTTGAAATTCTTCAGGCCGCCCCCATCAACTTTGCCACTCTTTGTAAACGTAACTTAAGGGATATTGTATGACCGAGAATACTGTAACTAATCGTGAGACGATGGGGTTTCAAACAGAAGTCAAACAGCTTCTGCAATTGATGATCCATTCGCTGTATTCCAACCGCGAGATCTTCCTGCGCGAGTTGGTCTCGAACGCGTCGGATGCTTGCGACAAATTGCGCTTTGAGGCATTGCACAACGCCACGCTGTTCGAAAGCGATTCCGCTTTGCAAATTCGCGTCAGTTACGACAAGGATGCCGGAACGCTCACGATCAGCGACAACGGCATCGGCATGAGCCGCGACGAGGTCATCAATAATCTGGGCACGATTGCGAAGTCAGGTACACAGGATTTCTTCGCCAAACTGAGCGGCGATCAGAAAAAGGATGCGAACCTGATCGGTCAGTTCGGAGTCGGTTTTTATTCCTCATTTATCGTGGCCGACAAGGTTGCTGTCACAACACGTCGTGCCGGAGAGCAGGCTGACCAGGGCGTGTATTGGGAATCGGATGGTGGCGGGGAGTTCTCCATCGAGATGCTCGATAAGCCTGCGCGCGGCACGGAAATCACCTTGCATCTGCGCGCCGGCCAGGATGATCTGCTCAGCGGCCACAAGATTCGTTCCATCATCCACAAATATTCGGATCACATCGTCCAGCCCATCGTCATGAAAAAAGAAGAGTGGAAGGAGGGCGGCCAGGTCATCACCGTCGAGGATGAAACGGTCAATCAGGCTTCCGCGTTGTGGGCGCGCTCCAGGAATGATATTTCCGACGACGAGTACAAGGCGTTCTACAAGCATGTCGGACACGATTACGAAGATCCGCTGGCATGGACGCATGCGCGCGTGGAAGGCCGTCAGGAATACACGCAGTTGCTCTACATCCCGGCGCGTGCGCCGTTCGATATGTGGGATCGCAATGCCCGCCATGGCATCAAGCTATACGTGCGCCGTGTGTTCATCATGGATGATGCCGAGCAACTGCTGCCGGCCTATCTGCGCTTTGTGCGCGGCATCGTCGATTCCAGCGATCTGCCGCTGAACGTGTCGCGCGAGATCCTTCAGGAGTCGAAAGACATCGAGGCGATACGCGCGGGTTGTACCAAGAAGGTGCTGGGTCTGCTGGAAGAGTTGGCGGCCAATGAAAAGGAAAAATACGCCAAGTTCTGGGGTGAATTCGGCCAGGTGCTGAAGGAGGGCGCGGCGGAAGATTTCGCCAACAAGGAAAAGATCGCCGGTCTATTGCGTTTCGCCTCAACCCTTGCGGACACCGATGCAGCGATCGTCTCGCTGGCCGATTACATCGCGCGCATGAAGGAAGGGCAGGACAAGATTTACTACATCACCGCCGAAACTTTCAATGCGGCCAGGAACAGTCCGCATCTGGAAGTGTTCCGTAAAAAAGGCATCGAAGTGCTGCTGCTCTCGGATCGCGTGGACGAGTGGGTGGTGAGCTCGTTGACCGAGTTCGCCGGCAAATCGCTGGTCTCCGTCGCAAAAGGCGGACTTGATCTTGGCAAGCTTGAGGACGAAGCCGAGAAGCAGGAGCAGGAGAAGCAGGCCAATGACCACAAGGAACTGATCGAGAAAATCAAAAAGACACTTGATAAACGCGTCAAGGAAGTCAGGGTCACGCATCGCCTGACCGATTCACCCGCCTGCCTGGTTTCCGACGAGCATGACATCGGCGGCAACATGGCACGCATGCTCAAGGCCGCCGGGCAGAAGACTCCGTCGACCCTCCCTATTCTGGAGATCAATCCGAATCACCCGGTGGTAATGCGTTTGAAGGAAGAAGAAAAGTATTTCGATGATTGGGCCGCCGTCCTGTTCGATCAGGCATTGCTGGCAGAGGGCGGACAACTGGACGACCCGGCCGGTTTCGTCAAGCGGGTCAATCATCTGATGCTTGAGATGCGTGCCGGTTGATAAATGCATGGCCCCGACAATTGATGGATATGGGGCTGGAAAATCCGGCCCTCCAAGTCCGGCGGTAGCGACCGCTAAATGGCAAGCTTGCGGTACGCCTGTTCCAGCCGCGTAGCGAATGATTCGCTGTGTATGTTGTTGCAATGAACCATGGTCACCGTCCAATCCCGGCGGTCAAAACCGATCAAGTCGTTGAATATGATCGCACCCGCCATGCTTGCATCGCCACTATCCCGCCTGATACCCATGCTGTCCAAAATTATTGGTATTTGAACCAAGCGAAGATATTGCTCCGGGTTCAGCAGTATGGCATCAAAGTCTTCTATGTAGCTGCTTAGTTCCAGCGAGCTGATGGTGGTTTGCATGCTGCTCAGCATCTTGGCCAACTGTTCTTCCAGCGCGGGTCTGGCTTGGGCATTAGCCGTGCGCAAACGGGCCATCAGCAAATCCTTCTCCTGCAGTTGTGACTGCTTGTCCTGCTTGCGAAGCTCCACCCGCTTTTTCACCTTGCCCACCAGACTGTCGAAAAAACTCCAGGCAACCTGATCCCTGGCCTGTTGCTCACTGGGCGCGGGATTCTCAATGGTGTGACTGGTGAAATAAACTGTTTTTTGAACCACGTCCCGCTGTATCGTCTGGCCGGACAACTCCATCCCCACCACGGTCTTTTCATAGCGCCGCATACCCATCAAAGCGTATAACTCATCACCGGCGGGGAAGTCGCGCTGATAGTCCTGCAAAGCCACGCTGGAACAAAGCGCCTCCATAACGGAATCCATAGCCGGAAACAGCACGTGAACAAAAGCATCCTTGGCGTAGGATTCCCGATTGACCACCACCGGGCCGGGCACACTGGCCGCAAGACTGTGGGCATATTCCAGCGCAATGGCGACGGGTTTGCGGTAACTATTAGGATACCCGCCAATCTGCTTGAGCAGAGGCTCAACCCCGAAAACAGCCCGTTCGATGGCGGGCAGCAGCTCAGGCATATCCATTTTTTCATCATGACCGAATAAGTGCCCGAACACTCCCATTGCGTCTTTTCTCCGTCATGCCATTAAATCAAGGGGGAGTCAGTTTAACAGTTGGCCATTTTTGATGTGTTGATGCGCGTCGGGCAGTCAAAACCGGATTGTTTTTTTCCCAAGAAAAAGTAGTTCTATTGATCTTCACATAATTCATGACATCACCGTCATCATTCCGGCCCTTCGACAGGCTGATGTAACTACTGATATGACTACTAGCCATCTGACTAACCCAGCAAAATACGCTGGGTAAGTCATTGGTTATAGCCATTCGACTAGGCTGTCAAAAAACGACAGCCAAGTCGCCGGTTATCAGGGCGAACGGCTACCTTATGGCATCATCTGATAGGGTTCCATCGTCACTGATTCGATCCTGTCGCCAAGCACGATCAACTGGCCTTCGAGCCGCGTGTTGCCGGTTTCGCTGAATTCGAATCGGTAAGTGCGGCGCAACATCCTGCGCCCCGACTTGTCGCGCACCAGCGCAAACGCGATGCCGGCGACCGTGTCGTCGAGAAACTGAACATTCGCATCGTCGCAGGCACGCTTACCCGCATTCCGGGCGATCTCGAGGGCGCGCAGGCTGTCGAACCAGAACCACCCAAGCGCGGCCAGCAACAGCAGGAAAAGAAGACTTATTACGTCCATTCTCGGAAAACTCTAAGAGGTTAACTTTGAAATCTTAACTGATTCTGGTAAATGTATTAATAATTTACCTTGACGATACCACCTAAACCAGCGTACAAGGCACCTTGGTATTTGATTCAAAGTTTTTGCAGTACTGGTTTTCCATGTGCAATCTTCGATTCAAATAGTTTTGCGGGGGCTTTCCCCGTTTTTTTAGCAGGAGATATACACGTGGCAACAGGTACAGTTAAATGGTTCAATGACTCAAAGGGTTTTGGTTTTGTCACTCCCGATGATGGCAGCGAAGATTTGTTCGCGCACTTTTCCGCGATCAACATGAGCGGTTTCAAGTCACTCAAAGAAGGCCAGAAGGTCACCTTTGAAGTGACACAAGGCCCTAAGGGCAAGCAAGCATCCAACATCCAAGCACCTTAATCGGTTCTTGAGTTGGCAAAAAAGCCCGGCACGAAAGTGTCGGGCTTTTTGTTTGCCTAATGTTTATTGGTGGGCGGTACTGGGTTCGAACCAGTGACCCCTGCCGTGTGAAGGCAGTGCTCTACCGCTGAGCTAACCGCCCTGAAGAGGGCGCGGATTAGAGCACAACGCGATTGCCTTGGTCAATGACCACAGTCACAACTTTGTGCGCGCAATGCGCAAAGCCCGTAAAATGCGCGCCTCATTGTTTGCCTTCCCTGTTCAACTTATGGTCATTCGTACTCGTTTTGCTCCCAGCCCTACCGGCTACCTCCACATCGGCGGCGCTCGCACCGCTTTGTTCTCCTGGGCGTATGCGCGCAAGTTGGGCGGCACCTTCATTTTACGTATCGAAGATACCGATCTGGAACGTTCCACGCAGGAATCGATGCAGGCGATTCTGGACGGGATGTCCTGGTTGAATCTGGATTATGACGAAGGCCCGTTTTACCAGATGCAGCGTATGGATCGTTACAAGGAAGTGTTGCAGCAGATGCTGGACGAAGGCAAGGCGTATTACTGCTATACCTCGCCTGCGGGGCTGGATGCGATGCGCGAGGCACAGCGTGCGCGCGGTGAGAAGCCGCGCTACGATGGTCATTGGCGGCCGGAGCAGGGCAAAGTTTTGCCGGCTCCGCCGGAGGGCATCAAACCGGTGGTGCGTTTCAAGAATCCGCTGCATGGCGTGGCGGCGTGGGACGATATGGTCAAGGGCAAGATCGTTTTCGAGAACAGCGAGCTTGATGATTTGATTATCGCGCGTGCCGATGGCACGCCGACTTACAATTTCTGCGTGGTGGTGGACGACCTGGATATGGGCATCACCCAAGTCATTCGCGGCGACGATCACGTCAACAACACGCCGCGCCAGATCAACATCCTCAATGCATTGGGCGCGGCGCTGCCGCAATATGCCCATGTGCCGATGATTTTGGGCAGCGACGGCGAGCGTTTGTCCAAGCGGCATGGCGCGGTGAGCGTGATGCAATATGCCGAGGATGGATTTTTGCCGGAAGCGCTGATCAATTACCTGGCGCGTTTGGGTTGGTCGCATGGCGATGAAGAAATTTTCTCCATGCAGGAATTTATCGCGTGGTTCGATTTGCGTCACATCAGCAAATCGGCAGCGCAATTCAATCCGGAAAAATTGCGCTGGCTGAACCAGCATTACATCAAGCTGGCTGATAACACGCGTTTGGGCGAGCTAGTGCGCAAACATCTGGTGGAGCGCGGCGTAAAGATGAATGACACACCGCAACTGGAGGCGGTGATTGTCTTGTATAAAGAGCGTGTCGCAACCTTGCTCGAATTGGCGGATGAAGCGGAGGTGTTTTATATAGAAATACATGCTGAGCAGGAATTACTCGATGCGCACCTTGTGCCAGAAGTGCTGCCCGCGTTGCGCGAACTCGCCGAACGGTTTGCCGATGTTGCATGGGAAGCGCCCGCGCTGGCCGCACTGATAAAGGAATTGTTGGCCAAACACAATTTGAAGATGCCCAAGCTGGCGATGCCGTTGCGCGTGATGCTGGTCGGGCAAACTCACACCCCATCGGTGGATGCCGTGCTGGCTTTGTTTCCGCGTGAGACTGTGCTGGCGCGCATGAAAAAGTATCTGTAACTATTTGCATCGCCTTAAAGCAGACGGTGGTCACGGGCAGCAGCCAACACAAACCCGTCCTTCAATTTGCTCCGAAGCTGCCATTCGGTTTCCGCCTCAATTTCAATCAGTCTTGCATCAACAGCGCTTCAAACTGCCCTATTAGTATCTACCTCACCCGGAAGCAGGGTGTTTTTCAGTGGCGCAGACCGCAGCGTGGCGAACGGTATCGCGGTATGACGATTTGGCGCGCCAGCGGCGGAAGTATTTTGTATGTAGAGACACTAAGGGCTGTTTTGTTGGCTTGCATCAGGCATCGCAGCTTAATGCTGGTTGTTCAGAAACCCCCTGAGTGTGTTAGCGCACAGTCGGGCGAACTGAATGTGTATATCATTTTTTACATGGACAATTACATGGAGATCACTATGCATCCGCAATGCGTTTCAAACCTGTTTGACTCTATCGCACCAAATTTGATCAGGCCGCGGAGGAGGCAGCTCGATCGAGCCCGACGTTTTCTTAAGCAAGCATTGTTCGCCGCGCTTTTCGGCTTTGTGGGTGCGGCGCCTGTGATGGCCTCACCGCTCCAGCTGCCCGCGATTATCGAGCCTGCCAGCCAAGAGCATCACGTCGGCAAGGTGATCTTTGTTGAACTGGTGACGCCGGATCTCGCCGCCGCCAAGCAATTTTATGCGGGATTGTTTGGCTGGACATTTCGCGATATTCAGGCCGGTGGGACCGAGTACGCCGAGGCATCTCTCGACGGTCGTCCTGTCGCAGGACTGTTTCACAAGGATTTACCGTCGGGCAAGCATCGGCAGCCGGCGTGGCTGAGCTTCATCGCCGTGAAAGATGTCGACGCGGCAAAAACGATTGCGTTACAACATGGCGCGAAGGTGCTGTTTGAACCGCATAGTTTCCCAAACCGTGGAAGGGAAGCAGTCTTCGCGGATCCGCAAGGGGCCGTTTTTGCGGTCCTGGATTCCAGTAGTGGCGACCCGCCCGACGTCCTGGCCGCACCCGGGGAATGGATTTGGAGCTCGTTGATCACGACTGATCCGGACGACGATGCCGCTTTCTACCAGGCGCTATTCGACTACGAAGTCTACGAATTGCCTGCTGACGAGGGCGCCCAACATCTCATGCTCGCGTCGGACAACTATGCTCGCGCGAGCGCGAATACGCTGCCTGCGAATAGGCCCAATATGCATCCCCACTGGCTCAATTTCGTACGCGTCGAGGATGCGGTCATGATGACGGAAAAGGTCGTGGCGCTCGGTGGGCGTGTGCTGGTCGAGCCGCGAGTTGATCGCCATGGCGGCAAGGTCGCAGTCGTCGCCGATCCGACGGGGGCACCCTTCGGTGTGCTTGAATGGCCGGACACTGAGAGCAAAGAGGTGACCAAATGAATACCTTACTCGTACGCTGGTCACCGATCGCTTTAGTGCTCGGGTTGTTCACGGTCCTGTCGTCCGGCTGTGTTGTACCTGGTGATGGATACGGATACAACGGTGACGTGGGCGTCGGGGTGGGCTACTACGAGCCCTATGGGGCCTACTACGGTGGATGGGGATCTGGCTACCGTGTAGGGCCGATTCGCGGCGATAATTATCGTCCGGACTATGGTGGTCGCCCAACTCCGCACGCTTACAGCGCGGCGCCCGTATCCCGCCCGGTGCCGTCTATTCCGGCACGTCGGCGTAGTGGCAACTTGAGACATCAACCATTGCAATAGCAATTATAAGGAGCCGGTTCGAATTAATTCACTTGGAGTGGGGAAGTAATGTGTGTGCCATTGTTTGCATCACGTAAGACGTTTTTTGTGTAAGCCCATTGGAGGAAGCAAATCATGAAGAAAATCGTTATTGCTACGCTGCTGTCTGCTTTTATTGCCACTCCCGCCCTGGCTGACAACGCGGGACAATTTTATGTTGCGGGAGATTTTGGTGCAGCAAGGTGCTGTAACCTGCCTAATTACAGCGGGTGGCCGGGTTGGTCCAATCCTAGTGTTTTCCGCATCGCGGGCGGCTACCATTTCAGCCCGGTATTCGCCATTGAAATGGGTTATTCCATGTTTGGCGATTCCAATGGTACATACAATACGCAATATGGATTGGCTCCTGCCACCCTCTCCCTCTCCTCATTCCAGGTATCGGCGGTGGGCACCCTGCCCCTAGGTCAACAATTCGACTTGATCGGCAAGCTGGGGATAGCCAGTAACTATGAAGGTTATTCTGACTCAATTACCGGATATGGCAGCTATTCTCAAACCGACTTGTCGTTTGGTTTGGGCGCGCAATTTCACGTCAACTCACAAGTCAGCCTGCGCGCGATGTACGACAACTATGGAAGGTTCGACAGTTTTGACCCCGCTGTGAAAGTAACTTCCTTCACCATGGGTATGGTTTACAACTTCTATTGATCTTTACGTAGGCTGCAGCTACAGCGCATTCATCAAGCCGGACTCGTCCGGTCTTTTTCCTTTGCAGCACGCGCCGCATGGATGCATCAGTTATATGGAAATTGCTGGGCCGTCTGCTTTGGAGTACATTCTCGTCCGCTAACGGTAACATTTTCGAATGACTGCAATTGGCACCGAGCTGAAATTCGTTCATCGTAATAGCCATCCTGAAAGCAGCCATCGGAGCTTTACGATCAGGTCAATTTATTCAGGTCACTCGGTGGCTGACTGGTGTCAGGCATTGCTCTACCCAAAACAGACGATCAAGAATCTAGGGAAGATGGGGTGATTCATTTTGATACTCATTAAAACCCAGAACCCGGCTGTTTCAAAAACTCAATTTCTTCTTCTGTAGACTCCCTGCCTAAAATACTATTTCTATGAGGATACCGATCAAACTTCTCTATGATTTGTTTGTGCTTTAACTCAAAATCAAGATTGTTTTGGATTCCATTCTTTTGGTACAAATCCATAGCAACCTCATGTATTTTTAGAGATTCGCTGTGCATAAATGGCATATAGAGAAAACTTCGCTCTATCGGACTTAATACTTTGTCTGCCTTAGCTGAAATTGCTTCTTGTGATAACGCCAAAGACAATGAATCATTAGCGAAAGCCAAGGGTGAACCCCTGAACATATTTCTTGGGAACTGATCCAACACGATAATTTCCGCCAATCTGCCTTTGGCATTTACTCTCCATTCAAATAGCTCACAACGAGTTGCCTTGGCATAAACCTCTGAAAATCTCTCAATTATTAATTTGTCAAAATCATCGTCCTTCGCCCACCATTGTGATTGATCGATTTCTTCAAACCAAAATCTCAAAATTTCTCTGTACATGTTCTAGCCCTATGCAAATAACGGCGGTGTAGAAAAAGTATTTTCATCGGTGCATCCTGCCGTGAATCAAATGGAATATCAAGTTGAAGTTCTGCTGTTGGCACCTAGCAGTTATTCATCCTTGTTAACTGCCTACCCGAAAGCCGTCACTGACATAAAAAAGCACGCCTAGGCGTGCTTTTCTTTTGCATCAACAAGTCCGATTAACGGGTATTGCCATTGTTGCCGCGTCCAAGTGTATAGCTGGGGCGATCAGCGGTAGTACGGCGTGGGGCACTGTTGCCGCCGCGATTCTGGTTTTGTCCGCCGAAGCTCCGCTCCTGGCTGCGCGGCTGACCTGCACCTTGACTGCGACCTTGCCCGCCAAAACCTTGACCACCGCCAACACCCAGCGTATGAGAAACATTTATCCCGGCACCGGTATGACCTTGAGTGGAGTTGCCGTTGGCTTGGCCGTGCCATTGACCATGACCTTCTTTCGGGTGCCCGGCCAAAAGTTTTTCGGAGGGTCCGGTATGGCTATGACGGCTGTCCGGCGCGCTGTGGTGAAAAGCATTTCCGGTTTTACCGGCAAAACCGCCGCTGGTTTTATTGCCGGCGAAACCACCCGTACGGTTGCCGCCGAAGCCGGCGTTGTTGCCACCACCGAAACCACCACCGCTGCTGCGGCGCGGGCCGCTGTTGCTGCGCGGACGATCCGAAGCAGGGCCACCGGTGCGCAGTTTGTACTTGGGCTCCAGTCCTTCGATGGTGTGCATCTTGATGCTTTGCTCGGTGTAGCGTTCGATGCGCTTCAGCAATTGCACATCGCGATTCGAGGCGAACGAGATGGCTATGCCGGACGCACCCGCGCGACCGGTACGACCGATGCGGTGCACGTAGTCTTCGGCGAATTTGGGCAGGTCGAAGTTGATCACATGCGAAATGCCGCGCACGTCGAGACCGCGCGCCGCCACATCGGTGGCGACCAGGATGCGTATGTTGCCGTTACGCATGTTGAGCAGGGTACGGTTGCGTTCGCGCTGGTTCATGTCGCCGTGCAATGCCGCGACCGAAAGGCCTTGTGCGGACAGTTTATCGGCCAGTGCATCAGCATCGCGCTTGGTGGCGGTGAACACCAGTGCCTGATTCATGTCCACGTCGGTCAGCAGATGGCTGAGCATCTTGTTCTTGTGCGCCATGTCATCTGCAAACATCATGCGTTGTTCGATGTTTTCGTGTTTGTCCTTGGCGGCCGAAACGGAAATACGCTTTGGTTCCTTGAGCAGACGCGAGGCCAGATTGCCGACCACGCCATCGAGCGTTGCGGAGAACAACAGGGTCTGGCGCGTCTTGGGCGTGGCTTGGGCGATGCGTTCCACATCGTCGACAAATCCCATGTCCAGCATGCGGTCAGCTTCGTCCAGGATCAACACTTCCAGACGCGAAAAGTCGATGCGGCCACGTTCCAGATGGTCGATCAAACGACCCGGTGTGGCGACCAGAATATCCACATGACTGGACAGCAAACGGTTCTGCACCGGGTAAGGCATGCCGCCCAGGATGCTGATGATCTTGAAGCGCATGTTCTTGCCGTACTTGGTCGCGGCATCACAGACTTGTTGCGCCAGTTCGCGGGTCGGGGTCAACACCAGCACGCGGGGCCCTTTGCCAGGCATTGCAGAAGGCGTGGCCAAACGGTTCAGCGCGGGAAGAATGAACGCAGCGGTCTTGCCGCTACCGGTTTGCGATGAGGCCATCAGGTCGTGACCGGCCATGATTACGGGAATAGCTTGCGCCTGGACGGGCGTAGGTTCGGTGTAGCCGGTTTCGGCAATCGCCTTGAGAATGGCGGCGTTTAAATTTAAATTTTCAAATGACATCTTGCTTCCTTTTTTAGAATCAAAGGGAATCCACTTCGTTATTCGGACGCAAGGCAACACCCAGTTAAAACAATAACTGAATGCCGAATCGAATCCGGCATGACGAACTTTTAGCAGTTCCCTAAGGTAAGCGCAGGTAGTTAAAACTACACGTTGAACGGGCAGATGATTAACCGGCGCATAAAACATCGTTGCTAACCGGAAAACCCTAGAACCCTGGAAAACGGGAGAATCTTGTAGAGTTTTTTAGACAGGCGCGATTTGCATACGCGCGAGAGATAGGTCAGAAAACGATGAACCAATGCCGCCTTAGTGGCGACAAGGCGCGCATTATACGGATAGAAAAAATAAAAGCCAGCGAAAGTTTATCGCGCCATGCCTTGTGCTAAAATGCGCGCCCTTTTCATTAGCAAGGCTGTTTCCATGTCCCGCCAACTCCGTAATATCGCCATCATCGCCCACGTTGATCACGGCAAGACCACTCTGGTGGACAAGCTGCTGAGTCAGGCGGGTTCTTTTGCTTCCTATAAACATATCGCCGAACGCGTGATGGATAGCAACGATCTGGAAAGAGAGCGCGGCATCACCATTCTGGCAAAGAACTGCGCGGTGGACTACGAAGGCGTGCATATCAATATCGTGGATACACCCGGTCACGCCGATTTCGGCGGCGAAGTGGAGCGCGTGCTGGGTATGGTGGACGGCGTGTTGCTGCTGGTGGATGCGGTAGAGGGTCCGATGCCGCAAACGCGTTTCGTTACCAAGAAGGCGCTGGCATTGGGCTTGCGTCCCATCGTGGTGATCAACAAGGTGGATCGCGACGGAGCCCGCTCCGATTGGGTGATCAGCCAGACTTTCGACTTGTTCGACAAGCTGGGCGCGACTGAAGAGCAACTGGACTTCCCGGTGGTGTACGCCTCGGCGCTGAACGGCTATGCCACGCTGGATCTAGCCAAGCCCAGCACGGACATGCGCCCACTGTTCGACGCAGTGCTCAAGAACGTTCCGGCACCAGATACCGATGTGGACGCGCCGCTGCAATTGCAAATTTCCGCGCTGGATTATTCCAGCTTCGTTGGCCGCATCGGCGTGGGTCGCGTGCGCCGCGGTCGCGTCAAGCCCGGCCAGGATGTGATGGTGATGAGTGGCGATAAACCCCCGAAGCGCGCACGCATCAATCAGGTGCTCGGCTTTCGCGGTATCGAGCGTGTGCCATTGGATGAAGCTCTTGCCGGCGACATCGTGCTGATCAACGGCATAGATGAAATCGGCATCGGCGTGACGCTGGCCGACGTGAATAAGCCGGAAGCCTTGCCGATGCCCAAGGTGGACGAACCGACACTGACCATGAACCTGATGGTGAACACCTCACCGTTGTGTGGTCAGGAAGGCAAGTTCATCACCAGTCGTCAGATTCGTGACCGCCTGAACAAGGAGTTGTTGGTGAATGTGGCGTTGCGTGTCGAAGAAACCTCCGAAACCGACGTGTTCCTGCTGGCCGGACGCGGCGAATTGCATCTGACTATTTTGCTGGAAACCATGCGCCGTGAAGGTTTTGAAATAGGTGTCGGCAAGCCACGCGTGGTGTACCGTGACATCGACGGCGAGAAGTGCGAGCCGTTCGAGGTGCTAACCGTGGACGTGGAAGATACCAATCAAGGCGCGGTGATGGAAGAACTGGGTCGTCGTCGCGGCGACTTGCAGGATATGCAGCCGGACGGACATGGTCGCGTGCGTCTGGAATACCGCATTCCGGCACGCGGGTTGATCGGCTTTCAATCTGAATTCATGACCATGACACGCGGCACCGGCATCATGGCGCACGTGTTCGATGATTACGCGCCGGTCAAAGCCGAGATGCCCGGCCGCCGCAACGGTGTGTTGATTTCGGCGGAGCAGGGCGAGGCCGTGGCTTACGCGTTGTGGAAACTGGAAGATCGCGGTCGCATGTTTGTATCGCCCGGCGACAAATTGTACGAGGGCATGATCATCGGCATTCATAGTCGTGACAACGATTTGGTTGTCAACCCGATCAAGGGCAAGCAACTGACTAACGTGCGTGCTTCCGGCACCGATGAAGCGGTGCGCCTGACCCCGCCGGTACGCCTGACTCTGGAATCTGCGGTCGAGTTCATTGACGATGATGAATTGGTGGAAATTACCCCGCTTTCCGTCCGTATGCGTAAACGTTATTTGACGGAAATCGAACGCAAGCGCGCGTCTCGTAGTTAAAACGGTTACCTAAGGCCAATGCCGTGCAGTGCTATACTGCACGGC
>CABEDU010000351.1_pt1 | contig 17212 bp, 16 predicted proteins | sample 3133021 | NCBI WGS metagenome assembly CABEDU01 (sample SAMEA5534332, study PRJEB31848) | metagenome | biome: tundra; feature: field; material: soil | place: USA | collected 2013-05 | depth 0.15 m
CGGATTGATCAAACAACTCAAGCCGAACGCGGCTGGCGTGACGGCTAAATAAGGCAAAGTTAACGCCGCCTCCATATTCATGCGCGCCGAAGGGCAAAGGAACACCTCTCCGAACTTCAGTGTGTTCGGACACCTCTGCCACGTAATCATGCATTGGGCGTTCAGGCGTATTCATGCTCGTATTGAATCACCGCTGCCATAGAATTCGCGCGGCTTCAAGGGGAACCGCCACGCCGTCGTGGTGCGGTATGAGTCGCGCCGTATAATCCGTCGCCGGGCGGGCTGCAGGCACGCCTGCGCGATAGGCGTAGCTGTTTGTTGCGCCCGCCAGTTGCCGCACGCGCTTCATCTCCTGCCGCACCGGGCTACCGCCGTTGACTCCGTCGGCATAAAGCTCGACTCTCACGGCCTTCGGGTCAAGGTCATCAAGATAAACTTGAACGTCAAAGACGTGCTGCTCACCACGAGTCTCAACCTTCACTTCGCCGAAGCGTAGTGCGGTCCATTTTTGGTCCAGAGCATGCCGCCAACTAACCATATCCACACCAATTGCGCCTTTGTCGGCAGCCCGCTCAAGGTAGGCTGAGGCCGCCGGGAGGTAGTGTTGCTCAGTGTACTCGCACACCGTGTGGTTGGCGCAAAAACGCGGTGTCAATCGCGCCATGCTTTCTCGCATCCGGTTCACCCAGGCGCTGGGGATACCTTGTTCATCACGAGTATAGAACTCAGGGATCACTTCGCGTTCGAGCAGGTCATAGAGGGCTTCAGCTTCGATAGCGTCCCAGGCGGGATCGCTATCATGTTCCTGACCGTCCCCCAACGCCCACCCCACTTCCGGTGTATAGGCCTCGGCCCACCAGCCGTCCAATTCCGAGAGATTGATGCCGCCATTGACTAACACCTTCATGCCGCTGGTTCCACACGCCTCCCAAGGCCGCCGGGGCGTGTTAATCCAGACATCCACCCCCTGCACAAGGTACTCGCTCAAGAGCATGTTGTAGTCACTGAGGAAGACCACATGGCGTCGGGCATCGGGGCGCCGGATGAACTGCGTCCACTGCTGAATGAGAGCCTGCCCTGCCAAGTCTGAGGGATGGGCCTTGCCAGCCATGATGAGCTGTACCGGGCGTTGCGGATTGGTCAATAGGCGCAGCAGCCGCTCCGGATCATGCAGCAGCTGGTTGGGTCGCTTGTAGGTGGCGAAGCGACGCGCAAAGCCCAAGGTCAACACGTTGGGGTCGAAAAGGTGCCCCGCCTCCGCCTCCGCTTCGAGCGACGCGCCGGAGGCGGCCAGCTGCATGGACAAGCGCTCGCGCACGTAGACAACAAAAGACTGTCTGGCTGCGATACGGAATTGCCAGAGCCTGGCGTCGGAGACACGGCGCATGTCCTGCCCCAGGGTTTCTGTCGTTCCCAGCCAGCGGTCCTTACCACAGGCCTCCGTCCAAAGATCATCCGCCGCCGCAGAGTCCCAGGTCGGCATGTGGACACCGTTGGTCACGTGTCCGACTGGCACTTCGTCCGTCGGCCAGTGCGGAAAGAGAGGCTCAAAGAGGTGCCGGCTAACCTGCCCATGCAAGCGACTTACGCCATTGACCGCCCCACTCCCACGGATTGCCAGATAGGCCATATTGAAACTTTCAGACGAGTCGTTCGGATTCTGGCGGCCGAGCGCCAGCAGGTCGTGGAGCGTAAGGCCGAGCCTCTTGGCGTACCTACCGAGGTATTGTTCGATGAGGGCCGGAGCAAAACGATCGAAGCCGGCGGGCACCGCCGTGTGTGTGGTGAACAAGTTGCCCGCTCTTGTTACGGCCAGCGCCACGTCAAAAGGCTGACCTGTTTCCTCCATGAAATTCCGGGCGCGCTCCAGCACCGCGAAGGCCGCATGCCCTTCGTTGAGGTGACAGACTTCCGGCTGTAGGCCGAGTGCGCGGAGCAACCGCCACCCGCTGAGCCCGAGCACCATCTCTTGTTTTAACCGCAACTCCGATCCGCCCCCGTACAACTCGCTGGTGATCCCACGATGCGCCGGGTAATTCGCTGCGTCATTGCTGTCCAGCAGGTACAGCTTCACGCGACCGACCTGAACCTGCCAAGCGCGTAGCCAGACCGAGTAACCGGGTAATGCGACCTCTAATCGCAACCACTCCCCATTCGGTTTACGCAAGGGCGTGATCGGCAATTGCCCCGGATCGTTGTACGGATAAAGGGCCTGCTGGGCACCATCCTGGTCAATCATTTGGCGAAAATAGCCCTGCTGGTAGAGCAGCCCCACGCCGACCACGGGCACGCCCAGATCGCTGGCGGCTTTGAGCTGATCGCCGGCCACGTTGCCCAGTCCTCCCGAATAGATCGGGAGAGCTTCGCTCAACATGAATTCCATGCTGAAATACGCCACACAGGTCAGGGGCACCTCGGGATAATGTTGCTGAAACCACGCGGGCGCCTCCTCCGCCTGCTTCTTGGACTGCACAAGGGCATCGATCTTCTTGCGGAAGGCCGGATCGGCGAGCACGCGCCGAATCTTCTCCCGGGAGACCGTTTGCAGGACATCGCACGGGTGACGCGTCAGATCCCACAGTACCGGATCCAGCTGCCGCCACACCTCGTCGGTGGCATGATTCCACGTCCAGCGCATATCCAAGGCCAGCTCGACCAGAGAATCGAATCCCTCGACATCTGCGGGGAGCAGGTTGTATAGCGGGTGTCTGACACGTGTTTGTTCGCTCATAGTTTCTCCTTCAGTTTTGGCTCGAACGGAATCCCCGGCTGCTGCATGGACGCCGCCAGCGCAGCACCGACGATGACCTGTACTTCCGCCAGGATGTGGCGCAGATGATCCGCTCCCCTGAAGCTCTCCGCATAAATCTTGTAGATATTCTCGATCCCTGACGGACCCGCCGCGAACCATTCACTCTTGGTAATCACCTTCAACCCGCCGATGGGCGTGCCGCCGCCTTTATGGTGCCGGCGGTGTCGTCCGCGAGCAAGGGCAATACCTCCAGCGATACCCAGCCGTCAACACCGCCAGTGGCGTCGTGGATCGGCCGGAAAAGATCAGCAGCCCGGGTTAAATCTTCCAACGCAAGTTCGAAGAACAACGCCTCACCCGACTTGCCCGCGGGTGCTTTTTTACGGATGGCGTCATCGTAGAAATTACCATTTTTGATGGCGTGATCGAAGATCGTGGGATTGGAGGTGAGCCCCGTCACCGCAAAGTCCCTGATATAGCGGCTGAGCGTGCCGCTCGTCAACAGCGCGCGCGTAATATTGTCGAGCCAGAGGCTTTGGCCCAGATCCTGAAGCTGCTGTGTAGCGTTCATGTCGTCTCCTGTCCCCCATCGACGGCCCTGACAGGCCTGAACAAAGCGGGAAAATCGTAATTATTGAGCTTTACATATTTCATGGCACTACTTTACATATTTTATGACACTAAAACAAACCGGCTTGCTTCCAACAAGCCGCAATGATATACAGGCGATGCTGAGTACTTTTGAGCTCGTTGCGGGCAGTCGTCTGCAACTCGGCGAAGTTGCCTGAGCAGAAATTCGCCAACGCATTACGTTTGAGCCAAGCCCACAAATATTCGACCGGGTTGAAATCGGGCGAATACAGCGGCAGAAAATCGATCTGGATATGACCATCGGTGCTGTCCAAGTAATCCCTTACCAGTTTCGACCTGTACGCCTTGAGGCCATCCCAGATAATCAGGGGCCGCTGCTTGCGGTGAGATTCAGCCTGATACAGGAGTGGGCAGCCCGCGATAACATAGGACGGAAGCCCTGTAAATACACTAGTTTTCGCGGGTTTCCTCGATAAAGTGACAGCGCCGTTCGAGAGTTTGTTAAACCACACCACCAGCTTCATAAAGTATTCGGCCATGTCAAGTATCGGATAGAATACACACCTTGCATCCCAACTTACTTTTTAAGGACTCATCATGTATCAAATCGCTCCGAGTATTCTTTCTGCCAATTTCGCCAAGCTGGGCGAGGAAGTTGACAATGTTCTTGCCGCCGGCGCTGACATAGTGCATTTCGATGTGATGGACAACCACTATGTGCCGAATCTGACCATAGGTCCCTTGGTCTGCGAAGCGTTGCGCAAGCACGGCGTGACCGCTCCGATCGACGTGCATCTGATGGTCAAGCCGGTGGATCGCATCATTCCCGATTTCGCCAAGGCGGGCGCGACTTACATCACTTTTCACCCGGAGGCTTCCGAGCACATCGACCGCACCATTGGCCTGATCAAGGAAAGCGGTTGCAAGGCCGGTCTGGTGTTCAACCCTGCCACGCCGCTGGAGATACTGGAATACACGCTGCCGAAATTGGATATGGTGTTGCTGATGTCGGTGAACCCCGGCTTCGGCGGACAGAAATTCATTCCCCACGTACTGGACAAGGCGCGCAAGGTACGCAAGATGATCGACGCAGCCGGTCTTAAGATTCGTCTGGAAATCGACGGCGGCGTAGGCCCTGCCAACATTCGCGAAGTGGCTGAAGCTGGCGTGGATACCTTCGTATCCGGCTCTGCGGTGTTTGGCGCAGGAAAAGATAGCGACAAACACCGCTACGACACTGTGATTGCCGCGTTGCGCGCCGAGCTGTCCAAAGTAAAGAAGCCAAAGTAAAGAAATGGTACAGCCGCTACATTTTCCCCTCAGCATTTCAGCAATCGTCATCGATCTCGATGGCACGATGCTGCATACCGCACCGGAACTGACGGAGGCGGCCAACCGCATGCTCCGCGACATGAATTACCCGCCGGTGCCGCCAGAGTTGCTGATGAGCTACATCGGCAACGGCATCAGCTGGCTGGTGAAGCGCGCGCTGACCGGCGATATGCACGCCACGCCGGATGCCGCGCTATATGACCACGCACTGCCGATTTTCGAAAAGCATTACACCGAGTTGTTGCTGAAAAGCAAACCGTTCAACGGCGTGATCGAAGGCCTGGACGCGATGCAGGCGGCGGGTTTCCGTTTAGGCTGCATCACTAACAAGGTGGCGCGTTACACCGAGCCGTTGCTGAAAGGTGTCGGCCTGGCGAAATATTTCGAGATCGTGCTGTCCGGCGATACTTTGCCGGAGAAGAAACCGCATCCGCTGCCGCTGTTGCACGCAGCAAAATTTTTCGGCGTGCCGATCGAGAAATTGTTGCTGATCGGCGATTCGCTCAACGACACCGTCGCCGCGCGCGCCGCAGGTTGCCCGGTGTTCTGCGTGCCTTACGGCTATAATCACGGCGAACCGGTCGACAGCTTGTTTTTGGACGCGGTGATTGCCAATCTGCCCGCCGCTTTGCCTCTCATCAAACGCGTTTGAATATGAAATTGAATAGCCTCCCCCGCTTCCCAGAAACCGCCGCTTGGCGATGGTGTTGATGCGATTGTAGGGGCGTAAGGCATTACGCCCTCACCTTCACCAAGGGCGTATGCCATACGCCCCTACGACACGACCAAACACCGGAGGTTTCAATGCCGCACCCCATCACCGAACAAGAATTCAACGCACTCGCCGAGCAGGGCTATAACCGCATTCCTTTGGTATGCGAAACCTTTGCCGATCTGGACACGCCGCTGTCGCTGTACCTCAAGCTCGCCAACCGACCGTATTCCTATCTGCTGGAATCGGTGCAGGGCGGCGAACGCTTCGGGCGTTATTCGTTCATCGGCCTGCCCGCCGGTACCCGCATCACAGTACGCGGCAAGCAGGTCACACTGACGCATAAAGATGCCGAAACCACCCACATAGTCGAGAATCCACTGGATTTCATCCGCGAATATCAAACACGTTTCAAGGTTGCATCTCTGCCCAATCTTCCGCGCTTCTGTGGCGGACTGGCGGGGTATTTCGGCTATGAAACAATACGATATATCGAACCGCGCTTGGCCAAAGTTCACAAACCGGACGCAATAGCTACACCGGACATTCTGCTGATGCTCACCGAGCACTTGGCGGTGGTGGACAACCTCACCGGCAAACTCACTTTCATCGTCTATGCCAACCCGGAACAGGCCGACGCCTACGCGCAAGCCAAGCAACGTTTGCATGAACTGACCGTGCGCTTAAGACTACCCGTGGACATCCCGCACGCACCACCGATGCACGGTGGCGAAGCACATTCGGAATTTGGCGAAACCGCGTTCAAGAATGCAGTGGTAAAAGCTAAGCAATACATTTTCGATGGCGATATCATGCAAGTGGTGCTGTCGCAACGCATGGCACAACCCTTTCCCGCCGCGCCGCTTTCGCTGTATCGCGCGCTGCGCAGCGTGAATCCATCGCCGTATATGTTCTATTACGATATGGACGATCACCATGTGGTCGGCGCATCGCCGGAAATTCTGGTGCGGCTGGAAGGTGATGCGGTCACCGTGCGCCCCATCGCGGGAACCCGCCCGCGCGGCAAGACGCAGCAGCAGGATGCCAAACTCGCGCAAGATTTGTTGGCCGATCCGAAAGAGCTGGCCGAACACCTGATGCTGATCGATCTTGGCCGCAACGACATCGGACGTGTCGCACAAAACGGTTCGGTGAAGCTCACCGAAAAAATGATCATCGAACGCTACTCGCACGTGATGCACATCGTCTCCAACGTCGAGGCCACGCTCAAACCCGGCTTCAACGCGATGGACGTGCTCAAGGCCACCTTCCCCGCCGGCACGGTGAGCGGCGCGCCAAAAGTGCGCGCGATGGAAATCATCGATGAGCTGGAACCCAGCAAACGCGGCATCTACGCGGGTGCGGTCGGTTATCTCGGCTTCAACGGTGACATGGATCTGGCGATTGCGCTGCGCACCGCCGTGGTGAAAGACAACATGCTGTATGCGCAAGCCGGAGCAGGCATCGTCGCCGACTCCGTGCCGGACAGCGAATGGCTGGAAACGCTGAACAAGGCGCGCGCCGTATTGCGCGCAACGGAAATGGTGCTGGCGGGGTTGGACAACGATTGGGAACCGTAGCGCAATGCTCAGGCTTACCGAAGTCAAACTCCCGCTGGCCCATGCCGAAGGCGAAATTAAGGCTGCGATTCTCGAGCGTCTTGGTATCGCCGACGATGAGCTGATCAGCCACGTCGTTTTCAAACGTGGCGTGGATGCGCGTAAGTCTCACGCCATCCTGTTCACTTACACGCTGGATGTGGCGGTGCGCGATGAAGCGGTGATTCTGGCGCGATGCAAGAACGATCCGCACCTCTCCATCACGCCTGACACCCGCTACCATTTCGTCGCGCAAGCACCTCAAAATTTATCCTCAAGACCTGTTGTGATTGGCATGGGACCTGCCGGTCTGTTCGTCGGATTGATACTCGCGCAGATGGGCTTCCGCCCGCTGATCCTGGAGCGCGGCAAAGAAGTGCGCGAGCGCACCAAGGACACTTTCGGACTGTGGCGTCAAGGCGTACTCAATCCCGAATCCAATGTGCAATTCGGCGAAGGCGGCGCAGGGACGTTCTCCGACGGCAAGCTGTATAGCCAGATCAAAGACCCCAAGCACTACGGCAGAAAGGTGCTGGATGAATTCGTCAAAGCCGGCGCACCGGAAGAAATTCTGTATGTGAGCAAGCCGCACATTGGCACGTTCCGCTTGGTGGGCATGGTGGAGAAAATGCGCGAGACCATACAATCGCTCGGCGGCGAGATTCGTTTCGAGAGCCGCGTCGATGACATCGTAATCACGGATGGACGAGTAAGTGGTGTGGTGCTCGCCAGCGGCGAGCGCATCGCCACGAATCATCTGGTGCTGGCGGTCGGACACAGCGCGCGCGACACTTTCGAGATGATCCTCAAGCGCGGCATCTATATCGAGGCCAAGCCGTTCTCCATCGGCTTGCGCATCGAGCACCCGCAGTCGCTGATCGACCGTGCCCGCTATGGCAAGAATGCGGGCAACCCGTTGCTCGGCGCGGCCGATTACAAGCTGGTGCATCACGCCAGCAACGGCCGCTCGGTATACAGCTTCTGCATGTGCCCGGGCGGCACGGTAGTCGCGGCGACTTCCGAACCAGGGCGCGTGGTGACCAATGGCATGAGCCAATATTCGCGCAACGAACGCAACGCCAACAGCGGCATCGTGGTGGGCATTACACCCGAGCAGGATTATCCCCCCAATTCCACCGACCCAAAAAGTCCGCTAGCGGGGATAGAATTCCAACGCCGCTGGGAGTCGCGTGCTTATGAATTGGGCGGCAGCAATTACCAGGCCCCCGGACAACTGGTCGGGGATTTTCTCGCAGGCAAAGCTTCGACCGAATTCGGATCGGTGCAGCCGTCCTATACCCCCGGCGTGCATTTGTGCGATCTCAGCACCGCGCTGCCGGATTATGCGATTGCCGCGATACGCGAAGCCCTGCCTGCCTTCGCCAAGCAGATAAAAGGATTCGATTTGGCCGATGCGGTGCTGACGGGAGTGGAAACGCGCACCTCTTCGCCGATACGCATCAAGCGCAACGACGACGATTTGCAAAGTGTGAACACCAGAGGCTTGTATCCAACCGGCGAAGGCGCAGGCTATGCGGGCGGAATTCTTTCGGCAGCCGTGGACGGCATCAAGGTTGCCGAAGCGGTGGCTTTGAGTATGATAGGCAGATGAACTTCGCCAGCAATTAGATCGGAACAAACATGCTTTTGATGATCGACAATTATGATTCCTTCACCTACAACCTGGTGCAGTATTTCGCCGAACTGGGTGCGGAGGTGGTGGTGCATCGCAACGATGAAATCAGCGTGGCACAAATCGCCGCGCTCAACCCGCAACACATCGTGGTGTCGCCCGGCCCGTGTACACCGAACGAAGCCGGCATCTCGGTCGCGGCGATCCAGCACTTCGCCGGAAAGATTCCGATTCTGGGTGTATGCCTCGGGCACCAGAGCATTGGCCAAGCCTTCGGCGGACGCATCATTCACGCCAAACAGTTGATGCACGGTAAGACCTCGGCGATCCATCACAACAACACCAGCGTGTTTCACGGCCTGCCCAACCCGTTCACCGCGACGCGCTATCACTCGCTGGTGATCGAGCGCGGAACACTGCCTGAATGTCTGGAGATCACCGCATGGACCGACGATAACGAGATCATGGGGGTGCGCCACAAGACGCTGGCGGTGCATGGCGTGCAGTTCCATCCCGAGTCCATCCTCACCGAACATGGGCATGACATGCTGGCAAATTTTTTACGAGGTAATGTGTAGGGCCGCATTTATAGAGGGCATCATGAATTACCCACAAACATTAACGAAGCTGATTGATCGACATGACCTTCCGTTCGCTGAAATGCGCGGTCTGATGCAACACATCATGGGCGGGCAACTGACTCCGGCGCAAATCGCGGCGGTATTGATCGCGTTGCGCATGAAGGGCGAAACCGTCAGCGAAATCGCGGCAGCCGCAACGGTGATGCGCGAATTATCCAGCAAGGTCAGCGTGAAAAAAACCGGTCACCTGATCGACACTTGCGGCACCGGCGGGGACAGCATGCAGACCTTCAACATCTCCACCGCCAGCGCGCTGGTTGCTGCGGCTGCGGGAGCTCATGTCGCCAAGCATGGCGGGCGCTCGGTTTCCAGCACCTGCGGCAGCGCGGACGTGCTGGAAAAGCTCGGCGTGAATGTGAGCCTCACCGCCGAACAAGTTGCCCAGTGCGTGGACAGCATCGGCATCGGTTTCATGTTTGCACCCAATCATCACAGCGCGATGAAGCACGCCGCACCGGTGCGCCGCGAACTCGGCGTGCGCACGCTGTTCAACCTGCTCGGGCCATTGACCAATCCTGCCGGCGCACAAAATCAGGTGCTCGGCGTGTTCCATCAATCTCTCACCGCCAAGCTCGCACAAGTGCTCAGTGAACTCGGCAGCCGTCATGTGCTGGTGGTCCACGGCGCGGATGGCATGGATGAAATCTCGATCAGCGAAGGCACTTACATCGCGGAATTAAAGAACGGCAAGGTCAGCGAATACACCGTGCATCCCGATCTGTTCGGCCTCGCCAGCGCGCCACTTAATCTGCTGCGTGTTGCCAATATCGACGAGGCGTGCGAAAAACTATTGGGTGTGTTGAACAATGAAGTCGGCGCGCCGCGCGATATCGTGCAATTAAATGCCGGTGCGGCGATTTATGTGGCGGGGCTGGCCAACACACTGGAAGAAGGCGTGGAGAAAGCCGATCATGTGATCGCCAGCGGCGCGGCAAAAACCAAGCTGGATCAGCTCATCGCGCTGAGCAACAGCTTCAAGGCTTAACATCAGCAAGCAAATCCGCCACCGTCGGATAACGCAGCGCCATCTTCAATTCCTGCTTCATGCGTTGATTGGTCAGCCGCCGTGATTCGTTCATGAATGACAGCAGCGTTTCCGGCAGCACGCGCTGTGCCTCGGCACGACTGATGCGCGGAACGCGCGGCAGACCGAACGCATCCGCCACGCTGTCGAAATATTCTCCCATCTTCAACTGGCTGTCGTCGCTGGCGTGATACACGCGGCACGCTTTTCCACGCTGCAAAGCCGCGATGCTGATGCGCGCCAGATCATCGGCATGGATGTGATTGGTGTAGCCGTCCTCGCTGGCGATGATACCCGGCGTTCCCTGCTGCACACGGCTCAGCAACAGGCGGTCTGCGGCGTAGATGCCCGATACGCGTAGGATGCTGGCCTTCACCTGATTGCGTCTGGCCCAGTTGCGTATCTGCATCTCGGCATCCACGCGCCGTTGCGAGCGTAGCGAGGTCGATTTGAGCGGATGCGTTTCACTCACCCATGCACCGCCACAATCGCCATACACGCCGCTGGTGCTGATGTACACCAGGCGCTTGGGCAATTTACCCTGCGACAGGGTGCTGAGCAGATTGCGCGTGCGCGTGTCATGAACACCAATATTCGGAGGCGGTGCAAGATGCAGCACCGCATCGGCTAATCCGGCGACACGCGCGAGGCTGGTGCGGTCATCCAGATCGCCAAGCAGCGGGATCGCGCCAAGCGCGCGTAACCCTGCGCGCTTGGCCGGATCACGCACCAAAGCAAACACCCGGTAACTCTTCCTCAGCAAGGGTATCGCTCGCAGCGCAACATCTCCACAGCCAATAATCAACAAGCGTCTCATGGCGTGATTATGCGTTAAAATTCACGCTTTAGCGAAACTGCAGAATTCATCATGACGTTCAAGACGGTTATTCAACCTAGTGGCCACAGCTTCCCTATCGAGGCGCACGAGACCATACTCGAAGCCGCTCTCAAGCACGGCTACACGCTGCCATACAGTTGTCGCGACGGGGTTTGTGGCACATGCAAGGGCAAGGTGGTAACTGGGCAAGTGGATTATGGGAAACATCAGGAAAGCACATTGAGCGAGACCGAAAAGGCTGCGGGCATGGCATTGTTCTGTTGCGCCAAACCGCAATCCGATTTGTTGCTGGAGTGCCGTGAAGTGAATGCGGTCAAGGACATCCCAGTCAAAACCATTCCGTGCCGTGTGCAAAAAATGGAAAGGCCCGCACCGGATGTAATGGTGCTCTCGCTCAAGCTGCCCTCTAATGAGCGCCTGCAATTTCTGGCCGGACAATACCTCGACATTTTGCTCAAGGATCATAAGCCGCGCAGTTTCTCGCTGGCCAATGCACCGCACGATGATGCGTTTCTGGAATTGCACATCCGCAACATCACGGGCGGCGCATTCACTCAATACGTTTTTGAAACCATGAAAGAGCGCGACATCCTGCGCTTCAGAGGTCCGCTCGGCACTTTTTTTCTGCGCGAAGATACGGATAAGCCGATCATCTTCGTCGCCAGCGGCACCGGCTTCGCCCCGATCAAGGCGATCATCGAACACGCGCTGTATATTGGCGTAAAACGCCTGATGCACTTCTATTGGGGCGGGCGAAAACTGGCGGATTTATATATGCTGGACAAAGCACAGCAATGGGAAAGAGACGGTATCAAATTTACTCCGGTACTCTCTGACGCTTTGCCGGAAGATGCCTGGCAAGGCCGCACGGGTTTCGTGCATCAGGCGGTGTTGGACGACTACAGTGATCTATCGGCATACGAAGTGTATGTCTGTGGTGCGCCAGTGGTCGTGGAAGCCGCACAGCGCGATTTCACAACTCAGCGCAGACTACCAAATGATGCGATCTTCTCGGATGCGTTTACGTTTGCGCCAAAAAACTAGTTGCGCGTCGAGATGCGCATTTCGCCGTTGTTTTGCTCTACCTTGAATTGCTGCAAAACATTCATGCCAAACAAAGGCTGACTGAGATTTTTGGAAATTATCGCCGGGACATCCGTAAGCGTAAACGGCCCAAACATCAGTTTGGGAATAATGGTAGTACACGCTTCCGCAACGCCATTTGCGGTCTGCATATATATTTTGTTCCTGCAATTTATTTTTACTAAAAGCGCAAATGACATCGGCAACGAAATTCCAGACGCACCTGTATCGACAAGGAACGTTAGTGCCCTGTCATTAACCGTGGCCTCCAGGAAATAATGGCCGTTGCCGCGCTGTTTAAGGATAAGTATGCCGTCCAACTGCTGCATTTCTGCAGTGCCCCATGAAGCAATAGCTTGCACATCCGGTTTACAGGGAGACTCTTGATATATCAAATTGCCTTGTTGATTTTTACATTTGTATACAGAAGCTGCCCATGCCTCTGCGCTGGGCAGCGCAAGGATAATGGCAGATAACATTGCAATGATATTTTTTTGCATAACCGTCTCCCCAAAACGTGAAAGGTGACGCGCCGCTTTGCGGCTTAGGTGAAAGGTGAAACGCAGAACTACTGCTTCGTTTCACCTTTCACAGCTTCACCTTCACGTTTCACTGTTTCGCCACCGCCATCGCGTTCTGATAATACTTGAACGCCTCGTCAGATTTACCCAGGCGTTCCGCGAGCTGTCCTAGCGCGGTATAGGCGGCATGGCTGGGTGCGATGCTGTTGCTGGCATCCAGATAGTTTTGCGCCTTGCCCCACAACTTTTGATGCAAACACAATTTGCCGAGCGCGAGCAGCAATCCGGCATCTTGTTTGTTCTGGATGAGCCATTTTTCGGCTTGCTCGATTTGCGCCACCACATCGCTGGATTGGCAATCACCATACAGCGCGACCAGTTCGCTGTCCCATTGCGCATTCAGACTATCTGTCAGTATTTGCTGCGCGAGGGTGACAGCAGAGCTGTCGGGCACACCGCGGCGTCCCCCTTGCGGGGGCTGTGCGAGTGAACCGCCACCGTGTTGAATCAGTGCGCGTGCGGCGGTTGCGGCAATCTTGCTGCGCCGCTTGAAATCGGCAGGAATAATTTTCAGGCAAGTGGTCAGACCCGCCAAATCTTCCTGCTGACGAATTTTTTCCAGCCAGGCTTGTTGGCGCAATTGCGCCGCCAGCGTCGCATCGATGGACGCACGTTTTTCCAGCTTGTCGAGCACGTTCAATACCTCGTCCCAATTACCCGCCTGCTGATGCGCCTTCAGTTCCAGCGACATCGCGCCGATATGGCCCTTGACCCCGCTGTCGCGCAATTCCTGCAAGGCGTCCAATGCGCCGCGCGGATCGCGTTGGTCGAGCAGGAATTTGCTGGTCGTCATCAAACGCATGGTGGAATCGCCAATCGTCTTGCCTTCGGCAGCGGACAAATAAGCATCGCGTTTTTTGTATTCGCGCAATTCATGGGCGGAACGTGCTGCGATGATGGGATGCAAGGCGGAGGTGTCGCCCAATTCCATCGCGCGCGCTGCGGCTTTTTCCGAAGCAGCATAGCGGCCTTCGAAGAACGCGCCGAGCTCCTCGTCCAACAATTCGCGGGCATTGGCTTGTGCGCGCTCCAGACGAAATTTCCGCACATATGCCGGCAGTTGCAGGGCGGCGATTATCAGTCTCACCAGCCCGTAGCCAAACACGAAGGTCAGTAGCAACAGGACGATGAACAGCGTAAGCGACAGTTCGATGCGATAGGGTGGATACACCAGCAGCACATAAGCCGGATTGTGCGATGCAGTGGTGAGTGCCACCGCAGCGGCAAACAGTCCGAGTATCCATACTAGGTATTTCATCGCGCCGACCTTGGCCGTCCCTCGAAACTAGCCTTTGGCTCGTTTGGCCGTCCCTCGAAACTAGCCTTTGGCTCGTTTTCACGGGTCAGGCGATAGTTGCGCACCGCTTGCAAACTGGGACTGATGTCCGGCAATTCGATGCTGATGTCGGACGCGGCAAGTTTTTTCAGCCCGTCCGACATCCGCATACCCTCGTTCGATTTGCCGTCGAAATAGTGTGCCGTCCAAAGTTGCGCGGTTTTCAGTTCCTGCCTGAAACTATCTTCGTCGCGCGACAACAGCGCGAGACGTGCCGACAGCAAACGCAGCTTGAGATTCTCGCGCAGGAAAAATTCCTGATTGGGCGGCAACAGCGGAATCTCGGCCTTGCCGGTGTTTTCAATACGCACCAGCTGCTTCACCTCTTGCCAGATTTCACGCAGCAGCTTTTGCCAGACCGTTTCATCCGGGTGCCCGGCCAAATGCTCTCCGGATTTTGTCGGAACGGCTTGCGCGACCACTTCATTCGGGTGACCGGACAAAAGCTTTTCGTCTGCCGCGCGTTGCTGATAGGCCAACGGCATCTGATCCACAGCGGTGATCAGATTATTGAGTTGAAAATTGATGCCGGTTATGTCCACGCTGGGCAGCGCGCGCAGCTTGTCCATATCCTGGCTGATGGCCTTGCGCAGCCCGTTGAATGCCGGCCGGTTCATGCGCTGCAAACGTCCATCGGCACTCTGCATGGCAATCAGCGCGGCCTTTACATTGGCCGACAGTTGCAATTGCTGCGCGGCTATTAGTAGCATCTGTTCGACTTCCGCCAGCGCGGTTTCATCGCGGTTTACCGACAGGTCGTTATACAAAGTTTCCAGCGCGGCGCGCTGATTTTGCGACTCGGCATAGCGTGATTCCAGCGTCGCCACTTTGGCGAAAAGTTCGCGTGCCTGATCCTGGCTTTGTGTCAGCAACATCTGATTGGCCTTGCTGCTGCCGTCCATCTCGGCGATTTTTTTCGCCAGTTGCTGCTGCATGCCGCTGATGGCGCGATGCCCATCCAGCCATTGCCACAGGAAGATTATCACCAGCACCGCCAGCGTCAGCTGCGTGATGCTGATGTGCGCGATAACCTCCGCCACCGAGGTTTTATGCGCCGGGCGCGGCTGGTCAGGCAATACCGGGGTTTCTGGCTTGGCGCTATCCGGCCCGGCATTTTCAGGCTGTGAGATTTGCTCGCTCATTCGATACCTTTCATAATAAGGACTAAGGTGCGGGGGCTGGGCGATGGGGGACTGGGCGCTGAGTGTGCGGGTTTACCCAATCCTCAGTCCTCGGTCCTCAGTCCTGCCTTGCCCTTTGTCCTCTGACCGGCCCATGTTATCAAAGCGGATAGCAATCCGTCATCCCCGGATGCCGTCAATTGCACCTGAAGCCAACCTTGCTCGCGGGCCAGCCCGGCAATGCGTGCATGCGGCACGAATAACGGTATGTCGCGTATTACTTGTTGAGATTTACTATCCAGCATCTGCCACAGATAACCCAAGGCCTCGCTGCTGGTCACGGTGATCGCATCCGGCACGGCGGACAGCAACGCACCTGCATCCTGTTGCGGCTTGCTGCGCTGGTAGCAGGTGGCATATTCCACCGTCGCACCGCGCGCCTTGAGTGTGTCGCCCAACAACTCGCGTCCGCCATCGCCGCGAAAAATCATCACGCGCCATCCGGCAACATTCTGCAATTCCGGCAAAGCCAGCAAACCTTCGCTGTCGAAATGTTCGGCGGGCGCGATGACGTTGGAGATACCCGATTCGCGCAAGGCTTTCGCACTGCTTTGTCCGACCGTGGCAATTTTCAACTCCCCTCTCCCGCTTGCGGGAGAGGGGTTGTAACCAGCGACTTGGCTGGCGTTGTTGGGCAGCCTAGTCGAATGGCTGGTAGTTCCATCAGGGGAGAGGGATGCGCCCGCTGCACGTATCGCGGCGATACCGTAGTGCACGGCGTTCGGACTGATAAAGATAGCGAGGTTGAATTGTCCGAGACGGGCGATTTGTTCGTGCAGTGTTTTGGTATCTTGCACCGCCGTTATGTCCAGCAACGGGAATAGCAGCGGAATGCCGCCCGCCTGTTCGATACGCCGTGCCAATTGCACAGCCTGGTCACGCGGCCGCGTGACGACGATCTTCAGTCCGGTCAGCGGGAGGTCGTTAGTCATTTTCTGCCAACATAATGCATTTCAGTTTGGCAAATGGGCCGCAGGTTTTGCGGGAGTAGTTTAACCGTGACTTGCGGTCACGTTTAAAATTGCGGCAAGGATTTCATCTGCACCTTGCGCACGCAGCGCATCGGCGACTTTATTTCCCAGTGCTTCGGGATTGGCGATCTCGCCGGTCAACTCGGCGTGCGTCATGCGCTTCCCATCCGGGCTGGCAACGAAGCCGCGCATCCGCAGCTTGCCATTCTTTACTTCGGCAAAGCCGCCCAACGGCACTTGGCAGCTACCCGCCAGCGCGCGGCTCAGGGCGCGCTCCGCCAATACACAGGTGGCGGTATCGGGATGGTGCAACGGCTGCAGCAAGGCGATTATATCGGCGCGATCAGCGCGACATTCGATGCCCAATGCGCCTTGCCCGACCGCGGGCAGACTGTCTTCGCTGCTGATCAGAGCGCGGATGCGCTTACCCAGCCCCAAGCGTTTCAGCCCGGCGGCGGCGAGGATGATGGCGGCGTATTGCCCTTCGTCCAGCTTGCGCAAACGGGTTTGCACGTTGCCGCGCAACGGCTCGATGTTGATATGCGGAAAGCGCGCACGCAACTGGCTTTCGCGGCGCAGGCTGGAGGTGCCCACCACACTGCCGGCCGGCAACGCGGCCAAATTCTCATGTTTGTTCGAAACGAACGCATCGTGGGGGTCTTCGCGTTCGCCGATGGCGGCCAGGACAAAACCTTCCGGAAGGTGCATCGGCACGTCTTTCAGCGAATGCACGGCGAGGTCGGCGCGGCCGTCTTCAAGCGCCGTTTCCAGCTCTTTCACGAACAGTCCCTTGCCGCCGATCTTGGACAGCGTGACGTCGAGAATCTGGTCGCCATGCGTGGTCATGCCCAATATACTGACCTCTGTTTGCGGATATAATGCGCGCAGCCTGTCCCGGATATGCTCTGCCTGCCACATCGCCAGCGCGCTTTCACGCGA
>CABEDU010000363.1_pt1 | contig 16839 bp, 19 predicted proteins | sample 3133021 | NCBI WGS metagenome assembly CABEDU01 (sample SAMEA5534332, study PRJEB31848) | metagenome | biome: tundra; feature: field; material: soil | place: USA | collected 2013-05 | depth 0.15 m
TAACAGAACGGCCTTTATCCAGAACATAGATCACATCCTGAGAATCAAGAACGACCGCCGCAGGATCCTCCAGTTTGCCGGAAGCATCGCTGCGAATTTCTTTCAGGAACACTCCATCGTTGCTAAATGCCTGCACCCTCCGATTTCCCCGGTCGGCGACAAGTATCAGTCCCGTACTGGAAATAGCAAAATCTTCAGCGTCGTCAAATTCCCCATTTTGGCTCCCTGATGTACCGAAACTGGTGAGGATGTTTCCTGACTCGTCCAGCTTAACAACCCTGGCCTTCTTCTTATCCAGCGCCCAAAGTGCCCCGTTGCTGTCGACGGCAACAGACACCGGAAAAAAGTCCTTCACCTTGATTTCACCGGCCACAGCGCCGTTAACCATCCGGACTATCTTGTTGTTTTCTGCATCAACTCCATACATCGTTCCCTTGCCATCCCAAGCCATCTTGCCCACGGACACCGGAATGACCTGCTCCCATCGCACGGAGGTTCTTGAGGGACGCTTAACTTCTGGTTCAAAAGTTGCGCCAGCTTCGACCATGAATATATCTGCGACCCCCTTCTCGCCGTCGCCGATCAGCACCTGACGGTCTTGGTTTGTGGCCAGCCCGGTTATGCTTTTAAACTGCGCGTGACCTTTCCCTCTAGAGCCGAAGGAATACACCTGCCTGTCTTCGAAATCATATTTGTCAATGGAATAGGAGTCCCGGTCTGCCACATAGATACCGTCATGGGCGATACTGAAAGATAGCGCCTTCACTCTTCCCGGAAGATGTTTCAGATATACCCCGTTAGGGCTGTATACCTTGATCAAGCCATCATCTGCGTCCAACACATAGATTTGCCCCATGGCATCAATCGCAATGTCAGTCGGCTCATGCAACTTGTACGGCAGCCCCTTCTCCTTAGCGGCACTGTTTTCGGAAGCGCTGTCAATCTCGAGAGTAGCCAGGAAAACGCCGTTGTTGCCGAACATCTGTATCCTGCCATTACCGGTGTCGGCCACGTATATTATGCCCTCGTGGAAAGCAACACCACGCGGTGAACTTAGCGAATTGCCCTTTCCGCTAAAAAAACCTCCTCCGCTCTTGGTGCCAAAGCTCCCTTGATATTTACCCTGCAGAGTGAACATGGCAACACGGTTCGTTTCACTATCGACCGCATAGATCACACCATCGGAAACAACAACCGCCTCGGGCTGCTTGAGTATCAATCCACCCTTGCTATCCTTTGCCTGCAAGGCAACAAGTTCTTTTCCATCCTTATCCACTACGCTAACGGAGCCATCCTTTTTTGCGAAGTAAGCATTGCCGCCGCTCCAGCCAAGCAACTTTCGCATCCCGCCAATGGCGAGTTCCTGCACAAGCTCGACTTTCGAGAGACCCGCCGACGAAGGAACATCCGCTGTGTCCGCGCGGGCAGATACAAACATGATCAAAGACAGAATCGCAATAGTGACAATACGCATGTAGAACACCACTCGTAATAATTAACTTGATAAAAGACGACTCAGGAGCATGCCAACCCTTGCGCGAGATCGAAAGTCCTATTTATCCATCCGGTTAAACACACCATCCCACCCCTCTGCAGGAGGATTCTCCTTAAAATGCTCGCAACGTTCCAAGCATATCATGCTTGGCCTATCCCCCGGAACTGCGCCAAGTATGGAAGCAAAACATTTTTCCGCCTCTTCCCACCGGTGCGCCCGATAGTGCGCGAGTGCCGCATCAAACTTCGCAACCCACGCTTCTGCCGGCTCTGACAAAGCGCCAAGCAACTCATAAATTGTAACAGGGACCTGCTTGCCAACCATCCTGACCTTATCCAACTCCCTGTAGTGATAGGTATCGCGTGTCATCAGATAAGTGGTCTCGCCTATCAGAAAATCCACCCCGTAATATTTTGCCGTACCCTCAAGCCGTGCCGCCTGATTTACCGTGTCCCCGATCAACGTGTATTCCATCTTCTTGCCATGACACCCGATATTTCCGGCCACCACATCGCCGGACTGGGCTCCGCCACGGATTGAAAATGGCTCCACACCTTCTTCTTTCCACTTGGCGCCAAGACGTGCCATCTCCTTTTTCATAGCCAGCATGCAGGAGATGGCAAGTTTTGCGTGATCGGGTTGAGCGAGAGGCGCGCCCCAATAGATCATGATGCCGTCACCGATGAACTTGTCCACCGTACCGTCGAATTGTTCGATCACTTGAACCATGGCAGCGAAATATTCATTCAGCCTGGTGACGATCTCCTGAGGAGGACGCCGCTCACTAAAGGTGGTGAAGCCTTTGATGTCCGTGAACAATACCGTTACTTCCTTGTTATCGCCGCCGATTTTGGCAGCATCGGGATCCTTCTCCAAACGAGCGACCAGTTTGGCTGACAGATAGCTGGAAAACATCGAGCGCATCTCTCTTGCACTGCGATCCAGCACCAGATACCGGAAGCTGCCACCTATTGATAGCGCGATCATGGCCGCCAATGGCGGATAGATCATGCTGACCCAGTGGCCCTGGAGAAAAATCCAATAGGACAACCACACGTAGCCCGCCGAAAGCAGAAATACCGCGGGAATCGCGACATGCAGGCGCAGGCGCATGGTCAGGTAGAAAGTAACCAATCCCAACACGACGATAAACGCCATGTCGAACAGCGCCTCCAGCCCCGTACGACGAACGAAGCGGCCGCTTATGATGCTGTCTGCAACCGTCGCATGCACCTCAACCCCTGGTGAATTGCTGTGAAACGGTGTGACCCTCATGTCATAGATACCAAGCGCAGTGGCGCCCACAAAGAGCACCTTGCCTCTCAGCAACGCGGGGTCAACCCGACCATTGACGATGTCGATAAAAGAGTAGCGCGGATAGATGCCCGGTGGCCCCGTATAGTTGATCCACATCGAATAATTTTCATCTACCGGGATATGTCTCTTGCCCAGCTTGATCTCAAATGAGCCGGGGATGAATTCTTTTTCACCCAGCGCCGCCATGGCTCCCATCAAGCCCAGCGATGGCACCAGCTTGCCATTCTCCTCGACAAGCAGCATGTTGCGCCGATTCACACCATCGTCTTCGGGCAACAGATTGATATGCCCTATCCCTGCTGCAGCCCTCTCGATTTCAGGGAGGCTATGCGTGCTGCCTATCACTCGAAGCTCTTTATCAAAATCAAAAGGCACTGCCAGCACGACATTACCGGCCTTCCTGATCGCTGCCGCGAAGGAGCGGTCTATCGCCGCTGTCTCATGCTCGGAAAAAAATTCATCGAAGAGCACCACCTTTGCGCCTGCCGCCGAAAGCCGATCAAGAAGGCGAACATATTGACTTCTGGTCCAGGGGAATCGTCCCAACTCGGCAATACTCTTGTCATCGATCGCCACGATAGCGATGTCTGGACTGGGCGGAATGGCACCGCGCAAATCCCTGAATCTTAGGTCGTAGGTCTTGGCTTCAAAAGCTTCGAGGAACGAATTCTGGCCATAATAAAGCGCGATAACGATGAAGGCTGAAATAAAGGCAAGCAGAAATGGCGCGGCCTTTGAATTCCTGCCTATGAGGTTTTCTTTCAGTAATGACAAGATCATATTATCTTCATTTCCATAGCAGGGATAATTAACAGAAGGCCTCAACCGATTTACGGCCATGATGACAATAAAGCAGCCTCATGACAAGCCAGTATTGGCCTGACTGATTTTCTTATGGCAAAGCTTTTCCTATGGTTACACGATGTGTCTCGGCTGGCTGTAGCGTGGCTGTCAGTGGGGCGGCACTTGTCGCGGATCGAGCCGCGCTAATTTCCGTAGGGTGCGCTGAAAACGATTCGTATCCGGTACCTGTGATATTGTTGTTCCTGTGGTGCACTTGGAATTAGAATCCACCCTCTTGAAGTGTGGCGCGAATATCGAGGTTTTACATTGCGTGCCATGGCGGCTGAGATCGGCATTAGTTCGGCGGCAGTGTCCAAGATAGGGAGATAGAGACTGGCAAAAGCCATCCCACCGTTGCCACATTGGGCAAGCTGGCAGCGGCACTAGGCTGCGATATGGAAGACTTGGCGTTGCAGGTTTGTGAATAAAAATTATCCTGAATAGAATAGAAATTATCCAGCGCATGAAAAGCAATCACCATCATGATTCACAGCGATAACCTCTCCGCCGAACCGCGCCTGATCGCGCCTACTGCCGCCTCTCATCAGGAGGAGGCGCTGGAGCGCGCGCTGCGCCCAAAACAGCTCGATGAGTATGTCGGCCAGGAAAAAATTCGCGGGCAGTTGGAGATATTCATCGAAGCGGCGAAGCGGCGCAAAGAGCCGCTCGATCACGTGCTGCTGTTCGGCCCGCCCGGCTTGGGCAAGACCACCCTGGCGCAAATCATCGCGCGCGAGATGGGCGTGAATCTGCGCCATACCTCCGGCCCGGTGCTGGAGCGCGCCGGTGATCTTGCCGCGTTGCTGACCAATCTCGAACCCAATGATGTGTTGTTTATAGATGAGATTCATCGCCTGTCTCCGGTGGTGGAAGAGATACTGTATCCCGCGCTGGAGGATTACCAGATCGACATCATGATCGGCGAAGGTCCGGCGGCGCGTTCGGTGAAGCTGGACCTGCCGCCGTTCACGCTGGTCGGAGCGACCACGCGCGCGGGGATGCTGACCAATCCGTTGCGCGACCGCTTCGGTATCGTGGCGCGGCTGGAGTTTTACACGCCGGAAGAATTGCAGCGCATCGTGATGCGCTCATCGAATCTGCTGAAAATGAATCTGACCCACGACGGCGCGCTTGAAATCGCCAAGCGTTCGCGCGGCACGCCGCGTATCGCCAACCGTTTGCTGCGCCGTGTGCGCGACTTCGCCGATGTGAAGGCGGACGGCGATGCAACCCGCGAGGTGGCGGATGCCGCGCTGACCATGCTGGATGTGGATGCGCGCGGGCTGGATGTCATGGACAGAAAATTATTGCTGACGGTCATCGAAAAATTTCTCGGCGGCCCGGTCGGTCTGGACAACCTTGCCGCCGCCATCGGCGAGGAGAGCGACACCATCGAGGATGTGCTGGAGCCGTATCTGATCCAGCAGGGCTATCTGCAACGCACGCCGCGCGGGCGCATGGCCACGGCGATCGCCTATCGCCATTTCGGGCTGACGGTTGCCAATAATCCAATTAACCTGAATCCAGTCAGCATGGATTTGCCATTGAGTGACGATTGATAAAATGAGTAAAAGCAAAATCTTTTCATTGCCGGTGCGTGTGTATTTCCACGACACCGATGCGGGCGGCGTGGTGTATCACGCCAGCTATTTGAACTTTATGGAGCGCGCGCGGACTGAGTGGCTGCGCACTCACGGTTACAGCAATGCCGGATTGATGAAGGAATTCGGTATGGTGTTCGTGGTGCGTTCGCTCAAACTGGATTATCTCAAGCCCGCACTGCTGGATGATTTGCTGGATGTGACGGTACAGATCAATGACATCGGTCGCAGCCGCATTTCGCTGTTGCAAACGGTGCGACGCGGCGCTGAAGTGTTGACCGAAGCCGAAGTGCATCTGGTGTGTGTCTCGTTGGAAAGTTTCAAGCCGGTCAGCGTGCCGGAGGTATTGCGCGGGCAATGGAAGAATTGAAGGGGGAAGAGTTGCAATGGAAGTAACGCAGGATTTGTCGTTTGTGCATCTCATCAGCCATGCCAGCGTGCTGGTGCAATTAGTGATGGGCTTGTTGCTGGTGGTGTCGTTGATGTCGTGGTGGTATATCTTCCTCAAGATGTTCGCCATCCGCAGCGAAGTCAGGTTGACCGAAGAATTTGAAGATGCATTCTGGCACAACCAGAATTTGAACGAACTTTACAAATATGCAAACAGCAGTTCCCTGCGTCATCAGGGTGCATTGGAGCGTATTTTCGCCGCCGGTTTTACCGAGTTCGTGAAGCTGAAAAAGCAGCATGGTGTGGATGCCAGTGCGGTGATGGAGGGCACGCGCCGCGCCATGCGCGCGACCTATCAGCGCGAGATGGACAGGTTGGAATCGCATCTGGCGTTTCTCGCCTCGGTCGGTTCGGTCAGCCCCTACGTGGGATTGTTCGGTACGGTGTGGGGGATCATGAACGCGTTTCGCGGTTTGGCGAACGTGGGTCAGGCGACCTTGGCGCACGTCGCACCCGGCATCGCCGAAGCACTGGTGGCGACTGCGATGGGCTTGTTCGCGGCGATTCCGGCGGTGGTCGCCTACAACCGCTACGCGTACGACATCAATCGCCTTTCCACCCGTTTCGACAGCTTTACCGAAGAATTCTCCAACGTCCTGCAACGCCAGCCATGAGAAGCCACCACCGTCCCGCCAATCGCCTGATGAACGAGATCAACGTCGTGCCGTATATCGACGTGATGCTGGTGCTGCTGGTGATTTTCATGGTGACCGCGCCGCTGATGAATCCAGGCCAGATCGATTTGCCCAGCGTGGCCAAGTCGCTTGCGCCGCCGCTTGCCCCGTTGGAGGTCATCATCAAAAAAGACACCACGCTGGCGTTGCGCGATCACGCCAATGGTGGCATGGAAAGCAGTGTGTCGCGCGATGAGTTGATTGCGATATTGAAGGCCAGGCAGGAAAAGCAAGCGGAGCAGGCGGTGGTGATTTCCGCAGACAAGAACGTGCGCTATGAAGAAGTCATCAATGTGATGGACCTGCTGCAACAGCAACATATTCAGAAAGTCGGTCTGTTGACGCAAGCCAGGAAATGAGTGCAACGGTTTATTACGAACCCTATAAGCTGCCCGCAGGCATTCTGGCCCTGGTGGTGCACAGTGTGTTTTTCGCGCTGCTGTATTTTGGCTTTAATTGGCACAGGCAGATCTTCTCATCCCCGACGATGAGTGTGGAGTTGTGGCCGAGTTTGCCGGAGGAGGTCGTCGCACCACCCGTCAATCCCAAGGTCGAGGAGGTCTTGCAGCCGCCTCCGCAGCAGGAAAAAATAGTCGAACCTGACATCGTGATGCCGGATAAAAATAAAGTCGCGAGCAAGCCGGTCGCGACTAAGCCGGAGAAAAAGAAACCTGTTTCGAGACCCGTCGAAGGGGTCAAGCACAAGCCTGACACACAAAAAATTGCCGAGCAAAATCTGAACGCCCGCATTGCAGATCAACAAGCTGCAAGTGTACAGGCCGAGCGGATCAGGCAAGACGAGCAAGCCGCAGCGAATGGTCGCGTGGTGGATGAGTACCAGGCGAAAATCAGGGCCAAGATACGCAGCAAAATCGTGCAGCCACCGGATGTGGCACAGGATGCGCGCGCTGAATTTTTGGTGACGTTGTTGCCGGGCGGTGCAGTGCTGAAGGCGGAGTTGAAAAAGTCCAGCGGCAATGCGGCGTATGACAATGCGGTGGAGCGCGCGATCTTGAAATCCGATCCGTTGCCGTTGCCGCCAAATGTGGAAATGTTCGATCGTTTTCGTGAGTTAAACCTGGTCTTCAAACCAGAAAAACCAACTGAATAGGAAAATTATTTATGGCGTTGCGCGTATTGCGGGGCATGCTGGGATTGCTGTTGTTGGCACAGGCATCAGTGGCAAGTGCGGTATTGGAAATTGAAATCATCGGTGCGGGCGAACACCAGATTCCGGTGGCCATCGTGCCGTTCGGCGGGGATGGCAAGTTGGCGCAAACCATCAACGAAGTGGTGAAGGGAGATTTGCAGCGTAGCGGATTGTTCCGGCTGGTGGACCCGGCGGGAAAATCGCCGCACGAATTGGCCGAGGTCAGTTATCCCGATTGGCAGATGCGCGGTGCGGACGCCTTGGCGATAGGCACGGTCGCATTGCAAACCAATGGCCGCATCGAAGCGCGTTTTCGCTTGCTGGATGTGGTCAAGCAGACGGAGTTGGCCGGTCAGTCAGTCTCGGCGAATGATGACCAGGTGCGCGCTGTCGGACATCGTGTCGCGGATTTGATCTATGAGAAATTAACCGGCGACAAGGGCGTGTTCAGCACACGCATCGCTTATGTGAACCGGCAGGGAAAGAAATTTAGCCTGATGGTGGCGGATAGCGACGGCTACAACGAACAAACCGTGCTTGCGCAAAACGAGCCGATCATGTCGCCGGCATGGTCGCCGGACGGCAGCCACCTTGTCTATGTGAGCTTTGAAACCGGACATGCGGCCATCTATGTGCAATCGCTATACACCAATCAGCGCATGGTGCTGGCCGATTTTCGCGGCAGCAATAGTGCGCCGGCCTGGTCGCCGGACGGCAAGCAATTGGCTGTCGTGTTGACGCGTGACGGCAGTTCGCAAATTTACCTGATACGACCTGACGGCAGCGGGATTCGCCGCATCACCTTCAGCGCTGCGATCGATACCGAGCCGAATTTTTCGCCGGACGGGCAATCTCTGCTGTTCACCTCGGATCGCGGCGGTAGTGCGCAAATCTATAGTATGCCGGTGGGGGGTGGAGCGGAGCAGCGCATCACGTTTGGCGAAGGTAACAACTTCTCACCGCGTTATAGTCCCGATGGCAAAGGTTTTGTCTACGCGCATTTCAGTAATGGCAAGTTCTATATCGCCGCGCAGGATTTTCAGAACGGGCAAGTGGAAATTCTCACCGCAGGCGGGTGGGAGAAAAAACCCAGTTTTGCACCGAACGGGAAACTCATCCTGTTTGCCAGCGAGGCGCGCGGTCGTGGTATATTGGCGACCGTGTCCAGCGATGGTCGCGTGCAGCAGCATATGTTTACACAAAGCGGCGATGCACGTGAACCGGTGTGGGGACCACACCTATAACAAACCTAGCAATGGAGAAACGCCATGAAGAAACTCGTTATCAGTATTGTGTTGGTGAATTTGCTCGCGGCCTGTGCCAGCGAGAAACCAAAGGCACCTGAAGCTGCTGCGCCCGTGCCTCCCCCTGTAGTAACAGCACCGGCACCGGAAGCAGCACCCGCACCTGCACCCGTGGTTGAGGTTGATTCTTTGAATGACCCGGCCAGTATTTTGGCCAAGCGTAGTGTCTATTACCCGTTCGATGTCTCTGCCGTGCAGGATGCCGATAAGCCGATCGTGGTAGCGCATGCAAAATATTTGAGCGAGCACCCTGATCGCAATGTTCGCGTGGAAGGCAATGCCGATGAACGCGGTAGCAATGAGTACAACCTGGCTCTCGGCCAGCGTCGTGCAGATGGCGTGAAGCAGATGCTCGTGTTGGGCGGCGCGAAAGCCAGCCAAATCGAAACCGCCAGCTATGGCGAAGAAAAGCCCAAAGCGACTGGCCATGACGAGGCTTCCTGGTCGCAGAATCGCCGGAGCGATATAAAGTACTAAAGTAGCAATCATGCTGAAGCAGCGCGCGCTCTTATTGTTGAGTCTGTGTTTCGCCATTCCCGCGCAAGCGGGATTGTTGGAGGACGACGAGGCACGTGAACAAATCAAGCAACTCGAGACGCGTGTGCTGAAGTTGGAGGATGCCGTCAAGCAGCAAACCAAATCCATGCTGGATCTGCAAGGCCAGATCGAAGCTCAGAATACGGAAATCCGCAAACTGCGCGGACAGAATGAAGAAACAACGCACGGCTTGCAAGATGCCGAAAAGCGCCAAAAAGATTTTTATGTGGATTTGGATACGCGCTTGCGTCATTTCGAATCCGCTGAAGAAGCCGGTAAAGAAACTGCTACCGCAACCGCTAAAACACCTGCAGCACTTATTCCCGCCGATCCATCCGACCCGGTTCCCGAGGACCGCGCCTTCGAGGCCGCCTATGGTTTGTTCAAGGCCGGCAGCCATGCGAATGCGGCCAAGGCATTTCAGGAGTTTCTCAAAAAGTATCCGGATTCGGTACATGTTTACTATGCAAATTATTGGCTGGGCAACGCTCAATTTGCGCTGAAGGATTACCATGGTGCGTTGGATACCTATCAGGGGTTACTCAAGGATTTTCCCGATACATCTAAAACAGCCGATGTTTTGTTTGGAATTGCGGGCTGCCAGCAAGGGTTGAAGCGACCCATTATGGCGCACAAAACGCTCAAACAACTCATCGCCAAATATCCCACCAGCGAAGCCGCCGCCAAAGCCAAGAAACTGCTCGCTGCCGCCCAGTAGTCCACATGCCGCAAGCTAATTCAGGCGCGCAACTGCGCATCAGCGAAATTTTTTATTCCCTGCAAGGCGAAACCAGTCGCGTTGGCCTGCCCACGGTATTCATTCGCTTGACCGGTTGTCCGTTGCGGTGTACTTACTGCGACACCTCTTATGCCTTTACTGGCGGGCAAAATATGAGCTTGGCAAACATTCTCCAACGAGTTGCCGAATATGCACCGCACTATGCGACCGTCACCGGCGGTGAACCGCTGGCACAAAAAAATTGTCTGCCTTTGTTGCGCGCCTTGTGTGATGCGGGCTACGCAGTGTCTTTGGAAACCGGCGGGGCACTGGATATCAGCGAAGTGGATGCGCGTGTGATGCGCGTGGTGGACATCAAAACCCCTGCGTCCGGCGAAGTGGCAAAGAATCGCTGGGAAAATTTGGCGCTATTAACTCAGCATGATGAAATAAAATTCGTGTTGTGCGACGAAAACGATTACCAATGGGCAAAGCAAATCCTGCAGCAACATCATCTCACCGAGAAATGCGCGGTGTTATTTTCGCCTGCGCACGGCACGCTGGATGTCACTCAGTTGGCCGACTGGATACTGCGCGACCACTTGCCGGTCAGAATGCAGTTGCAACTGCATAAATTATTGTGGAACAACGCCCCCGGACACTGATGATGAAAAACGCAGTGGTGCTTTTGTCGGGCGGGATGGATTCCGCAACTGTGCTGGCGATGGCGCATGCACAGGGCTTCGTCTGTTACGCGTTGAGCGTGGATTACGGGCAACGCCACCACGCCGAACTGGCTGCTGCGCAACGTGTTGCGCAAACGCAGGGCGCACATGAACATCGGGTGGTGAAGATCGACCTCACCGGCTTTGGCGGCTCGGCGCTGACGGATAACAACATTGCGGTTCCGCAACAACCCACTGAGGGCATCCCGCTTACTTACGTTCCCGCGCGCAATACCATCATGCTGTCGCTGGCCCTGGCCTGGGCCGAGGTGTTGCAAGCGCAGGACATTTTCATCGGCGTGAATGCGGTCGATTATTCCGGCTATCCCGATTGTCGCCAGGCTTATATCGAGGCTTTTGAGCGCATGGCGAATCTCGCCACCAAGGCGGCCGTGGAAGGACATCCGCTCACCGTGCATGCGCCGTTACTGAGTCTGACCAAAGCAGAAATCATCCAGCAAGGTCGTGCGCTGGGCGTGGATTTTGCGCAGACGGTTTCTTGCTATCAGGCTGATGAATCAGGGCGAGCCTGTGGTGTATGTGACTCCTGCCGCTTGCGCCGCGCCGGATTTTCCGCTGCCGGTGTAGATGACCCGACAGCGTATCGCGTAACATAGTCGTGCAAGCCTTTCTACAAGGTGTTTTGCGTTGACAGGGTAGGCTAAATCCGTATAATTCGCGCTCCTTTGCGAAGGGTCGTTAGCTCAGCCGGTAGAGCAGCGGACTTTTAATCCGTTGGTCGCCAGTTCGAATCTGGCACGGCCCACCAACAAAGTGAAGGCTTGCAGCAATGCAGGCCTTTTTATTTCTTGGCGACCGTAGCCAAATCGTAGCCAATCAACACAGAATCTAATCGAGCCGCCGCATTTGCCAAATGGTCAGGTGCAAGGTGTGCGTAGCGTTCCACCATAGCCCCTGTTTTCCATCCGCCAAGCTGTTGCAGTTCATGCGTGGGCGTACCCTGCATTCTGTGCCAGCTTGCCCACGTATGCCGTAAATCATGCCAGCGGAAATCCTCAATACCAGCACGCTTTAAAGCATTCCGCCATGCGAGAGTATTAGCGTTGGCTATTGGCTTCCCCGCGAAGGTAAAGACCCGCGCAGGATGTTTGCCAAGTTGCCGATGTAACACTGCCAATGCTTCACGGTTAAGCGGAACCGAAATGGGCTTACGGTTCTTCGACTGTGCCGCATTCACCCACATATGGGCTTGCTCAAGGTTAACTTGCAACCATTCGAGCTTGACCACGTTGGACTGACGCAAGCCTGTTTGAAGAGCAAACAGCACCATGTCCTGCTGATGTGCTGGAAGCTCCCGCAACAATGCCTGCACCTGTTCCGGTGTAATGAAACGGATGCGGCCTTCTGATTCTTTAAAGAGCTTTACCTTTGGTGCCTTTTCGAGCCAGTCCCATTCGTCAACAGCACGTTTGAGAATAGCGCGAACCAACGCCAAGAAACGGTTAGCCGTGGATTTTCCAGCTTCCTTTAGCCTTGCTTCCTTGATGCGCGAGATCACATCAAGCGTGACCTCATCGAGCATCAATTCACCCAAGATTGAATGCAGCCATTTGAGCTTGGCTATATCGTCCTTGTGTGTGGCCTTGTGACCGGTTTCTTCAATCCACCTGCCTGCCGCCTGTTGCCAAGAATAGCGCGGCCTAGTGCCTAGCCGTTCCTGTTCCCACAACGACGATTTCAGTCTGTCGTGGTATTCCTGAGCTTTTACCTTTTCGGCAGTCCCAGTGCTTCTCTGTATGACTCTTCCGCTGTGGTGCACCTTAACCCACCAGACGGAAGAATCCTTGCGTTTGTAGAGCGACATAATGTTACCTCCTCATGTTCGCCCTGCATCACCCGCGAGGCGTATTGTGCGCGCATAGAAGCCACAAGGTCAATTTCAAGGAATATCCACCGCCTGCCGAGCTTTGCAGCAGGAACCTCCCCGCGTTTTGCCATGCGTTGCAGAGTGACCGGATGCAGTTGCAAGAATTGAGCGGCATCTTCGAGATTAAGTGTTTTCATCACGCGCAGAAACCTCTCCATGCTCATCAAGTTCGATATGAATCCACCCCAACTTTTTCATTTTCTCGGCAACATAGGATGCCGGAATAGCGCATTCCTCAGCCGCATCAAGGTGAGCAAGCAGATCGCTGTAGGCACGAACATCCAAGTCACCTAAGCCCTGTCTAGCTTTAAAAGCACTACGAAGAAACTCGTACGTATAAACGAAAGATTTATTTCGCATGACAGACCTCCAATTGATAGCAACGTTTAAGCACCAACAACCCATGCACAGCCCCGTTTACAAAACGCTCCGGATGCACGCACTCTTCCTGCAACTGTCTCGAAATTCCAGTGTTCACAAAAGGGAAGCGATACTCCAGACCACCGTCAGGCAACCGTTTGCAATAATCCCAGTGATTGAATTTTTTATCGGCACTCATGGAACCCTCGCCGAAAGGATGACAACAGACCCGTTGAGCAGCGAATACTGCTTGCCAAACAACTGAGCGGTTCCGGTAAGCAGCAGATCGGCCATGACCCTCCTATGCAATTGCCACATAGCGGAACGCCACACCCGCCGAACGGCTTGATATTCATCAGTGGCAAAGGAATCAGGCTTGGCAAACTCAGCGGAGCGCAAGAAGGCTGCTTCAGGCAAAGCATAAGCACCAGCCGATGCGACACCCCCCACACCGAAGATCAATCTGCGAACATGCGTGCTGATAGCCGTAAATTTAAGGGGAAGCCTTGAGCCACTGGTGCGAATGGACAAGTCCTGATTGCCAACGTACTGCGAGACAATGTAGGTGCTTAACCTAGCCGCATGATCTTGGCCGAATCCAATTTCATCCGTGCGGAACTGGACAGCCCCATGCAGCTCAAGCCACCACCCACGAATAACGCTGTAATCTATCCAGTAAGCCTTGGGAGCAATCGGAAGCGATAAGACGATATGAAGCACCCCATGACCTTCCTCAGTGTCTACGCAGCGGTAATGGATGCTTCCACGAGGCCATGCGAGGTAAGTTTCAATCCGCCTGCGCAACAATTGCCAGTGATACCGCAGTTCCTTTGGATTGCTTAAGGGAGAGCCCGTCAAGGTGGTGAAATGACATTGCCGCTTTTGACGCATCCAGTGCAGCAAAAGATACTGGACGGTGCGCTTGCAGCTTGAATGTTTCTTCGACCATTTGCGCTTGGGCTTCAGATCGTCCGAAGAAGCTACCGGAACAATGGAAGGAGCATCCGAGCCATGAGGAGTAATGACCGAATTAGGATTTAAATAATCTTGGCTTACGCCTGAATCAATATCCAATCCTAATGAAACTCGGACACTACTATCAAGCATAGCGGAGGGCGAAGCGGGCGCTGGCGCGTCCGCATTCGTCCTCTCGCCAGCAGGATAGTTTGTTGACTCCTCAGATTGTGGTTTTGATGTGTGCATATGCAAAGGAAATATAAAATCTCCTTAGCATAGTAATCCCCGTAAAAGGAAACGTCAAGTTCCTTTGTTAGGCTGCATCCTGACGTCTGGGAATTTTGATATCGCCGCCGGCCACCTTCCAGAAATTAGAATAACGCTGCGCCAGATTGAACCCGACCGACCGATAGCTGCTTGGGCCGGTTTCTTTAAAAATATCGCGGATTTTGATCTTCAGGATTTCTTCATAGGTACGGATGGTTTTTTTGCTGTGAATTATGTATAGCACCTTCCAACCGTAATGGTGCCCCATCCGCAGCATGCCAAGCGCAGCTTCTAGCTGGGTAAGGTCGCCTTGAAAAACGGCAATGGCTTCTGTTTCGATTTGTATGAGTTGGGCTTTCTCACTATCAGTAAGCTGGGCAATACGCGCTGCCTTGGGTTTGATTTGCATGTCGAGCACTTTGAAAAGTGCGTCATCGCTGAGTTTTTCGAGCCTCTTAAGGAAGCTGGGACTGGGCGGGGGAGTTTTAGTTGCTTCGATGGTTTTGAGCGGTGTCATGGTGTTTGCCTCCTTAATTTGCTCACAATAACCCAGTAAGGGAATTTGAGCAATCCTTAGCACAACTCCACGGGCAGCAGCCTATATATTTTGGCCTATTTCCATGAATGGCCTTTGCTGTTAGATTGCGGGCTAGGTATTTATAGCCCCCCGTGTTACTTGAACGGGGAAGAAGATAGGGGACGTAAATGGAATTTATAATAGGTCGAGAATAAAATAGGCGATGTTTATGATGTTCACCGCGAGATAAAAGTGATTAATGATTCAATAAATGATTCAATAAAATATACTGGAAAAGAGATTGAAAAAAATACAAGTGATACAGTCAAACTCTGCAAAAACATGGCCGATTCATTGGATGCTATAAAGAGAAAATAAGATGGAGCTAAACTATTCCGAGCGTCGAGAACCAAATTAAGGAGCAAGCAAATGTTTGAAATTGGAAAGTTCTACAAGGTAGTAATGTGGGAAGACAGCGATGATGGTGGCCTACTCACAACATACGGAGCTGCAAAAGTATTGGAAGTTTTCATGCCGTTAGTGAAATTTGAAAAAAGCCCCGTTGCTCATGGTTCCGATGTAGTCATAAATACCGCATCACTGGCTTTTGTGAGCGCCAAAGAAGTGGATGACTAGCGCAAGGAGAACAGACATGACGAAGCGAGAGTCACCGTTAATACAAATGGTCAAAGAAGGTCTTTCTGCTGTAAAGAGGGAGCTTTCCAAGAGAGAAATGGAAGTTCAGGTTGCGTTAAAGGTACTGGGAAAATCTAAAGCTACCGCTACCGTATCTCGCGTAGTTCGGAAAGTAAAAGGAGAGCCGCCATCCGACGCAGAGGCTCTCGTAAATGCAAAGCAAATTCACGTTGCTCTTGATGCTGTGCTTGCAGAGATAGACGAAATCGCAAAGCTAAGGCGAAAACTCCGAACCCTTGAAAATAAGCTTATCAAACTCGAATAGCGTGGATTATGCAAGGCAACTCAACGTTACCACTACAGCTATTAAATGCTAACAACGCAATCATTAGATCCAAATTCTCCTGGGCCACGGGGATTGTGCACTAGATGCTGGACACCTATCAGCAAGAATGTTGCGTTTTGTGCTAAATGTGGGCATGTCGGCTCGGTTTTTGAAGTTCCAATTAGCACTATGTTTGGTAAACCAGTTGCACCTGTGCACTTCCAATGCGCAAATCATAAGCAAGTAACTGCAGTTGTTTATTGTTGTCTCTGCGCCAAACCTATTTGTGAAGAATGTATAGGGGTAAAGCGTCTCTCATCTTTATTCTCACCATGGTTTTATGATGTTTATTATTGCAAGGCTTGCGTCCAAACAAAACAAAATTTAGAGGATAAATTCTTTCGTCGACTTGAAGAAACCGGTGATTGCGCTAAGCATGTTGGACAAGCCAGCCGATTTAAATGCATAGAATGTGATTTGCCACTATGCGCAGCATGTGCCTATTTTCTTGTTGGCGGATTGTTTCGCTCGAAAATTACTGGTGGTCCGTATTGCATTAGTTGTTACAGAGTCACAACAAGAAATGATAGGAGAACAAACTGGATATCGGGAATAGAAGCTATCCGTAAAAACCTTATCAATATTCAATAAACGGAAATGTTCGTTTGATATCCCCGTTAATCGCCTACCTCAAAGCAGGACGTCAAGGCAGTAATACGACCTCTTGCCAGTGCCCAGATTTATCTCTTCGGGCGCACCAATACAAAAACAAAGTCAAAAGCGGTCTGCCAGAAAAAGCAGGCCGAAAGGTTTCAGTGTTTCCTGAAAATTTCCAGTAGATCGACTGACAGCCCATGCGGGCTAGTGCCAACGTCAAACCTGAACAACGATAATCCAGTGCCCAGATTCGTCCGAACCGGCGAGCCAACCAGAACTCGAATGTTAAATATCTATTCTGTGCGCCTTGATATCTCCGCCGTAGCCAAAACGTAACCATGTTAAAAATTCCCACCAGTATCCATGCGCTTCCTGTTGCTGCCTAAAATCATTGCGGATGATGCAAGGCATTGATAGA
>CABEDU010000005.1_pt1 | contig 16754 bp, 12 predicted proteins | sample 3133021 | NCBI WGS metagenome assembly CABEDU01 (sample SAMEA5534332, study PRJEB31848) | metagenome | biome: tundra; feature: field; material: soil | place: USA | collected 2013-05 | depth 0.15 m
TTCTACCTTGCTCGTATCTTCAAGGGTGATGTGCTGCTCTGGGTAATGCTTTGTGTTGACCTCGAAGCCCTGCGTTTTCGTTACGCCGCCAATCTTGACGCGCAGCTCATGCAACCCCGGCGTCATATCAAGCGGCAGACCGACCACCGCATACCATAGCTCGTGATCGGATGTAACGAGAACAGGCTGATCGCCCAACCATGTTTGCGGCGTTTCGGACCCAGACGAAACGCTGCCGAGCGGAATGATCGCAACGCCGCCGGGTACATTGGAAGATAGAGGGAGACTTGCATGTGCAAGTAGAGGAAAAGCCAAAACGAACAGGCCGAATCGGAAGCAGATCCGGAACGTGATGGCAATCAGCGTAAGCATGGTTCCTTCACGGAGCTCCATTCTTTTCATAAAATCAATTGGGCTCCGTCCCCAGTAGTCACTCCAGTAGTCACTGATCTCGTATGGGCATGGCGGCAGCTCAGAGCTTTGGAAACCGTATGCGACTGACCATAAGTGAACCTGAAACCGCGAACAACAGTACTAGCGGATGAAGCGTGAAGCCAGCCAACACGACCTTTCCGAACTAGAGGGACTCGCCCAATGCGCCCTGTGAGGCGGCCGCGAACATCAACACGACCAGCAGCAGAGATGTCGGGATGGGAGTTCCCTCGAAGTACTTCACTTTGTTTCCGCCCTCGGACATCACCTCGGTCGTAATGTTATAGCGCGCCAGGCGCGATACTCCGCATGCAACAAAATAGGCCAGGACAATACGGTCGTAAAAGCCCTGCATGCCGCAACCGTATGCAATCACGGCCGGGGCTACGCCGAAGGAAATGACATCGGCGAGTGAGTCAAGCTCACGACCCATTGCAGAAGTCTGCTGCCGCCACCGGGCAATCCGTCCATCCAGGACATCGAAGATCAAAGCGGCAACGACCAGCCCGCACGCAAAGTAGACGTGCCTGACATCGGTCGTTTGCAGGTATGTCAGCATAGAAAACAATGCCCCCGTGCCGCAGACCGCGTTTGCTAGTGTGAACCAGTCGGCAAGATGGAACTCGCGAATCATGGAGAAAGGCTTTTGCAGTTTATGTATCATCATGTCCCCCAGGTTTTATCTGGACACATTGTACTCATATCACCGCTAATAGAACTGACAATCGAGTGGCGGCTATTCAGTGTTAAAGGGGACAGCATCGGAATTATTTTTGGGACTTTTTCATTTTGCGGTCACCCTTGGATAATTATTTGAAACTGACCCTTTTAGTTTGGGAAATATTTCGAGCCGGGCCCCTTTAACGCTTTAACGTGGCCCTTTAACGCTGACCCCTTAACTGCTTTGCGCTTCGGCGCCTGAATTCCTAGCTCTTTGTAAACTCCAGATAACCCACCAGGGAATCTGGTCAGGGCATCTATCATCCCCTTTACCATCTTCAATTTCTCGGCAGACAATTCAACCTTCCCTTTGCGATGATCGTATAGCAACTGATTCGGAGATAGCCCATATCCATCAATTACCTGTTTGAATTTAACAAGCAAGACTTCTTTTGTCCATTTGGTTTGCCGTTGTAGGCTAATCCCCAATACCTTATTTGCTGCATCTGCACCACCAGTATATTTCTCGATAGCACTAGAGATTCTTATTGCTTCCAAAGAATCTTTTTTTGAAAACATCAAATCCGCTTTACGACGATGGTTGTGCCGCACCTGCTGAGGGGTTAAACCGTGCCTTTCGTAGAACTCCTTATACGCCGACAAAGCGCTTTCCCTATCCCACTGTTGCGTACTGACTTCTCCCTGACCAATCAATTTTCGTAGATTACGTATGCCGCCAAGCCACTGCTTTATATAATTGGACAGCGTGTTGTAGACTTCACCATCTCTGTTAGCCCATCTCCCTCGTTTGCGCAACCAATCCTCAGCAGGGAATTCGCCGTTTGGCATCTTTGAAGCCAGGTCTTTGCAAAAATCCAAAAGCTCATCCGCATTAGACCAATGTGTGGAATAGATCAGAGCGTCAGTAGGCTTATCAAATTGAAACGGAGCAATAACACCAATATGCGGCTTTAGAATTTCCGTGAGCTTTGCTTCATCGTAGCAGTCCGCAAAATGAATGCCGAGAAAGTGGGGGTTGCTTATATTGAAAAACTCTTTGGCAGATCGAGTTTTGGCATATTTTTCCTCGTTGTGCCCGTTCGGTTTGTCACCCCAAATTTCGACATCAAACCATTCGCCTCTTTTACCCAAGAAGTGCATGTCGAAGATCGCGTATCTACCGGCAGCAAGGTCGGCGAATGATTCATCATATCGTTCGCCTTTTTTATGTTCTATTCCGCGAGCGTAAAGAAAATTACTTAAAGATGCCTCCGCATGACTTAGCCAACGGATGCCATTACGAGACTGAACAAAGTTACTGTTAGAAAAATCACCAACTGCCTCACGGAGTTCAGCCCAAGTGTGTCCGAGGTTATATATGGCTTGTATTAACGAAGCCTGCCCGTTTTTTTGGAACCACAACGCGGGCGGCAGGTAACCCTCTGACTCTATAATCGTACGTGACTTTTCTAAAATCACATCCCAAGTCCATCGCTCTCTAATCGTTGAGCCATATTTCTTAGGCGTGGATAGAACGTATTGCTTATATTCTTGAGCTATTCCTAATTCCTTGAGTAACGTTTTTTGTGGAAGCTCTTTGTTATAAAGGTGGAAATAAAGTGTAGGTATGGACTTCAGGCCTGAGAAAGTAAATGCAGCTACGCCTTGTTTATCGTAAAGTTTGCGGCAGAATTTAAGAAGCTCATCTCGCGACATAATTGCGAAATCATTAGGTTCACTTTTCGAGCTCCTTTTTCTTATCATAGTTGTGATGGATAGTTAGCCCCTGAATGATAATCAGACCGCAATTAGGGGCATGGGGTATAAAACAGTCTTGGACTTTTCCCGTAGGTAACGAAGTAATTGCCGCAGTGCTCAAAAGCTTTTAGATCAGAAGTTACATCTTCCTTTGAGAATCCCAAGCTTAGGAGGAGGTGTCGCTTACGACTGAGCAGGAGGTAGCAAAGGTATTCTTCAAGTGATGCAAATTCTTTGCACTCTTTGCAGAAGGTTGAATACGATGGACGGCCATGAGGGAAGGCCACACTCCATGCGCTCTTCATTGTTTTTTTGTCCTTGAATATCGCGAGCCATTGCTCTTGGTGCCTCTGAAGGAACTGATCATTTAGTTTTCTATGCTCTGCGCGCATCAACGCATCTTGAGCCATTGTCTCAGGGCTTGGAACATATCTCGGCAATGGATCATCTCCTCGGTCACCGAATTGGTTACGTCCGCTACGGCTCAAGAGATAACGGGTTTTCATACTCATTTGCGACCTCCCAATTGAGAGACTTACTGTTTGTTTGGATATTACTGAAATCCGTATGATACGGAAACCGCAACTGACATTCGTTCCCTATATTTCCAACAATTCTAATTCTTCAAGGCGAATAGCCATTGCTTCATTTGTCACTCGAAACTGATTTGCTAACGAATTGAATTGAAGTCCGTTGTAATGTTCTGCACTAGCGAGCACTCTTGATAATTGACGAAGGGTCTTGAATTTTTTCATTAGTGATTCATAAGTACCAAGGCCAAGTGCAAAGGCAGTCTCCTCGGTTAGGGTAAATCTGTCAGTGAGGAAAAACCGCTTAAATGTAGCCTGAACGAGTTTTTGAGGCATTAGGAAGAAGGCGGCAAATTTATCAGCTTCAAACTCAACAGCATTGCGCGATATTGTTGCACCATCTAGTGGCCTATCGCGATGCAATCCACTTGTCTCGTGCAATAAAGCGTGCCCTAGTTCATGGGCTGCAGTAAACCTACGAATATGTTGTGGGAACTGTCGAGAGATATGAATCTGTTTCGAAGATTTATCTATCGTTCCAGCAACCTCAATTAACTTCCCATCGCTATAAAATTGGCCGAGTGTCTCGTCAAGATCAGAGTTGTACCCAATGAGCTTGAGAGCGACAATGGGGTCAAGCAGGTCAATTGGATTGGATGGTGTGGCATCAGGCCAAATCTGTTTCCTATATTTCCAAATACTCTTTTGTAGCTTTCTAGCCCGCAGTTCTATCTCAATTTGTGAGTAGCTATCTTTTTGTGCGTTTATTTCTCGTAAAAAATGTGTTTCCAATGATACATCGGAAAAAATATTTGCTTGGATGTGGGAGTCATTTGACAGAGCACTGAAACCACCCGAATCATTTAGATGGGCGTAGGGATTCTGCATCTCGAGACGATCTTTGGTGATCTCGTTGCTTGATGCCTCGGTATACTCATTGTGATGTGGCAATGCACTTTAACCACCCAAATCATTCAAATAGGCGTATGGGTTTTGCAGTAGCCGACGGCTTTCAGTGATTCTGTCGCTTAATAATTTGGCCATTTTTTTACCTCTTTAAGAATTTTCACAAACATTATCAACCGCACGCCCCGATCGCGCCGCAACTGGTGCAGAACTCGCAGCCGTCCTTCTTGATCAGCGTGGCGTTGTGGCACTCCTTGCAGACTTTTCCGGCCAGTGTCTTGGGTCCGGCGGCTTTGCTTTTCTTTTTTGGGACTTCCATCACGCCCATGTGCGATATCGGATAACCGTTCTCGTCGAGGATGCCGAGCATCGCGTAACGGTGAATGATCAGCTTGGCGACGTAGGAAACCGTCGAGGGGTAGCTTTCCATCTTGATGCCGCCGGGCACGCGTGCCATGAAGTCGCCGAGCGGTTCGCCGAAGTTGAGCAGCTTGCGCAGCTTCATGCCTATCCAGGCCGGATCGATGACGCGCATGTCCAGGCTCAATACCTTGCACAAGCCGTCGAGCGCGCGCGGATAGACGCCTGCCAGCCACATCGAGTAGGGGCGGCGTTGCCCGTCCGGCAGCACCAGTTCCTTCAGTCCCAGCACGAAGTCATCGCCGCTGCCGACATTGGAGATATCCACTGTCCAGCTCATCGTGCCATCGGTGCCGGTCTTGGGTTCCTTCTTCGCAAACAGCGCGTCCATCATCGGCGTGGTTGCATCCGCACTTGCTTCCAGCGCGCCCAATTCTTCGATGCGATATTTCAGCAGATGCGCGAACGCGGCCACCAGGCTGGGCATGCGTTTCATCTGGCCATCGGGCGGCATCGGCATGTCGAAGGCGTCGTCACCGGCGGTCTTCATCAGCATCTCCAGCTTCATGCGCACCCATACCGGATCGAGCGTGCGCATGTCCATCGACAGGGATTTGGCCAGCGCGCCGAGTCCGCGCGGCTGCTCCGAGCCGTTCACCCAAACTTCGAACGGATGATTGTGTCCGTTCTCAGTATGCGAGATGAATACCACGAAACTGCCGAGCGGATGCTTCACCACCTGGGAGACCCAGCCTGAGCTGCCGTTCGGCAATTCCGGGCGGCCCGGCCAACGCAATGAAGCGAGCGCGGGTTTCGGTGTCGCTTCCAACACGATGCGCCTGTCCTGGTCGAACACCAGGTCCTGCGGTTGATCTTCTGTCTTCGCCTGCTTGATTTCCGGCGTGACCGATAAAACTGAGCCCAGCACATTGTTCGGACGATAAGTAGCGAGGCCCTTCAGTCCGGCCTTCCACGCTGCGGTGTAGAGACCTTTGAAATCTTCATAGGGATAGTCGGCGGGCACGTTGACCGTCTTGCTGATCGAGGTGTCGATGAACGGCGCGACCGCGGCCACCATCTTCATGTGATCGAGCGCGGAGATCTCCAGAGCGGTGACGAAGGCGGGCGGCAGCTTGTTCATGTCGCCGCCCATATGCTTGTACATACGCCAGGCATGATCTTCCACCGCGTAATCCTTGGTGCCACCCTCGGCCATGCGTTTCTTGCGCGTATAGAACCACGAGAACGGCGGCTCGATGCCGTTCGAGGCGTTGTCCGCGAACGCGAGCGAAATGGTCCCGGTCGGCGCGATCGACAACAGGTGACTGTTGCGCAGGCCATGCTCGCGGATCTTGTCCTTGATCTGATCGGGCAGACGTGAGGCGAAGCGCGGTGCGGCCAGATATTGGTCAGCATCCAGCAGCGGGAACGCACCGCGTTCGATGGCCAGATCCACAGAGGCGAGATACGACTCGTCGCGCATGATGCGCGTGATGTCGGTGGCAAACGCGCGCGCTTGGTCGGTGTCATAACGCAAGCCCAGCATCACCAGCGCGTCGCCCAGCCCGGTATAGCCCAGCCCGATGCGGCGCTTGTTCTGCGCTTCCAGTTGCTGTTCCGGCAGCGGCCATGCGGTGACATCCAGCACGTTGTCCAGCATGCGCACCGCGACGCGCACCAGTTGTTTGAACGGTTCGTGGTCGAAACTTGAATGTGCAGAGAACGGGTTTTTCACCATGCGCGTCAGGTCGATAGAACCCAGACAGCAACAGCCATAAGGGGGAAGCGGTTGCTCTGCACAGTTGTGGACGTACAAGCCATTGGCATCGAAGGCATGCACCTCGGCAACGGTCACGTCATATACATCTTCCACACCATCATCTTCCAATGACAGCACGGTCGCGACGAAACGTTCAGTATTCGGCTTGCGCTGATAGTTAGCCAGCAAGCCATTCAGCCTGTCCATCTTGTCGCTATCCGCAAAGCCGATCAGTTCGGCATAACGCCCAATGTTCTCGCCGCTGATGATGAGTTCATGCAGTGCCTGGCAGGCATATTCCTTGGAACCACCTTTTCCGTCCGGCAATGACTTCATGCCACCGGGGCGGCGATTTTGATAGATGGTGGCGATGATGCCGAGACGTTGCAGCATGCGCTGCACGGCCTCCAGGTTGCCGAGGTCGATCTGCGTCAGGCGAACGCTGATGCCTTTTTCTTGCGAGCCTTGCACCGAACCATCGGCATCGAACATGCCGCGCAATACGCCGCGATAAAAATCGGACGAGCCGGTTTCCATTGCAGCAGTGAACCGCTTGTTGCCGGGCGTCAGCCCCAGCTCCAGTGCCAATGTGCGCAATGCGCCTGTCGCCAAACGATATTCGCCGCGACCTGCAACGGGTTTTTGCCAGCCTTGAAAATCAGAGCGGTGCGGCAGAGTGCGTGCGGCTTGTTCGGCGGCATACATGACACCTGCAACTCCGGCGGATGGAGGCATGTCGCCATGATATATTTCTCTGGCATTGGCGACTTTCAACGCGACGGCATCCCAGACACTGAGCACAGCTTTGTCGTTCTTGAGCGTGCCGTCACCAATCAATAGGCCAATCAGATAGCCTTCGTTTTCGTTATGTGCGCCGCTCCACTTGCTCATGGCACGATGATCGTGCAATACGATTTGATCTTCGCTACGGAGTTCGCCAGCTTTGACCCACTCAGTTTTACGTATATAGGGCGTCATGCGCGAAATGCGCAGCACGGGATGGTCTGCGGTAAGCCGCAATGAATGTCCTTCGGCGGTTTTCAGGCGCAACACCGGCTTGACGCCGGTGTGAAAGAAACCTTGCGATTCGGTGGGATAGGATTTTCCGTCGACTACAGCAGAAAATGTTTCGCCGATCAGATTGCGTACCTGGCGCGCGCCCTGGTCTGTCATAACCCAGGTATCGGCGGTGACGCAGGGGTTTGTAGCCGCTATCTCTTCGCAATAAGACAGGTTGTTGTCCCGGTTCATCAGGTCGATGAACAGCACACCAGGTTCGGCGTGGTCGTAGGTGCTCTCCATGATCTGCTTCCACAGATCGGCGGCCTGCACCTTGCGATATACCCACTTGCCGTCGGCGCGTTGGACAGCACCTTGCGCCTTGAGCGCTTCGGAAGGTTCTGCGCTGTGCACCAGTTCGAATGGTTGATTGTTCTCCAAAGCGTGCATCAATGCATCGGTCACGCCGACGGAGATGTTGAAGTTGCGCAGGTCGCCCTGGTCCTTGGCATGGATGAATCGCTCGATGTCCGGATGGTCGCAGCGCAGTACACCCATTTGTGCACCGCGCCGTGCGCCGGCTGATTCCACGGTCTCGCAGGAGCGGTCGAACACGCGCATGTAGGAGATCGGCCCGCTGGCACGGGAATTGGTGCCCTTGACTATAGCCCCCTCGGGACGGATCGACGAAAAATCGTAGCCGACACCGCCGCCGCGCCGCATGGTTTCGGCGGCTTGCTGCAAGGCATCATAGATACCGGGCTTGCCGGCGCTGATGCCTGAGATCGCATCTCCCACCGGCTGCACAAAGCAGTTGATCAGGGTTGCCTGATTACTTAATCCCGCTGCCGAGTTGATGCGGCCGGCGGGAACAAATCCGTTCTCCTGGGCCAAGAAGAAAGCTTCTTCCCACTGGGGGCGTTGTTCCGGTTTTTCGGCTTGCGCCAATCCGCGCGCCACACGACGGCGCACATCTTCAACGGAGGTCTCGCCGGGTTCAGCGTACTTCTCCAACAATACTTCGGTGCTGATTTCTTGCGTCATAGCAGTTGTTCCTTTGAAAGCTGATTTGCCTGCTATTTGGTCGTCCTGTAAAGGAGTTATGGGAGCCTTCGCCGGCTCAAACTGAATCGCGGGATCATTGCGGGGGGACGCCTTGTGTTGGTCAGACGGCATGTTGGGCAAAGCGGAGAATTCGGAAATGTTGCGGGCGGAAGTCGAAGACAAAACACTTTCTGTAACAAGCATAATACAACCTCCTTGAATGCACGGCTGTTTTAGCCCGAAAAACTCAAAACCACTATATGTAGTAGTTTTCCCCTTAATTTGAACTAATTCTAGGAGGTTAAATTTTTTTTGCAAGTCATATTTCGGACTAGATAGTTTGACTTAACTCGCAAGATAAGCTAAGTGGATTTAGTTCTGAAGTACAATTCTTGCAAGAGTACTCAAAGACGGATTTCCGGGTAAATGTTGCACAGTCTTTCCGGTAATAATGCCTTCCGCATTTGCTAGTGCGCCAGCAAATTCACCAGTCCATCCAGTCCGACAAAATTCAGCGCGTAGCTGGCCTGCTCGCGCACCACCGGCTTGGCATGGTAGGCGATGCTGATGCCCGCCTGCGCCATCATTTTCAAGTCGTTCGCGCCGTCGCCCATGGCGATGACCTGCTCCGGTTTCAGTTTAAGTTCTGCGCGGATCTTCACCAGCCAGTCGGCCTTGCCTTGCGCGTCGAATATTTTGCCCAGCACCTTGCCGGTGAGCTTGCCGTTGGCGATCTCAAGGGTGTTGGCATGGGTGTAGTCCAGGCCTAGTCTTGCCTTGAGGCGCTCGGTGAAGAATACGAAGCCGCCGGACACCAGCAGTGTCTTGATGCCATGCGTTTGCAGCGCCTTAAGCAGGGTCTCCGCGCCGGGGGAGAGTCGCAAACGTTCATCATACACGCGTTGCAAGGCATGTTCGTCCAGCCCTTCCAATAGTGCGACACGGCGGCGCAGACTTTCGGCGAAGTCTATCTCGCCGCGCATCGCTGCTTCGGTGATCGCCGCGACCTGAGGTTTCAGTCCCTGCATGTCGGCGATCTCGTCGATGCACTCGATGGCGATCAGCGTTGAATCCATGTCCATCACCATCAGCCCGAAATTCGCAAGCTTCCGGCCGCGCGCCACGAAGCCGTAATCAAGCCGGTTCGCAAGACAGTAGGGCGCAATCCCGGTATGCGCCTGCGCGGCGGTCAAGCGATAGGCGCGCTCGGCGATCTGCTCGCATTGCCTGCTCTGCGCCAGTTTGGCGAGATGGTCGAGATGCGTTGCATCTATGGTGTGAGTGGCTTGGATGATGAGGTTCATGTGTTCAAGACAAGAGGTAAAGAATATTTGATGTTTGGCATACGCTGGGCGATGTCGGGGTATTTTAATTCAATTCCCGGTTCAGACAGGAGTGTTGATGCAGTTGTGTGCCGGACATGAGTGAGCAGCTGCGGCTTCATGGTAGAATGCGCGCCTTTTGATTTATCGTGGAGAAAATATGTTTATCAGTAATGCTTACGCAGAAGCGGCCGCAGCCGCGTCAGATAACGGAATTATGAATTTCCTGCCGCTGATCGCATTGGTCGCGGTGTTTTACTTCTTAATATTGCGCCCGCAGTCCAAGCGCGGCAAAGAACAGAAAGCCATGATTGCAGCACTGCAACGCGGTGATGAAGTTGTGACGGCTGGCGGTGAAGTCGGGAGTGTCAGCAAAGTTTACGAGCAATACGTCGGCGTGGAGATCGCTACAAACCTCGAAGTGACGGTGCAAAAGAGCGCGATTCAAAGCGTGTTGCCGAAGGGAACGATCAAGGCTATCAAGTAATGGGCACCTCTCAAAACCCAGATTTCATCCCAACTGATGGAGCAACTAGCCATTCCACTAAGTTGCCAACAAACGGCAACCAAGTGGCTGGTTATGCGGCGTTGCGTAAAAAATTGCTTGCTGACATATTAATCATATGCGGCGCTGCGAAATTTTTTCCACGCCTTGCTGACGATTCCGCACGGGCTGCTTTTGCCCGTAGCGGATCGGCGCCCCCTTGTGGGGCATTTGGGCGAACTCTGAATTTTTAAAGATGCCCCAATTTAATTTCGCGGGCGCGTGTCGCCGGCCGGACACGAACTCAGTTATCAAGAGGTTGTAATGAATCAATATCCGTTGTGGAAATATCTGCTTATTCTGGCCGCGTTGCTGGCAGGGTTGATTTACACCCTGCCGAATTTTTACGGCGAATCGCCTGCTGTGCAGGTGTCGCCGTTGCGCACCAGTTTGAAAGCGGATGCCGCATTGCTGGAGCACGTTGGAAATGTCCTGAAGGCGGCCAACCTTAATTCGGAACTGGTCATGCTGGACGGCAATAGCGTCAAAGCCCGCTTTGCCGATACCGACAGCCAACTGAAGGCCAAGGATGTGCTGGTCGCCCAGTTGGGCGAAGATTATGTGGTTGCGCTCAATTTGCTGCCGCGCTCGCCGCAGTGGCTGACCAAGCTTAATGCGCTGCCGATGTATCTCGGTCTGGACTTGCGCGGCGGGGTGCATTTTCTGTTGCAAGTGGACATGAATGCCGCGCTGAGCAAGGCACTGGAAGCGGCCACCGGCGATATACGCAGCGCGCTGCGCGAACAGAATATCGCTTATTCAGGCGTGAGTCGCGACGGCAAAGTGTTGTTGGTGAAGTTCCGCGATTCCGGTGCACGCAGCAAGGGCGAAGCTGAAATCAAACAGCGTTTTTCCGACTTCGCGCTGAATAGTGCGGATGAACGCGGCGAATACAACCTGCTCGTCACCCTTAAGCCGGAAGCGGAGAAGCACATCCAGGATTCCGCGGTGCAGCAGAATCTGGTTACCTTGCGCAACCGTGTGAATGAGCTGGGTGTGGCCGAACCAGTGATTCAGCAACAGGGCGCGGATCGTGTGGTGGTGCAGCTGCCCGGGGTGCAGGACACGGCGCGTGCCAAGGATATTCTGGGACGTACCGCGACTCTGGAAGTGCGCATGGTGGATGAAACCCATCAGGCCAGCGCAGGTGCGGCCGCACCGTTCGGCACTGAGATGTTCAAGGATCGCGAAGGCCGGATGCTGTTGGTGAAGAAGCAGGTGATACTCACCGGCGAACGCATCAACGACGCACAGCCCGGTTTCGACAATCGCACCAATGAAGCGGCGGTGCATATCAATCTGGACGGCGTGGGGGCAAGATTATTCAAGGAAGCGACGCGCGAGAATGTCGGCAAACGCATGGCGATCATCCTGTTTGAAAAGGGCAAAGGCGAAATCGTAACGGCCCCGGTCATCCGTGAAGAAATCGGTGGCGGTCGCGTACAGATCAGCGGTCAGATGAGTACCGTTGAAGCGCAGGACACCGCACTGCTGCTGCGCGCCGGTGCGCTGGCGGCACCCATGGAAATCATCGAAGAGCGTACCGTCGGACCCAGCCTGGGTGCGGAAAATATCACGCGCGGCTTTAATTCCACCAAGATCGGTTTCATCATGGTTGCGCTATTCATGATGGCTTACTATTTGATGTTCGGCACGATTTCAGTGCTGGCACTGACAGCGAATTTGCTGTTGCTGGTGGCGTTGCTGTCCATGATGCAAGCCACGCTTACTTTGCCGGGTATGGCGGGTATCGCGCTGACGCTGGGCATGGCGATCGATGCGAACGTGCTGATCAATGAGCGTATCCGCGAAGAGCTGCGCAACGGCATCACGCCTCAGGCCGCGATACATGCCGGATATGACCGGGCATTCGGCACCATCCTCGACTCCAACGTTACCACCTTCATTGCCGGGATTGCGTTGTTCATGTTCGGCTCGGGTCCGATCAAAGGGTTCGCGGTGGTGCTGTGTCTGGGTATCATGACTTCGATGTTCAGCGCGGTGATGATTTCGCGCGCGATAGTGAATTTGATTTACGGCCGCAAGGCGCGGCTCACCAAAGTGGCAATAGGCTAAGAAAACTCGCGTAGCGAGACGTTTGTTCCCTCGCCCGCTTGGCGGGAGAGGGTTAGGGTGAGGGAAACGTGCATGGCTTGTCATGCACGTTAGGCTAAGGAAAACAACATGGAATTTTTCAGGATCAAGCACGACATTCCGTTCATGAGTTATGGACGCTATACCACCGCGATTTCGCTGGTTACGTTTTTGTTTGCGATATTTTTTCTCTCCACCAAAGGACTGAATTTCGGGGTGGATTTCACCGGCGGCACGGTGATGGAGGTGCATTACGCGCAGTCTGCCGATCTCGCCAAGGTGCGCGCGCAACTCGCCGAGACCGGTTTGCCGGATGCATTGGTGCAGAATTTCGGTTCCAGCTATGACGTGCTGATACAAGTGCCGTTCAAGCAGAATTTCGCCGGAGCCAAGCTCAGCGAACAGGTCATGGCAGGTTTGCGCAAGCAGGATGCCAGTGTGGAAATGCGCCGCGTGGAATTCGTCGGCCCGCAAGTCGGCAAAGACTTGATCGACAACGGCGAGTTGGCGCTGCTGCTGGTGTCGCTTGGTATCGTCGGTTATCTGTGGTTGCGCTTCGAATGGAAATTCGGCCTGTCCGCCATTATCGCCAACTTGCATGACGTGGTGATCATTCTCGGTTTCTTCGCCTTTTTCCAGTGGGAATTTTCGCTCTCCGTGCTGGCGGCGGTGCTGGCGGTGCTGGGCTATTCGGTCAACGAATCGGTGGTGGTGTTCGATCGTATCCGTGAAAACTTCCGCACCATGCGCAAGGCCGAAGTGTCCGTGATCATTGACAATGCCATTACCCGTACCATGTCGCGAACCATCATCACCCACGGCTGCACGCAGATGATGGTCGGCGCGATGCTGTTCCTCGGCGGCGAAACGCTGCACTATTTCGCCATGGCGTTGACCATCGGCATCCTGTTCAGCATCTACTCCTCGGTATTGGTTGCCAGCCCGCTGTTGATGTTGTTCGGCGTGTCGCGCGAAGATTTCATCAAGCCTGAGAAGACTGAAACCGAAGAAGTATTGCCCTGATTATCCGCCTCCCCCTCTCCCGCTTGCGGGAGAGGGCTGGGGAGAGGGTGTTCGCATTATTGAATTTATGGAGCATGCCTCTTGGACTTACTGACCGCATTTCTGGACATCATCCTGAATCTGGATGCACACCTGCTGGCACTTACCCAGCAATACGGCGTGTGGGTGTATGCCATTCTGTTCCTGATCATCTATAGCGAAACCGGTCTGGTGATCACGCCTTTCCTGCCCGGCGATTCGCTGTTGTTTGTGGCGGGTGCGCTGTGCGGAATGGGGGCACTGCAACTGGAGTGGCTTGCACCGTTGCTGGCGTTGGCGGCATTCAGCGGCGACAACACTAACTACTGGGTCGGTCGGCTGGTCGGAATGCGCCTGCTTAACCGCGTCAACGCCAGGCTCATCAGGCGCGAGCACCTCGACAAGACCCACGCTTTCTACGAAAAACACGGCGGCAAGACCATCATCTTTGCGCGCTTCCTGCCCATCATTCGCACCTTTGCGCCGTTTGTGGCGGGCATTGGTATGATGCGTTATCGGCTGTTCGTGTTGTTCAGCGCGCTGGGCAGTGTGGCGTGGATAACCAGCCTTACCATGGCGGGCTATTTGTTCGGCAACATCCCTGTGGTGAAAAACAACCTCACCCTGATTATCGTCGGCATTATCGTGATTTCTTTACTGCCCGCACTGCTTGAATTCGTTCGCCATCGCAAAAGCAATCAATCCGCTTGAGCGAACCACGACGTTGATGTGCAGAACTAAAAAGCCCGGCTTGTTCCGGGCTTTTCCGTTGATGGAGAGCGGGTTAATCAGCCGAACCTTCCCGTGATGTAGTCCTCAGTTTCCTTGCGCTTCGGGTTGGTGAATACGGCGCTGGTTTCGCCGAGTTCGATCAGGTCACCCAGATACATATAGGCGGTGTAGTCGGATATGCGCGCGGCTTGCTGCATGTTGTGGGTGACGATCACGATGGTGAAATCTTCTTTCAGTTCATCGATCAGTTTCTCGATGTGCGCGGTGGAAATCGGGTCGAGTGACGAAGTCGGTTCGTCCAGCAGCAATACTTGCGGCTTGACGGCGATCGCACGGGCGATGCACAGGCGTTGTTGCTGGCCGCCGGAAAGCCCGGTGCCGCTTTGTTTGAGCTTGTCTTTCACTTCGGTCCATAGCGCGGCCTTGCGCAACGCCCATTCCACGCGGGCTTCCATGTCATGCTTGTTGAGGTTTTCGTATAGTTTTACGCCGAATGCGATGTTGTCATAGATGGACATCGGGAACGGCGTGGGTTTCTGGAACACCATGCCGATCTTGGCGCGAAGCATGTTCAAATCCTGCTTGCTGTCCAGGATGTTCGCACCATCCAGCATGATCTCCCCGGTGGCTTTTTGTTTGGGATAAAGCTGATACATGCGATTAAAGGTGCGCAGCAGGGTGGATTTCCCGCAGCCGGACGGGCCGATGAATGCGGTCACCATTTTTTCCGCAATACTCAAGTTAATGTCTTTAAGCGCGCGGAAATTGCCGTAATAAAAATTCAGGTCCTTGATGGTGATCTTCGGATTGGCGATGCTTTCAATGTTCATTTGCAATCCTTGTTAATGAGTAGTGGCGCTTTGCCGGAACAGCACGCGCGCTAGGATATCGAGTATCAACACGCTGACGGTGATCAGCAGCGCACCCGCCCAGGCAAGCTTTTGCCAGTCCTCGTAGGGGCTCATGGCGAACTGGAAAATCACCACCGGCAAATTGGCCATGGGCTGATCCATGTTGCTGCTCCAGAACTGGTTGTTGAGCGCGGTGAATAACAGCGGCGCGGTTTCACCGCTGATGCGTGCCACGGCCAGCAACACCCCGGTGATGATACCGGCGCGCGCGGCGCGCAGGGTGACGAAGTTGATCACTTTCCACTGCGGTGCGCCGAGTGCAGCAGCGGCTTCGCGCAATGTGCTGGGAACCAGGCGCAGCATGTTTTCGGTGGTGCGGATCACAATCGGAATCACCAGTATGGATAAGGCCAGCGCGCCTGCCCAGCCGGAAAAATGTTTGACCCTGACCACATAAACCTCATACACAAACAGGCCGATCACAATGGAGGGAGCGGACAGCAGCACGTCGTTGATGAAGCGGGTGATCGGCGCCATCCAGCCGCGCTGGCCGAATTCAGCCAGATAGGTGCCGGCCAATATCCCGATGGGCGTGCCGATCAGGGTGCCGACCAGCGTCATCACCAGGCTGCCGGCGATGGCGTTGAGCAGGCCGCCTGAACTACCCGGCGGCGGAGTCATTTGCGCGAACACCACCGGGGTGAGCGCGAGCAGCCCTTTATCCAACAAGGTTATCAAGATCCAGCACAGCCAGAACAGGCCAAACAGCATGGCCAGCACCGAGATGGTGAGGCCGACTGCGTTGATGATGCGGCGGCGTGTGTATAGATTCAGCATGGCGTTCACGCAGCCTGTCCTTCGAGTTGCCCCAGCTTGTAGAGCATGTAGCGGGCGAGGGACAGGACCACGAAGGTAATGAAGAACAGGATCAGGCCGAGTTCGATCAGCGAGGAAGTGTAGAGATCGCCTACTGCTTCGGTGAATTCGTTGGCCAATGCGGAGGAAATGCTATTGCCCGGCATCAACAGCGACTTGCTCAGCTCATGGGCATTGCCGATCACGAAGGTGATGGCCATGGTTTCGCCCAGTGCGCGCCCGAGCCCCAGCATGATGCCGCCAGCCACACCCACCTTGGTGTAGGGTAATACCACCTGCCACATCACTTCCCAGGTGGTCGCGCCGAGTCCATAAGCGGATTCCTTGAGCATGGCGGGCACCACATCAAACACATCGCGCATCACCGAAGCAATGAACGGGATGACCATGATGGCGAGAATGATGCCGGCAGTCAGCATGCCGATGCCCATCGGCGGGCCGGAGAAGAACGGGCCGATGTAAGACAGGGTGCCGACATGCTTGTTGAGCCACGGCTCGACATGATCGGCGAACAGCGGGGCGAACACGAACAGCCCCCACATGCCATAGATGATGCTGGGGATCCCCGCCAGCAATTCGATTGCGATACCGAGGGGGCGGCGCAAAATGCGCGGCGAGAGTTCGGTCAGGAAAATGGCGATGCCAAAGCTGACCGGAATCGCGATGAGCAAGGCGATGCCCGAGGTGATGAGCGTGCCGATGATAGGGATCAGCGCGCCAAATTTATCGTTGACCGGATCCCAATCGGAACTGGTCAGAAAACCAAAGCCAAAAGCATGGATGGCGGGCATGCTGCCCACCAACAGTGAGGCGATGATTGCTACCAATAATGCCAATACACCAAAT
>CABEDU010000011.1_pt1 | contig 16579 bp, 14 predicted proteins | sample 3133021 | NCBI WGS metagenome assembly CABEDU01 (sample SAMEA5534332, study PRJEB31848) | metagenome | biome: tundra; feature: field; material: soil | place: USA | collected 2013-05 | depth 0.15 m
CGCGTAATGCCGCGCGCACCCGCCATGCCGATTGATGATCGTCAAGCGGCGTGTCTGCAGCTGCCTTGTACCAGCGCAGCGTGCGCGCATCCAGATTGCGCGCCGCCTCATAAGCCAGCCGGCCATAAAAATAATGCTGCTCGGTCACGGGAAAATATCCGGCGATCTTCGCCCAGCGCGCCGCGGCCAAGTCGGGGGATTGTTTTGCCAGGCGCTGCAAGGCAAACAGCGCGACGGTGCGCTGGCCCTCGCTTGCCAATTTCGAATTCAATCCGGTCGGCGGAACTGCATAGTCATCACTAATATCCATACAAGGAGCCTCGCATCCTGCGCCAAGACCGCCCGACGGGTGAGTGTTTGGAGATGTATCCATTGCGGGTGAGGAGGATAGAGATGATCCGCTGTCAGCCACAGCTGATGGGGGTTTGTCAGCCTTGCCGAAGCCAAGCCGCGACAAAATATTTCTCCATCCAAACCATCCCGCGGACGAGGAGGGGATGGTCGCACCTGGAGAGGGCAGGGGATTTTCCAGGTTTCCCCCGGAAGGGAGCGGCTGTTCGATGCCCGGAACTTGCGCTTCGACAGCTACGTTGATGCGCGCTTGTGTAGCCGCCACGTCTGAACTATTTGTAGAACTGGAATCGCCCGGCGTCAGCTTTTTCAGATAACGATCCGGATCGACGGCGGCACTTTTCAGCATGGCAGACAAGCCCGCGTATTTGCCATCCAGTTGTTCGGCCAGCTTGATGGCAAGCGACACATTGTTCCCTTCCAAAGCCAGGCGCAGCCGCTGACTAGCATCCTGTTTGCTGATGATGCCGGCGGACAGTGCAGCTTCAAACAGCGTGCCGCAACTATCCGGCTGTCCCTTGTCGGTGAACCACAATTTACGCGACTCGCGCAACGCAGCCAACTCATGGCTGCGGCGGCGCGATTGCAGGGCATAACAAGTCAGCTCGGTATCCTCGTTAAGCAAGTGCGGATATTCGGCATCGAACAGATCCCATTGTTGTTTTTTGCCGAGCAGCTTGAGCCACTCTCCGCGCAACTGGTCGATCATCGGCGTGTCTTCCGGGCGGGAAAGGAAGTTTTTCACCGCCCCTTCGACTGAGCTCAGGACAGGCTTAGCGTCGGCGTTTCCCAAGCCCAGGCTTAACTGGTAATAACTGACGTACACCTCCAGCGGCGTCTTTTTCAACCGCTGTGCGTAACGTCCCAGCTTGACTGTATCACCGGCAAGGAATGCATCGTGCGCAGCAAGAAAATCCGCATCCTGATCCGCCAGCACGGGAGAGGCGACCAGCAACAAAAAGTAAAGTATGAACCTCATTACAAACCATCAATAAAACAACCGCGCGGAGCATAGCACATTGCATATGTGCCGCCCGTTCGGGGCCGGACTGTCACCAGCTATTGCAAGCCACAAAAAAACTCCCCATCAGTTGCCCGATGAGGGTTCTTGATTACACAAGCGATTTGCTATCTGCAGAATGGATGTTGCTATCCTTTCACACCCAATCCTTCACCACCAAAAACTCTTCATACAGTTTCGCTTCCGCCGAGCCTTTTTCGGGATGCCAGTCATAGCGCCATTTCACCAGCGGCGGCATGGACAGCAGGATGGACTCGGTGCGGCCATTGGTTTGCAGGCCGAAAATAGTGCCGCGATCGATCACCAGATTGAATTCGACATAGCGACCGCGCCGGTAGAGTTGAAAGTCACGTTCGCGCTCGCCGTAGGGGGTGTCTTTGCGGCGTTCCAGAATCGGCACGTAGGCAGACAGGAAATGATCGCCGACATTTTGTTGGACGGCAAAAGCGGTGTCGAAATCCGGCACGCTCAGGTCATCGAAGAAGATGCCGCCCACGCCGCGCGGCTCGTTGCGATGCTTGAGATAGAAATACTCGTCGCACCATTTTTTATACTTGGGATGCAGGTCGGCACCAAACGGCGCGAGCGAATTCTTGCAGGCCTGATGGAAATGCACCGCATCTTCCGCGTAGCCGTAATACGGCGTCAAGTCCATGCCGCCACCGAACCAGAATACCGGTTCGGTACCGTCCTTCATCGCCACGAACATGCGCACGTTCATATGTACCGTGGGTGCATAAGGGTTGCGCGGATGAAACACCAGCGACACACCCATCGCCTCCCAGCGGCGGCCTGCCAATTCAGGGCGATGCGCGGTGGCAGAAGGCGGCATCTTGTCACCCATAACGTGCGAAAACGCCACGCCGCCGCGTTCCAGCACGTTGCCTTCTTCGAGGATGCAGCTTCTGCCGCCACCGCCTTCCGGTCTGTCCCAACTGTCGCGGCGGAATTTTTTGCCGTCCACTTGTTCCAGCCTCGTGACGATGAGATGTTGCAGTTCAAGCAGGTATTCTCTTACCGCTGCGGAATTGAAACCACTCATATTTTTTTCAATGTTGATTAACTGCGTACGATTTTACCATCAGCCCACCTGCTTATGGTCGAAGGCTTCTTGTGTTTACCCGCACGCCCCGGCAACACCCATACCTTGCGTCCGAACAATCGTTGGCATTGCGCATAAGTCCTGGCGGGACGTTGTCCGCTGCGATTGGCACTGGTGGAAACCAGCGCGCTGTTCACGCCTCGGCAGAGTTGTGCGGCTTGCTTGTGCGCAGTCAATCGTACTGCCAGGGTGTCATGACCGCCGCGCAACCAGCACGGCGTGGAATGAAGGGCAGGCATGAGATAAGTGATCGCTTGCGCCCCCGCTATTTTGAGTTGCTGCTGTTGCGCTGGCGTGATCGGTTGCAGATAGCGCGCCACTTGCGAGTAACTGGCCGCGATGAGTATCAACCCCTTGTGCTGCGGGCGTGGCTTGAGTTTGAGCAGGCGTTGCACCGCGCTACGATTGTCCGGATCACAGCCCAGGCCGTAGCAGGATTCGGTGGGATAGGCGATCAAACCGCCGCGTCTGAGGTGTGCGGCGATGCGGCGATACGAGGAAGGAGCGCGTTGCATTCAATGGTCAAAAAAATTCGCAGTTCTGATGAAACTACTAGCCATTCCACTAGGCAATCAGCCGAAGAACTTTTGGCCGGGCACCCGAAAGACGGTAGCCAAGTGGCTGGTTATAAGCCAGACCAGGCGCGCGAAAAAAATCGAAGCGCAGCATATTGAAATATATGTCAGCAAGATTTTTTGAGCGCAACACAGTATGGCGACGAAAGTTGAATTTTTAACAATTATTTCCTGTGGGCCGCGATCGCGCGATATCCGATGTCATGGCGCATCTGGCAGCCGTCGAAGTGGATCCCGTCGGCGATCTCATAGGCGCGCTTCTGCGCCACCTTCACCATCGTGCCCAGCGCGGTGACGCACAGCACGCGCCCGCCGCTGGTGACCACTTGCCCGTTCAGCATGCTCGTGCCCGCATGGAATATATGCGCGTCTTCCAGCTTCTTCGCCAGTTGCGCAGGTAGCCCGGTGATGACATCGCCCTTGCGCGGCGTGTAGGGATAATTTGTGGCAGCCATCACTACGCCGAGTGCAGTGCGCCTGTCCCATTCCGCCTCCACCTGATCCAGCGTTCCGGCAATGGCGTGTTCCATCAGCACCGACAGGTCGCTCTTCAGGCGCATCATGATAGGCTGGGTCTCGGGGTCGCCCATGCGGCAGTTGAATTCCAGCACCTTGGCGTTACCCTGCGCGTCTATCATCAGCCCGGCGTAGAGAAAACCGGTGTAGGTGACACCTTCCTGTTCCATGCCCTTCACCACCGGTTGTATCACTTCGCGCAGCACGCGGGCATGAATTTCCGGTGTGACGACCGGCGCGGGAGAATACGCGCCCATGCCGCCGGTGTTGGGGCCGTGGTCGCCATCCAATAAACGTTTGTGATCCTGGCTGGTGGCGAGTGGCAGCACATGCTTGCCGTCCACCATCACGATGAAACTGGCTTCCTCACCCTCGAGGAATTCCTCAATCACCACGCAAGCCTCTGCCTTGCCAAACTCATTGTCCTTTAGCATTATGTCGATTGCAGAAAAGGCTTCCAGCCTTGATTCCGCCACCACCACACCCTTGCCCGCTGCGAGACCGTCGGCCTTGATCACGATGGGCGCGCCGTGCTTATCAACATAAGCACGCGCTTCCGCCGCATCATTGAAGGTCTGGTAAAACGCGGTCGGGATGTTGTGGCGCACCATGAAACGCTTGGCGAAATCCTTGGAAGATTCGAGTTGCGCCGCCGCCTTGGTCGGGCCAAAAATTTTCAACCCGGCAGCGCGGAAGGCATCCACAATGCCCGCCGCCAGCGGCGCTTCCGGCCCGACCACGGTGAGATAAATGTCTTCACGTTGCGCGAATGCTATCAGGTCGGGAATGGCGGTGATGGCGACATTCTCCACGCCGTCTTCCAGCGCCGTGCCCGCATTGCCCGGCGCGACATACACCTTCTGCACCTTGGCGCCTTGCGCCAGACGCCACGCCAGCGCGTGCTCGCGTCCGCCGGAACCGATAACCAGAATCTTCATGTCGTTATTTCCATTTAGAACGGGGAAGGGACAAGGGTTGAAGGGGGAAGGGTGGAGAGCGTGGCGCGCTTTTGCATTTACCCTTATCCCTTCATCCTTGCCCCTTCCCAATTTAATGCCTGAAGTGGCGGAAGCCGGTAAACACCATCGCCAGTCCATGCTCGTCCGCCGCCGCGATCACTTCCGCGTCACGCATCGAGCCGCCCGGCTGGATCACGGCTTTCGCGCCCGCTGCGGCCAGCACATCAATGCCATCGCGGAACGGGAAGAAGGCGTCCGATGCAACTACGGAACCCGCCAGGCTCAGGCCCGCGTTTTGCGCCTTGATGCTGGCGATGCGCGTGCTGTCCACGCGGCTCATCTGTCCCGCGCCCACGCCGAGGGTATGGCCGTTCTTGCAGAACACGATGGCATTGGATTTCACGTACTTCGCCACGCGCCAAGCGAACAGCAGGTCTTGCAGCTGTTCGTCGGTGGGCTGCGCCTTGGTCACCACCTTGAGTTGCGCCGCCTGCACGTTGAACGCGTCCGGCGATTGCACCAGCAGGCCGCCGCTGACGCGTTTGAAATCGAACTGGTTGTGCGCGTTGGACAGCGGCACGGTGAGCACGCGCACGTTCTGCTTCGCCGCCGTGACCTTGAGCGCGGTCTCTGAGGCGGATGGCGCGATGATGAGTTCGACGAACTGGTTGGCGGTGATCTGCGTCGCGCTGTCGGCATCCAGCTCGCGGTTGAAGGCGATGATGCCGCCGAACGCGGAAGTGGGGTCCGTCGCGTAGGCCAGCTTGTAGGCATTCAGCGCGCTGTCGGCAATCGCCACGCCGCATGGATTGGCGTGTTTGACGATGACGCAGGCCGGTTGCTCGAAAGTCTTGACCAGTTCCCACGCGGCATCGGCGTCGCCGATGTTGTTGTAGGACAGCTCCTTGCCCTGCAACTGGGTGTAGTCGGCGATGCCGCCCACCACCGGATTGAGGTCGCGGTAGAACGCGGCGCTCTGGTGCGGGTTCTCGCCATAGCGCATGTCCTGCACCTTGGCAAAGTTGAAATTGATCTGTGCCGGGAACGCGCTCTTCGTGCCGTCCGCATTGATCGTGGTGAGGTAGTTGCTGATCGCGGAATCGTAAGCGGCGGTGTGCGAAAACGCCTTCTTCGCCAGATCGAAACGGGTCGCGTCACTCACCGCACCGTTGTTGGTTTGCATCTCGGCCAGCACATCCGCGTAGTCCGCCGGGTCGGTGACGATGGCGACATGCCCGTGGTTCTTCGCCGCCGCGCGCACCATCGTGGGCCCGCCGATGTCGATGTTCTCGATGGCATCTTCCAGCGTGCAATCCGGTTTGGCGACGGTGGCGCTGAACGGGTATAGATTCACCACCACCAGATCGATGGTCGGGATGCCATGTTTTTTCAGTGTGGCAACATGTTCCGGCAAATCGCGCCGCGCCAGAATGCCCGCATGGACTTTCGGTTGCAGCGTCTTCACGCGCCCGTCCAGCATCTCGGGGAAACCGGTGTAATCCGCCACTTCGGTGACCGGAATGCCGTTATCGTCAAGCAACTTGGCGGTGCCGCCGGTGGAGAGGATTTTTACGCCCAGTTGGTTCAACCCTTGCGCGAATTCGAGAACGCCGGACTTGTCCGACACGCTGATGAGTGCCTGCTTGATTGTTGCCATGTTGATTCCAATGAAAAATAAATTGCGTAGGGGCACGGCGCGCCGTGCCCCTACGCGATGCCGTGCCGCTACTACGCGATGCCGTGCTGTTGCATCTTCTTGCGCAAGGTGTTGCGATTGATGCCCAGCATTTCCGCCGCGCGGGTCTGGTTGCCGCCAACGTGTTCCAGCACCATTTCGAGCAGCGGCTTTTCGACGCAGTTAATTACCATGTTGTACATCTCGCAACAGGGCGCTTCGCCGTCGAGGTCTTTGAAATATTCCTTGAGCGTTTTGCGCACGTAGCGCGCCATTTCATTCTCGCTGATCAACCCATCGCTCATGCTGCCAGTTCCTCGATGTAATGCAGTTGTGTTCCACGCTGCGCTTGCTCCGCAAAAAATTCATCCACTGCCGCCAACTGTTCTGTAGAACTTTCCAATTGATTCATCCGATGCCGGAAGTGTGCCGAGCCGCTCAAACCCTTGGTGTACCAGGAAATGTGTTTGCGCGCCACGCGCAAACCGGTGTGTTCGCCGTAGAAACCATACAGCTCATGCACATGATCCCGCAGCACGCGATGGATCTCGCCGACTTGCGGCGCGGGCAGATGTTCGCCGGTGTTGAGGAAATGAGAAATCTCGCGGAACAGCCACGGACGACCCTGTGCCGCGCGGCCGATCATCACGGCATCCGCGCCGGTTTGTTCCAGCACGTATTTGACTTTTTCCGGCGTGGTGATGTCGCCGTTGGCGATGATGGGAATGCTCACGCTGGACTTGACCGCGGCGATGGTGTCGTATTCGGCATCGCCGGTGTAGGCGCAGGCGCGCGTGCGTCCATGTATCGCCAGGGCTTGAATGCCCGATGCTTCGGCGATCCTGGCGATGCGGATGGCATTGCGATTCTGCTTGTCCCAACCGGTGCGAATCTTGAGTGTGACGGGCACATTCACCGCGCCGACCACTGCTTCCAGCAATTGCGCCACCAGCGGTTCATTTTGCAACAACGCGGAACCGGCCATCACATTGCAGATTTTTTTAGCCGGACAACCCATATTGATGTCGATGATCTGCGCGCCGTGATCCACGTTGTATTGTGCGGCTTGTGCCAGCATTTGAGGATCGGCGCCAACGATCTGCACCGAGATCGGATCGACCTCGCCTTCATGGTTGGCGCGGCGCTTGGTCTTTTCCGAACCGTACAACAGCGAATTGGAAGACACCATCTCGCTCACCGCCATGCCCGCTCCCATGCGTTTGCACAACATGCGGAAAGGGCGATCCGTCACCCCTGCCATAGGGGCAACGATGAGATTGTTTTTCAGTTGATAGGGACCGATGCGCATCTTGTTTTTCCGCTAGGGGGTTTTTCCGCGAGGGGGGAGGGATTATAAATGAAACTTGGCGGCGTGTTATGATTCTGCGCATGAAATTCGATGTCGTGATCATAGGTGGGGGATTGGTGGGAGCCAGTCTGGCCGCCGCTCTCAAGCACAGCGGGCTGTCGTTGGCGTTGGTGGAAAGCCAGCCCGCGCCAAAGCAGCCTGTTGATCGAGCTCCAGCCGATGGATGGGATAGCCGCATTTACGCGATCAGCCCGGGCAGCCGCAGCTTTCTCGAGCAATCCGGTGCATGGTCTTTGCTGGATGCCGGCCGCATCGCAGCGGTCGAAGCGATGCGTGTGTTTGGCGACACAGGAGCGGAACTGGAATTCAGCGCCTATCAAATGGGCGTGGCGGAACTGGCGTGCATATTGGAAAACCGCGCGTTGCAGCACGCGCTGTGGCAAGTGCTGCAAGCGCAAGAAAACCTCACCCTGCTGCATCCGGAACGCTGCGCATCACTGCAGTTTGCTGCGGATGCGGCCATGCTTACACTGGAAGATGGCCGTACCCTGAGTGCCAAACTCATCGTAGGCGCGGATGGGCGCGATTCCTGGGTGCGCAAGCAAGCAGGCATCAGTGCCGCGCCGGTGGACTATCAACAACATGGCGTAGTGGCAAACTTCTCCACTGAGCTGCCGCATCGCGGTATTGCCTACCAATGGTTTCAAACCGGGGGCATTCTTGCCTTGCTGCCGCTGCCCGGCAATCTGGTTTCCATGGTGTGGTCGGTCAGCCCAGAGCAGTCAGCGCGCCTGCTGGCGATGTCGCATGATGAGCTATGCGCACAAGTTGCTAACGCGTCGCGGCACACACTCGGTAATCTGCAACTCATCACGCCGCCCGCCGCTTTTCCGCTGCGCCTGTTGGTATTGCCGCAGATCAGCGCGCCACGCGTGACATTGATCGGCGATGCCGCACACAATATGCACCCGCTGGCGGGGCAGGGCGTGAATACCGGCTTTCGCGATGCGCGCCAACTGGCGCAGATACTGGTCGAACGGGGCGCGCAAAACGACTGCGGTGATGCACAATTGCTGCGCCGTTATGAACGAAAACGCAAAGAAGACATCTATGCGATGCAGGCGACGACTTACGGCCTGAAGCATTTGTTCAATAATGACGTTCCGCTGTTGCGTGCCGTGCGCAATTTTGGGCTGAATGCCACCAATCACCTCATCCCGCTGAAAAAAATGTTGATGCAACACGCCCTGAATTAAACGAAAAGAATAACCCATGAAAATACTAATCGCTCTGTTTCTGTTCACACTGTTGTCTTCCGCGCACGCCGGAGAGAACGAAATTCGCAAGTCGTTGCAAAGCAAATTCCCCGGCATCGGCAAGATCGAACATATCGTCAAAACGCCTTATGCGGGACTATATGAAGTTATCATTGACGATCAGCTTTTGTATACGGATGCGCAAGGGGAATATCTGTTCGAGGGCAGCATCATCGAAGCGAAAAGCCGCCGCGATTTGAGTGAAGCGCGCCGCCGTGTCCTGTTCGCAATCGATTTCGACAAGTTGCCGCTCGAGCTTGCGGTGAAAAAGGTGAAGGGCAATGGCAAGCGCAAGCTGGCTATTTTCACCGATCCCAACTGCGGCTTCTGCAAACGCCTTGAGAAAGAGTTAAGCAGAGTTACCGATGTCACGATTTACCGTTTTATGTACCCGATCTTCCCGGGTTCGGATGAGATCGTGCGTAATGTGCTCTGCTCAAAAGATCCGAACAAGGCATGGGAGGACTGGATGCTGAGCGAGGTTGCTCCTGCTGCGGCCACCTGTGATACCCAAACTGAAAAAGTCAAGGCCCTGGGTCAAAAACTCCGCGTCAACGGCACGCCAAATCTGATTTTTGGTAACGGCATGCAATCCCCGGGCTTTTTGCCGTTGGAAGAATTGGAAAAGAATCTGAACGAGACCGAAAAAAAACAGGGAACGTCATGAATTCCAACGCGGAAATTTATCAAGACTTGCTCGTCAAAGCCGTGAGCGAAGCGCGCGAGGGCATTACTATCGCCGATGCGCAGCAGCAGGATTTTCCGCTGATCTATGTCAATGAGGGTTTTGAAAGATTGACTGGCTATAGCTCTGACGAAGTCATGGACAAAAATTATCGCATCTTGCAGGGAACCGATACTGAGCAGCCTGAAATAGCCGTAATGCTCGCCGCTATCGCCAAAGGCGAGGGTTGCGTTGTCACGTTACGCAATTACCGCAAGGATGGCTCAATGTTCTGGAGCGAGCTCAACATTTCTCCGATGCATAATGCGCAAGGCACACTCACCCATTTCATCGGTATCCTGAAAGATATGGCGGCCAGAGGCCAGATAGGACAACAGCCGGAAACCTCGATCTATACTGACCCGCTGATCGGTATGGGTAACCGCCGCCACTTCGACGAACGATTCGCCGACTTGCTGCATGTCGCGCAACGCATCCACACCGGGATATCGGTGCTGATGATTGATTTGGACCACTTTAAGTTATTCAATGAGCATTATGGGCACTCAGCGGGAGATGAATGTTTGCGTATGGTGGGCGATTGCATCGCAAAATCATTCATACGCACGTCGGATTGCGTAGCGCGATATGGCGGCGAAGAATTTGCCATCGTGTCATTTTCCACCGGTATCGAGGCTTTGCGTAATCACGCGCAAAAACTTTGCGAACAAGTGCGCGCACTCAATATCCCGCATGGCGATTCCCCGCATGGATTGGTCACCATCAGTATCGGCGGCATTCATCGTCTGCCGAATCGGGATACCACGGAAGAGCTGCTCGTCGAACTGGCCAATCAGGAATTACTTTCCGCCAAGCACAGCGGTCGCGACCGCGTGCACATCATCGGATAGTTCATTGCCCCAAAGCAGGCTCTGGCGAGTAGCAGAAATGTGCCAATAGCGGCACGTCGAGGTTGCTATTCGATTTGATTCACGACAGGATGCTGGAATCAAGATCGAGATGTTCAAAAGCACAGCCTATATATGTGCCCCTCTAGCTTCTACGGCCAATGTCTGCTTCCGGCTGTTAATATGGCAACATGAAGTGCTGGGGGGTGTCAAAAACCGCTACCTAGTATCCATTTCTGTCATTTCTGACAGCTTACAAAACAATACTGATTCATTAGTATCCCGCTTTGGTTTTACGCCATTACCGTAACTTCAACTTGATCTTCCATTTGCTACCCGTCAGGATACGATCGTAAAGATTGCCAAATACACAGTACTGGCATGGTCAGTGCCCATGACTTAGGTATATCCCTTGGTCAACGGTCGCAAAGCGGAGTTCTGCGATGAATGCCCTTAATTACATTGAGACGGAAGGAGTTAATTATGCGTAGTTCAATTTGTTCTAAATTATTTCTACTTTTTATATTGCAAGTTTGCGTCCCCGTTGCGATGGCGGCAGACGAACCTGCGACTTTCAAGGAAAATTCGGCTACACCGGAACTCATCAATCACCTGCGTGAAGGTGGTTATGTGATCTTTATGAGACATGGAAGCACCGATCGCTCACACCCTGACCGCGCTCCTCAGGTCGACCTTAATGATTGCAATACACAACGGCCACTAACAGCTGAAGGCCGAGAATTGGCTGCGCGGTTAGGCAATAACATACGGAAAGCAAAAATACCCGTGGGTGAAGTCTTGTCCAGCCCGCTTTGCCGTGCCAAGGAGTCGGCAGAAGCTGCATTTGGTCATTATGACGTGGATGTTAACCTCGTGTATTCAGGCAACATGACGGATGCGGAGAAAATTCCTGTAATCAAAGAGACTCGCGAGTTACTTTCCCGGCCAGTCCCTGCTCATACCAACCGTGTGATTGTCGCACACGGTCCCAATCTGAGGGATGCAGTAGGCTATTACCCGAAGCAGGAGGGGACCATTGTAGTATTCCGTCCAAAGGCAGAAGAAGGATTTGAGTACATCTGCACGATCTTTCCAGAACAGTGGCAAAAACTATTGCCAAAGTAACTTACTTACCTAAAGGCTCCCTCTTAATGTGCTCCGATAGTCGATATCGCGATGTTAGCGTATATACAAGAGAAATAATTGGTCATGTGAAGAAAGCTCCCAAGGATTCCTAAATGAACAAGTTCAATTCGACGCTATTCATTTTTCTAATTCCCGCTTTCATTGTGTCGTTGCTGGCCGCTGCGATCAATCTGGGAACTTTATATGTATTCAACAGAGATCAGCAGAGTATGTTGTCGCAGATCAACCACGAACTGGCGGTCGATACTGAGGCCGACAGTCTTGTAGTTGATATTGGCAAACTTCACCAACAGGTAGTCACCATACTTGAAAAAGCGGTAGCAGGAAATACGAGTGAGGAGGGCATATATAGTATTCACACCAGGATTGTTAATGATCTGGCTACAATCAAAAATCGCATTAGGAACCTTATTCAAAATGCAAACGATCTTGGACTTGGAAATGATCAACTCGATCTACTCATACGGGATTTTCAGAGTTATGGCAACATCATCACTATCGCTACTGATATCTCAAGCACCGATCCTCATACAGCTGCTCAATATATCGAGAAAGCACAAGTGCACTATTTGTCGTTTGCACAAAATGCCAATATTGTTTCCAGTCTGATCAGCGATCGAGTCAGATCCAGAGTTGCTGATTCACAAGTTGCATCTAGGAATACTCTTCTAAATATAGCGTTGATCTCTCTGGGCGGCTTACTCGGATTGATTAGTTTGTCGTATCTTTCGACAGTGCGAGTGTCACAACGCATTAGTACGGTGATAGATGCGCTCAAGACGCTCGGTAACAAAACCGGAGAACTACCATCTATACCGCAGTTGGTTGAAATGCAGTTTAAGGAAAGCGGAGACATAAAGGCTATGGCAGACGCTGTGCTGGGTTTTCGGAAGTTGCTTCTTGAACAGAAAAGAAGCGAGACTGAGCTTCGCATCGCGGCCATCGCCTTCGAGACTCAGGAAGGCTTGATGATCACTGATGCCGACATGGCGATTCTGCGGGTCAACAAGGCATTTACCGAGATCACCGGCTATGCAGCCAAGGAGGTCGTGGGCCAGACACCGCGTCTGCTCAAGTCTGATCGACACGACAGCGCCTTCTTCCGAGCGATGTGGGATAGCGTCCATAGGACTGGAAAATGGCAGGGCGAAATATGGAACCGGCACAAAGATGGCGAGACCTATCCCAAATGGCTCACCATCTCAGCAGTCAAGAGGGGTGACGGGTTGGTCACTCATTATGTCGGATCATATATCGACCAAAGGGAGCGTAAGGCCGCAGTGCAAGAAAGTTAGCTTCTGGCCTACTGCGACAATCTTACGCGCCTATACATCCGGCTCGTGCTCAAGGACATCGAACGGCTGCTTAGATGCAAAACGAATGTCGGCTTCGTGTGGCTGGCTGTGCGTTATGAATATCCCGCTTTCCGGCTGTTAGTATGGCAACTTGACGTGCAGGTTGGTGCCATTTGCCGACTATCGAGGTGTGAAATAGGCAGCCGTAATGCGGTCGCTCGCGACCGACAACAGTGTGCTAGTTGCGAGGATATCGCTAAAGTAATTGTAAGAATTGTGCACGTAGAATAAAGGGAACGTCAAAAAGTAACAGCTGAGTCCAAATGAACAAAATCTGCAGTTAAAGGAGGCAATTTATTATGAGGATTTCAATTTATTCTTTGCGTTTAGCGTTGGTATCAGTATTAGACGGTTTTAATGTCTATGCCGCCGACCAGTCGATTTGTCATGCCGGCGCAAACGTTTTACTGTATGACAATGGGTCACTAAAAGCATGTCAACTTGAAAACAATTATGATGCGAATAATATCCAATGTAAAAGCAATAATCCGGTTAGTTTCTATGACAACGGCAACCTGGAATCGTGCGTGCTCTCCAAGCCGGCTGCCATAGACATGAATACATCATGCAAGGAAGATGGCCTGATTTCATTCTACCTCGATGGCAAGCTGAAATCATGCGTTAAACCGAGTAACTGAAAGGAGGATTAATCACTCCGAAATGGCGGTTCCGATGATCAACGGGATGCTATTTTCGGTTTCACCAGGCGTCCCTTGCCGTTGCGAAAGTGGAGTAGGATGGCACCCGAAAGAATGAAGAGGTCGAGGTCGCAAACTGCTCGCTAACGCCGTTCAACCCGCCGTTCGAGTGGGACGGCGCAAAAGCGTGCCGTCCCTCAACTCAACGTTGACCATCCGGTTTTGGATATCTCGAAGGGCTGCAATGTGTCGAAAGCTGCCAGTGACATTTGCTAAATGCTTGCCCGAAAGCGGATGGTCAAGGTCACTCACTACTGTGATGTGTAGCGGGTATTGCCTTGACGAGAACGATGGTAGCTACGGATTAAGAACCGGTTCCGCGCCCTTGGGAAACAACACCCACATTTGGCCGCTCTGTTTCATGCGTCCCGCTTGCGTTCCGGCCAGTTCGCCAAATCCCCAGAAGAAATCGCCGCGCACCGCGCCCTTGATCGCGCCGCCGGTATCCTGCGCCAGCATCAGGCGGTTCAACGGATCGGTGGTATTCGGATAAGTGGTGGCGAGGAATACCGGTGCGCCGAGCGGGATGGTGCGCGCATCCACCGCCAGGCTGTATTCATTGGTCAGCGGCACACCCAATGCGCCCAGCGGGGCGGGCAGTCCATTGGGCAATTCGCGGAAGAACACGTAGCTGGAATTTTGTTCCAGCAGACTGGTCAGCTTTTCGGGGTGCTGTGCCGCCCATAGCTTGATGTTCTGCATCGAGGACTCTTCAATCTTGAACGCACCCATCTCGACCAGTTTCTTGCCGATGGAGTTGTATGGATGTCCGTTCTGTTCGGCATAACCGACTTTCACCAGACTGCCGTCCGGCAATTCGATGCGCCCCGAGCCCTGGATTTGCAGGAAGAACAAGTCGACCGCGTTGTCCACCCAGAATAATTCGCGGCCTTGCAACGGCGCCTTTCCGCTATCGATCTCGCCGCGATTGTAGTAGGGCACGACGCGATTGCCTTGCAGCCGTCCGCGCAAACGCAAGTCTTTCAGTTGCGGATACACCTCGCTCAAATCAATGGTCAGCAGATCATCTGGCACACCGTACAGCGGATAATGGAAGCGGGCGGTTTTAACGCGACTGCCATAAAGTTTCGGTTCGTAGTAGCCGGTGATCAAACCCTGTGAAGAACCATCCGGATTGTAAACCTGGTAGGGCGTAAAACCCTGCTCAAAAAAAGCGTGCAACGAGTTGTTGTCCGGTTGCGTCAATTCGTTGGCGCGCGCGCATATTATTTGCCAGCCCGGCTTGCTCTTCAGCGCGTTACAGCTCTGCCAAAAAGCTCCCCAGGTCGGCTGCAAATCTATCGTTTGCCAATCCGGCAACATCTCCCACTTGCTTACCGCAAACGGTGCGAAAGGCTGAACGGAGGGCGGCACGGCGGGCGGCTTGGACGTGGCACAGGCGGCAAGAAAGATTAGCAGTAATGGCACGGCGCGCCGTGCTCCTACAAATCGTGCGCAAGAGGGAAGGTTAATGCAAAACACGCGGCACACTCAATACGAATTGCGGGATCTCGACCTCGAACTGCGCACCCTCATCAGTCTGCATCTGGTAGCTGCCGCGCATCGTGCCGACCTGTGTGGTCAGCACCGTGCCGCTGGTATATTCGAAGCTCTGGCTCGGTTTTAGCAATGGTTGCTCGCCCACCACACCTTGTCCGCGCACTTCCTGCACATGGTTATGGGCATCGGTGATGACCCAATGGCGGCTGATGAGCTTGGCGGGCGAATGACCGAGATTGGTAATGGTGATGGTGTAAGAAAACACGAAACGGTTGCCCGACTCATCGGATTGCTCCGGCAGGTAATTCACCTGCGTCTGTATGACGACACCATGTTGATCGATTTCTTCCATGCGCGGCATTTGAACCGATTTTTGCTTATGTCGCAAGGGTTTCGCAGTGTTTTTATGCTAATCTGCGCGCGTATTTTTCAGTCAAGTTAAATCATGAATGGTTATTTGAAACGTATCCTCAACGCGCGCGTCTATGACGTGGCGATCGAAACCCCGCTGGAGCTTGCCCCCAACCTGTCGGCGCGCATCGGCAATACGGTGTTGCTGAAACGCGAGGATATGCAGCCGGTGTTTTCCTTCAAGCTGCGCGGCGCTTACAACAAAATGGCGCAACTCACGCCTGAGCAACTCAAGCGCGGCGTGATCACCGCCTCGGCGGGAAATCACGCCCAGGGCGTGGCGCTCAGCGCGCAGAAGCTCGGCTGCAAAGCGGTCATCGTGATGCCGTCGACCACGCCGCAAATCAAGATACAGGCGGTTGCCAGCCGTGGCGCGAAAGTGGTGCTGCACGGCGATTCATATTCCGATGCCTATCAACATGCGCTGGAGCTGGAGCAACAAAGCCGGATGGTTTTCGTGCATCCCTACGACGACCCCGATGTGATTGCCGGACAAGGCACCATCGCCATGGAAATTTTGCGCCAGCACACCCAGCCGATACACGCGATTTTCGTCGCCATCGGCGGCGGCGGACTGATCTCCGGCGTGGCGGCGTACGTCAAACAATTGCGTCCCGACATCAAAATCATCGGTGTGCAGCCGGTGGATTCCGATGCCATGTATCGCTCCTTGAAAGCCAAGCGGCGCGTCACGCTCGACCATGTCGGGCTGTTCGCCGACGGCGTGGCGGTGAAGCAGGTCGGACAGGAAACCTTCCGGCTGTGCCGCAAGCTGGTCGATGAAATCATCCTGGTGGACACCGATACGGCGTGTGCCGCGCTCAAGGATGTATTCGAAGACACCCGCTCTATCCTCGAGCCGGCGGGTGCGCTGTCCATCGCCGGAGCCAAGCTGTATGCCGCGCGCGAAAAGCTCAAGGGCGAAACGCTGGTCGCCATCGCCAGCGGCGCGAACATGAATTTCGACCGTCTGCGTTTCGTCGCGGAACGCGCCGAAATCGGTGAAAAGCGTGAGGCGATATTGGCCGTCACGATTCCCGAAACGCCGGGCAGCTTCCGCAAATTCTGCTCGC
>CABEDU010000024.1_pt1 | contig 15826 bp, 21 predicted proteins | sample 3133021 | NCBI WGS metagenome assembly CABEDU01 (sample SAMEA5534332, study PRJEB31848) | metagenome | biome: tundra; feature: field; material: soil | place: USA | collected 2013-05 | depth 0.15 m
CTTCCTGTTGCTGCCTAAAATCATTGCGGATGATGCAAGGCATTGATAGAATGCGCGCCTCTTGTGAAGCGGCTCGTCTTTTAATCCGTTGGTCGCCAGTTCGAATCTGGCACGGCCCACCAGTTTGCAAAAGAGTCTCTGGTAATTCTGGTTTTTTCTGTAATGCCGCTTTAGCTCAGTTGGTAGAGCAACCGCCTTGTAAGCGGTAGGTCGTCAGTTCGAATCCGACAAGCGGCACCAATACCCATAAGGCTTGCAGCGATGCGAGCTTTTTTCATTCCGGCGTCTGGTGTGTTTATGTAACCAGTATGTAACCGCACTTTTTCAGTCCGTGCGGCTCCAAAACCCAAAACCCACCAGAACGCGCTATAACGCGTCAAAGTCAAAAGTGCGTAGGGTAAGGTCAGCGAGAGGGTGAACGCGCAGACTACACGGTGCGATTCAAGCCGTTGCCATACTGCAAGGGGTGTGCTGGGTAGTGGTTGCGGCGAGTGTGGCCTTGGTCTTGCGTTGAACAGTCGTTCAACAGTCGTTCAATGCGAACGCACAGCGAACGCATAGCGTATGCAATGCGGTGGGTTAGCGGTGGGTTAGATTGTGCTAAGACTGCGCGGCTGCTCGGTGGGGCTATTTTCAAATTTCACTAGCAAATCATTATATAGTGGCAGTTCTGTCCTTTCTCGTCGCAAACACAAGGGCCAACCTTGCAACCATACGGCGGGTATGGTGGATAACCACAACTGTTCGCTATCGCGCTACCGCTTACCGCTATGAATATCAGTGCTGCCAGTAATTTACTCATGGTGTGGTCTCCTAATAAAATGCCCAGTATCGAACCCAATACTAAATTCTTTGAGAATAAGTATCCTATTTGCTCCCTTGATTTTGTTCTTGTGACTCGTTTTTATTAAATCTCATGGACGCGAGTAGACGAAAAAATTCTCTGTTATCTATCAAGGATAGAACATTGATTAGTTGTTCATCGGTAAAGCCAGTTAAAGGTAGGCCTTTCTCATCTCGGTCTAAGCCTTCAAGATACTTCCTCACCTCTTCATCAGATAAATGTTTTTGAAATTCGATTATTTCTTGTTTGGTCATTTTTTTCTCACACAAAATGTGATTGATAATACGGCAACCCCGTTCAAGCAACACGGGGGGCTCTAAATACATAACCCATAATCTAGCAGCAAAAACTCTTCATGCATAACACTACGAAGTGCCACTTATTCTACTTCGTGGCACTTTTGCTCACAACTTCCAAGAGAGCTTGCTCAAGATGGTTACCTTGAATTACCAAGATATCATCACGTCAGATTTTGCTTTACCTCTGCCCAAACCTCGTCCAATAAGGCGCGAAACGCTGCGTCGGGAGGCACGGGGTAAATATCCAAATCACCCAGCGTATCCTTGTAAAATTTTTCACCACCCTGCTGTAAGGCTTGGTTCAACAAAGGACGTGCGGCCTGCATCTGGCCAAGCAAGAAAGCGGCATATGCCTGATTGCCCCACACTATCGGCTTGCTACTCGGCTTGTTACTTATTTCCTTTTCTGACTGGCTAAACAATATGGCTGCAGCTTGCAAATCAGCCAAGCGTATCAGTTCATCGCCCCAGTTTGCTTTGGCACGGCATAACAGCGCAAATCCTTTGACATTAAACGCATCCGCCACCAGCTCACGCAATCCCCCTTCTGGTGCGCTGCCGTAGCGCGACACCACTTCGTCGCATACGAGTATAGTTTCTTCCAACTTTTTCAACAGGCCAAGAGTCATGCTCTTATTGAGAAGCGCATTCGCTACCAGCAAACGCAATGTCGCTTCTGGTGCGCTGCCGTAGCGCGACACCACTTCGTCGAACACGGCAATTGCTTCATCAGTGCGTTTCAACTGGCCAAGGGCGATACCTGCGTTATATAGTGATTGGGCCACCTGTACTCCGCTTCCCTTGCCGCCTCGCGCTGCCTGCAACCAGTATTCTGCTGCCAGCGCAAAATTTCCCTTGGTATACGCATCATGCGCACGAGCATTCCAGTCTTCAAATCCATAGGTTGCCTCAGGTTTGTGTTTTAGGGCGTCAACCAGTTGGTTAATGACATCACTATTGGATGGTAATGTTTGCTCCTGCACCAAATCATTATGGGCAGTTATCTTTTTTTGAAGTTCTGCAAGGGGTGCAGCGGCAGCAACACGTAATTTTTCAATTTCGCGGTCAAATTCTTCACGCTTTGCTGCGATTTTATCTATCTGCTCAGCGATGTAGGAATCCATGTCCGTAATTTTTATCTTGATAGCTTTCGGCCCCTCTTCATCCAACCATTTCTTTACCGCTAAACTCGCCTCATCTTTGGCGCGGCGACTTACCGTAAAATAGCCCGCCAGACTTGCCACAAGGCCGACCAACGTTAGAATAAAACCGGCCACTATGAGAGTAAAAGATAAGTCGCTAATTCTTGTAGAGAAGCTATCAAGCAATTTATCTTGCTGCTCGAATCGTTTGTCCTGTGCTTCGATATGCACCGCCTGAGCTTGTATATCTTTATTCAGTGATTCCTTTTGCGCGTCTGCACGAGTCTGGCTGAGCTCCTTGTTGGCCGCCAGCTCAGATTCGGTCACGGGATGCTCTGCCGCCAGCACACAAAATGGCAGCAGGAGTAATAAACAAGAGAGAAATACTTTTCTATTCATGGTTCACCTTTATGCAAGAGCAGGATGGAAAAGGGCGTTATGCCCGATGCCACGCCGATGCGCTGTAGAGCCTCTAAACGGCTTGTGCGCGATTATTCGACGATAGACTTCTTCAAAGTGCTGAAATGGGTCTTTGTTGAAATTGGCATCTGAACCTACCTTAATTGTCATCTTTTCTTTGTCGTATGTCATGGGTTTGGGCACTTTGTTTCACATCTGACTGCGTAGTGTTTTTTGTATGGATACCGCCCACTGCCTTCTCATTTTTCCGCTGTGAACCCAACTATCCATAATTACCATTGCCCTGTCAGCCATATCTGTAGGTGTTGCAACAGGGAGTAAGTAACAATCAGATGAAATGTTCGAAAATGCCGCCGAAAAAAAGTAGGATGCAGCCTCGTGGGGGGACAATTCTTTACGTCTATCTCTTTCGATTTCGTAGAGTATTGCTACGAGTGCCCCATCTAGCTTGTTGACGTCAATTCCAAGGTCAATTAAGCGGTTGGCAACCTTTGCTGCAAACACCCCGATAAGCAAGGAATCTAGAAGCCTCATACTTTATTCTTTAGTGGTTTTGTTCAGAACGTTTCTTGCACTATACATCCTCACCAGCCATTGCCCCACCCTAACGGCTAGGTCACTGGTTCGGACAAATCTGGTAACTGCATTATCACAGTTTCAATTTGATATTGGTGCGCCCGAAGAGATGAATCTGGGCACTGGGAAGCAGTGATTTCACTGCGCTAACCTTCTGCTATCGACCCAGAACCAGAAATTTGGTTCTATAAGCACAATCCGCGATGAATATTAGAGTCTGATGAAAATTGTCGCCATGGAGCTAATTTGGGCTGCACCTGAGTCATACCACATTGTACATCCACTCATTTTTGAACCATCGCCAATAATCTCAAGAAGAATTGTTGAAATGCCAACCCTTTTCGTATCTATTGGAAAAATTGTTCCATTAAATAAACGGTCTTTTACAGAGCCCTTTAACGTCATGATTTCCGTTCTAACAATTTCCCCATTTGTTGATTTCACCATAGTAACGGAGCCCGTTATATTGTGAGCTTTCTGAGCTAACTCCAATGTTATTAGCTGAGTTTTTCCATTATTAAAATCTAACTTTTGTTCCCACTTGCCCTGTATATTTACACCACGATATAAAAGTTGGCGATACCAAGGCAACAAAACCTTATTCGTCAGGATAACTAGCATTTGTATACAGGCAGCAGTAACGATGCCGCTAATTACACCGACAACTAAGGATTCAACATTATTCATTTGTCTTTCATGGGAAACTTATTGTTAAGTGGTTGCCTGTTGCGCCCGAAGTGATAAATCTGGGCACTGGGAAAAGTCGATTTCCCTCTTTTGACTCAAACCATCAGCGATAGGTTGTCTGGGTCTCGATGAGCGAGGCTTAGGGCAAGTGGCCGTCATCAATAAGGACGCGTTTTGTTGCGGCCTTAAGGTGCGGCATTATTTCACGGACATCCGGCACCGATGCAAGGTCTTGTTCTTCCGAAGTACACGCCTGAAAAGCCATCTCAGCGGCGGCATTCTTGTCAGGTGTCTGCGTGCTGCTGACACGGTATGACTGTTCCAAGCATCGATTCCAGTTATCGTTCAATTGTTTCGCAATTGTACTATTTGTAGGCTGCGCGAGTGACTGGTGTGCGGCACAGGTAGCCAAAAGCATAACGCCCGCAAGTGCAATTAACCGCCGCATTTGCCTCTGCGAGTTGAGGTTGATTGTGTTGTGAATGGTTAGAGCGTCCATAAATGGATTACTCTTTGAATAAATTAGAGGGGATTTTTCCTTCATTGTTTTTGATTTGTGTATTTGGATTTGCGGCTAGTAATTCAACCAACGCGCTTTGATTCCTGTTTAGGAATGCGATGTGAAGAGGAGTATTCCCGTCGTTGTTTTGCGCATTGATGTCGTCAGAACCATCAGCAATTATTTTTTTAAGCATGGACAACTTTTTAGGGTCTGATGCAGCTATATGTAAAAAAGTATCCCCGTTATTGTTTTTCATATTGTCACCACTAATTGGTTGAAATATCTTGATGGTCTAGAACCTTACTATCTGTACCCCGTTCAAGTAACACGGGGGGCTATAAATACATAACCCACAATCTGCGCCTTTTCCGCGCCAAGGTCAACGCACCAAAGAAAAAACCCGCCGAAGCGGGTCTGTTCTGGTGTGCCAGCAGGCAGTTATACTATCGCGCCGGTCGCAGGATTTCGCCAGTTAAAATTGTCGTACACAATGGTGATTCCCAGAGTGCTATCCAAAAATTCCAGACCGGCTGAACCGACTCCAACGTCGGTCGGGCGCGCTGATGAAGCCCCCGCATAACCACGACAGGATGCTTGCCAACCAGCACCTTGCAGCGCCACGCCGTCGGCATCTGGTACGTCAATCGCGGCACCGGCGGCGCAAGTGTAAGACCTGCCATTCACTACACTTGTTTTTGGGATGCTATCTTTGTGAAAAACTCTTATTAAACGCATGATGTGTTTCCTTTCGTTGTGGTTAGTGAATCGTGGTTAGTAAAAAATTAAATGATGCCTTGGCTATGCAGATGCTCAGCGAAGACTTGCCTCTGCGCTTGTGCTAACGCAGCAACTTTGTCATGTGACCTGAATCCAACGAAGCCAAACCGTTCAACAATATAGGGCGGCGAGGGAAGGTCAACATGACATGGGAAAAGCTCATGCCACGTGAAAGGAAATTTATCGTTATGCGGTCGCATGGACTCTAGCGTCTGGAGCGCGCCGATAACCGACGCGAATGAATTTTCAAAAGAATCGGCAGCAGCGATGTAGTTGTCGATATGGATTTGCGCCTCTTCTGTCGCAGCGGCGAGTTGCATAGCAGGGAGCTGGTTTCGTAATTCCGCCACGCGGTCATGAAATTGTTTCGCCTCAGGTTCGAGCCGCTCCAATGCGAACGATGCGCCGTCAGCATGGTCGGACTTCGACAGGGCGCGCAATTCAGCATCCCTTAAAGCGATATCGGCTTGCTTTAACTCAGCCTTGCCGCTATCAGCTTTCGCGGCGAGATGGATGGTTCCGAGTATCGTGCGCCTCGCGCTTTTGGCTGACTCAAATTCTAAGCGAGCGTTATTGAACTCGTGAATCACTTTCTTTGCAGCATCAATGCGCTTGCGTAGGGTCATCTCATCCTCAACTAACAAGGCGATGTGTTGCACTTGCTGTGCGAGGGATTCTGTTGCGCTGTTTATTTTCGTTATGGCATTCATGATTGTGTGTACCTTTCTTTTCAAGATGAAAAACTGATTAGCTCTCTTATGTTGTTGAGCACGTCGGCTACGGAGAGCATTAAGCCGACGTGATGGCATTAGTACGCTCCATGTCCAGTTGGATGCCGTTTTGTACGGCTTGCACGTCGTTCAAATTTCTCCAAGTCAAGTTTCAATGCCGCAACTTTTGCCTGCTGCGCCAATCGTGCCACATTCTCAAGCTGCATTTTCTCCAAGGCCTGAAGTGAGTATTGCCACGCTAGGTATTTTTGAAGCAAGTCTGTTTGAACGGCGAGCTTTTTTGTGAACGCTTGGCAGTCCGATTTGAGCAGAGCAAATTCGGACTGAAGCATCAGGCTCGTATTTATTTTCGTGACGTTGTTCATCGCTCTTTCCTTTCATAAACGGTTATTAGAAAAATTTCTTACCTTGACCGGCAGCCGTGGCACGCTTGAGGAGAGTTGTGCCGACATCAATTTTGCCAATGATGGGCGAAAGATTTTTGAACGCTGCCAGCAGTTGAAGCTTTGTTGCCAACAATTCTTTCAAGCTCTCGGTCTCAGCCGTGAGTGCCGTGATGCGCTGCTCGTGCTGCTCGACGCTCATAGAGCTGAGGTCGATGCCAGATGTGTCTTGTTCGGCTTCATTTTTATGCATGATGGTTCCTTTCGGTTGGTTGATGCTGCTATTAATACTCTTCGTCCAGCTTTTTCAGTGCTCTTCCAATCGCCCCCCACGTTTCAATTTGCGATGGTGACCAGTCTTCAGGTATCACTACGTCTCCGTGTTTTTTTTTCTCGCGGTCGCATGCGGACGCAATCGAGCCAGAAGCAGTCGGATAGAAATTGAAATTGGCAGGCGATGTCTGCCAGAAATCGAAAACGACTAGCTGCTCAGGAGTTAATTCTTGTGATTTGTCTTTAGGCTGCATCGCCGGTGATTGCTCCAGCGCGCTAACGCGAGTCCGATTATTTTGCATGGCTTATACCTTCTAATTTTTCAATTCTTGCAGTCAGTTCATCAATTTCTTTTAATTTGGCTACCGTACTCAGTCCAGACAGCAACGTCGCGGCTGCGCCGATTCCAAGCGTGCCACTTGCTACTAATCGGATTACCGCCTGAGCTTGCGCAGTCAGGCTGTCGCCATCAGGCAGAGCTATGGGCTGTTCCAATCGCTCAGTCTCGCGCCAGCGCGCGCGGCACTTCAACCAAAAACATTGTGCTGATACATTCCCGCCAGTCGCGGCCTTGAACAGCGCGGCAGTCACTTTCGAATCCGCGCTTTTTGCGCCACGCTTTATCTCAAGCGCAAATACTTTCTCTAAGGTAGGAATGGATATTGGCCTGCCGCTTGCGTTCAAGACAAACAGGCAGATGTCCGTTTGTAGCGTGCCGAACGCCGTATGCAGTTCTACCGTGGCGCGTTGTGCCGCTGTAGGGACAAATTTCTTTCGGCCTCTCGGTTCGCCCTTCCGTGCTTCTCGGCCTGCTGTTGTCGTGGGTTTTCGCATGTCCAATTTTTTAGTCTATAAGGGTGACCATCAATGCTTCACCGGATGGTTGTTGTGCGGTCATTTTGGAATCTCCTTTGCACGCGATTTGAAATAGGCTCGCGCATCGGCATCAGTGCGGCAGTTGTCCAAGACCTCGTTGATGATGGAAGGGTCGTATTCAGAGATGAAGGTCAGCCATTTCCTGATAGCTTCGAGGTCGCCAGTGCAGGCGGATGACTCCAGCATGGCCTTGATGATTGCCGGTTTGTTTTCGCGCAAAACTGGCAGCCATTTTTTTACCATCAGAGTATTGCCGGAGTAGTTCAGCAAACCATCATCTGAAAGCGAAAGGCACACACCGTCTTTGGCGGCTGATTGAATTATATCTAGAGGTTTCATAACTTCCCCCGCTCGACTGTTTCAGCAGCCTCATACTCGACGACGAATGCATCGACAGATTTAGCTTTCTCTGCAAGCTGGTTTGTATTGGGTTGTATTGGGTTGTGCTGTACTGAGGACTCGACACCACCTCGACATGGTAGTCGCGTGGTACTCGACGGGGTACTCGAATCCACATCATCCACGGCCTTTGCAGGGCGATGGCGTTTTGTGTTTGTGATGGCTGAACCACGTTTTCCGCCTTGGCTTTGCTTAATCTTCCGCTCCGCTAAATATGTGCGATATTGTTCTAGTTCGGGGCTGATGATGAAGCCGTCCACAACTTCAAAGAATGGCATGACCGCAGCGAGCGAACCGGCTACTTCTCCGACATCGAATCCCAGCACTTTGGCGAGTGCATCAGGATTTTGTGGGAGCCTCATATTCACCCAGCATTCGAGGCGCATGGTGTAGAGCAAACCACGGTGTTGTAACGTCATCGTTCTGAAAGGTAACTGCGCAATCATCTGCGCCGCATATTCCTGAAAGGCTGGCGCACTCCGGTCTTGGCTCATGGTTTAGACCTCCACCAACGCGCGAATGTCCGAGACCTTCCAATCCAATCGGCCATTAATGTGGAGCGGAGTTATGGGGCCTGTCTGCTTGCACGCCCATGCGCGCAACGTTTGCGGCGAGCGGTTCAAATAGAACGCAGCCGGTGCGGTCGACACGGTGGGATGTGTGACAGTATCGAGAGGTGGGTAAAGTATTGCGGCCTGTTTTGAGTTTGCTTGTGACATGTCGCGCCTCGTGTGAATGTTGACGATGGCGCGAAACTAAGGCAGAGGCGGTACGCAGCGCGGCTATTTACCGCTATTTTTTATTTTTGGCTAGTTTTCTACGGAAGGTTTGGTATGTGATGGTGTCTTTGATGCCGTCAGTTCTGGTAAAGCTATAGAGCCAACTATCACGCTTATTTGCGTCCGGCCTTGATTCTTTGCAGTCGCCACCAGACCATTCTTCAATAGCAGTTTTTAAGTGCGGCCATAGCACGTTGGGGAGTGGCGTGTCGCGCTGTTCATCACGGTGACTTGGTTCATTTGCAAGCGTGCGGATTACATCATCAAGCGTTTCGCCTAATTCATTTTTAATCGGGCGGGGTTTGCTTGCATTCTTGCTTTGTTTTTTGCTTTCTTTTAATCCGCTCACCGCCATTGGAAAAAGCTTTGCGGACAAACGCACAGACTCATCATAGATGTCTTGCGCTTCCTGTGTGCGCTGAATACGCAAGCCCTTGGGTGTTCCGTCGCTCCTGTATGAGCGTGCATCTGCGCGCGCTTGTATAGCGGCCTGCTGTGCCTGCTGCGCTTTGGTCAGCTTGGGTAGTTCGCCGCTCATAGATGCCTGCTCGTGCGCTTGCCTTTGGCCTTCGGCCTGCTGCGCCTTAGATGGTCGCGGTAGTACGAGCCTCTGCTTGGCCTGCCGCTGGTGAGCGTCTCATAAATAAGCTGTGCGCTCGCCTTAGAGCTGAAGACGTGCAACACAGCATCTTGTTTTTTTCCGGTCATGCCACTGCTCGCAAACCGACTTGCGCTGGCACAAACTCAATTCCGGCTTCGTTCAATATCCACGCTTCAATTTTGGTGTGCCATAGATGCAATAAGTCGAGTTCACGCTGGATGTAGTGACGCTCGGCAATGGCGCTCGGTTTGTGCCCCATGAGTTGTGCAACGATTCCGGCAGGTACTTCAACCCACTCACTAAGCGTTGCAAAGCTCCGACGCAGACCATGCAAAGACAGCGCGGGAAGTGCGGCGGCGGCCAATGCTTTATCGTGTGCGATGCGCGGTTCCATCAATCTTCCCAGTGCGGAGGTGGAGCTACTGAACACATATTCATTTCTGCGCGGCAACGCGGCTATCAGGTGTTCCATGTAGGGCGTTAACGGTATGACGCGCTCGCTTTCCACCTTGTCGTGTATGGACAAACTCTTCCACTGAAAATCAACATCACGCCAGCGCAGCGCGCCCAGTTCATTGCGACGTGCGCCGGTCAATAACAGGCATTGCAGGTATGCGGCGATTACAGGGTTGCCAATCTTTTGCACAGCTTCAAACCACGGCTTAATCTGCGCTTTGCGTAGGCTGTCGTTCTTTTTCGTTTGCACTGTTGGAACATTGTGCTTCACGTCATCAGACTGGCACGCGCCAGCATGAACTGCGCCGCGATAATAATCGCGCTTGGCGCACCACGTCAGGAAGGCGCGCAGAGCGCGGAAGGCTTGAGCGGTAGTGGTGGGCGCTCTGGCAGCGTTCTTCTTTATCCATGTTGCAATGGCCTTCGCATCAACATCCACAAGGCGCATGGTCATGAGCGGCACCAGTATTCCGGCGCGAGTTCTTTGTGGTTCGTCAGGGCGGCGGCCACGGGTGCGCTTCTTTCCACCGGCTTGCACAAAATAATCATGGTGCGCTCTATGCTTCTCCCCCCATTCAGGCTTACCGTCTTTCACGGATGCGGTACGGTCAGCGATATAAGCTTGCCATGCTTCGGCCACTGTCACAGATTCGCTTATTTGCTTCTGTGCCAGCGCGGCGGCTTTGGCTATATTGGCGGCTTCCCTGTCGGCATTCACTTGGCGCGGGTCGTGTCCTTGGTCTATCAGGTTCTTGAGGTGGCGGCCTTGGGCTTGCGCTTGTCGAATGCTCCATGCGTTCACGTCGCCAATCGTGATACGCATCGACTTCCCTTTGACCTTGGCTTGAAATATGTATGCCTTCGAGCCGCCAGCGGTTGCGCGAATTGCCAGACCGAGAGGGTCATCGCTCCACAAGAAGGCTTGCGCCTTACCCTTGGGGCATTGAAAGGCTGCAATGCGCCCAGATGTTAAATTCACCTTTTCAGCTTCGACTATCGTTTTCACCTTTGCCATATTGCCTCCTTATCGACTTCGCCATGTAACCAGTATGTAACCACGATTGCAGTATATTCCAGAATACTCATCAACACAACGAAAAGGGCAGAACTGGCGTAAAGGCTGGTTTAGTGGCGTACAGGCGGGTTTTTGCAATGGCAATCAACAGCGGTAAATTCGCCTACCCTCAGACTTGTAAGCGGTAGGTCGTCAGTTCGAATCCGACAAGCGGCACCATTTTCTAGTCCAAGTTAGTCAATCTAAACCTCCCTGTTAAGATGTTTTGCCCCTGATGCGATAACACGCTCGGGGACATTTTTTTGTGGCGACAAAGCGTATCCATGTATGTTCGGTTCTGGTGCGAAAATCCGTCTTCACGCTTTCTATCAGTGCACAGTTTATCAATCGCAATCATGGCGATTCTTCAACTTACTGTTCTAAAACAAAAAATATTTATGGCATGAAAACTGCAAAGTAAATAGTGCGGATTTATTCATCCCGCTTTTAAACTTAGCCATAAAGAGGCATCGTGATGAAAAACAAATTATTGAACTCGTGGATCTTTGCAGCCATTTCTTGGACATCGACGCTTGCCCGTATGCCCATCGCGAACTTTGGAGTTGCCTTGAGTGGCCTGTTTTGGTAGCGTTCGAGATTAGACCGAATGTTGCTTGACGGTCGCTACCCGACACATATCGATGAGCTTTCTATTCCGCAAGCGTATCAAACTATTACCCGGCGTCTGGTTCAATCTAAGCAAGGGCGGAGTCAGCACGTCCTTCGGCGCCAAGGGCTTAACCCTCAACATCAAGGATGGCAAGGTCAGGACTACGGCCAGCATTCCCGGCACAGGCTTAAGCTACAGAACGACTTCTACCAGCACCCAAGGCGACCAGGCACCAACACGTGCCGTTAAACCTGCTTGGGTTTGGTTATTGGTCGTCGTTATTATCGTGCTGGTGTTTATTTTGAAATAGAGCCAGCCAACTTTACAGAGCTAACGCAGTTGTCATACTGCTAACGCGGCTGCTGGTGTTATTTTCTCGATTGCCAATGATTTGGCTTTTGGTGCGGGCGAGAATTAATATAACTTCGGTTTCCTGCCTGGCGCTACTGGAGGAATATATCCAGCTAACCGGCAGCGTATTCCCTCGACTTTCTTGCCCTTCTCAAACCTGATTGAATGGCAAGACATAACCTCTCCTTTGGCAGCAAGTTCTGACAAATGGAGGCGGACTTTAGCAAGTGAGATACCCACAGCTTCAGCGATCTCCGTGTCTAGCTGCTCACCATGTTTTTTCAGATATTGCAGAATTTCTTTCATTTGTTCGACGTTTATTTTGAGTTAAAAAAGCCGGCTTATCACTGGCCTTAATTGTTCTTACAGCTCGCTTCTTTAAGAAAGACCAGCCCAGCTAGCAATTGATACGGCAGCAGCCGCAAGCCAGCCCAATGCCATACTGAATTCACGGTCTTGTGAAAGGGTATGATCAAACAAATAAAAACTCTTAAAGTCCGCCTATGGCGCAAAACTGAAATGTCCTGCTAGTAAATTGGGGTTGTTTGGAAGCATCAATGTTTCAATGAAACCACTAAGAGTATAAAACTATTCGGAATAATTGTGGGTCTAGGTTTTGGCTGTTCTTTCATTGCTGGCGGAGTCTCACCAAATGAAGCGGTCGCTAGATATGCACGATGGTTATCTGAGTCGTAAGCCATGGTTCTTGCTCCTCTTTGCGTTATAACATTTTGCGATACTGAAAAGTGGTCAGGATCATTTTCTTTTACTATAGTTAATGTCCCATCACCGTTTGAGCTAAATGCAATTCCCAAATTTGAGTCAAAGGCAGCCGAATCTGGAGCTGAGCCAATGGCTAGCTCTGAAATAATTCTTCCAGTTTCAGAATCCAGTACTTCCATTTTTCCATTTGCACAGACTGAGAACAATCGATTATGTTCTTTATCGATTGCTAGTCCAGTGGGTTCAACACCACTTCCGATTGGAAAACCCTTTAGTACTTTGTTAGATCCACTATCAAGGACGATGATTTCATTTTTATCTTCGATATTTACAAAAACATTGCCTGCATTGTTGCTTACCGCAAGCTCAGGCTTCCCCGGCAAACTAATCGTATTGATTTCTTTAAGCGTGATTGCATCAATCACAGTGGCGTTTGCAGAATGTCCATTGAAAGTGAATATATGCTTTGATTTTGGTTCGTAAAGAATAACATCCGGATTCAAACCAGAAATTTTAATGGTTTCGATTACATTTAGCGTGGTCAAATCAAATACCGTGACTGAATTACCTTTACCATTACTGGTAAACCCGAGATTAAGATCATCCGCAAGTGCGATTCCATGTACACCTTCAGTGCCGGTTATATCCCCAATAACTTTCCCTGAAGTTGCGTCAATGACTTGAACATGTGTTGAACGGCTCACAAACAGACGATGACGTTTTGTATCAAAGGTGAGGAGATCCCATCTCCCTTCACCGCCAACATTGAAACGATCAACGAGTGTGAACTCGGTACTTTCCAAGGGTTGAGCTGACAGAGCCAATTGACTACTCAATAAGCAAATACCAACAAAAATCCGAATAAAAGTTTTAGAGGGCATGGTTTTATCCAATTTAAAAAATATGATGCAGTTTTTGGGGTGAGATGAGATTCCTACGGTTTTTCGTCTTACCGAACTGCGGCCTTTATGTTAATGGCCGGAATTTTTTCAGGGCTCGCTGAGGGAAAAGCAGGATGCAGGCAATAATTATCACGATGAGTGCTGCTGATGCGGAATAGCGACTTAATGCGAGTCCCCCGGCGTTCAGTGGCTTGTCGAGAAAATCGCCCACCACAGCGCCAAGGGGTCGAGTAAGGATAAACGCTGCCCAGAAAAGCACAGTTCTGGACATATTTGTCCAGTAATAGGCTGCCATCACAACTCCCAGAAGGATGCTGAAGACGAGTGCCCCGCCACCGTATCCAAGTCCCGCCGTGTCAGCTGTCCAGTCCCCCAGTGCGGTACCCAAGGTTTGAGAAAACATGATCGTTATCCAATAAAACATTTCTTCTTTCGGAGAACTTACAGTATCAACTGAAACAGATCCGAATGATTTATACCAGATGGCTAGAGAGGCCATCAAAAGGACAAACAGCAGAGAGGCTCCACCGGTATAGCCGATACCAAGAGATCGGTCTGCAAAATCAGCAAGAGTCGTCCCGACGGTTGTCGTTGCGATAATGGTTGTCCAGTACAGAAACGGGTGAAAGTGCTTCGCCTTGATCTGGGCAACTACTGCGATGAGAAAGACTACTACGAAAATAGCAGTCCCGACAAGGTAGCCCAGGTTCATCGACATGGACACTGCGTCGCCACCGGTTTCACCCAGCGTAGTGGCAGCAATTTTTATGATCCAGAAGATCAAAGTAACCTCTGGAACCTTGCTCAAGATGTGTTCTGTAGCGTTGTTCATAAAGCTTTCTTTTTTACTTATATTTTGATCAATGGCTCCTATCGGGAACATTTTCGACTGTCCGCTATTGGCACACTGTTGCCTATTAAGCAGACAGATTCGATTCCAATTCTACGACTGCTTCCAGGTTAATACCAGCCAGTCATTAGTTCCCGAACGGAATGCATCATTTCGCAGTTGCAATACTGTTGGCGTTACCATTCTTTTTTGATTGAGGCACACGGTCGTAACCCATCCACAGGTGCTGCAATAAAAATCAAGGCCTCCAAGGCTCCTGCATTTAAGGCGGGTGCCACGCTTAAGGCTGCGGTAAATGGGGCTAAGAAGTAGTTTTCCAAAGCAACCGCCAGGGCATCATTGTGGTTGTATTTATGAAGGTCAGCTTTCGGGCGGTCAAGAAAGAAGCATAGCGTGCAGCAATGTGCCATAACCTGCTGTTCGCATTTCTTCCCCAAAGAAGACATTCGCTCCCGTCCGTACTATTATGCATATGCGGACAGACAAATTTATGGAGCCGTCAATAAATCAAGCTCTTGCCAAGAATCCGCACGTTTCTCTATTTTCAATAGTACTGGCCGATGGGTCAGCATAATAACTGTTTGGCCAGCGTTACTGAGCCGCCGCTGGCTTATCCGATGTGTCAGGTTCCGTTCACATTTAAGGAGAACAATCATGGTGAGATACATCGCACTTTGTAACTTTACGGATCAAGGGATTCGCAACATTAAGGACACCACAAAACGCGCAGATGCCGTCAAAGAGGCCGCAAAGAAATTCGGTGCCAATATGACGCAAATTTATTGGACGCTGGGGCCCTATGATCTTGTTTCAATCATCGAAGCACCGGACGAGATGTCAGCAACTGCCTTCGGATTGGCCATTGGTGCAGCAGGCAATATCCGGCTGCAGACCCTGCGAGCCTTTTCAAAAGAGGAAATGAGCGGGATTCTTGGCAAGATGGCTTAGCAGATCCCATGCCCAACTTTAGGAGGAGCGGACGGACCGGAAGCGATATGTCATATTTTCTATCCGCGTCTGACCGCAATGTGTCGGGGTGCTGCGAGTCACCAGTGTCCGCTTCAAGGCGATGCAAATGGTAAGAGCAGACTTTTAATTCCGACGACCGCTTAAGGGCAGACTATAACCAAGTGTGTCTGACTGTTGTATGCCAAAACCGGCCATTCACGAAATAAACAAAATTTCGTACAACCTCACATGACGAACAACATAATTGAATTTCTGGCTCATTGGGGAATCACGGCGCTATCGCTATGGGTTGCTGGTTTCATATTCCACGGCATCTCGTTTTCCAATAAACGTTCGCTGTTTATAACAGCACTCCTGCTGGGTCTAGCCAATGCGATCATCAGGCCGATCGTCATCTTGCTAACCATCCCGCTGACAATCTTTACCTTCGGATTCTTCCTGCTTGTGATCAATGCGTTGATGATGCTTTTAGTGTCATCGGTTGTGTCCGGCTTCAAGGTATCGGGATTCTGGACGGCTTTCTTTGCCAGCATCTTCATCGCGGTTCTTAGCTTCTTCGTAGGGCTGTTCATCTTCCAAACGGGCGACAATCCGATTGTCGTCCCAACGCATCAGGGAATGT